>Ga0209166_10004207_pt1 | contig 10145 bp, 8 predicted proteins | sample Coa_R1_3_FD_187151 | JGI IMG/M metagenome (GOLD analysis project Ga0209166, IMG submission 187151) | Surface soil microbial communities from Centralia Pennsylvania, which are recovering from an underground coalmine fire - Coalmine... | ecosystem: Environmental > Terrestrial > Soil > Unclassified... | reverse complement strand
CTTACGAGATGATGCTCTCGGAGAGCCAGGAACGGATGCTGGCGATCCTCAAGCCCGGGCGCGAAGCGGATGGAGAGCGGATCTTCGCCAAGTGGGGCCTGGACGCCGCCGTCATCGGCAGGACCACCGACACCGGGCGCATCGTCCTGCGCCATCAGGGCGAAGTCGTCTGCGACCTGCCCCTGGCCCCGCTGACCGAGGATGCGCCGCGTTACGACCGACCCTGGGTCGAGCCGCCGCGCCAGCCGCACCTCGATCCGGCCCGGATTCCGGCGCCGAGCGATTGGGAGGGGGCGGTGATGACCGTGATGACCTGCCCGGACATCGCCTCCAAGCGCTGGGTCTGGGAGCAGTACGACCGCCACGTGATGGCCGACACCCTGGAGGATTCGGCCACCGGCGCCGACGCCGGCGTGGTGAGGGTCCACGGAACCCGCAAGGCCCTGGCGATGACCAGCGACTGCACGCCGCGCTACGTCGCCGCCGATCCCTACGAGGGCGGCAAGCAGGCGGTCGCCGAGGCCTGGCGCAATCTCACCGCCGTCGGCGCCCTGCCGATCGCCTGCACCGACAACCTCAACTTCGGCAATCCCGAGAAGCCCGAGATCATGGGGCAGATCGTGCGCGCCATCGATGGCATGGCCGAGGCCTGCGCCGCCCTCGACTTCCCGATCGTGAGCGGCAACGTCAGTCTCTACAATGAGACCGACGGCGTTGCGATCCCGCCGACCCCGACGGTTGGCGGCGTCGGCCTCATCGGGGATTACGCCCGCCGCGCCGACTTTGCCCGCGCCGGGGCCGGCGAGACCCTTGTGCTCCTGGGCGTCAGCCACGGCGAACTGGGCGCCAGCCTCTATCTGCGCGAACACCTCGGACGCGAGGACGGCGCTCCGCCGCCGGTGGACCTAGCGGCCGAGCGCCGCAACGGCGACTTTGTCCGCGACCTGATCCGAGAGGGCGAGATACGGACGGCGCACGACCTCTCCGACGGCGGGCTCGTCGTCGCTGCCGCCGAGATGGCGCTCACCTCCAACGTCGGCGTCAACCTCGACGCCACCAGCGCCGCCCATGCCCACGCCTTCCTGTTCGGCGAAGATCAGGCGCGCTACCTCGTCTCGACGGATCGACCGGCGGACCTCGTCGCCCGGGCCCACGCGGCGAGCGTGCCGGTCGCCGTCGTTGGCCGCCTCGGCGGCGACGCCTTCGCCTCCGGCCCGCTGTTCTCGATCCCCCTCGAACGTCTCCGGGCCGCCTGGGAAGACTGGCTGCCGGCCTACATGGAAACGCTGACCTAAACCCACTCCCGTTCAGGACCACACCGCCGCAGCGGTCAGTCGTCGCCGTCCCTCACCCACACCCATTCGCCGCGCATGGGCTCGGGCGCCCAGGCTTCGCTCGCCGCGGCCGCCGAACGCAGGGCCGCGACGTCCGTGGTAGTGCAGGCGATGTCGCCGCGCTTGGCGGTGAGGCCAGGAAGCAGGCTCTTGGTCATGCTGAGGGTGTCGCCGGGCGGCGGCGGCCCGCACTGTACCGGCCAGACCTTCATGGCGACGATGCGCCCCGCCGCATCCGTTCGGGCCGGCCCCACGCCGACATAGGCGTAGGGCGTGGCGACCGGCAGGGCCGCGCCGACGACCGTGACCTCAACCTGGCCGATCATCGGACTGCCGGGAAGGAACAGCAGCGGCTGGGTCTTCCAGACGGGCGGCTTGGCCGCGTGATCAAAGTAGCGCGCCCGCCCGCCCGCCTGCAGCGCGACGCCGCCGGCGCACTCAGGCCATTCGCCGAGCGGCTTCTCAGCATCGAAGGCGCACTCCGGCTTTTGCGCGGTGCGCCAGACGCCGGGCCGCGGCAGGGCTCCTGGCGCTTGATCGGCGGCCGAGAACAGCGGCGAGGGCGTCACCACGAGGTTGCAGCCGCCCAGCATCAGGGCCGCCGCCACGACCATCCAGCGCATCCCGCCCTCCCTCGCCGCCTCGGCTAAAGGCGGAGCTTAAGCCGACCGGACGTGGGAGAAAGCCCTTTCCGTCGGAACGACCGCCCCCTAACTAGAACCGGCGCCCCGGAGGCCCAGTCCCATGCCCATGCCCGCCGACGAACTCGAGTCCCACCTTCGCGAGGCCTTTCCGGACGCCGCCATCGATATCGAGGACCTGGCCGGGGACGGCGACCACTACAAGGCCCGGATCGTCTCCTCGGCGTTCGCGGGACTTGGCCGGATCCGGCAGCATCAGCTTGTCTATGCGGCGCTTAAAGGAAAGATGGGGGGCGAATTGCACGCCCTGGCCCTGGAAACGAGCGCGCCGGAGGCTTAATCTTGACCACCACCCCCGGACTTCCTAGCTCATGGGGTCAATCCTTACCGGACTTCGCAAGATTCAAAGGACCGCGATGACCCAGACTCCCCAAGAACAGGCCCACGCCTTCATCCGGCAGACGGTCTCGGAACATCCGGTGGTGCTGTTCATGAAGGGCGTGCCCGATCAGCCAGGCTGCGGCTTCTCCGCGACGGTCGTGCAGATCCTCGATCACCTGGGCGTGGACTTCGCCGGCGTCAACGTGCTGCAGAGCGACGCCCTGCGTCAGGGGATCAAGAGCTATTCCGACTGGCCGACCATTCCGCAGCTCTACGTGAACGGCGAGTTCGTCGGCGGCTGCGACATCATCCGCGAGATGTACGCCTCGGGCGAACTCAAGACCCTGCTCGACGAACAGGGCCTGCTGGCGGCGTAGGACGTGAATCCTCCCTCCCCTTCTTGAGGAGGGAAAGGCGGCGAAGCCGCCAGGGTGGGGACCAGCGCCGCAGGTGAGTCACCTCACGCGGCGTGCCCCACCCCGACGATGCTGCGCATCGTCTGTCCCTCCCCATGAAGGGGAGGGAGATTCACTAAGACGCGTAGAATTCCACGACGAGGTTGGGTTCCATCTTAACCGGATAGGGAACCTCGGCCAGTTCCGGGGTGCGGATGAACTTGGCCGTCATCGCCTTGGGATCGACCTCGATATAGTCCGGTATGTCGCGCTCTGTGAGCTGCAGGGCCTCGAGCACCAGGGCCATGTTGCGCGAACGCTCGCGCACCTGCACCACGTCGCCGGCCTTCACCCGGTAGGAGGCGATGTTCACCCGCGAGCCGTTCACCAGCACGTGGCCGTGATTGACGAACTGGCGGGCTGCGAACACCGTGGGGGTGAACTTGGCGCGATAGACGACGGCGTCGAGCCGTGATTCCAGCAGGGCGATCAGGTGTTCGGCGCTGTTGCCTCTGCGCCGCGCCGCCTCTTCGTAGGTGCGCGAGAACTGCTTCTCGGTGAGGTTGCCGTAATAGCCCTTCAGCTTCTGCTTGGCGCGCAGCTGCAGGCCGAAGTCCGACACCTTGTTCTTGCGGCGCTGGCCGTGCTGGCCGGGACCGTAGGCGCGCTGGTTGATCGGCGACTTGGGACGGCCCCAGATGTTCTCGCCCATGCGGCGATCGAGCTTGTATTTCGCCGAATGACGCTTCGACATGCTTCAGGGTCTCTTTCACATCCGATACGGTCCGGCCCCGTCCAGAAGCGGACGGCGCGATCTCAACGGCGGCGCACGTATCACCCGTCATAGGTCCATGACCCGTCGGGCGCGAACCCACGGGGCGAGGAAGGGGCGGCATATGACCGGAGGCCGGGCGGATGTCAAGGAAACGCGGCCAGCGCGGCTATTCCGGCGGGTCCTTGACCGGGGCGGGGGCCCTCGACGCCGCCAGCTTGGCCAGCACACGGCCGCGGCCCCTGGAGAGGGCCGTGACCACGCCGCGCAGGGTGCGCACCTCCTGCTCGGAGAGGCCGGCGCGGCCGAAGGCGACGCGCAGGTTGCGGACCATCGAGGCGCGCTTCTCGGGCGGGTGGAAGAAGCCGGCGGCGTCGAGCTCGGCCTCCAGCTGATCGTAGAAGCCGTGCACGCTCGCCTGGTCGGCCGGCGGCGGGGCGGCGGTGAAGCCCGGCGGCGGACCGGCGGCGCGGGTGAGGCGCCACTCGTAGGCGGTGATCGCCACCGCCTGGGCGAGGTTCAGGGAATGGAAGCGCGGATCGACCGGGATAGTCACGATGGCGTGGCAAAGGGCGATATCGGCGGTCTCCAGCCCGGCCCGCTCGCCGCCGAACAGCAGCCCGGTGGGCCAGTCTCGGGCGTGCGCCTCCGCAAGGCGGCTCGCCGCCTCGCGGGGCGTGACCACCTCCAGCATCGCCTCGCGGGGCCGCGCGGTCGTCGCCATCACCAGGCGCAGATCGGCCACCGCGCCGCGCAGGCTCTCGAAGACGCGCGCGCCGTCGAGCGGCCAGTCGGCCCCCGATGCGCTCGCCCAGGCGCGATCCTGCGGCCAGCCGTCGCGCGGACGCACCAGGCGAAGGTCGGAAAGTCCGAAATTGGCCATCACCCGCGCCACCGCGCCGATATTTTCCGCCAGCTGCGGCTCGTTGAGGATCACGCAGGGCGCGGACGCGTTCATGGGGCCTGCCATAGATCATCTGGGCCGTAGGCGGATAGTCTGGCTTGATGACCGTCCCGGAGCTCAACCCCGTCATGCCCCCCAGCCGCCGCGCCTTGCTGACCACCGCCCTGGCGGCGGCGACCGTCGGCGCAGCCGGCTGCGGGCGGCGGCTGAACCGTCACCCGACCGCGGCGGTCCGCGGTCTCGATTTCGAGCGACTGACGAGCGGTTTCGCAGCCCTGGCCGCCCGCGCCGCGCCGGGGACCTTCAACCTCGGCGTCATGACCTTCGACACCCTGGCGGTCTGGTGCGCCAACCAGAACAGGCGATTTCCCATGGGGGGCCTCGTCAGGGCGCCCGTGGCCGCGGCCGCCCTGGCCGAGGTGGACGCCGGGCGGCTGAAGCTCAACGACATGATCACCATCCGCGCCGTCGACCTTTCGCCGCCGCCCAGCCGCGTGAACCGCGCCTTCCCGCCCGGCGAGGACGAGCTCAGGCTGCCGGCGGCCGATCTCATCGCCCTGGCCGTGCAGGCGGCGGACGACACCGCCGCCGACGTGATCACCGCTCACATCGGCGGGCCCGGCGCGGTCACCGGCTGGCTGCGCCAGCACGACATCAAGGATATGCGCGTCGACCGCTACCAGCGCGAGGTGCAGAGCGACATGTTCGGCGTCGCGAGCTTCCGCGCCGCCTGGAAGGACGAGGCCGCCTGGGCCGCCGCCCGGACGGCGTCGCCGCCCGAGGTCCGGGAAGCGGCGATGGCCAGGTTTCTCGCCGACCCGCGCGACACCACCACGGCCGAGGCGTCACTGAGCTTCCTGAACCTGCTCTCGCAAGGGAATCTGCTCTCGCACGCTTCCACCGACCTCCTGTTGCGGCTGATGAGCACCGTGAGCGGTCCGGCTCCGCTGGGCGCCGGGCTGCCGGGGCGCGCCGCCCTGGCCCACCAGTCCGGGCGCTCGGCGACCGACCTGGGCTTCACGCCCGTGACCAACGACATGGGCGTGGTGATCTTGCCCGGCGGCCGCCGGTTCGCCATCGCCGCCTTCCTGGCCGGATCCACCGCCACCGCCGGCCAGCGCGACGCCCTGATCGCCCAGGCCGCGACCCTCGCGGTTTCCGCCCTGCGTTGACGCTACGCCCCGGCTTTGCGCGGCGCCTGGAACCCTCTATAGCCTCGGTGAAAATCCGCCCCGGCCAGCCTGGGCGATGTCGAACGACCCCCTGCCCGGAGCCCTGTCCCTGCCCATGGACAAGATCAAGGTCGCCAATCCCGTCGTGGATCTCGATGGCGACGAAATGACCCGCGTCATCTGGCGCATGATCAAGGACAAGCTGATCCTGCCGTTCCTCGATCTTCCCATCGAGTACTACGACCTCAGCATCGAGAACCGCGACGCCACCGAGGACGCGGTGACCGTCGATGCGGCCCACGCGATCTTGCGCTGGGGCGTCGGCATCAAGTGCGCCACCATCACACCCGACGAGGCCCGGGTGAAGGAGTTCCAGCTCAAGAAGATGTGGCGCTCGCCCAACGGGACCATCCGCAACATCCTGGGCGGCGTGGTGTTTCGTGAGCCGATCCTGTGCCGCAACGTCCCGCGCCTCATTCCCTCGTGGACCCAGCCGATCATCATCGGCCGCCACGCTTTCGGCGACCAGTACAAGGCCACAGACTTCGTCGTGCCCGGCAAGGGCAAGCTGACGATCAAGTGGGAAGGCGAAGACGGCCAGAAGATCGAGCACGAGGTGTTCGACTTCCCCGCCGGCGGCGTCGCCATGGGCATGTACAACCTCGACGAGTCGATCGAGGAGTTCGCCCGGGCCAGCCTGACCTACGGCCTCTCCCGCAAATACCCGGTCTATCTCTCCACCAAGAACACCATCCTCAAAGCCTATGATGGGCGCTTCAAGGACATCTTCGAGCGCGTCTACGAGGCCGAGTTCAAGGACCGCTACAAGGTCGAGGGCATCACCTATGAGCACCGCCTCATCGACGACATGGTGGCCTCGGCCCTCAAGTGGTCGGGCGGATTCGTCTGGGCGTGCAAGAACTACGACGGCGACGTGCAGTCCGACCAGGTGGCGCAGGGCTTCGGCTCGCTCGGCCTGATGACCTCGGTGCTGATGACCCCGGACGGCAAGATCGTCGAGGCCGAGGCCGCCCACGGCACCGTCACCCGCCACTTTCGCCAGTATCAGCGCGGCGAAGCCACCTCGACCAACTCCATCGCCTCGATCTTCGCCTGGACGCGGGGCCTCAAGCACCGCGCCGCGCTGGATGACAACCACGCCCTGGACCGCTTCGCCTCGACCCTGGAGGCGGTGTGCGTCTCCACCGTGGAAGACGGCCACATGACCAAGGACCTCGCCCTGCTGGTCGGCGACCACCAGGGCTGGCTGACCACCGAAGGCTTCCTCGACAAGGTCGCCGAGAACCTGACCGCGGCCCTGGCGGCGGAGGCGTAACGCCCCCTCCTCCCCTTCATGGGGAGGGACCGACGGCGAAGCCGTCAGGGTGGGGAACCGCGACGCCGGACCCCACCCTCGCCGACGCTGCGCGTCGTCTTTCCCTCCCCACGAGGGGGAGGGAGGAATGAGCGTAGTCCCCCCTACCCCGCGATCAGCGCCTTCACCGCGGCCACGCCTTCGGCGGCGCGGGAGCCGTCAGGGGCGCCGCCCTGAGCGAAGTCGGCCTTGCCGCCGGCGCCCTGGCCGCCCATGGCCGCGACGGCCGCGCGGGCGAGGTCGACGGCGCTGAAGCGCGACTGGGCGGCGCCGCTGACCACCACGGTGCTGGCGACCTTACCGTCGAGCACGCCGCTGAGGACGACCACCCCGTCGGGGACCTGCTTGCGGAAGGTCTCGGCGATCGGCCGCAGGTCCTTGCCGCCGACGCCCTGCAGCACCCGGCCGATGAAGGGTACTCCGGCGACGTCTTCGGGCGGCGTATCGCCGCCCCCGCCGCCGCCCACCGCGAGCTGGCGCTTGGCCTCGGCGAGGTCCTTCTCCAGCTTGCGCCGCTGGGCCTCGAGCGCCTCGACGCGCACCGGCACCTCGGCCACCGGAACCTTGAACTGATCGGCGAGGCCCCGGGCCACGGCGGCCTGGTCGAGCAGCCAGCGGCGCGCCGGCTCGCCGGTCAGCGCTTCGATGCGCCGCACGCCGGCGGCGATCCCCTGCTCGGCGACGATCTTGAAGAGGGCGATGTCGCCGGTGCGGGCGACGTGGGTGCCGCCGCAAAGCTCCACCGAGTAGGCGCCCTCCCCGGCCAGGTCGCGGCCGAGGGTGAGGACGCGGACGCTGTCGCCGTACTTCTCGCCGAAGAGGGCGATCGCTCCGGCCTCGATGGCCGCCTCGGGGGCCATTTCGCGGGTGTCGGCGGGCAGGTTCTGGCGGATCACCGCGTTGACCTCGGTCTCGATGGCGTCGATCTCGGCGGGGGTGAGCGGCGCACCGTGGCTGAAGTCGAAGCGCATGCGGTCGCCGTCGACCAGCTGTCCCTTCTGGGAGACATGGGGTCCCAGCACGTGCCGCAGCGCGGCGTGGGCGAGGTGGGCGGCCGAGTGGTTGAGCCGGGTGCGCGCGCGGCGCTCGGCGTCGATCGCCAGGCGCACGCGGTCGCCGGTCTTCAACGCGCCGCGGGTAATCCTCAGCGTGTGGACGTGCAGGTCGCCGGCCAGCTTCTGGGTGTCGGTGACCTCGGCCGCGCCGCCCTGCCACTCGACTTCGCCTCTGTCGCCGGCCTGGCCGCCGCTCTCGGCGTAGAAGGGCGTGGGGTCGAAGAGCGCCTGCACGCTCTGGCCCGCGACCGCCTCGCCGACCTCCGCGCCGTCCCGCACCAGGGCGAGGGTCTCCGCCGTGGTCTCGCTCTCCGAATAGCCGGTGAAGACGCTGGGACCGAGGCGGTCGCGCAGCGCCAGCCACACGGCGCCCTGCGCCTGCTGGCCGGAGCCCGCCCAGTTGTCGCGGGCGAGCGCGCGCTGGCCCGCCATGGCGTGCTCGAAGGCGTCCACATTGACTCCGATTCCCCGGGCGCGCAGAGCGTCCTGGGTCAGGTCGAGGGGGAAGCCGTAGGTGTCGTAGAGCTTGAAGGCGATCTCGCCCTCGAGCATGTCGCCGGGCCCCAGCCGCGCCGTCGCCTCCTCCAGCAGCGCCATGCCGCGGCCGAGGGTGCGCTGGAAGCGTTCCTCCTCCTGGCGCAGGGTCTCGGTGATGGTGGCCTCGGCGCGGCGCAGCTCCGGGTAGGCCTCGCCCATCTCCGAAACCAGGGTGGGGACGAGGCGGTGCATCACCGGCTCCTGGGCCCCCAGCAGGTGGGCGTGGCGCATGGCCCGGCGCATGATCCGGCGCAGGACATAGCCGCGACCCTCGTTCGAGGGAGTCACGCCATCGGCGATCAGGAACGAGGTGGAGCGCAGGTGGTCGGCGATGACGCGGTGGGAGGGACCGTTGGTCGCCCCGCCGCTCCCGCCGACGAGTTCGCGGCTGGCGCCGATCAGGGTGCGGAAGAGATCGATGTCGTAGTTGTCGTGCACGCCCTGCAGCACGGCGGTCAGGCGCTCGATCCCCATGCCGGTGTCGATGGAAGGCCGGGGCAGGTCGCGGCGGGTTCCGTCCGCGAACTGCTCATATTGCATGAAGACCAGGTTCCAGATCTCGGTGAACCGGTCGCCGTCCTCGTCCGGCGAACCCGGCGGGCCGCCGGCGATGTGCTCGCCGTGGTCGTAGAAGATCTCCGAGCAGGGGCCGCAGGGTCCGGTCGGGCCCATGGACCAGAAGTTGTCGTCGGAGTCGATCCGCAGGATCTTCTCCTCCGGCAGGCCCGAAATCCTGCGCCAGAGTCCGGCCGCCTCCTCGTCGGTGGCGTGCACCGTCACCGTGAGCCGGCCCGGATCGATGGCGAAATCGTCGGTGATCAGCTTCCACGCCAGCTCGATGGCCTCGTCCTTGAAGTAGTCGCCGAACGAGAAATTCCCCAGCATCTCGAAGAAGGTGTGGTGGCGGGCGGTGTAGCCGACGTTGTCGAGATCGTTGTGCTTGCCGCCGGCCCGTACGCACTTCTGCGACGTGGCGGCTCGGAGCGACGGCGGCGTTTCGGCCCCGGTGAAGATGTTCTTGAACGGGACCATGCCGGCGTTGACGAACAGCAGCGTCGGATCGCTCCGTGGCACCAGGGGCGCGGAGGGCAGCACGGCGTGACCGTGGGCGGCAAAATATTGCAGGAACTGGCCGCGAATGTCGTTCAGGCTGGGCATGGTCGCCCTCTACCATCTAGCGTCGGGGCGACAAAGAAAAAGGGGGCGCCTGCCGACCTCCCTCCCCCGAAGTGGGGAGGGATAGACGGCCCCCGGGTCCGGCCCCTGGCCGGCCCGAGAATGAACTCCGCCGTCAGGGTGGGGTACGGCGGCGCCGCGGTTCCCCACCCTGGCCGCCGGCGCGGCCCGTCCCTCCCCACAAGGGGGAGGGAGAAGCAGGCCCCTACTCGTCGCCGGGTTCGGGGGAGCCGATCAGCAGCTCCTCCTCGATCTTGGTGGAGTTGCCGCGCACCTGGGCTTCGATCTGGTCGGCGATGTCGGGGTTGGCCTTGAGGAACTCGCGGGCGTTGTCGCGGCCCTGGCCGATGCGGGTGCTGTTCCAGGAGAACCAGGCGCCCGACTTGTCGATCACCCCCGCCTT
>Ga0209166_10004206_pt1 | contig 10147 bp, 7 predicted proteins | sample Coa_R1_3_FD_187151 | JGI IMG/M metagenome (GOLD analysis project Ga0209166, IMG submission 187151) | Surface soil microbial communities from Centralia Pennsylvania, which are recovering from an underground coalmine fire - Coalmine... | ecosystem: Environmental > Terrestrial > Soil > Unclassified... | reverse complement strand
TTCGCCAAGCCTTCGCTCGGCGAGAGCATGGACCGGTTCCGACAGGAGGGAGTGTAGTGTTACAAAACGCATAGCAGCAACGGTACCGAAGTGCCAAGTTGGATGGTACGGAAGTACTATCCGGCATTGGAGGTTTTCCCTCCGTTTAGGGGGAATAGAGCTATAAGAAAGAACTCGGGCGCCGATTTGAGGTGGGCTGAAAATTTCAGGGCGTTTTAATATTGGCGCTACGGCGGCTATTCGACGCAGAGCCGAAACTTGACACTTTCAGCGGTTCGTTCGTAGCATAAAGAATTGCGTTTAGCCGGCGTAGCTCAGTGGTAGAGCGAGGGTCTCATAATCCCTAGGCCGTGGGTTCGATTCCCCCCGCCGGCACCATGGTATCTCCCCGATTTAACCCTGCTCTCGATCACACGCCCTGGACGGGCAAAATCCTTGGAGTATCTCCCGTCTGGCCATTCTGAGGGAGACCGCCCGGCATTACTTGGCAATTCCACTTTCCAGAAGATTTCCCATGTCCCCTTACGCCTGCACTACACGGTTTCTCCCGGTGGAACCGCGTAAATTCGCTCAAGGGCTATCCGTATTAAGTCGGTTTGACATAACGATACGAACTATATTGAATTATTGGCTTGCCCCAGCCAACTGGACCGGCCAGGGCGCTACCTGCATCCGGGGGATAGTGCAATGCTTTCGAATTCGACGATTTCTCGTTGGGTCTTAATGGGGCTGCTTGCGCTGCTGGTGCAGCTGCCCGCGGCGCAAGCGCAAGTCTCGGCAAGCATCCACGGGGTGGCGAGGGATGCGTCGGGATCGCCGGTCAGCCAGGCAACGGTTAGGGTGAAGAATCTCGAGACCGAGGCGGTACGAACGGGTGTTACTGACGAAGGTGGCAGGTACCTGGTGCTGGCACTGCCCGTCGGCAGGTATGAAGTGCGGATTTCGAAGAGTGGGTTTCAGGACGCCGCGCAGAGCGGCATTTCGCTGGTCGTCGGGGAAGAGGCAAGCATTGATCTGCGGCTGCAGGTGAATACCGTGAAGTCGGAAGTGAACGTCACCAGCGATGCGCCGATTGTCAGCGTGACAACCCGGGACATCAGCGGCCTGGTTGGCGAGCAGGCGGTGAAGGAGCTTCCCCTGAACGGGCGGAGTTACGATCTGCTGCTCCCACTGAATCCGGGGATCGTCAATTTTACTTCGCAGAAGACCGGCGGGACCGGAATTTCGAATTCCAGCACGGCGAGCAATTTCAGCGTCACCGGAAACCGGCCGCAGCAGAATATTTTCCTGTTGAATGGCGTGGAGTACACCGGGGCGGCGGAAAACAACATGACGCCCGGAGGGGCGAGCGGCATGTTGTTGGGAGTGGACGCGGTGCGGGAATTCAATGTGCAGCGGGACTCCTACAGCGCGGAATTCGGGAAGCGGCCGGGCGGGCAAGTGGTGATCGTGACGCAATCGGGCGGCAACCAGTGGCACGGATCGGTTTTCGAATTCTTGCGAAATAACGCGCTGGACGCGAAAAACTTCTTTGACCAGGGATCCGCTCCGCCGTTTCAACGGAACCAGTTTGGGGTCTCTTCGGGCGGGGCGATCCAGAAGAACAAGACGTTTGTGTTCGGCAATTACGAGGGTTTCCGGCAGCACTTGCACCAGACGTCGGCGGCTTTTGTGCCGGATTTACAATCTCGTGCGGACGCGGTGGCGAACGTGAAACTGTTGTTGAATTTATGGATAACACCCTCACCGATTGATATGGACTTCCACACTCCGGGGAATCCGGATGGGATCGCCCAGGTCTTCAGCAGCCCGCTGCAGACGATTCGCGAGGATTTTGGAACCGTCCGGGTTGATCATGTGTTTTCGAAGAAAGATACACTCGCTGGAATTTACACCATCGACGATGGTGGCGACCTGACGGCGACGCCAGCCAACCCCTACAGCACGGACATCCTCAATTTGCGGGAACAGGTGCTGAGTCTTGAGGAAATTCACATTTTCTCGCCTTCACTCCTGAACACTGCCCGATTTGGATTTTCGCGAGCGGGCTATTTTTTTACGGGGGAACCCACGCCGGGTACTCCCGCGGCCAGTGTGCCGGGTTTCCTCACAGGACTGCCGGTGGGCGCGGTGGTGGTGGGCGGGAGTGCGGCGTCAAATCCGCAGGCTTCGATCGGGCTGGCGGGGAGCAACAACGGAAGCAACTTGCACATCGCGCGGAATCTGTTCACGTATGAGGATCGCGTGACTCTGACGAAAGGGCGGCACCAGCTGAGTTTTGGCATGTGGTTCCAGAAGTTTCAATCGAACGAGATCATAGCTCTCAGCCAGTACGGGCAGGCGACGTTCGCCAGCCTGTCCACATTTCTGCAGGGCAACGCGTCTTCCCTTTTGTTTGATCCGGCGCCGACGAAATTGTACTGGAGGTCATTGTTCGGGGCGTTTTACGCCGAGGATGTTTTCCGCGTGAACTCCGGGCTGACTGTTTCACTTGGAATCCGCGATGAATTCTCGACGGGGTGGAATGAAGCCCGCGATCACGCGGCAAATTACACGTTTACGGATGGCGTGATTTCGACCGACCCGCGAGTAGGGGGTTCGCTGTTCACCACGAACAACGCGAAGTTCCTGCCGCAACCGCGCATCGGTGTTGCATGGAGCCCGATCGGCAGCAAGACGGTGTTGCGTGCCGCATTCGGGATGTACAACGACCTGCAGGACGCGTTGGGGTATCGCGCGGATCAGAATGCGCCGTTCAACCCGACCTACAGCATTGCAAACTTTAAAGTTTCTTCCTTCCCCCTTGATCCGGCGGCCCCGGTGCCTGCTGGCGCGAAGCTTGGGCCCGGCGGAGTTCAGCCGGACATGAAGACGCCGACGCTGATTTCCTGGTCGCTTCGTGTGGACCGAGAGCTTTCTCCGAACACGGTTTTGACGATTGGCTATGTCGGGTCGCATGGGTACCACGAGTTGATCGGAATCGATGCCGACGAGCCGGTGCCAGTGATTTGTCCCAACTCTCCATGCCCTGCGGTTTATCCGACCTACGACGCCAGTCAGCCTGTAACCCCGACGAATGGACCTACACTCGGCTTTCCTATTAATTTGCCGAACGGACTTCCAAACTCACCGCTCGCCGGCGCACCTGTTCCGGCAGGGACGTTTTACATTCCCGCGGGAGCGCCCAAGGCGAATCCGGCGCTGGCCAACACGTGGACATGGTTCTCGGTTGGGAACAGCTCGTATCACGCGCTGCAAGTGGACCTGCGGCGGCGATTCAGCCACGGACTTTCGGTGCGCGGGATGTATACACTTTCGAAATCGCTGGATGACGGTGATTCCTTGAACCAAACGACAGCGGGGAATGCTCCGGGACTGGTGTCGAATCCGTTCAATCTGGCGGCGGATAAGGGACTCGCGACGTATGACGCTAGAAATGTTGGCGTAGTCAACGTACTGTATGACTTGCCATTTGGCCGCGGACGGGTTCTTGCCCGTGATGTCGAGGGCTGGCGCAACTTGTTGATAAGCGGCTGGACGCTATCGAGCATCGTCACCGCGCAATCCGGATTTCCGTTCACCCCGCAGCTCAGCTACAACCCGTCGAATAACGGGGACACGCGAAATCCCGTGCGACCCTTTTTGAATCCCAATTTCAAGGGCTCCGTGATTCTGGGCAATCCGAATCAATGGCTCAACCCGAACGCGTTCATCGCGCCTCCTTCGGCCAGCGGGTTTTACGGGAATCTCGGCAGGGATACATTCATCGGGCCGGGACTTGCAACGTGGGATTTTTCCGTGCTGAAGAACACCAGGATCCGCGAGAGCCTGAATCTGCAATTTCGGGCGGAGATTTTCAATCTGTTGAATCGCACTAATTTCAACACGCCGAACCTCATCGTGTTCACCCCGCCAACTGCGAGCAACCCGACTGGATTGTCGGGCACGGCGGGCGCGATCACCAGCACGTCTACCACGGCACGGCAGGTGCAGTTCGCGCTGAAGCTGCTCTGGTAACTCGATTGACAGTTTCTGCAGGGTCCGGCAGCATAGCGGACCAGTGGCCACCCTTTCCTCTTTTTCAGCGCAGGTTCCGGACTTAATCCTGGCAAACCCGACGGCGGGCGGCGGGCTTGGACTCGAAGCTCTGCCTCGGCTGAAGGCATTTGCTTCGGAAAAGCATTGGAGCGCGGACTTTCGCAGCGCGGAGAGTCCCGCGGAATTTGCGCAAATCGCGCGGGAAGAAGCTGTGGCGGGGAGGGAACGGATCTTCGCGCTTGGAGGCGATGGCACGTTTCAGGCGCTGTTGAATGCCGTGGCCGGAAACACAAACATCTCCATCGGAGTGCTGCCGGCGGGAGGAGGAAACGATCTGGCCGCAGCTTTGGGATTGCCGCCGGATCCGGTGCGAGCCGCGGAGATGATTTTAACGCGGGGAGAAGCCGTGGCTCTGGATGCGGCGCGCGTGCAGACCGCCGATGGAGCGGAACGTCTGTACATGGGCGGAGGGGGACTGGGGTTGGACGCGGAGGCGGCGCGCTTTGCGAGCGGGGTTTGCCGGAAAATGCGGGGAAGGCGCCGGTATCTGCTTTCCGCGATTCGGGCACTGGGAAAATTTCGGGGGATCGAAGTACGCGTTTTCCTGGAGGGTGATGAAAAAACTTCCCTGCAAGGGACGGCGCTGGTGTTGGGAATTCTCAACACGCCCAGTTATGGAGGAGGATTACGGCTGGCGCCGAAGGCGCGGCTGGAAGATGGGCAGCTGGATCTGGTGCTGCTGGAAAACCTGAGTGCGCTCGAGATTGCCAGAATGTTGCCGCGCATGGCGATCAGCGGCGAGATTCGGACCGAGCGGATTCACCGGCATCGCGTGACTCAGGTGAGGATTGAGACGGAGCGCCCATGCGCGTTTCACGCGGATGGGGAGATTGTGGGAATGACGCCGGTGAAGATTGCGGTGTTGCCGCAGGCGATGCGGGTCTGGCGTCCGCTGCCAGGGCGCGTGGTTTAATCGACGAAATCGATGACCGCGCCTTCGTGGCGGTAAAGGAAGCCGACGAACTGGCCGAAATTCGGCGAAGTTACGTTGTTGTAGACGGCGTTGAAGTTGCCGTGGTTGGTCACGTTGAGTGTGTAAACACCCAGCCGTACATGGTGGACTTTGCCACCCCTGTTTCCGAGCAATGGCAGGCGGAACTGGCGATAGAGCTTAAGGTCCAGCGAGAAATATTCCGGGAAGCGCTTTCCGTTGGGCGTGCCGACGTACTGCTGCTGAACATCGATCGGAGAGTAAGGGAAGCCGGAGTGAACGTCGACGAGAGGGCTGAATGTGAGCTTCCAGGGGAGAGCGAAGATTCCCCAGCCAACGACGCGATTCGGAATGTCCGACGAGAGAATACCGTAGACATCGGGACGAATCACGGGCGCGGCGAAGGGGATGTAGACATTCGAAAGGCTGTTTAGATCGCCGCGGGCGCGGCTCCAGATGTAAGAGACGTTGATCTGATCGTGTTCCCGCAAGGTGTAATGCGCCGAGGCTTCCATTTCCCGATAGTGGGACGAGCCGGTGTTGGTGAGTCCCTCGAAGGACTGGCCGCCCACGGCGGAGGTAAACGGATTCACCGTGAAAAGGTACGTGGCGTGGCTGTCGAGGTAGCCGACGCGCAACTGCAGATTCCTGTGGAGCTCGTGCTCGATCTGGCCGTTCCAGGTGACATCGCGTGGCGTTGTGCTCGGCTTGCCGGGCAAGGCAGACGCTGTAAGCGGATTCAAATTTGCGACGAAGGCGTTCGTGTAAGTGATGGGTGTGCCGATCGGGAGGCCAGTAGCGTCAAATGTGGTGATGGTGCGATTTGGATTGGCGGCGAAATTGGCGGCGAGGAGAGGCAGCACTCCATAGAAAATGCCGGAGCCCGCGCGAATCACGGTCTTGCCGCTTTTTCCCGGTGAGTAGGCGACACCGGCGCGAGGCGCGATCGCGAAGGGCCAGCCGGTAGTCTCGGTGGAGATTCGCGCGCCGAGGTCCACGCTCCAGTGGGAGTCGAGAACCCAATGATCCTGGAGAAACTCAGCGACCGAACTGTCGGAAGGAGATTGGGAGGGCGCGACTCCAAAGGTGATTTGCTGCGCCATAGAATTATCCGGGTTAAGAAGCTGAATCGGGCGAGACAACGTGGTGCCGAAGAAAGAACGGTAGTCGATATCGGCCCCAACGCGGATTTCGTGTTCGCCGTGCCAGTGCACCTTGGGGAATTGGAAGGAGGGAACGGCCTGAAACTCCTTGCCCCGGCGCGACCACTGGTTGAAATAGTTTCCGCCGTATCCCTGCGGCGTGATGAGCATATCTTCGAGACCCTGCCCGTGAGCGTTACTGTCGAAACGCATGTACTGCGCTACGACAGCAAGAATGGCGCCGGAACTGAGTTGATATTTGTCGTTGAGGCCGACGGCGATGCCGCTCTGGTCGAGATCGTTGGAAGCGCCGAGCGGGACGAGCGCGCTGATGTCTACGTGCTGCTGGCGCAGCGGAAACGCGTTCACCGTCAGTGTGAGGACGTGGTTGGGCGCAAGGATGGCTTCCAGAGTGGTGAAGGAATTGAAACCTTGGCGCTTGCTGATATCGAACGGCCAAGGCAGACCTTCCACCGTGGTCTTTTTCATTTCGTACTGGAAGGATTCCGAGAGCAGGAGTTTGTGGGGGATGAGCGGCGCATCGAAAGAGACGCCGGGAATAGCTTCGGCGATGCCCACCATGCTGCCATTTTTGCCGAGAACGGAGGGAACGATTCCTCTCAGTTTGAAGCTCCACTGGTCGTCGGGCGGACGGGTTTCGATAGTTGTCAGCCCACCGGAAAAGCTGCCGAGGCTGGAATCATAGGGAGTTTTGTAGACGGCGAAGGATTCGACCGCGTCCGTGGGGATGGGGACACCAAAACTGCCTGTGACGGGATCGGTGGTGCGCGCGGAATTGACGAGCAACAAACTCTGATTTTCGTCGGCGCCCTTGAAGGTCAGCTTGCTGTCGAGGGTTTTGATTACGCCGGGAGTGAAGGGCAGGATATCCTTCACTTTTTCCTGGGGCGTGGGGATGGTGGTGAGTTCGGCGTTGGTAACGGTAGCCGGAGGCGGAGCGGCGGTCTCCGTGGCGATGGTTGCGGCGGTTTCTTTCACTTCCACTTTTTCGGCAACCACGTCGAGTTCGAGAGTGAAATCCTGGACAAGCTGCTGTTTCGGGGCCAGGACAAGGGATTTCGAAATGGCCTTGAAGCCCTGCAGGGTGATGGAGAGGGAGTAGGTGCCGGGTTCGAGGTTCTGGAACTGGTAGCCGCCGTGTTCATCCGTGTCGGCGCTCAAGGGCGTGCCGCGGACCGGATCGCCGGAGAGCTTCACAGAAATCCCGGCCACGCCGGAAGCGACATTATCCTGCATCGTGGTGACGGTGCCGTGGATGGAGCCGGCCTGAGCGTTGTTTGCTTTCTTGGGAGCAGTGTCCTGCGCGAACACAGAAGAAATCGCGAATAGCAGGACAATCGCGGCGAAAGGTCGCGAAATGCAAACCCAGGCGCCGCGCCAAATGGGACTGCTGGTAAGAGGGCTGTTTTTGGGCTGGAAAAACAGAGATGGGACTCGATTAGCGTTGCGGCTCATGCAAAGACTTGGAAAACCTTTCTTTCAGTTTATTCGGGGGAGCTGCTTTATTTGGCGGAGAACCTTCTCCTGCAATCCCCGGCGACCCGATTCCGATTTATTGCGTTCCCCATATTCACGGCCGCCCAGCGAGGAGCACAGAGAATGTGGCGGCGAAACCCCTGGACCGACAATCCCTAGTCCGAGCCCCCCAAGGCTGGACATAAAATTGTTTAAGACTGTCGCTACATCTTAAGGCCGAGCGGATTGCGAAACACGCTCCTATTAATGGTAACAGAAGGCACACTGGCAATTGCCAGAGAGAGTCGCGGTGTGTTTCTTGAAAACAAATGTTGCTCAAATAAAAGCACTTACTGGTTCGAACTCTTCGCCCGTGGATTCTCTTTTCAGCTCTTCTTCCGTTCGATTTTCAGATTGATCACCATTTCCTTGCGGCTATCCAGAGAGGACACGTTTTTCACGGGCGACTTCGCACCCTCGAATTCGGCGTGAACTTCGTAGTCGGCGTTCGGGTCAAGGCCGCTGAAGCGATAATTCCCATCGGTGTCGGCGAAATTGCTGCGCACGGCGTTGGTCCTGAGGTTTTTCAGAAAGACCACGCTGTTGGGCAAGGGGTTTTCGGATTTGTCGCTGACGACGCCGCGGACCGTGCGCAACTGGGTTTCCTTCTTGGAATCCTGGGCCGTCCCGGCGAACACAAAAAGGAACAGGAGGCTGAAGAGAACGGCGATGCCGCGAGCATAGTTCATTTCGGGTCTCCTGCCTTCGCTGGTTTGCTGCTCTCCAGTTTAAACGTCAGGCGCTTCTGTACGTCCAAGATAGCAGCGGCAACAGTCTGCGATTGTTCCTTGTAGTTCTTCTCGCGGACGACTACATCATATTCGATGCCGTCGGGCACCCGAATGGCAAATTCACCTCGTGAATTTGTATAGGTGTTATATCGAAATTTCTTTTCACCCTTGCGGCGGATTTTCACCTCGACGCCGGGGAAAGCCAGAGCGTGCTCGTTAAAAACGGTCCCGAGAATCAAGAACGGCGGAATCTTGCTCTTGTGCCTGCTGGTGCTGGAGCCTTCCTGCGTGGGCGCTGCTGGAGGTGCAGCGGCAGGGGCTTGCGGGGGTACGGGCGCCGAAGGCGGGATGGGCTGCTGTGCCGCGGCAAGGCTCGGCAGAACAAACGACGCGAGAAAGAGTGTTGCGAGCAGAAAGCGCATACGCGTAAAGTTGCCTGGGGGAGGGATCACGTCAAGTAAGATGGTTTCCAGGAAATTCGCGGATGCCCGGCAGGACGGAGGAAATTCCGCTACTCGTCTTCGTCTTCCTTGTCATCCTCGTCGTCCTCGTCTTCCAGAAGGTCGCCGTCTTCATCAACATCGTCTTCATCCTCAGCGTCTTCCTCGTCCTCATCTTCCTCGTCGTCTTCTTCGTCGAGGTCATCGGAAATGGGGTTCAGCGCGACCGGATGCGTCTGCGAAACTTCCAGTTCGCACTCGCACTCCGGACAGCTCAGGATTTCTCCCTCTTCCACTTCGTCTTCGTCCACATCGATTTCAGCGGAACATTCAGGGCAACGGAGCACGTCTCCATCCTCCGATTCGATTTTCGGCCGGCGCAGCTAGAAATCCCAGGACCCACCAACCGGCGTATTATATACCCGGCGCGTGAACCTTCTGTTGAGGCCCATTCACCGGCTATTCAGTGTAACTCAACAGCTTCGATGAAAGAATAACAGGCCATGGCGAGAGAGTATCCGGATAAGCCGGTGGTAGGCGTTGGCGGGGTGGTCATTGAGCACGGGCGCGCCTTGCTGATCAAGCGGGGCAGCGAACCGCTGCTGGGCCAGTGGTCGATCCCGGGAGGCACGCTGGAGTTGGGGGAATCTTTGCAGCAAGGTGTTGCGCGGGAATTGCTGGAGGAAACTGGGCTCGAAGTGCAAGTACTGGACATGATTGAGGCTTTCGACCGCATTTTTCTCGATCCGGTGGCTCCCAAAGGTGGAGACAGGTCGCGTCCCAAGTATCATTACGTAATTGTGGATTATTTATGCGAGCGGTTGGCCGGGGAGGCGCAGGCGGGAAGCGACGTGACTGATATTGCCTATGCCACGGAAGAGGAATTAGAAAAATTTCATTTGACGACAACGGCTACGCGCGTGCTCCAGCGCGCCTTCGCCATGGATCGCGAACGCTGCAAGCCGCGCTAGCACATCGCGTCGCCCTGCTATCTATTTCGCCAGCTTCAGGATCTCGATGTTTCCGTTGGAGTTCGTGAGGGAGAGTGTGCAGCCCCCATTGCCGATTTTGCCGTTCAGCGAATCTCCACCCACCTGGCCGACGCTGGTGATGGGCAATTCGCTGTTGATTCGCCCGAAGGAAGTGCGGGCGGTTACGGTGTAGCCCGCGTTTTCCGGGAGGCGAACTTGGATAGGGGAAAAGGAAGTTTTGGCTGAAATGTTTTTGCAAGCAGTCGCAGCGCGCGCAGCGGTCAGAATGATTGCCCCG
>Ga0209166_10004205_pt1 | contig 10147 bp, 9 predicted proteins | sample Coa_R1_3_FD_187151 | JGI IMG/M metagenome (GOLD analysis project Ga0209166, IMG submission 187151) | Surface soil microbial communities from Centralia Pennsylvania, which are recovering from an underground coalmine fire - Coalmine... | ecosystem: Environmental > Terrestrial > Soil > Unclassified... | reverse complement strand
GGACCACGCCCGGTGTGCCGGCGCTGCTCGCGCCGGTCGAAGGCTCGACCGGCAATGGCGCGACCCCCACCCTGCAGTGGGCCGCGCCCAGCGGCGCGGTGCCCGGCGCCACACAGTACACCGCCTATGTCTGGGATCCGCAGGCCGGCGTGATGAAGTTCCAGCAGACCGTGACCGCGCTCAGCGTCACGGTGCCGGCGAGCGCCGGGCTGCAGCCGGGCACGTTTTACTACTACACGGTGAGCGCCTGCAACGGCAGCAACTGCAGCGCCGTCGCCCGCTGGGAGGGCTTCACCAGCTAGCGATCCGCCGCGGGTGGACTGGGGCGCCGCCGCCCCGGAAACGAGACAGCGCATGCGATCCGTCATCCTTCGCCGGCTCCTCGGCCCCCTGCTGGCCCTCGGCCTGGTCGGCTTCGGCCTGGCCCGCCTGGCCGCGGCGCAGCCGGGCCATTCCGTCGCCGTGCCCAGCGCCACGGCCGCGCCCGCCCTGCCGCTGAGCAACGCGCCCACGCCCGCGATCCCGCTCAACCCTGGAGCCGGGCGCGCCACGCCCGTGCCGCGTTATACTCCGGTCTTTCCAGCCCGCGCGCCGCATGCGTTCGCCACGCCCACAGCCCCGCCCGCGGACATTCCGCTGAACCCTCACCCGCTGCCGGCCACGCCGATCCCGGTCTACACGCCCGACCCACCCCGCGGCATACCGCACGCGGCCACGCCGGGCCCCGACGCCGCGCCGTAGCCGCCAGGTGCGGGCCGGTGCAACGGGCGCAGATCCACCGGCGGATGCGCGCCGGTGGCGCCGGCCTTTGCCATTTGCACCATTCCGGCCCATGATGGGGCGGGGCGCCTGCGCGCTCTGTCTCAGCGCTGCAACGGAGTCGTCACGATGTCATTCGGCTACTGGAACAAAGTGCTGCACGTCAACCTCAGCGACCGCACGAGCTGGGTCGAGGAGCCGGGCGACGCCTTCTACCGCGACCTGCAAGGGGGGCGCGGCTTCATCGCCCGCTACCTGCTGGAGAACGTGCCGCCCGGCGCCGATCCGCTTGGACCCGAGAACGTGCTGGTCTTCGCCATGGGCGTGATGACCGGCGTGGCGTTGCCCGGCGCCGGCCGCCACTCCGTAGGCGCCCGCTCGCCGCTCACCGGCGGCTTCGGCGAGAGCGAGTCGGGCGGCTTCTGGGGCGCCGAGGTGAAGCGGGCCGGCTGGGACGCGATCGTGGTGCACGGCGCCTCAGAGACGCCGGTCTACCTCTGGATCAAGGAAGACCAGCCGGTCGAGTTCCGCGACGCGAGCGGCCTCTGGGGCATGACCACGGGCGAGTGCGAAGAGGCGATCATCGAAGAGCTGGGCGATCAGTGGATTCGCACCTGCCAGATCGGCCCCGCCGGCGAGCATTTGGTCCGTTTCGCCAACATCAACAACGACTTGAACGAGGTCGCCGGCCGCACCGGCATGGGCGCGGTGATGGGGTCGAAGAAGCTGAAGGCGATCGCGGTGCGCGGCACGAAGAAGGTGCCCGTCTTCGACCCGAAGCCCGTGCTGGCCCTGGCGAAGTGGGTGGCCACCACGCTCGAAGAGAACCACCGCGCCTTCCACGAGTTCGGCACCGGCGCGGCTATGGTGGGCAAGCACCTGCAGGGCGGCCTGCCCACGCTCAATTACCAGTTCGGCGAGTGGGAGCCGGTGGGCGAGATCGACGCCGTGGCCGTGCGCGACAAAGTGCGCATGGGCATGAAGGCCTGCTACGCCTGCTCCGTGCGCTGCAAGAAGGTCGTGCGCGTGGAAGAACGCGAGGGCGTGACCGACGAGAAGGGCCGGCCCGTCGCCTTCGACCCGCAGGGCCGCTGGAGCATCGATCCGAAGTATGGCGGGCCAGAGTACGAGACGCTCGCCTCGCTGGGCAACTCGCTGGGCGTGGATGACCTGATCGCGATCTGCAAGGGCAACGAGCTGGCCAACGCGCTGGGCATGGACACGATCTCGCTCGGCACGACGATCGCCTGGGCGATGGAGTGCTACGAGAAGGGCGTGCTCACCGACGCGGACACGGGCGGTATCCCCTTCCGCTTCGGCAGCGCGGAGATGGTGATCGAGATGATCCGTAAGGTCGCCTACCGCGAGGGCTTCGGCGATCTGCTGGCCGAAGGCTCGCAGCGGGCGGCGGCGCGCATCGGCCGCGGCAGCGAGGAGTTTTTGACCACGGTGAAGGGCATGGAGATGGCGATGCACGACCCACGCCACATGCCCGAGATGCGCCCCTCGTACCTGCTCGCGCCCACGGGCGGCGACCACATGCGCCAGACCAGCGATAAGAACGCGTTTCGCAACCAGGCCGGCATCTGCTTCTTCCTCAACTACAAGGACGAGCAGGTGCTGGACGTGCTCAACGCCGTCACGGGCTGGGGCGTGACGCAGGAAGAGGTGGTGCAGGCGGCGCACCGCGGCCTGGCGATGGCGCGCCTCTTCAACATGCGCGAGGGCTTCGGCCGTGAGCACGACGCCTTGCCCAAAAAGTTCCAGAACGCGCTGGCGAAGCACCCCGGCCTCAGCCCAGAAGTGCAGGACCAGATCGTGACCGACTACTACCGCGAGCACGGCTGGAACGAAGAGACCGGCCGCCCGACCACGGAGACGATCGAGCGCCTCGGCCTGCGCCAGTACATCGGCGCGGCGGTGTGAGCAGGATCGGCCTGCAAGTCCCTCGATGCTTACTGCAAAGCCGGCCGGCTCGGTTAATCTGGCGTACACACAGGTACCCGCACGGCCGTCTCACACCCTGCATGGTGTGGGTCATGTCCGGACTCTGGACGTGTATGCTATAACCAATCGGGTATAAGGCGGGCGCGTCAGCATCGATGGATGTGGAATACTTCCGCGATGCCGCCGGCCGCGAACCCGTGCGGGAGTTCATCGATGACCTGTATCAACACCGGAAGGGCGCCGCCGCGAAAATCGTGGCATACATCGATCGCATTCTCAGTCGTCATCAGCCCGGCGGCCCGCCGCTCCCTGCGAACTTGGTGAAGGCTCTCGGACATGGATTGTTCGAACTGCGCCCTGAACATGGCAACGTTGAGTATCGAATCTACTTCACGATCGACAACCGGGGAACGGCGTGGCTGCTGCATGCAACGCAAAAGAAACCCAACCGTCGAACAGAGCAAGCAGAGCTTGACCGCGCGTATCGGTGTCTCGAACAGCACCGCGGGGGCAGGCAGCAATGACAGCCTTTGATCGACACCGCGACGAAATGATGCAGGATCCGGAGTTCGCCCGCTGCGTGCGCGAGGCCGAAGCGGAACTAGAACTGGCTTTCCAGACGGCTGCCATCCGCGAGGTCCGCGGCATGACACAGGCACAGCTTGCCCAGGCCGCGGGGATGCGCCAGCCGGCGATCGCTCGCTTCGAAAAGGCGGGCCGTACGCCAACCGTGACCACGCTCTGGCGTCTTGCAGCCGCGCTGAACGCCCGCATCGTCATCGGACCGGAGTATCAAATCCACGTCGAACCATGCGAAAGACGGCAGCATGAGGCCGAGCAACGCATAGAGAGTTCAGCCTGATGGTCGACGGGGCCGGCCGCCCAGCGCAGGCGCAACGGCCGTCCCACGACCGGGACGATCGAGCGCCTTGGCCTGCGCCAGTACATCGGCGCCGCCGGCTGAGCCGGGTCCGCATCGATCGTCTCGACACGGCATGCAAAGGTAACCTGCTGCCTGACTTGGCGCCCGCAGCTGGGACACCGGCCTCCGTTTGGCATGGAGCTGGTGCGCCGTGTGCTGGGAGAAGGAGAGCAGACAGGCATAACAGACGGTTTCACCACCGGCGAAGCCGCCCGGCTGCGAGCACGACGAGCTGCCGCGCCGGTTGTGAAACCATGTCTTTGCACGAGGGCCGGCCTAGCGCAGATCGACCAGCTCGATCTCCGCCAGTCCCAGCGTGGCGCGCAGCGCATTCTCATCGGCAACCATGCTGCGCCACGCCGCTGCATCTTCGTCCGAGCTGACGACCAGGAGGCGCGCCGCGGGCGAGGTAACGCCGAACTTGCCCGCCTCCACGTCGGCGGCGTCGAGTGCCGCCTGTGCCGTGTCCGCTTGCTGCTGCGAGCCGGCGAGGTAGACGGCCGCTGCCGGCGCGGCGTGCGCCTGGCGCTCGATGACGGGGTGGTCCCGCACTCCCCCCTCCGACTGCGTCAGATCCGTCACGACGATCTCCGGCAGACCCAGGGAGGCGCGGAGGTTGTTCTGCTCCGCGACTGCCCACAGCGTCTGGGTGGCCTGGCTCGGGTCAACGACCCAGATTTGCGGTGTGATGGGTGGCGCGCCGCTCGCCGCACCCAGCGCATCGGCGTCATTAAAGGAGGCCTGCACGCGTGCTGCCTGCTCCGCCGAGCCCGCCAGGATGAGCTGCGGAGCGGGGCTGGTGCGGGCTGCGGCTGGGACGCCCGCGGCGGCGGGCAGCACGGCGGCCGGGCGTGCCGCGGGGTGGCCCGTTGACCGGCTGCCGACCTGCCAGGCAGCGACGCCGGCCACGGCGCAGACGGCGAGCAGGACGCCGCCCGCGGCTGCTCCCAGTTTCACCCTTCCGGATCGGAACCTGCGTGGCGGCAGGGCGGTGGTCGTTGCGTTGGACAGCATCGTGGACTCCCTCTCGCCGATGGCGGCAGCACGCTCGTGCCTTCGCTGAATACAGCGTCGCAGGCGGTCAGGGCGGCGCCATCGCGGGAAGACTACATTTGCCCTCGTGATCGGCATGTAGGAAAGTGCGCAGTGCCGTTACACGTCGGCCGAGGAGACGAGGCCGTGGCGGAAGGCATAGGCGGCGGCTTCCGCCCGGCTATGTGCCCCGATCTTGGTGTAGAGGTTCGTGACGTGCCGTTCGACGGTGCCGTCGCTGATGACCAGCGTCCTGGCGATCTCGCGTGTGCTCTTGCCCGCGGCGATCAGCCGCAGCACCTCGACCTCTCGTGCGGTCAGGTGGTGCTGGAAAGCCGTCTGGTGCGGCTCGGCAGCGACCGTGTCCGTTGCGAGCAGTCGCTGCAGCTGCGCCACGACCGCGAACCCGAGCTCGATGGCGGCATCGGCCGAAAGCGCCGCGCCCGCCGCCCAGGCCTCGGCGAACGTCGCTTCATCCAGCGCCGCCCGCACCCGTTCCACCGCTGCCTGCTGCCCTGCGTGCAGGCCGAACACCTCCGCGGCGAACTCCCGTCTGGCGACGTCTGTGGCAGCCAACAGCCGGGCGCTCGCGGCGAAAAGGCCACAACGCTCCGCTGCCTGAGCGAGCACACTGAGGGCTGCCGGGAGAAAGCGCGTCGGACCTAGCTCGCGTTGCACGGCGAGCATCTCGCCGCAGGTGGCCACGGCCGCACCGGTGTCGCCCTGCTGGAACGCGACCCATGCGAGATATGTAAGGCCCACGAGCCTGTCGGGGCCTTTCCCACCCTGTTCAACGCCTACTCTTTGGACGTAATCTTCCAGGAGCACGCGCACCTGAGCATCGTCGCCGCGTGCCATGGCCAACAAGGCCTCGCTAAACAGAGCCACTGCCGTGCCCGCGGTGCCCGGAAACGCCCGGTTTGCAGCCACCAGCCGTTCGGCCGTGGCAACATCCCCGCGGGTGACGGCGACGGTGGTGAGGTAGCTGCGGGCGTTGACGGCCGCTTCGATCGCGCCGGCCTGGAGCCGGAGGGCGACGGCTTCTTCGGCCAGCGGGACCGCCGCGCCAGGGTTGTTCTGGTTCAAGCGAAGCAGGGCGAGGCGCTCCAGCGCCTGGGCAAGGCAGCGGGTGTCGCCCAGCTGCCGGCTGAGGCCGATCGCTTCCTCGAGCGCGGCTACAGCGCGGTCCTGGTCCGCGGTGGAGAGCAGGTCTGCTGGCGAGAGGGCCAGCAGGCGTGCCCGCGAGACGCTCGGCGGCGCGGCCTCCGGCAGGGCCAGCAAGCGCCGGCGCCACAGCTGCTGTTCGTTCCCGCGCCCGCGGATGTACAGGTACCCGCGCAGCGCCCAGAATAGGCGTACGCCAGCGTCCAGCTCGGCGCGCTCGATGCACCAGCCCAACACAGCGCGCGCATTGTCCAGCTCGGCGTCCAGCCGCGGCCAGTTGCCCGTGGCCGCACACTGCTGCGCGAGTTGCAGCATCTGCGTCGCCAGCTGACGCCGCACAGCCTCGGCTTCCCCGCTGGCCCCCAGCGCATCGAGGGCAAACTCGCAGATGGTCTCCAGCATCCGATAGCGCGGCTCCCCGGCCTCGCCATCGCCTTCCCGCAGCAGGCTCTTCTCGACCAGCGAGCTCAGGCCGTCCAGCACATCCAGTCCGAGGTCGCCAGCGGCGTTGCACACCGCCCCGGCCAGCTCCAGCGTGCAGCCGCCGGCAAACACGCCGAGCCGGCGGAACAAGCGCTGCTCGGCCGGCTCCAAAACGTCGTAGCTCCAGGCGATGGCGTTGCGCAACGTCTGTTGCCGGGCCGGCAGGTCGCGCCGTCCGCCCGTCAATAGCGGCAGCCGCTGTGCCAGCCGTGCCAGCAGCGCCGCCGGCGGCAGCACGCGCACCCGCGCCGCCGCCAGCTCAATGGCGAGCGGTAATCCGTCCAGGCGGATACAGATGGCCGCGACGGCCGCCGCGTTCTCCTCGCTCAGCGCAAAGTCGGGTCGTACGGCCTGCGCCCGCAGCACGAAGAGCTGCACCGCCGGATTCTGCGCCAGAACCGCTGCCGGCCGGCTCTCTGCCTCGGGCACCAGCAAGGGCGAGACCGGATACTCTTGCTCACCGTTCACCCGCAGCGGTGCCCGGCTCGTTACAAGCAAGGTCACCGCTAGTCCAGCCTGGAGGAGTGCTCCGGCGAACTCCGCCGCGGCCAGCAGGTGCTCGTAGTTGTCGAGCAGCAGCAACAGCCGTTTCTCACGAACGTATCGTATGACGCTGTCCCGGACCGGCAGGCCCGTGAGGCCTTGAACACCCAGGGCCTGGGCGATCGCCGCCGGGACGAGCTCCGGGTCGCGCAACGGCGCCAGGTTCACGAAGACGACGCCGTCGGCGAACGTCTCCGCCAGCTCCGCGGCCACTTCCAGCGCCAGCCGCGTCTTGCCAGCGCCGCCTGCGCCCGTCAGCGTCACCAGCCGGCCGGAGGAGAGCAGACGGATAATGACCGCGCGCTCATCATGACGCCCCACGAGGGGAGTCAGCGGGCTGGGAAGCGCGCCGCGGGCCGCCGTCGGTCGCGCCGGCAGGAGCACAACCGACGGCGGCGTGGAGCGGACCGCTGCCCCACTTCGGGCCTCCGCCAGCAACTCGCGCACTAGCTCAGCGGTGACCGTCAGCCCGCGCAGGGGGCCGCGCTCGAAGCTGCGGAGCAGCCCCTGCGCGCGGCAGACCGTCAGCAGCGCCTCGGCAGCGTCGGCGCTGGGCGTGGCTTCTCCCCGCTCCCAGCGCTGCACCGTCGCCCGGCCGACGCCGATCTGCGCAGCCCACCCCGCCTGCGTGACTCCACCGGCTTCCCGCAGCGCGCGCAACACGGTGCTCAAGTGCGGCGGAACCGGCGTGGGCTGCGCTGGGTGATTCATCGATGATGCGCCACTGGTGCCGCGACGGTGCGTCGCCGCCGCGCCTTGATTCTACCGTATTGGCAGATGCCCGAGACGCGCCGAGAACGGCAGGTTCGAAACGGAGTCGCCGGCATGAAGCGGTGGTAGATGATCGGCATGGCGGCCCAGACGCTGTCTGTGAGGTTCGGCCTGCGTCAGTACATCGGCGCCGCGGTGTGAGCGGGGCGCTCAATCTGCCGCGTTTAACCGTCGCCCGCGGTGAATTCGTCTGCCGGCACAGGCGCCGGCGCTAATGTCGGCCGCCCGGCAAGGCTCTGTGGGCGATGCAGCCGCTGCCGGAGACCGCGGCCCAGCCCGCCCCAGACCAGCGCGAAGGCCACGATCGCGTAGAGCCAGCCGGCGATGATGTCGATCGCGTAGTGCTCGCCCGGATAGACCACGGCGAAGGCCATGCCGATCGGGTAGAGCACCGTCGCCCAGCCCCAGCGCGGATACACCCGCCACAGCACCAACCAGACCAGCACCGGGAAGGCGCCGTGCATGCTGGGCATCGCCGCCACCGGATCCACGTGAAAGTACTTCGAAAGGAAGATGATCGGATCGGAGACGCCCGCCCACTGCACGTTGCCCAGCACCCGCACGACGTAGGGGATGCGGTGCAGGTCACTGGCCCACCACGGCGGCGCCATCGGATAGATCAGATAGGTCGCGAAGCCGGCGTACATCAGGAGCAGATACGAGCGCACGAAGCGCCAGTAGAGCGCTCGATCGCGCATCCAGAAGACGAAGGCAACGACCAGCGGCGTGATGAAGTGCATCAGGTAGAGAAACGCCGCCAGGTAGTCGTACCAGTGCAGCCGACCGTCTTGCCAGAGCTGCTGCTGCAGCCAGGTGGTGGGCAGCTCGCCATGCGTGAACCAGCCGAACAGCCAGCGGTCGGTGTCGATCGGGAACTGCACGTGGGCGCGGCCGATCAGCCCCGGCGTTACACCCGGCAGCGCCACATAGGCCAGCAGCAACACCATGAACGGCGCCCAGTCGCGCAGGAAGCGCACGCCGCGCATGGTGAAGATGGCGAAGATCAGCAGGAAGCAGGCGACGACATCCGCCGCCGGCCAGGTGTGGGAGTCGAGCAGCCAGGCGGTGAAGAGCACGATGTACGCGCCCTGCACCAGCCAAAGCAGGCGCCGGTGCCGCTCCTGTGCGCCGAGATAGTGCCGCCGCAAGCGCCGCAGCGCGGCAAACAGGTGCTGGACGTCGCGCAAGCTCGCGGCCCGGCGTACGGCGCGCGGCACGGGCGGCGGAACGAGGGCCACGCCATCCTCCTCCGCCGTGCCTCCGGCCGCGGACCGCTGATCCGGTCGCGCCGGCCTCGCCCTCGCGCCTGGCAACGGGCTAATGGTAGCGTACCCGTCGCGCCGCCGTTCGCACTCGCCCATTTGCGCCTGCGGGCAGGGTGTGACTGGTGTAACACGGCCCAGAGACTGTCGCCTTCCGCGCTGCCGTACGGCGCTTGACCCTCCAGTGACTGCAAGGTCTACGCTCACGCCATGCACGAGCGGCTGACGATCGGCGGCGTCGCACGGGAAACCGGCCTGCCGGTGCGCACGATTCGCTTCTATGAAGCGGAAGGCATCGTGCCGCGGCCTGCGCGCACGGCGGCCGGCTACCGCCTCTACTCGCACACGGACGTGCGCCGGCTGCGCCTGGCCCGCCAGGTGCGGGCGCTCGGCCTGCCGCTATCCGAGGTCAAAGAGCTCGTCGGGCTGGCCTTCAGCTCCGAGTGCGGAGCCTACATGGACGATCTGCTCGCGCGCCTGGCGGCCCAGCGCCAGGGGGCGCGGCGCCAGATCGACGAGTGGCAGGCGTTGTGCACCAATTTAGACGAGTTGGAGCGCCACGTGCGGCACCTGCGTGACGGCGCTCCGCCGGGCCGCCGCGTGGCCGAGTGCGGCTGCTGCCCACTGATCGACGAAGGAGCAGACTGATGAACGAGCAAGATGTGCTGGACGTGCTGGTCTGCGACTTTCAGGCGCGCCCGCGCGGCGCCGCCAGCGTGTTCGACGTGGCGCCGGCCGTGCAAAGCGTGCGCCGCGAGGCGGATGCGCTGCTGATCGACTTCGCGCCCGAGGCCGCGCCCGCCGTGGCCGAGTACATCGACGCCGAGCGGCAGTGCTGCCGCCAGATCGGCTGGGAGCTGACGCTGGCGCCGGCGCCGCGCCTGCGCATCTCTGGCACGCCGCCCCAGCTTGACGTGCTGGAGCAGCTGTTTGGGGAGCAAATGCTGGCATAGAAGGCCATCCCTTGCGGGATCGCCGCTGGCCGATGGATCGGTGTGGACCCGATGCAAGCAATCTGCCAGATGTACGCATAGACGCTATACGACTAAACCGCTAGTCTCTCAACCAGTGGCGGCCTCGGGGTCGGGACAACTCGGCCAGCTTCTGGGGGTGGAGATGTTTTCTACCCGAGTGCAGCGGTCTGCTGTGATCCTCATTGCGGTAATGGTGGCTCTCTGAACCGCCCCGGGTTTCATAGAGACTCGGGTTATTGGGAAGCAGCCAGTGGAAGCGGCTGCTGCTCATCGTAGTACAGGGCCTCGAA
>Ga0209166_10004203_pt1 | contig 10149 bp, 11 predicted proteins | sample Coa_R1_3_FD_187151 | JGI IMG/M metagenome (GOLD analysis project Ga0209166, IMG submission 187151) | Surface soil microbial communities from Centralia Pennsylvania, which are recovering from an underground coalmine fire - Coalmine... | ecosystem: Environmental > Terrestrial > Soil >... | reverse complement strand
CTGGTCGCTCAAAACCTCATGCAGCGACGGCGGATCGATCGCCTCCTCGATCCGCCTCCGCCAATCATCAAAGATCAGCGACAGATGAGCCTCAGCCTATGCCAAAGCTAAACCGGACAGCCGTGGGCTTGACCCGGGCATCCATCAACTCAAGAAGACTCTTGGCTAGTGATGGATGGCCGGGTCAAGCCCGGCCATGACGAACTCGAAGACCACCGTTCGCTTCTTCACGCCGCCGGGGCGTTGTCGTGTTCCGAGGCCGGGTGGCGCGGGTTGACGATGTCGAGATGGATGCCGCCGCACCGCGTGCAGCGCATGGTCCAGTATTCCGATCCGGCGCGGCCGGGGATGACGCGCATCACCGCGAGGCTGCCGCGGCATTCCGGACAATCGGTGCGGAGATTGGGCGAGAACGACGAGAGCAGGCGGGGGTCGAATGGGGACATGGCGATACTCCTCAATCAGCGCATGATCCGGAAAAGTGTGAAGCGGTTTTCCGAAAAGATCATGCGCAAACAAAAGCTAAAGCGCGAAGATGATTCATCGCGCTTTAGGCTGCGGCAACTTTCTGTGGCGTGTCCCATCGGTGCTTGAAGCGGTCGATGTGATGCCTGGCGTCGGCGATCGCGGCGTCCGGATCGCTCCAGGCAAATCCCACTTCGAGCGCGGGAAAGGCGTAGCCGTTGATGACGAGGGGGCTGCTGTCGGTGCGGCGGATGCGGGCATGCCACAGCCCGCGGCCGGCCTCGAAGGACTCGATGTCGTATTCCTGGTAGCGACAGATCATGCACGGTCCCCTGCTCGGCCTGCAAGCAGCGGACCATGAATCGCCGGCGGGCTATGTGATGTCGTTCACATCGTTGCCGTTTTTTTGCGACGCGCCGGTTGTGGGCCCGTGCGAGGCTGGGCGGCGGCGCGCATGATCCAGCGTCGGAACGCGGCGAAGTCGCGCTGCTCGGCCTGGAAGCCGCGATAGAGCAGGTACCAGCGCATGCCCTTCGGCACCGAGAGCGCAAACGGCGCGACCAGGCGGCCTGCTGCCAGATCGTCGTCGATATAGGGGCGGATGCCCATGGCAACGCCGAGCCCGTCGCCGGCGGCCTGCAGCGCCTGGCCGTAATACTGAAACTCCGGACCGCGCGCGGTGATGCGGCTGGTGCCGGCGGCCTTCAGCCAGGACGGCCAGTCGTCCGGCGAATGCGCGACGCGGATGAGACTCGGCCCTTTCAGATCGCCCGGCCGCTTCAACGTGACGGCGAGTTTCGGCGCGCACACCGGCATCAGGTCGGCGGCGAACAGCGGCTCGGCGATGAGCCCCGGCCAGGCGCCGTCGCCGAGCGTGACGCCGCAGCTCCAGTCGTCGCCGAAGGGCGCGGCCACGCCGCCGGTGGTGATGCGCACGTCGATCTCGGGCTGCTCTTTACGGAAATCCGCGAGCCGCGGAATCAGCCAGCGCATCGCAAAGGTGGGACCTACGCCGATGGTGAGCACGCGCAGGCTCGCCGGCGCAGTCACCTGCGCCGTGAGACTTGCGAGCGCATCGAAGATCGGCGTCAGCCCGCTCTGATAGGCGCGCCCCGCCGCGGTCAGCGCCAGCCGGTTGGCCTTGCGCTCGAACAGCGCGACGCCGAGCCGCTCTTCGAGCAGATGCACCATCCGGCTGATCGCCGCCGCCGAGACGTTGAGCTCGGCACCGGCCGCGGCAAAGCTGCCGCTGCGGGCCGCGGCCTCGAAGGCCTTGATGCCGTTGAGAAAGAGCAGGCGTCGCACAATACCCTCAAGAAAGCTGATGCTGAGGGCAAGATATCTCCGTTTGCGAAGAACGTACAGGCCGGGCAGAAATGTCGTGCACGGAGATTCCCATGACACCGCTGATGATTGCCGCCCTTGCCGCCTTGATGGTCGCGACTGCGTTCCTGTCGGGCCTGTTCGGCATGGCCGGCGGGATGATCCTGATCGGCGTGCTCTTGATGCTGATGCCGCTGCCGACCGCGATGGTGCTGCACGCGATCACCCAGATGGCCTCCAACGGCTGGCGCGCCTTCCTGTGGCGCGCGCATATCAGGTGGCGGCCGGTGTTCGTCTATCTGCTCGCCTGCGCGATCGTGCTGTCGATCTGGTCGCTGATCCGCTACGTGCCCGACAAGCCGGTCGCGCTGCTCCTGCTCGGGATCACGCCGTTCATGGCGCGCTTGTTGCCGAAGGACTTCAAGCCTAATCCCGAAAGCGTCTGGCAGGGCGTCATCTATGGCTCGATCTGCATGGCGCTGATGCTGACGACCGGCGTGATCGGTCCTCTGCTCGACACCTATTTTCTCGGCAGCGGCCAGATGGATCGCCGCGGCGTCATCGCCACCAAGGCGACCTGCCAGGTCTTCAGCCATTTCACCAAGCTGATCTATTTCGGCGGCATCGTCAGCCAGGCCGCAACGCTCAATCCGTGGCTCGCGCTGATTGGGATCGCATGTTCCATGCTCGGCACCACGGCCTCGCGCCGCGTGCTGGAGGCGATGAGCGACCAACAGTTCCGCCGCTGGGCCAACCGGCTGATCACGACGGTCGCGAGCTACTACATCCTCTATGCCGGCTGGCTGTGGATCGCGAAGAGCGCTGTTGCATCCTTCTGAGGGAGGGAGATGATGACTGAGGCCGCCGATCCCCTGGTGCTCGATTTCGTCGAATGGATCGCGCGCGAGCCGCGGGCCTATTCCGAGGTGATCGGCACCTGGAAGACCTCATGCCCCAGGCTGACGATCTGGGAGGACGCCGCCGATCGCGGGCTGGTCGCGCGCGAAACAATCGCGGGCTTCGGCCTCGTCATCTCCGTGACCGAGGCGGGCGAAAAACTCCTGCGCGCGCATGGCCGCGTGAGCTGAGGCCCGATCACATTTCAACGCTTTCCTGCGCTTGCCATTGACTTGGGGCAGCGTCGTGCCAACATTCATGCAATCGCATCTTTCTATCGCGATGCATGTCAATTCAAGCACAAGAGGGACGCCCCATATGATCGACCTTCATTATTGGACCACGCCGAACGGCCACAAGATCACGATGTTCCTCGAGGAGACCGGGCTGCCCTACAAGATCATCCCGGTCCAGATCGGCAAGGGCGAGCAGTTCAAGCCGGAGTTCTTGGCGATTTCGCCGAACAACCGGATTCCCGCGATGGTCGACCACGAGCCGAAGGGCGGCGGCAAGCCGATCTCGATCTTCGAGTCGGGCGCGATGCTGCTTTATCTCGCCGAGAAGACCGGCAAGTTCATCCCCTCCGATCTCTACGGCCGCTACGACGTGATCCAGTGGACGTTCTGGCAGATGGGCGGCTTAGGTCCGATGGCGGGGCAGAACCATCACTTCCGCAACTATGCGCAGGAGAAGCTGCCATACGCCATCGACCGCTATGTCAACGAGACCAATCGTCTCTATGGCGTGCTCAACAAGCGCCTCGCCGATCGCGCGTTCGTCGCCGGCGACTATTCGATCGCCGACATGGCGAGCTATCCCTGGGTCGCGGGTCACAAGAACCAGGGCCAGGACATCGAGCAGTTTCCGCATCTGAAGCGCTGGCTCGACACCATCAAGGCAAGGCCCGCGACCGAGCGCGCCTATGCCAAGGCCAAAGAGGTCAATCCGAATTTCGGTCAGCCCGCCATCCGCACCGAGGAGGAGCGCAAGATCCTGTTCGGGCAGACGGCGGCCGTGGTGCGGTAACGCGCGCAACGGTTGCACCACGTCATTGCGAGCGAAGAGGCGTAGGGTGGGCAAAGGCGCACTTGCGCCGTGCCCACCGATGTTTGGGGAAGCGCGATGGTGGGCACGCTTCGCTTTGCCCACCCTACAATTCTGGTCGGCCTTCATGTCGCTCCAACTCTACGAACTCGTCGGCACCGATGCCTCGCGTCCCTTCAGCCCGTATTGCTGGCGGACGCGGATGGCGCTGGCGCACAAGGGACTCGATCACGGCTCGATACCCTGGCGCTTCACCGAGAAGGGCGCAATCGCGCCGCATGGCTCGGAGAAAGTGCCGGTGCTGCTCCATGGCGACAAGCCGGTCGTCGATTCCTGGGTGATCGCGAACTATCTTGAGGATCATTTTCCCGACCGGCCGTCGCTGTTCGGCGGCGAGGGCGGGCGTGCTACGGGGCGGCTGATCAATGCCTGGGGCGATATCGCCGTGATCGGCGGCATGTTTCCGCTGATCGTCGCCGACATCCCCGCGCATCTTGGCCCCGTCGATGAAAAGTATTTCCGCGCCTCGCGCGAAGCGCGGCTTGGCCGGAAGCTGGAGGATGCCTCCGCCGAGCGCGACAAGTCCGTGGTGGCGTTCCGGAGGTCGCTCGAGCCGATGCGCCAGACGTTGAAGACGCAAGCCTATCTCGGTGGCGATGCGCCGAACTATGCCGACTACATCGTGTTCGGCGGTTTCCAGTGGGCGCGCGTGGTGAGCCCCTTCCGTCTGCTGGAAGAGAGCGATCCGATCTACGCCTGGCGCGAGAAGCTGCTCGATGCCTTCGGTGGGCTCGCGCGAGAATCGCCGGGCTTTCCGGTCTGAATCTCACGTGCTGCTGCGATGAAGTCGCGGCCGAAATCAGCGCGGCGCAGGTGAGGCTTGTTCCGCCGCCTTGCGCAGGCATTCGCGGCAGAGGCAATCCTCGCCTTCGACCGGCATCGGTAGCCGCACCGTCTCGTCCTTGCACCAGCAGGCGCCGAGCGGATTGCACGCGAACGCGGCGCCGCACCGGGAGCATGTAAGGTTCCGGTAACCACCAGAGCTTTCTGTCCAATTTGTCATGTAAGCATAAGGGCCCTGGCTCTGTTTTTAATGTCGGGTTCATCCTGGACGGCGGTATAATTTCGCACAACCAAAGCGCAACGGGAAATCCGCAAGATAAACGTCGAGGGGCGGCTCAAGGGAAATTCCTCATGGCCCGCGATTCCAGAAATGCGCTGGTGGCGCTCAACCGGTTCGGATTTGGCGCGCGCGGCGGCGCTTCCGGTGATTTCGCCAACGCGGCTTCTGATCCTCGCGGTTTCGTGAAGGCCGACCTCGCGCGACCCGCGGCGGTGCTGTTGGACGTGCCGGGGCTGCAAGCGACACCGGACCTCGCCACGGCCGTATTCGAATTTCAGTTCGAGAAGCAACAGGCGCGCACTGCCGCCGCCAAGGCGGCTCCGCCCGCAACCGAAGGACCGCCGCAGCCGCCGAGCGATGCCAAGCCGCCGCAGCAGCGCGGCCTGTCGCTTGCGGACGTCGCGCAAGGCATCTCGCCAAAGAAGCAGGCGGTCCAGCCGGGCGCCAACAACGGCGCCAATGCGACGACGGCGCCGGAAGCCATGCAGCCCGATATGGCTTCAAAGGCGCCTGCGCCCAAGCCCGCGCCGCAGCTCAACGTCATCCAGAAGACGTTCCGCGCCGAGGCGCTGGCGCGGCTACAACGCGCCAGCCAGGTCGAGTGCGGCTTTGCCGAGCGCCTCGTCGTGTTCTGGTCCAATCATTTCTGCATCTCCGCCAACAAGGGCGGGCTCGCGCGGATGTGGGCCGGCTCGTTCGAGCGCGAGGCGATCCGCCCGCATGTGCTCGGCCGTTTCTCCGACATGCTGATGGCGGTCGAGCAGCACCCGGCGATGCTGTTCTTCCTCGACAATCAGCAATCGCTGGGACCGGGCTCGCGCGCCGGCATCAACCGCCATCGCGGCCTGAACGAAAATCTCGCACGCGAGATCATGGAGCTGCATACGCTCGGCGTGAACGGCGGCTACACCCAGGACGACGTCACTTCGTTCGCGCGCGTCATCACGGGGTGGACCTTTGTGGGTCGGAAGGGTTTTCTCGGCACGCCCGGCACGTTCGTATTCAACGCCAACGCGCACGAGCCCGGCGCGCAGCGCGTGCTCGGCAAGATCTATGGGCCCAACGGCGTTGCACAGGGTGAGGCGGTGCTTGCGGATATTGCGCGCCATCCATCGACCGCGAGATTCATCGCCACCAAGTTCGCGCGCCACTTCGTGGCCGACGATCCGCCGCCGGCACTGGTGGCGCACCTCGGCGACGTGTTCACCAGGAGCGACGGCGATCTGCGCCAGCTTTCCAACGCGCTGATCGATTCCGACGAGGCCTGGACCGCGCCACTGACGAAGCTGCGCTCGCCTTACGAATATCTGGTCGCGACCGGCCGCATCCTCGCGCGCGTGCCCGATGAACCCGGGCGCTATCTCGGCGGCCTCAATCTGCTCGGCCAGCCCCTGTGGTCGCCCTCGGGCCCGAACGGCTTCCCCGACACCAATGCCGCGTGGGCCGCGCCGGAGGGCATGAAGCTCCGCCTCGATATCGCGGCGCAGGTATCGGCGCGGCTACCCGACAGTCTCGATCCGCGCGATCTGCTCGAGCTTGCCGCGGCGGACGCGGCCTCCGAAGAGACGCGCCGTACCATCGCGCGGGCGGAATCGCGGCAGCAGGCGCTGGCGCTGCTCTTGATGTCGCCGGAATTCCAGAGGAGGTGACGATGGATTGCTGTAAAGGCTACGCACGGCTCGTGACGTCGCGGCGTGCGCTTCTGTTCGGCGGCGCCTCCTTTGCCGCCTGGGCCTATTTGCCGAAATTCGCCCGCGCCGCCGACGGCCGCGATCCCAGGCTGATCGCCGTGATCCTGCGCGGCGCGCTCGACGGGCTCGCCACCGTCGCGCCGATCGGCGATCCCGACTATGCCGGTCTTCATGGTGCGATCGCGCTGTCCTCGAGCGGACCGCATCCGGCCGTGATGCTTGATTCCTTCTTCGGCCTGCATCCGTCGATGCGCGAATTCGCGCGGATGTATCAGAACAAGCAGGCCGCGGTGATCCATGCGGTGTCGACGCCCTACCGCGACCGCTCGCATTTCGACGGCCAGGACGTGCTGGAAAGCGGCTATGCGGGGCCCGGCCGGGTGCAGTCCGGCTGGCTCAATCGCGCGCTGCAGGCACTGCCGCGCGGCGAGCGTGTCACGAGCGCGCTTGCGGTCGGACCAACCACGCCTCTCGTGCTGCGCGGCCCGGCGCCGACGGTCGGCTGGGAGCCGGTGGCGCTGCCGAATGCCGATGACGACACCGCGATGCGGCTCCTCGCATTGTATAGCCACCAGGATCCCGCGCTTGCCACCGCGCTGACGCAGGGGCTGCAGCTCGAGAAGGCTGCGACCGGTGACGACATGAAGCCGAAGCCGGGTGGCCCGATCATGGCGATGCGCCAGGTGGCGCGCGGCGCGGCGAAACTCATGGTCGCCGACAACGGGCCGCGCATCGCAGCGCTCGCCTTCGACGGCTGGGATACGCACGCCAATGAAGGCGGGCCGGTCGGCCGCCTCGCGCTGCTCCTGTCCGGCCTCGATGGCGCGTTTGCCGAATTCGAAAGCGGCCTCGGCGATCACTGGCGCGACACCGCGATCGTGGTCGCCACCGAATTCGGTCGTACCGCACGCATCAACGGCACCGAAGGCACCGATCACGGCACCGGCACCATCGCGCTGCTCGCCGGCGGCGCGATCAAGGGCGGCCGCGTGATCTCCGATTGGCCCTCGCTGAAGCAGGTGAGCCTCTATCAAGGCCGCGACCTCGCGCCGACCACCGACCTGCGCGCCGTCATCAAGGGCGTGATGGCGGATCATCTGGGCTTGAGCGAGCGTGTGCTGGCGGAGATGGTGTTTCCGGACAGTGCCGCGGCAAGGCCAATGAAGGGGTTGATTGCGTGACTGTCGCTGCTGTCAGCGACCAACACCATTGTCGTCCCGGCCAAGCGAGCATGGCGAGCGCAGAGCCGGGCCCCATAGCCACAGGCGCAGTTTTTTGGAATCCAGCCGCCTCGTCATTGCGAGCCAACGGGTCGCGCGAACGCGCGCCCGATGACAGGCTCCGCGAAGCAATCCAGAGCTTCATGCGTAACTCTGGATTGCTTCCGCCTTCGCGCTTCGAGCTACGGCGGACACGTCGTCGCTTCGCTCCTCGCAATGACGGAGGTCTGCGTGATCGACCTGTGGTCGTGGGTCCCGGCTTTCGCCGGGACGACATCGGAGATTACCGCGTAATCCCATCGATCTCCGCCATCTCCTCCGCGGTCAGATTCCACGCGATCGCTTTCACGTTCTGCTCGACCTGTTCGACGCGAGTGGCGCCGGCGATGACGCTGGCGACCTGCGGGCGGGCGGCGAGCCAGGAGAAGGCGAGCTCCAGCATCGAGTGGCCGCGCGCTTGCGCGAAGGCCTGCAGCTTCTCGACGATCTCCTCGTTGCGCGGCGTGACGTAGCGGTCGCGCAGCCGCGCCACCTTGCCGAAGCGCGTGTCGCCGGGGGCGGCTTCGCCGCGCTTGTACTTGCCGGTGAGAAGCCCGCTTGCGAGCGGAAAGAACGGCAACAGGCCGAGCTTGTATTCCTGCGCGGCCGGCAGCAAATCCTTCTCGATGTCGCGCACGACGAGGCTGTATTCGTCCTGGCACGAAATGAAGCGGCCGACATTGATCGCGCGTGCGACATATTCGGCTTCGGCCACGCGCCACGCCGGGAAATTCGAATTGCCGATGTAGCGGACCTTGCCCTGGCGCACGAGATCGTCGAGCGCGCGCAGCGTTTCCTCGATCGGCGTCAAGGGATCGTAGTCGTGCTGCTGATAGAGATCGATGTAGTCGGTCTTCAGCCGCTTCAGGCTCGCGTCCACCGCATTGACGATGTAGCGGCGCGAGGCGCCCTGCTTGGTGCCGTCGGTCGCCATCGGTTTGGAATATTTGGTGGCGAGCACGATGTCCTTGCGGCGATCGCCGAGCACCTGGCCGAGCACGGTCTCGGAGCCGCCCATGTCCGAATAGATATCGGCGGTATCGAACAGCGTGATGCCGAGATCGAGCGCCTTGTGTATCACCTTGCGCGAGCCTTCGAGGTCGACGCGTGAGCCGAAATTGTTGCAGCCCATGCCCACGGCGGAAACGCGTAGGCCCGAGCCGCCGAGATTGCGAATTTGCATGAACGAGCGTCCTGTCAGCGGAATTTGAGGGCGGAAGGGCACATTGTGACGCGCCGACAAGCGGGCGGCAAGGCAGGCGCCACCCGCGCTACCGCATGCCCGACCGGCGCGGGCCGCGATGCGGCGGTGAGTGCGGAAGCAAACCCTCAAAAAAGTGCGGCCCCGGTCAGACGCGGCGACTGACGGGGACCGCTGGGGCGCTTGATCTGTGACGGGGGGCCTGATCAGACGCAGGTGCAGCGTAGGCGGGCTTTGTTACGCGCCAGTGACAGCCATATTTATCCACAGGCTGGGAAAACGCGGGTCTTTGCAGGCCCAGCGCGGCCGCTCGCGCCTCTCCGCCAAACATCAAACCAGCTTGCGGTAGATAATAAAGCCCTGGTGCTCCGCGACCTTGTCGTAGAGCGTCCTCGCAGTGCGATTGGTCTGATGCGTCTGCCAATAGACGCGCGGCGAGCCCTTCAGCCGCGCCTGCTCGTAGACGCCTTCGATCAGGGCGCGTCCGACGCCCTTGCCGCGCGCGGCTTCCGCGGTGAAGAGATCCTGCAGATAGCACACCGGCTCGATCAGCGTCGTGCTGCGATGGAAGAGATAGTGCGTGAGCCCCAGGAGCTCGCCATCGCTCTCGGCGACCAGGCCATGCACGGGCTCGTAGCCGTCGAAGAAGCGCGCCCACGTCATCTCGGTGATCTCGCGCGGCAGTGCGGTCGGGCCCTTGCGGTCGTAGAAGGCGTTGTAGCCGTCCCAGAGCGGAAGCCATTTGTCGAAATCGCTTCGCCTCACGAAGCGGACCGTCAACTTATCAGACATCTTATATCTTTCGTGAGCGTTGGTCCCTGGTTTAGGGACTCCACGCACAGGGATCAACGTCATTTAGGGCTTGACGTCGCGTTCTTTCCTACGCCGCACGCTCTATCTCGTCATGGCCGGGTCAAGCCCACGGCTGTCCGGTTTAATTTTGGTGGACATGGCGCATGGCGTGGATTCTTCTGCGGTCTTGAGCATCGCCAAATGTTCGAGACACACAAGGAAGATCTCGCCATGCGCCACCACAATACAGTAATTCACGGCATTCTGAAGCTGGTGCCGTGGGGTGTGCTGGATCGGCTTGTGGAGAGATATCAAACGAACAAGCGGGTGCGGCGGCTGAGCACGCAGAATCAG
>Ga0209166_10004201_pt1 | contig 10155 bp, 7 predicted proteins | sample Coa_R1_3_FD_187151 | JGI IMG/M metagenome (GOLD analysis project Ga0209166, IMG submission 187151) | Surface soil microbial communities from Centralia Pennsylvania, which are recovering from an underground coalmine fire - Coalmine... | ecosystem: Environmental > Terrestrial > Soil > Unclassified... | reverse complement strand
TAGAGCGCGGCTACGGCCAGCAGCGAGACAGCGGTGTGGATCACGGCACGGTCCGTAGTAAAGACACGGGCGACGTACTCCGGCACGGTGATCAGCACTACTCCGGCGGCGGCCATGAATGCGGCGCCGAGCCCCATAGCCGTCCAGCCGGAGCGCCCGGCGGCATGCACGTCGCCTCTCCCGAGCGCCTGCCCCACGCGAACCGCCGCCGCGGAGCTGATGCCGAGCGGCACCATGTAGGTAAAGCTCGCTGTATTGATGGCGATCTGGTGCGCGGCCAGAGACAAGGGATCGAGCGTGCCGATCAGCGCCGTCGCCGCCGCGAAAACGCCGATCTCGAGCGAGAGCTGCGAGGCCGCCGGAAATCCCAGTTTGATCAGCTCGCGGATGCGAGCAACGTCTAGCGCTAGCGGCGCGTGCAAAAGGCCGGTGCGGTTGACCGACGCATCGTAAAACGTGTAAATCACCAGCACCGCCACCATGTACACGCGCGAGAAACAAGTCGCCCAACCTGAGCCTTCGGCGCCCATGGCCCGGATGCCGAAATGCCCGTAGACCAGAATCCAGTTGCCCGCCACATTCACCAGGTTCGCAGTGATCAACGCGAACATGATCGGCGTAACACGGTTCATGGCCTGCAAATACCGACGCAAGGCGAAGTAGAGCAGCAGCGGAAGCGTACTCCAGACGATCGCCCGGAGATAGGGCACCGTCTGTTGCAGTACAGCCGGGTTAATGCCGAAGCGCCCGAGCAGGGGAACCCAGCACCACGACACGTGCATAAGCGCGGGCGCCAGCGGAAGCGTGAAGTAGACTGCACTCACAAGCGAGCGGTGGCAGTCCATGAGCTTTCCAGCGCCGAAAGATTGTGAAACCAGCGTGTCCAGGCCGAGCATCAGGCCGCTGCCGAATATGGCCACGGTATAAAACAAAACGCTGCCCAGGCTTACAGCGCCGATGGCCTCGGCACTGACCCGGCCGACCATCATGGTGTCGACGATGCCCATGCCCATCCAGCCGAGTTCCGCCATCACCAGTGGCGCGGCCAGCCGCAACATGGGACGGAGTTCCTGCCGGAGTGTGGTGATGTACTGAATCACGTGGCTGCCTTTGGGGGACGCCCGAAGCGAACGGGAAAGCGCTGCTGTCCCTGATCCTAACATGCAGCCAGCTTGCGCCGGCGATATACAACCGGGCACGCAGACATAATCGCCGGGAGATGCGCAGATTGCGGACAATAGCATTACATGGTTAAAGAACTTCCCGGCAGTGAATCCGCGCACGACATCCTTGGGCTGCGCCGCCGGCCCCTGGACGTTTTTTTCGAGCCGCAGAACGTGGCCGTGATCGGCGCTACCGAAACGCCGGCGAGCGTGGGCCGCACCATTCTCTGGAACCTGATCAACAGCCCTTTCGGCGGTACGGTGTTCCCCGTAAGTCCGAAGCGTGCGAGCGTGCTGGGAATCCGCGCTTATCCGAGCATTTCGGCAGTACCCGACAAAGTGGACCTGGCGGTCATCATCACACCCGCCAAGACGGTGCCGGGCGTGGTGCACGATTGTGTGGCGGCGGGCGTCAAAGGCGCTATTATTATTTCCGCCGGTTTCAAGGAAGCGGGCAAGGGCGGCGCTGAGTTGGAGCGGCAGGTACTCGAAGAGGCGCGAAGCGGGCGCATGCGCATCATCGGACCCAACTGCCTGGGCGTGATGAGCCCGCTGAGCGGGTTGAACGCCACGTTCGCCACCACCATCGCGCGGCCCGGCAACGTCGCGCTGGTGAGCCAGAGCGGGGCAATCTGTACGGCGATTCTCGACTGGAGCCTGCGCGAGCAGGTTGGTTTCAGCGCGTTCCTTTCGATCGGCTCGATGCTCGACGTCGGCTGGGGCGACCTGATCGAATACCTGGGCGACGACCCGCGCACGCGCAGCATCATCATTTACATGGAATCCATCGGCGATGCGCGCGCATTTGTCTCGGCGGCGCGCGAGGTGGCGCTGAGCAAACCCATCATCGTGATCAAGGCCGGGCGTAGCGAGGCCGCGGCGAAAGCTGCAGCGTCGCATACCGGCTCACTTTCGGGAAGCGACGAAGTCCTCGAAGCCGCATTCCGGCGCTGCGGCGTACTGCGCGTGCTGAATATTTCGGACCTCTTTTACATGTCGGAGGTGCTAGCCAAGCAGCCCCGTCCAAGCGGACCGCGCCTGACCATTCTGACCAATGCCGGCGGTCCCGGAGTGCTGGCCGCCGATGCTCTAATGGCGCTCAATGGTACGCTGGCCGAGATTTCGAGCGACACCACTGAGGCGCTGAACAAGATTCTGCCGCAGCATTGGAGTCACGGCAATCCCATCGACATTCTGGGCGATGCAGATCCCGAGCGCTACGCCAAAGCCGTGGACATCGCGGCGAAAGATCCATCGAGCGACGGCCTGCTGGTGATCATGACGCCCCAGGGCATGACCGATCCCACGATGATCGCCGAAAAGCTGAAACCCTACGCCAAGCTCGATGGCAAACCGATCCTGGCAAGCTGGATGGGCGGCGTGGAAGCCGCCGGCGGCGAGGACATCCTCAACCATGCCGGCATTCCGACGTTCCCCTACCCCGACACGGCGGTGAAGGTGTTCGAGTACATGTGGCGCTATACGTACAATCTGCGCGGCCTGTACGAAACACCGGCGGCGGCCGAAGACGCCGATACCGCCGCGCGCGAACAGGTTGCGGCCCTTATCGCGGCAGTGCGGACGTCGGGCCGCACGCTGCTCACCGAAGCGGAATCGAAACAACTGCTGTCGCTCTACGGCATTCCCACGGTGCGCACGCTGGTGGCATCCACGACGGATGAAGCTGTTCGATTCGCGCGCGAAACCGGCTACCCGGTGGTCCTCAAGCTGCATTCGGAAACCATCACGCACAAGACCGACGTAGGCGGCGTGCAGTTGAATCTTGCCGATGACGACGCTGTGCGGCGGGCGTGGAGCGCCATCGAAGCGGGCGTGCGCGAGAAAGCCGGGCCGGACCACTTCCAGGGCGTGACCGTGCAACCCATGATCTCCCGCGACGGCTACGAGCTGATCGTAGGGAGCAGTGTGGACCCGCAGTTCGGGCCAGTGCTGCTATTTGGCTCGGGCGGCATGCTGGTGGAAATCTACAAGGATCGCGCGCTGGCTCTGCCGCCGCTCAATACCACGCTGGCGCGGCGGATGATGGAGCAGACGCGCATCTTCACAGCGCTCGGCGGCGTGCGCGGCCGGAAACCGGTACCGCTGGCGGAACTCGATCAGCTCATGGTGCGCTTCAGCCGGCTGGTGGTCGAGCAACGCTGGATCAGGGAGATCGACATCAATCCGCTGCTGGCTTCGGCGGAGCGTCTGATCGCGCTCGATGCGCGCGTCATTGTGTACGGCAACGACACGAAGGAGCAGGATCTGCCGCGCACCGCCATCCGGCCGTACCCGGTTCAGTATATGGGCCGCTGGACGTCGAAGGAGGGCACCGCCATCAACATCCGCCCGATTCGTCCGGAAGACGAGCCCATGATGGTAGCGTTTCACGAGCGGCTGTCGGAACGCAGCGTCTATTTCCGCTATTTTCATCTGCTGAACTTGAGCCAGCGCACGGCGCATGAGCGGCTTACGCGCATCTGCTTCATCGATTACGACCGCGGCATGGCGTTGGTGGCTGAGAAGGAAGACCCGCAAACCGGCGTACACGAGATTGTGGGGATCGGCCGCCTGACGCGCGCGCACGGCGCCAACGAAGCGGAGATGGCCGTGCTTGTCACGGACGATTTTCAAGGCCGTGGGCTAGGGACTGAGCTGCTGCGGCGCCTGATCGAAATCGGCCGCAAGGAAAAACTCGAACGCATCACCGCCGATATACTGGCGGAAAACCGCGCCATGCAACGCGTCTGCGAACGGCTGGGCTTCACGCTAGGATACGATCCGGAGGACGGCACGGTGAAAGTTGAAATCCGCCTGGCTCAGTAGCCGTCACCGTGCAGCCGCACTTTGCCGGTAAATCGGCGGTAAACGAAAATAAAATAACCAATGGCTAGCGAGGTGCCGGGAATCCACCACGCGAGCCCGATGCGCAGACCGTAAGCACCGGCGGCGGCGTTGGCGACGGTCAGTCCGAACTGCGGATCGGAACGGGATGGCAGCACGTACGGATACAGCCCGAAGGCCGCACTCGAGAGCATGGCGGCGATGAATCCCGATGACGCAAGAAAGGCAGCGGCCGCATGCCGAGGCGTCCAAATGCGCACGAGAGCGAATGCGAGTAAAGCAACCGCCGGAATGACATATCCCCAGGGACGCGACGAGAAACTGGCCGCCAGTTGAGGCTGTATCCGAAGCTCAGAATCGTGATCGGTACCAGAATAGCCGCGGCTGCCCACCAGGCGCGCAAAGCCAGCAGACGGCATCGTGCCTCAAGCAGACCGTCGGTCTTGAGCGCGACCCACAGCGCACCGTGCAAGAGCAGCGTGAAAAATGCGGCCAGACCGATAATGACCGTGTACCAGTCCAGAATGCCTAGTTCGCCCGTGATACCGAAATCCGTCCAGAGCGGCAAAAAGAAAAACCCGGAGACGTCCAGAGGCACGCCGCGAACTACGTTTCCTAATGCGGCCCCAAAGAAAATTGCCAGCAGGGCGCTCGCCCCGCCGAATACTACGTCCCATAGCGACCGCCAGACGGGACTCTTCATGTGACTGCGAAACTCGATCGAAATGCCACGCAGCATGAGCAGCCAGAGGACCATCATCAACGGAAGATAAAAGCCGCTGAAGCTCGCCGCGTAAAGAGCCGGAAATGCAAAATACAACGTTCCGCTGCCGGCCAGCAACCAAACTTCGTTGCCGTCCCAGAATGGACCGATGGATTGGATTACCTGCCGCCGCTCGTCATCGGAGCGCGCAACGAATAGGTGAATGATGCCCGCGCCCAGATCGTATCCATCGAGCACGACGTACGTGGCAATCATGAGGGCTACCAGGCAAAACCAGATCGTTTCGAGCATCAATAACCTTCAGGATGCGGCCGCGCCTTGCGCCGGTTCCGGGCCGTGCTCGATCTCGCGATAAATCAAGAACAGGAACAGGATGGCAAGTAACGCGTACATGCCCATGAAGCCTAGGAGCGTGAACAGCCCGTTGCCGGCCGATACCCGCGGCGAGGGGCCTTGGGCGGTTCGCATCAAACCGTAAATTAGCCAGGGCTGTCGGCCCACTTCGGCCGTGATCCAGCCCGCAGTGGTCGCGATATAGGGAAACGGAAATGCGAGCATCAAAATCCAGTGGAGCCAGTGCGAGTCGTATAGCTTGCGACGCGCCATCTGAATCATCGCAAGGACCATGACGGCAACGAAGACGGTCCCAAGCCCGACCATGATGTGATAGCAGTAATACAGCAATGAAATATTGTCTGGCCACAGCTCGCGCGGAAATGCTTCGAGCCCCTTTACCTGCGCGCTCCAGCGGCGGTAGGTGAGGAAGCTGAGCGCGCCTGGAATGATGAGCGGATTGTCCAGCCGCATATGATCCGTGTCCGGCTGGCCAATGAGTACGAGGCCGGCGCCCTCAGTAGTCCGGAAAAGTCCTTCCATCGCGGCCAGCGTCACGGGCTGATGTTCCGCAATCATCTTGCCTTGGCCGTCGCCGGTTGGAAACACCATCAACACGCTGGCGATGAACCCGGTGGCGACGCCGACGCGCAGGAACGTACGGGCATACGTGTTGTGGCTACGCGTCAGCAGATAGAAGGCGCCCACCGCGGCCATCACGAAACTCGCAGTTACCACCGCCGCGATCATGTTGTGAAGGTACTGCCAGTGCGTCCAGGGATTGAAGATCAGTTCGTGAAAGCTGCGCAGCAGAATTTCGCCATTCGCACCGACTGCATAGCCGACCGGGTGCTGCATCCAGGCATCCGTCGCAATGATGAAAAATCCCGAGAGCCAGGAACCGGCGAATACCATGACTGCGGCCAGCCAGTGCAAACGCCCGCCCAGCCGTTTCTCGCCGAAAACCAGCAGGCCGAGGAACGCCGATTCGAGGAAAAACGAGAAAACGCCCTCCATTGCCAGCGTTTGCCCCAACACACCGCCGGCGGCCTTCGAAAATATGGCCCAATTGGTACCGAGCTGAAACTCCATGGGGATACCGGTGACCACGCCCAAGGCGAAATTGATGGAGAAGATCTTGATCCAGAAGCGAGCGCAACGGTTGTAGTGCTCGCCACCGGCGCCGAGCGCCCGGGTTTTCAGTATCACAACGAGTAGCGCCAGGCCCATGGTGAGTTGTGGGAACAGGTAATGAAAAGTAACGGTGAACGCGAACTGTAACCGATGAATGGCGAGCGCCGTATCCATGGCTATGCCTCAGTGTACTGCACGGCACTCCAAGGGTCGCGGAGCCCTGGGATTGTTGTATGCTGAATCTCGACGCCATGCTGCTAGAGATCGAAACCAAGCGCATCGCACCGGACATTACGCTATTGGAACTAACCGGCAAGATCTCGCTGGGACGCGAGAGCCAGAAGATCGAAACGGTTGTTCAGGACCTGCTTCGTCAAAACGAGCGGAAGATCATATTCGATATCACGCGCGTCGATCACATGGACAGCACTGGCATCGGCGTCATGGCCTATTGCTTCGGGACCCTGAACCGTTGTGGCGGCGAGTTTCGTGTAGCGGGCGCGCATGGCAAGGTGCTGCACCTATTGCAGATCACGCACTTGGACACAGTGCTGCCACTTTGCGCAACCGTGGAAGCGGCATGTACGAGCATGGGCGCCAAGCCAGCGGTTTAGCGAGACGGCGCCCGGCATCCGTTCTTATGGGCCAGAATAAAACTTAGCGCCGGCCATGCCTTCGCCAGAACAAATCGCCTGGGCGAAATTTCGCGTGATCACGATGATCGTCTGCGCTGTGGCGATCGCATCTGTACTTATCTACCTGCTATTGGGCGGAGCGGAATTTCTCCAGCCGGCCTTCACCGTTCACACGTACTTGATCGACCTCGCGAGTCTCGAAAAGCGGAACCCGGTCCGCTTCGACGGCATTCGTGTCGGCAAGGTGACGGCCACGGAATTGAGCCACTCGGCGGATCCCCAAAAAGTAGTGCGCGTGGACATGTCAATCGTGCGGCGCTATGCGAGATCGATTCCGGAGGACTCAACCGCCGTAGTGTCCGCGGAAGACGTATTGGGCGACAAATTCATCGAGATCAAGGCAGGTAAGAGTCCCCGCCAGTTGCAGCAGGACGCCGTTCTAGTCAGCCCTCCGCCCCCGACGTTCAACCAGGCCGATCTGATCAATATGGGGCGCAAGATTCTGGGGGAAATGGATCGCCTGTTCGCCGATATTGAAGCCGGACGGGGACAGTTCGGCAAACTCGTCAAGGGCGAAGAGATCTATGACTCGATGGTAAAGAAGGTCGCGGACTTTCAGAAAGATATCCGCTCGGCAACCAGCAAGGATACCCCGATTGGCCGGCTGATTTATGACGAGGCCGCGTATAACAAGATTCGAAAACCGCTTCAGGACATGGACCATGCGCTGGCCGAACTGCAGGCCGGCCGCGGCGCGGGGGGACGGTTTCTGAAGGATCCCGCGCAATATGACCGCTTGCGGAAATCTGTTGGCGACCTCAATCGCGCGGTTGCGGACCTACGCACCGGAAAGGGTCAGGCGGGCAATCTGCTGAAGAATGACGAACTGTACACACGGGTCAATCACATGCTCGACAACTTGAATGCGCAAGTGAACGCGCTCAACTCCGGCCAAGGTGCGCTCGGACAACTCATGACGAGCACTAGCGTCTATGAGAGCCTGGATGGCAGCATGAAAAATCTGCGCGATGGAATGAAGGAGTTCCGAAGTAATCCGAAAAAATTCCTGTACTTGAAGGTCTTCTGAGCGCCCAGTGCAGGAACCGGCTCACGAGCTCGTAGAAGACGGTCGTCGATTGTAATCTACTTCTATGGCGCAACTCTATACGGGCACTTCGGGATTTGCGTATCCAAGCTGGAAGCCGCGCTTCTATCCAGCCGGCATGCCGGACAAGAAGTTTCTTGAGCACTATGCTAGCCGGCTCAACTGCGTAGAGATCAACTATACGTTCCGGCGCCTGCCCGCGGCAACTACTCTCGAAAACTGGGTTAAGGCCACGCCCGTCAGCTTCCGCTTTGCCTGTAAGGCCAACATGCGGATTACCCACATCCTTCGGCTCAAAGAAGTGGGAAGCGCGCTCGAATTGTTTCTGAAATCGATTGATCCGCTGCGCTCCGCCCGCCGGCTGGGGCCTGTCTTGTTTCAATTGCCCCCGAATTTGAAGTTTGACCTGACGTTACTGCGTGACTTTCTGATCCTGCTGCCGTCCGATTTACGTTTCAGCATCGAGTTCCGGCACACCTCGTGGCTCGTCGATGCAGTCTACGACGCACTGAAGAAACAGAACGTGTCGTTATGCGTCGCCGAGTCGGATAGATTAGAAATCCCCGAAGTGGTCACCGCGGATTTTGTCTATTACCGGCTGAGAAAGCCGGAATACTCGGATGAGGAACGCCGCTCGATCGCCGAGCGCGCCAAGGAATTGCTCGCGCACGGAAAGGATCTCTACTTATTCTTCAAACATGAAGAAACACCCGACGGAGCGCTCTACGCCGAAGAGTTGGCGGCCGGCCTATGATCGTTTGCGCTTGCGTGCGGACGGTTCAGCCGCCGCCTCCGGCTCGGCTTCCGTCTCCGCCACGACCGCGGTAGCCGAACGAACCGGCTTCTTCTGCTCGGCCAGGCTCTTCTTGAGAGCCTCCATGATGTCGATCACGGGCGCGATATGCGGTGTGGGCGTGGCCACAATCTGCTTGCCTTCCAGCTTGGCCTGAATCAATTTCTGCAGGTTGGTGCGATACGTATCCGTGTATTTTTGCGGCTCGAAATCCGCCGCCAGCGATTCGATCAGCATCTTTGCCAACGCCAACTCTTTATCCTTCACCTGGCTGGTGTCGGTGTGGAACTCCTCCACCTGGCGGATTTCATCCGTGTAGAACATCGTATGAAGGACCACGCCCTTGCCATTCGGACGAAGAATCACGATGTGCTCGCGATTGTGCATGGCGATCTTGGCGATGCCGTAATATTTGGCTTCACGCAAGGCCTGGAACAGCAGCGCGTAAGGCTTGTCACCGCCTTCGTCGGGCGCCATGTAGTACGAGCTTTCGAGGTAGATGGGATCGACCTGCTCGGCTTTCACGAATTCCAGCAGTTCCATTACTTTCGCGGTCTTGGGCGCGACCTTCTTGATTTCCTCATCGTCCACTTCTACATAGTGGTCTTTTTCGTATTCGTAACCTTTGACGAGTTCGCTGCGCGGCACTGGCTTGTCTTCCGCCTGGCAGTAGATCACTTGTTTGATGCGCGAGTGGTCCGCTTTGTGCAGCATGTTGAAGCTGATGGTCTCGCTCCGCGCGGCGCTGAATAACCGCACGGGAAAAGAAACGAGACCGAAAGTTAGATGTCCCTTCCAAACGCTGCTCGCCATGTGTTTATAACCTCATTTCCGCAGCCTACAATAGGCTGGATCGCCCTCTAACACCGATATCATGAGACAGAGAGGTAATTCAACATTTTCCGATGGCGCTGAACGAATACGTTCGTAAACGGTCGTTCGAATCCACCCCCGAGCCGAAGCCAAAGTCACGTGACACGGCGCGCGGCGGCAGCAGTTTCTGTGTGCAGCGGCACGACGCCACGCGCCTGCATTACGATTTCCGCCTGGAGATGGATGGCGTGCTCAAATCCTGGGCTGTACCCAAAGGGCCGACACTCGATCCCACGCCGAAGCGGCTGGCCGCGATGGTGGAAGATCACCCGCTTGACTACGGCGGCTTCGAAGGCAACATTCCGTCGGGCAATTACGGCGCGGGCAGCGTCATGCTCTGGGACCATGGCACTTATGAATTATTGGGTGACAAGCCAGGCCTCGAACAAATCGTGCGTGGCGACCTCAAATTTAAGTTACACGGTGAAAAACTGAAGGGCGAGTTCGCCCTGGTGCTCATGAAAGGCCGCGGCAAAGGCAACGAGTGGCTATTACTCAAAAAGAAAGATGCCGAAGCTCGCCCCGGCTGGGATGTCGAAGAGTACGCGCAC
>Ga0209166_10004200_pt1 | contig 10156 bp, 5 predicted proteins | sample Coa_R1_3_FD_187151 | JGI IMG/M metagenome (GOLD analysis project Ga0209166, IMG submission 187151) | Surface soil microbial communities from Centralia Pennsylvania, which are recovering from an underground coalmine fire - Coalmine... | ecosystem: Environmental > Terrestrial > Soil > Unclassified... | reverse complement strand
CGTTCACCAGAGATCAAAGACCAGCGCGGGTTCTCTGTCTCAGGACTCCTCCGGGGCACCGTCGGAAACCATCTATCTAACAGTTCGTCGGTCGGCCATTGGGAGGTCGTATCGTTTGACGTGATATGGAAAATTTGGTGGTCTTCATAAGCGCAGGTCAGCGCCAGCAGGCAGGCCTGAGCCACATCGTTGACATGGACATAGGACCAGAAAGAAGAAGCCCAGCGCTCAGGATGATGTCGTACGGCCTCCAGGATGTTGGGCATGGTTGTGTCGTCAACGATGGTCGAGATACGTAGACTCGCGGCGCTCCCGGCTCCCCGTCGGCAGTAGGCGGCGGCAATTTCCTCTCCATTGGCTTTGGAGAGACCATAGGCGTCTTGAGGCAAGAGAGGATGTTCCTCCTCAAGAGGGAGATAGAGCGGTAGCGACCAGCGATGCTGGAAAGGAAATCCGAAGGCAGAGATACTGGATGCGCTGACAATCCGGCGAATAGCCAGTTGAGCTGCAGCTTCGAAAATATGAAACTGGCTCATGATATTGTTGCGATAGACCAACTCCGGAGGCCTCCCAACCGGTGAAGGGATGGCCCCAAGATGCACGACCGCATCAGCTTTTGCTAACACGCCAAAGACCTGGCCGAGATCGCACAAATCCAGGCTGATCATTGTCGTTCCCGCTTTCCAGCTAATCTCTTTATCGACCCCAATGACCTCCATTCCCTGCTTGAGCAGAAGCGAAACGACAACCCGGCCAAGACGGCCATTCGCACCGGTAACAACAACACGCATGGTATCTCCTTTATGCTTCCTGAGATCATCGAGCTGCTCATTGCCGGTGGAGGAGCTTAATTTGATATCTGTCAATGGGCACTCCTTTGCCTATGGATCTTGCTACACCAGCAGAACAACCTTCCCGGTGGTCTTACGTTCGGCAATGGCACGATGGGCTGCGGCAGCCTCCGCCAGGGGAAAGGTCTGGCCAACGATGATCTGGAGTTTGCCGCTGGCAAGAAACTTCATTAATTCCATGGTGGCTGCGGCAATGTGGTCGGGATAATTCATCCAGGCGCTCAGCCAGTAGCCGGTGACCGACAGGTTTTTATACATCAATTGCGTGCCAGTGAACTGGGGACGCTGACCACTGGCCGCGCCGATGATAACCATGCGACCAAAGGGGGCCATGCATTGCAGGCTTTCTTCGGCAATTTTGCCGCCTACCACTTCTAGAACCACATCCACACCGCGCCCGGCGGTGGCCACCTTGACCTGCTCAACCCAACTGTCTTCTGTATAGTTAATGGCCGCATCTGCTCCCAGACGGTGTACCAGGTCGAGCTTGGTCTCGTTACTGGCGGTCCCAATCACTTTGCCCGCCCCCATGAGCCGGGCGAGTTGGACGGCGAGGGTGCCGACTCCTCCGGCTGCCGCGTGCACCAGCACATTCTCGCCCGGTTGTAGCCGACCCGACTCGTGTAGCGTCTGATAGGCGGTCAGCCCTTGCACAGGAAAGGCTGCAGCGTGGGCGAAATCAAGGGTGTCGGGAATGGGGATCAAGCTATAAGCACTGGCCACTGCGTACTCCGCATAACCCCCGTTCACAAAAGCGACCACGCGGGTCCCCACCGGTGGTCCGTTCACTCCAGGTCCTGGCGCGGCAACTGTGCCCGCGACCTCGAAGCCCAACGTCATTGGGGTGCGCGTTCGGGTGAGATAGGCTCCCTGCCTCTGAGCCAGATCAGCATAGTTGATGCCCGCAGCCGCGATTTTGATGAGGACCTCGCCCTGTCCGGGGGTGGGTGTCTCGATCTCCTCCAGGTGCATTACTTCTGGGCTACCTGTCTCATGAATACGAATGGCTTTCATTCTCGCTCCTTTGGTGCTTTCTCGTCCAGGTGATTGGATTTTTCTTCATTGTATCATGGATAAAAAGCATTGATGTTCTGATTGCTTTTGGGGTAAGTGGTAAGTCATCGAACCGCTTCACATCTTCTATTATAGATGAAAGAGAAAGTTATTTTTGCTGTGTATCAGCACGGTAACTACTCACGTATAGTAAATAGATATTCGTAACCCACAAAAGTAAGAGCAGCACGTCCTAATTTTGTGAGAGCTCATTTAGTTGTTATCGTTCTGTATAATGAGTTATATAGAAACAAGTTGGTATACCTTTCGCCATGAGAAGAAAGTACCGATACTACCCTGTTTTCCTATGAGAACCTGTACACTATCTCCTGGCGCTCATAAATCGATGCCTGCTTGATTTATTATTCCTGGTATCTTTCCTGTGTTTTTTGCAGGGATGAGACATTGAACGTTCTTCTTTCGAGGATAACATAAGGTGGTGCTCCACTGGGTCCGTAGGGCGATTTCTCTATGTGACCTTTTTCAGGCGAGGTGAATGCATGGACGACAAGGCTAGTCGCCGCACGAAGGCGGAGGAACAGGGGCGGCGACACAAACCCCAACAGGGCGTGCCGCAGGCAACGAATTATGGACGCAAGGTCTGGAAATTTCTACAAACTCACAAAAACTCACTTTTTACCAGTTTTATGCTGCTCAGTATGGTTGTGCTGCTATTTGGGATCTTTAGTCAGCTTCCGTCTCCCCCTCCGGCGAATACTGCTCCCAATGGAGAGACGACGATCGACTATAGTACCTTTGTGAAGCAGGTACAGACTGGCAATATGTATGCCGTCGCTATTCGTGGGGATGATGTGAATGGGCTGCTAGTAAACCCTCTAACGACGAAACCCTCCCCCTCTGGGAGTCAATCTGCTCCGGCGGCAACGCCTGCCAGTCAAGACCCATCGGCTGACTATGCTGCCTGGAGCCGCCTTGTAGAAGGCAATACTTCCTGGACGAATGGAGCCAGCGCGGCAACGATGAATCCGGCTCGGGCAGTTTATATACATTTGCCAACCGGTGACGCTACCTCACTGATGGCGCTGCTGCTTGCCAGCCATGTGAGGGTGCAGACGCTGCCCGTCTCCCAAACAGCCGGGTGGTTGATGATGTTGTGGAAGTTTCTGCCGATGATTTTGATGGTGGTGTTCCTGCTGATCTTTCTGGCGTCGCGCAACTCGATGCGTTCGACACGTCCCATTGATGACCGTGTCACGCAGATTGGCAAGAGTCGGGCGCGCCGCTTTGAACGCGTGAAGGAGGCGAATTCTTCGCAGTCTGACGCCAGGAAAGCTACCCACGCATCAAAGAAGCCCATAACCTCCAGTCTAGGGTCCACGAAGTCAAGTGGCCCTAAGATCAATACAGATCCCCCGGTCACCTTCGCGGATGTGGCTGGTATTGATGAAGTGCGGAGCGAGCTGGAAGAGATTGTGCAATTCTTGCGTAGCCCGGAGCGTTTTAATCGTTTAGGCGCGCGTATCCCGCGTGGTGCGCTGCTGGTAGGGCCCCCTGGCACCGGTAAAACGCTGCTGGCGCGGGCGGTAGCAGGCGAGGCCAATGTCCCGTTTTTCAGTATGAGCGCCTCTGAGTTTGTGGAGATGTTTGTTGGAGTGGGCGCGAGCCGGGTGCGTGACCTTTTTAATCAGGCGCGCCAGGCGGCCCCCTGCGTCATCTTCATTGATGAGATCGACGCGGTCGGTCGGAAGCGTTCGATGCGTATCGCCGGCAATGATGAACGCGATCAGACGCTCAACCAACTGCTGGTGGAACTGGATGGTTTCGATCCACGCAAGGCAGTCGTGGTACTGGCGGCAACCAACCGGGCTGATATCCTTGATAGCGCTCTGCTGCGTCCCGGACGCTTTGATCGGCGCATCACGGTTTCCTTGCCCGATCGTATTGGGCGGGAAGCGATCTTAAAAGTGCATGCGCGCAATACGCCTCTGGCCGACGATGTGAGCCTGGGTCGCCTGGCGCGAATATCCACAGGTATGAGTGGCGCTGACCTGGCCAATCTGGTCAACGAGGCGGCCCTTACGGCGGCGCGGCGTGACCTGGAGAAGGTGACGCATGAGTGCTTTGAGGATGCGCTGGCGCGGGTGCAACTGGGGGCGCTGCGACCGATCGTGATGAATGAGCGTGAGCGCCGCATTATTGCCTATCACGAAGGTGGGCACGCACTGGTCGCCTATCACTTGCCGGAGGCCGATACGGTCAATCGTGTGACCATTCTGCCGCGTGGCCAGAGCCTGGGGGTGACCCAGTTTACGGCTGAGGAAGATCGCTACAACTATAGTCGTGAGACGCTGATGGCGCGCATCGCCGTCGGGCTGGGTGGTCGTGCCGCGGAAGAGTTGACCTTTGGGCTGGAGCGAGTCACAACGGGCGCTGAAAACGACCTCCAGGTGGTAACTGACCTGGCCCGACGGATGGTGACGCGCTGGGGGATGAGCGAGCAGGTTGGGGTCGTTTTTGCCGATGGTCGTGCTGACAATGACTATGCGCTGAATGTGCGGCGTATCGATCCCGATGATCTCCCCCAGCAGGCTCGTTCGCTGGTGGCTGATGCCGATGGTCGTTTGCACGTAAATGGGGTACAGCCAGAGCGTCGGTACGAGTTTGCGATGGCGGTATCCGCGCCCTCCAGCGCCAACGGTATTATGCTCAATGCTCTGATTGATGCTGAGGTGCAGCGTATCCTCAATGAGGGGCGAGCGACGGCACGCCACATCCTGAGCGAGCACTGTGATCAACTCACGCTGCTGGCAAACGCCCTCATGGAGCACGAGCAGCTCGACCGCAAGCAGTTCGAGGGGTTGTTGAAGAGCCACTGATTATCCTGTAACTAACATTTTCATCATAAGAGAAGCTTGCGTGCTATGCAGGCTTCTTTTTAGTGTAAAAACAAACGCTTACATCTCATATTTCCTATACTTTAGCAGCGAATTTGCCAATATGATCCGCCACCAGCGCACGGGTAGGAGGCGGCTCACTGCCTTGATGGAAGGCACAGGCCCGGTCCTCAATGGCGTGATCGGCCACTGTCATGCGATCGAGCTGGCGGAGATAGGCAACCCAGGACTCAACCAGAAAGACCTCAATATGACCTTGCAGGTTGGTCGGATCATAATAAAGCGACCAGCTACTGGCGCCATCCCTTTCGCGCATCCGACCAACATCGTACATAGCCTGAATAAAATTCGTGGCCTGCTGAGGATCAATACTGTATTCAATCTTGATGAGGACTGGACCTTCATTTAGCTTGGGCTCAATCAGCACCTTTGGCTCAGAGGTATGCCACGGTCTCAGATCCTGCTTCTCCGCATCTGCCAGGCGCCAGCGCATCATCGCGACCAGTGCAACTACAGCACCGATGGCGGCTATGAGCAGTGCTGCGGGGTTGCCCACCCAGCTTGCCATCAGGCCCCATACGAGACTACCAAGTGCGTTGCCTCCCTGGTAGATCACTAAATAGGCGCCCAACGCTCGGGCCCGCACCCACGCTGGCGAGGCCTCCTGCACGGACACGTTGAAGTTGGAGACCAGCATAATCCAGCTGATGCCACCAATTGCTGTGATCAGACATAACAGGGGAAGATTGCGAATCAAACCCAGCGCTACCATGACCAGGGCTAGGACGATAGTAGAGATGGCAACCTGCGTATCCGCTATCGGAAAACGCCGCTGGATACCTGGCAACAAGGCTGCCCCTGCCACCGCGCCTATGCCGATACATCCGAGAATAATGCCATAGCCCAACGAGCCAAGTTTCAGTTCATGCCTGACGACGACCGGTAACAGGGCCCAGAAGCCGCTGATGAAGAAAATGAAAAGGAAGGTGCGTATCAGGATGGTCTGCATTTCCGGTGAGTGGCGGATAAAGCGCACGCCTGTTCTCACGGCGGCCGACATGCGTTCGGCTGGCAGGATCGTTTTATGCGGCGTGGTATGCCAGCGATAGAGCGTCGCCACGACATAGAAAGCGGCGATGGCGTTCAGCAAAAAGACCATGCCCGATCCCGCCAGGGCAACGATCACCCCAGCCAGTGCTGGTCCAACGGCGCGGGCGAGATTGAAAGAGACGCTGTTCAATGTGACGGCGGCGGGCAATTCATCGGCGGGAACCAGTTCCGAGGTGACGGCTTGCCAGGCCGGACTGGCGGCGTTTGCTCCCATGCCCAGCAGAAAGGTGCAGGTCAGCAGCACCCATGGAGTTGTGGCCCCAAGAAAGGTCAGTATGCTCAGCACTATAGCCACGGTGAGAATGAGCCCCTGCGCCCAAAGGAGGAGCTGGCGGCGGTTAACAATGTCGGCGAGCGCGCCGGCCGGGAGGCAAACCAGGAGTGCGGAGGCGCTGGTGGCGGTTTGCATCAATGCGACCATAACGGGAGAGGGTGTCAGGGTCGTCATCAGCCAGACGCCGCCCACATTCTGGAACCATGTCCCTATGTTGGCCGCCAGGGTAGCCAGCCAGATGATGCGGAAAAGTGGTATGCGCAGTGGCGCCCATTCCGAGGGAGCTTCAGGTGTTGTGGGTGGGCTGCTTGCCATCTATCTTTCCTCTCGCAAATGCCGTTGTTTGTCTCAGTATAGCATGCTTTGGCTCTCTGGCTCCAACTTCCTCTATCAAATCATCACCAAGCATGACCAAATCACTGATTATTTGCTTTTTGAGGCTTGTCACCCATTATGTTTCATAGGCTCCATCGTGAGATCAGGCAGCAGCAGTGAGCGACCCTCGCCCCATGTTCCCTGCCATTCACACTCGTGAACAGTCGCTGGCTGTGGTTCCTGCCCCTCAAGGGCGGCGATCGTCTCCTCCCTGGCTCGTTTGGAGCAGCGCAGGCGAACGGTGTAGCTCTTTGCGTCTCGTACAATGCACTCGATGCTTAATACATTGTCGCCCCACGGAACAGGCTCGACCAGGTATCTTGCGCCAGGACGGCGTAGCGCCTGGGGCAGCATAGGCGCTACCGTTATACGGTTTGCCCCTTCCCCGTGTAGCCCCAGCATATGACGCATCAGCAGGTGAACGCTTAATGCGCCCCAGCCGTATCCCTCGATGCCGGCGTTGATATACTCGGTCTCGCCCCATTTGCCGACGGTTATAGCCTGGCGATACTCACGGGTCACGCCCGGCAGGCCACCATGTTCGTCCAGATCTCGACGGTCGGTGCTGCGATAGGAGCCGTCGATAAAGCGATAGGCCAGTTCGGCTGCTTCGCCGGGCTGTTGGGCGGCGGCACATGACTCAATCAGGGTCATAACCACTGGAGGCCAGGAGAGTGGAGCCCAGCCACTATGTTGAGGCAATTGTGAGAAGTGGGGACGCAGTTGCTCGATCTGCCCCCAACCAACTGCGCCGCAAAAGACGGGGGCAAGATGCATGCTGTCCCGCTCGGAGGACCACTCCTTCGTTCGGGAGTCATAATCGCGGAACCAGCCCTCCTGCCACATCTGGCGTGTCTTGACGGTAAATTCGTCGGCTATTTTGCTCCACGTCGCGGCCTCCAGGGCGAAGTCTAGCGGAGGTTCGGTGAGGGAGGGGCCGGTAGAAGTTTCCTGCGCCAGTCGCTCTGCCCAGCGTGCCACAATGGTCGCGCTCTGGACCATGCTCGCCTGCAGGTCTACGGGCCGTACATGCCCAATGATCGTGCCGCCTGTTTGTTGAGGACCAAAGCGACGCGAGACATCCTGGCCGCTCTCCCATGAGCATTCGTAGACCAGCCAGCCCTCTGCGTCGCGCCTGTGTTCCAGCCACCACTGCAAATAGGCTGCGACACGAGGATAGAGGTGGCTCAACCAGCGTATATCCCCCGTCTTGCGCCAGATCTGCTCGCAGCACCAGATGGGATAGCCCCACTCGGGCGCGGTGCCACAGATCTGCCCATCATCGGCCACCATATTGTAGCTGCCATCCTCGCGCATACAGGGCAAGTTAGGATGGGGAGCCGACTCGAAGTGGCCTAGGATGACCTCGGCGGCCAGATCGGGGTCGGCATAGCTGAGAAAGAGCATATCCATGGCGGCTTCTGCCAGAACCGTCCTGGGCGCCTGGATCTGCATGCCATCCCAGGAGTGCGGGATCACCCCGGCCGAGGGGCGAACCGTCATGCGTAGCGTCTCCAGATCATAGGTTAGACCACGTCGCCAGCTCTCCGGCCAGTCGCCAGCGAGTTGAGGGGCGCGACTCCAGAACAGCTCATCATCGGCTCGATGGTTGGCCTCCGCCAGTGCGATCTCCTCCATGCCATCGAGCCAGCGCTGGTAAGACTGGTCCTGCGAGACGCCACGCGCCAGCACGGCGTTGATAATGCGCCCGCTCTGGCCCGCCTCGCCGCCCTCCAGTGTGAGGTGACAGGGCACGATCACAGTACGGATCTGCCAGCCGGTGCTCTCCTCGTGCTCGGTGATGTTGGGGCGAGGAGTGGCAACACCGTGCGCCCAGATCGCGGCATCTTCCAGCGCAATGGTGTAGCCCATCTCACTAAAGGTCAGTGCGCCCCCATCGGCTGAGCGCGCTCCATGCACGAAGACATCTCCCTCGCTGGCATGTCCTAGCATGACGGCGCCCTCCTGCGGCGCGTTGATAGCGTAGAGGCCATGCTCCCACAGGCGGCTCGTATGCGGGTTATGCGTGTGCTGGTGCATAAGGTAGCAGGTGACGGGCACGGGCTGCTTCGCGCTGGTCGTGAGGGTGAGGATGCAGCCCAGGGCATGCTCGTTGATGAGGAAGTAACGGGCGGTGAGCGTCAACTGATATTTGGGGACCGTGCAGGTATACTCAAAGCGATTTTTGGTGTGCAGGTGGCTGACAATGCTACATTTATGGCGCCTGAAGTCCTCGGGCGTGATAAGCAGGGTTTTCTCAATTTTGAGGCCGATTTGCAGGTGTGCGGTGTATTGAAACTGATTGCGCACATAGCTGCCAAGGTTGGGCATATGCCAGCCCATGCCCAGCGGCGCCAGTGAGCGCAGCACGCCACTGGGGTTGATTTTCCAGCTGTGAAAAGGATTATCCAGGTAGCCGTGTGGGGTAAAATCGTCATGAGGGACCATTATCCGTTACTCCTCTCTGGCCCAGATGGATGCTTGGAATTGGCCTTATTGTATGATGTTTAGGGGAAAAGAGTCAAAGGGCATACTTCCTGGCGCACATTGATGGGGCCCAGCATAGCCATTGAGGGAGGGATCGAGAAGCTTGTTCAAGCATCCATGGACAACCAATTTGGTGACCTATTTGATGCAATATCTGCTCGAAATCTTGCCGTATCTGCCGTAGGGTCGCTGGCTGATGTGTCAATTCTTTTCCTCTTGCGGAGATACCCAAAAATACTAACGAATGGAGCTTCCTCCATGAGCTACGTCTTTCTCAGTAGAGGATATGAAGAGAGGCCCCTTTATTGATCATGCCACATACTGGACCTGTGACCCTACAACGGCATGCGGCAGTAAGGTTCAGGTCATTCCTCTTCTGGTGGGCTCTGGCGGTCGAAACAACGCTCTTTTCTGCTCAAGTCTTTCTCTTATGAGGTTATAAATGATGAGGCACATCCATTCTCAGCCCTCGTTTTCTGGCACAGAAGCATTGACCTCCTATGGCAAGGCATTTCGTGAACAGGGAGATGCCTCATATGGCTGACCGCGTTGGACAACAGCTCGGGAATTATCGACTCACGCGCATACTGGGCACCGGAGGCTTTGCCGAGGTGTACCTCGGTGAGCATGTGTATCTCAAAACGCCTGGGGCTATTAAACTCCTCCACACGAAAGGGACCCATCAGAAGGAACTGGAAGGCTTCCTCAGAGAGGCTCAAGCTATTGCCCAGTTAGTCCACCCGCATATTGTGCGTGTCCTTGAGTTTGGGGTGCATCAGCAGGAGACGCCCTATCTGGTCATGGACTACGCTGCCAATGGCACTTTGCGCCAACGGTATTCCAGCAAGACGCCACTCCCCTTGATCATCCCTTCTGTCAAGCAGGTGGCGGCAGCCTTACAGCACGCCCACGATGCTCGGATCGTTCACCGCGATATCAAACCGGAAAATATGCTGCTCGGACGAGATGACCAGGTCTTGCTGAGTGATTTTGGCCTTGCCTTGCATGCCCACAGTTCGACCTCTCTCAGTGTCCAGGAAGTAGCAGGGACGGCCATCTATATGGCTCCTGAGCAATTCCAGGGCAAACCCTGCCTGGCCAGTGATCAGTATGCCTTGAGCGTGGTGGTCTACGAGTGGTTGGCAGGAGAA
>Ga0209166_10004199_pt1 | contig 10157 bp, 8 predicted proteins | sample Coa_R1_3_FD_187151 | JGI IMG/M metagenome (GOLD analysis project Ga0209166, IMG submission 187151) | Surface soil microbial communities from Centralia Pennsylvania, which are recovering from an underground coalmine fire - Coalmine... | ecosystem: Environmental > Terrestrial > Soil > Unclassified... | reverse complement strand
AGAGAAGTTGGCGGCGCTATCCACCGTAACCGATCGCGTTCCCGGCCTGTCAGCCGCAGGCCAGCAAGGCGACCGGGAAGTGCGCGAAGATTTCGCGGCCTAGCAGCGTCCGTCCGGCAGTGACCCTTGTTTTCTCGCCTGTAAATATGTTTTCCACGAACTCCGCAGTGCGCGAAGGCACGTGCAACTCCGTGCTCTCCCAGATCTCGCCCACAGGAGGCGTATGGGAGCCCGCAGCCAGAACGTAATTGAGCCTCGGCACCGCGATTATGGCTATCTGGCTCCCATGCTCACGCGAGAAAGCCACGATATGGTCGCGTTTCGGTCCTGTCGCCGGGAGCGGCGTATACCGGCCAAACTGGAACAGCTCCCGATGTTCACGGCGAAAGCGTAGCGCCTGCATGGTGGTCCAAAGCTTGATTCTTCCATCCTGGTAGTTAGCCAGCAATTCGGCACACAGGCGCGGCCACTCGCCGCCCTCGGCCCTGCGATCCAGGTCGGTAAGCATCCGCTCCCGCAGTTCGTAGTTGACGGATCGGCGGTTGTCCGGATCCACCAGGCTGAAGTCCCACAGCTCGGTGCCCTGGTAGATATCAGGATTTCCGGGGACACTGATCACCATCAACCTCTGCGCCAGGGAGTTCATGGCCCCAAACAAGCCGATGGCCGGCATCAACGCCTGTACCTGGTCGAGAAAAGAATTAGGGCGTTTGGGGGCGCCGGGACTCAGGATCCTTTCGATGAACTGTTGCAGTGCTTCTACATAGACTGGATCGTCGTTGATCCAGCTCAAGTTGACCTTGGCTTCGTGCACGGCCTTGGTCATGTATTGCTGGATGCGGGTGATGTAGGCAGCGCGCGCCTCTTCGTTGCTGAAATCGAATGGCCAGGAGCCGGCCAGCGTCTGATAAAGAAAGTATTCTTCGTTCAGATCAGGGACGGTGCGGCCATCCGCCAGGGTGCGCTTACGAATGCGGTTGATCTTGCGCCACTTGAAGACCTGCGAGGCCCAAAGCCGGGGCATCTCTGAAAGCACATCGAGGCGGGCACGGACATCCTCACTGCGCTTGGTGTCGTGGGTGGAGGTGGCCAGCATGGAAAAAGGCCGGCACTCTGCCCGCTTCAGGTTGACGGCATGAAATTCATCCACCGGGATGCCGAACTGTTTCGGCGATCCACCTACTTCGTTGACGGCGATGAAACGGTTGTAGACGTAAGAGGCTGTGTCTTCCAACCCCTTGGCCATGACCGGCCCGCTCAACTGCTGGAACTTCAGGGTGAAATAAAGTCGTTTGCGGTGCAGCTCGGATTGCTCGTGGTCTTGCCGGTTCTTCAACAAAAGGATGTCCCGCAGAAAATCAAAGCTGGCCGGGGCCATGTCCGGATTACGCCGCTTGGCCCTGGTGATGGCTTCGTTGATGTAGCCACGGTCGCGCTCCGCCAGCTCTCCTCTCTCATCTATATAGGTGCGGTACACAGGGAAGCAGGCGATGGTTTCGCGGATAACGTCGCGTAGCGCTTTGCGGGTGAAATCACGGGCGTAGCGGTCGGTGACCGAGATTTCGTCAAGCATGTGGGCCAGTACGTTGACCTCGCTGGCCAGCGAGGCATGCATGATGAGTTTCTTGCTGTTGTAAATCAGGGTGTCTACGTTGGGCGAGGTCCCGGTGAAACGCTGATACAGGTTGGTAAAGAGCTTTTCATTCCTGCGGTCGATGAATATGCCGTTGACCAGGGTGGTGAAGTCGTAACCTGAAGTGCCGTCGACCGGCCATTCCACAGGTAGGTCTTCGCCGGGCTCCAGAATTTTTTCTACCACTGTGTACAGGGGCGCGTGGCGGTTCATCCAGGGATATTGGCCGAATACCTGCTGCACCTCGAGTTCAATGCCGTTTTCCGCCAAGGGAGCTTTGGGCACAGCTCCCGCACACTGACTGGCTGCGTAGAGCATTTGCAAACGAACCAGGTATTGAGTGGGATTCAAGAGCCCGTCACAGTGGTCGATGCGCAAGCCTTGAATGGAATCTTCCGCCAGGAGTTTGCGCAGGAGTTGGTGGGTCGCCGCAAAGACGTGCGGATTTTCCATGCGCAACCCGATCAGGTCATTTACATCGAAGAACCGGCGATAGTTGATCTCCTCGCCGGAAACCCGCCAATGCGCCAGGCGGTATACCTGGGCCTCCAACAGGCGATGGAGAGTATCAAAGCTGCGCGGGTCGCCCGGCTGCCCGTTGCAGAGTTCCACCGCCTTCTCCACCAGGACGCGAATTTCCGGCGATTGCTCCATGAGCCTTTGCAGGGCCTCGGTCAAGGGAGAGATGGCCCGGCGGCGTTGCCGAACCAACTCTCCTTCTGTAACGCAATGGGAGGGAAGGTGGCGCAGTCCGGCAAGCACGCCCCGGAATTCTGCATGCTGCTCGCTGGCGGTTGGGTCTCCGGAGGCGCCATTTGCTATCAGCGGGGGGAAGATCAGCGGGATTGTCTGCGGGTCGATGGGTAGCTTGTTGTCGAAGTACTCGATGTGGAAGCTCTTGTCGGCGAGCAGCAGTCGTATCTTTCCCGCCTCCAACTCGGCCCCGTATTGGTCGCCCAGAATCGGCAGCAAAATCTTGTTGTGCAGCTCCACCTTCAACGGCTTCCAGTCAATGTCGAAGAACTCGGCGAATTCTGAGGTCCGCCCGTTGGCCAGCACGTCCTGCCACCAGATATTGCTTCCCAGTCCGACTCCCATGTGGTTGGGGACAAAATCCAGGATCTGCCCCATGCCGTAGTTCTTGAGTTCGCGCAGCAGGGCCTGAAAATCTTCATAGCTGCCAACCTCAGGATTCAAGGTGTTGTGGTCTGTAATGTCATACCCGTGGCGGCTGCCGGCCCGGGCCTGCAGTACAGGAGATGAATAGACGTGGGAAACACCCAAAGCATGAAGGTAGCCGATGATTCGTTGAGCATCTTGAAACCTGAAATCCGCATTGAACTGCAAACGGTAAGTAGAGACCGGACGCACATTTCGCTTCTGCGCCGCCAACCTGTCGAGGCATTCCGAGATACCACTGGATTCGGAAATAAGGATTTCTGGCGCGGATCTCATGGATGGCTGAAAAGTGGGATTCAAGAACCAGATTCAAAATTGCTAAAACTGGTTCAGCACCTTAGATGCGTTTGCACCAAGCGGTGCGGTCTGCCTGTTTCCCTCGGCAGAGCCTTGCCTACAAATCCTACCGATCAGTGTTTATCAGTCCAATCAGTGGTATCAGTGTTAAGTTTTTGGTTGCGGCTATGCTGCGCTGCGCCCTCTGTGGTGACGATTTTGGTTTCCTTTGTGCTGTCGATATCTTTTGCTTCGTCTCGGGTAATTCTTTCCTAGTACCAAAGTACACGTCCACTCCGGCAACTCTCCTGATTTCAGCAGCTTGCATTTCTCAATTGTCTTGGCAAACTAGTTGCACTACTACACCTCGGGTGTACTGGATATTAAAAAAGGAGATTACAAACATGAAAAACACCAAGGTTCTCACTTCCCTGTTTGCGGCAGTCTTTTTTCTGTCGTTGACTGCCAGCGCGCAGTTGGGATTGGGCGGCGCTGTGAAGGGTACGGTAGGCGCGGTAGGAAACGTCGGCGGACAACGAGGCTCATTGAATGGTGATTTGAATTCAGCCACGCAGATTGGCGGTGGTTTGCAAAATGGCGCAAATGGCAGCCTCGACTCCACCACGCAAGCCGCGGCCAAGGCCGACAAGAAAAAGAAAGACCAGCAGGCAGCCGCAACCGGCAATGATCGGAAGTCGCAGAAGCCGCCGCTGGCCAATGCCGAGACCGCAGTCGAATCGTCCACTCAGGCCGCGGTTCAGGGCGGTCAGCAGATGACCTCTTCTTCCACCAGCCAGGGCAGCCAGAGCGCCGGCAGCGGAAACAGCTCCCAGACTGCGATAGGGTTGAACACGCAGGCCAGCGTAAATGCCGGCGTGGGCGGGAACTCCGCCAGCGCGGACGCGAACAGCAACACCAGCGCCAACACCGATGCGCAACACCATGGAAAATCCGGCAGCGCCCAAACCCAGGCCAACTCCAGCGCCAGCGGACAAGCCAAAGCCAGCCATCCCCAGAAAGCCCACGACAAAGAAGACAAGAAATAACAAAGATTCGAATACCAAAAAATCACTTTTTAGCCGGGCTGCAATTCAATGCAGCCCTTTTTTAAGACGCTGTGTATAGCTGTTTAGATTCTTACCCCGAAAATGTTGGACAAAAGCAGTGCGACAAAATCAAGACATTGCTTTTCAAATTTTGGCAATTACGGCGATTTTGGCAATCCACACAAAATTATGAAATTTCAAATATTTTTGGCTAGCTCTTAGCCATCAGTACAAGCCAAACCACAAGGCCCTTCGCCTCGCGGAGACTCCCCAGTCCACGTATCTGGGCGGACGAATGGATCTGCGCGAAGGCATCCAGAGCATGACCATGGATGGCAAAACCCACAGAAGCTGCCTGCCCGGACTCGCCGACGAAGATCAGCGCCGCGTCTACTATTACTGTCTCCTGAAAACCGTTTGCCGCTGATGAAACCGGATGCGCGTTAATCAACCTCGAAAAGAGCGCTTTCTTTCCTAATTCGTACCAGCGATTAGCCAAGATTATTCCCCAGGAAAGCAAAAATTTAGTTCGTCATCCTCTGCACTGCCAGCTATTCAAAATGGTTTGCGTGATGTTTGTAGAATTTCAGAGACAAAACGATGCATTTTGCCAGGTTCGAGCCCTCATCTGATTTCTTTGCAGCGGGTACCTGCTGATTCTCTCTCAGCATGTCGGTAAAGGGCATTGTACCGTCGCTTTCTTGGCCACCGGCCGTCGTAAAAAGGGTATTTATTTTCGAAAAATAGCCACAACAGCCTTGGGGGGGCAGTTATTTGTTGGCTGCCGCTGCTATTGTGGTACCATATATTGGGGTGTAAATTTCCACCAACTATATTTGGGATAATGTCCACTTCAGTGCAGCATTTTCGTAAGAGAAAATGGGGATTCTTGGTTTTTTCTCTTGATTTTCTCCTTTTATTCGCCTATAAGCTATGAGTGACTGGTCGTTATTCCCTCATCTCCAATTCGGAGAAGAACCAACGGAACGGATACGCTGTCCTGTACATGGGTTCATCCGGTATTCGAAGAGGGAAAGGCAAATCATTGATCACTGGACATTCCAACGACTGAGAAACATCCGGCAACTCGCACTCTGCTATTACGTATATCCTGGGGCGATGCACTCTCGGTTTGAACATTCTCTCGGCGTGATGGAGATGGCGAGTCGTGCGTTTGATACCTTGGCCTTAAAATATTCGGATTTATTGAAAGAAGAATTGCAGCAAGTTCCAGAGTTCAAGCAAGATACATTGAAAAGGGCAAAGCAGACTTTGCGTTTGCTCGCATTGTTGCATGATTGTGGTCATCCTGCATTTTCGCATGCTGCCGAGAGCGTTCTGCCTGCAGGCAGCAAACACGAAGACATATCCATCTACGTTATGGAAAAAGTTCTCGCAAAGGAGTTAGATGCTATTTTCTTTGATGGAATGGCATCTCTGCTTGTGCGGATTATGCGCAAGTCTCCAGAACTGATCTTTCTTCGCCAGTTCGTTGTCGGAGAGATGGATATGGATCGAACGGATTATCTTTGGAGAGACTCTCTCCATTGTGGCGTGGAGTATGGGAAGTTTGATTTTAGACGTTTGATCGAATCACTAGCCGTATTGAAGCACCCGGACAGCGGTAGACTTCAAATCGGAATCGAGCGCGGTGGAGAACACGTATTTGAAGCTCTGCTTCTCGGCAGGTATCAAATGAATACCCAAGTCTATTTCCATCGAATACGAAGGATTTTCGATCATTATCTGACTAATTACATGAAGCTGTGGGGAAAAGAGCATTACAGAAATTTCGATGACGTGCTTCAATATGACGATCTCAAACTTCTCGTGCAAATGGATGCCGATTCGAGAGAAACAAACGAAAGAACAGAGTTGGCGAAGCGAGTCGTGAAGCGTAAGCATCATCGAGTTGTTTACGAAACTGGTGACAGTGCCGATGCGATTAAGTTGACCAAAATCAAGCGGGTTTTTGGAAGACTTCAAGTGGAATTCAAGGGCGTTGACTTCTTGCTGGACGATGCCCGAGGTTCTGTTCATAAACTAACCACGCCAGGCTCTCAAGAAGAGCGGGAGGCCTTTTATCTCGTTGAGAAGAAGGGCGAGGCTCGCTTAATAACCGAAGAGAGCGCAATTTTGGAGAAGATCCCCCATGAGTTTAGGAATGTGAGAATATACGCGGATTCAGATTCAAACACTCTTGAACAAATGGCGAGCCGCTCATCCGAAATCGCGAAAGGAATGTAGTATGACATTACTTTTTTCGAACGATCTAAATTCAGCATTCTTGACAGAGATCGTTAGAGCTTTTGAACAACATCATGCAAATCATTATCTCGGCCGCACTGCGATGCAAAAGCTTGCGTACTTTTCAAAAGCTCTAGGTGTACCAATCCCTTGCTCATTTGAGATATACAATTTTGGCCCGTATTGCGACACCATAACGTTTGCTGTTGAGTCAATGATCGCTGACGATCTTATTCAAGATATAAGTACAAATCAAAAATATTCAAATTATCGCCTGAAACCTGGAGCACCAAAATTCAGTCACGAAATTGAATCGGCAGTAGCTCCTTACAAAACAAAGATCGCTAATGTGGTTCGTACGTTGGGAAAATTCGACCCAGCGCAACTAGAACTGCTGGCAACCCTCCATTTTATTGATAGAAAGATTAAGTCACTGAATGGTAATCCCGACAAACAAACAGTCATGAATCAGTTCTTTAGAGTAAAGGGTGATAAATTTTCGGCCCAGGAAGTTTCTTCTTGGTATGAGGCGCTGAAAACTGCCAAATTGGTTTGACATGGGTTTTCGAGATTATTGGGACATGACCCAGCGTAGTTATCTTCTTGTTCGGTTAGATCATCTCCACCTTGCTCGTCATCTGATTTGTGCGCAGAGGGTTCGGCAGTCGTGCCAACCATCACTGAAGGTGTTTCCTCAGACAATTAGCTCTTCCTTAACACAAAACAATTGACACACAAAACAATTGGCACTTGACAGCACGATTATGCGCGTGATACCAATCTGAGAGTAGACTGCGACGCGAGTGTGACGCTCCTTCACCCGGCAGGTTTTGCGGGGCGGCAACGCAGAGATCACCGGATTGCCCGGTTCTCTGTACGTTTTGGGAGGAGTCAGAGTTGCTCGTTGCGCCTTCGGTTACGCCGATAGTTATCGGTAAGCGGAAGGAGATGCGCCAGGGTCACTTGATTTTGTGCCCTTTAGCACCTCGGTTAATGACATCAACCGTCGCAACCGAGGTTCCCGGATCAACCGGGGGTGAAATGCCTTCTGTTGCCTTCACCAGTTGCTAAAGGAGCAATCATGACACCGTATTCAGAAGAAAGCGTTCTTCCCCGTCCCGTTGAGGCGTTACCCGAATATGCTAACGCCCGCTCACGCCAGACCCTTGCAGAAAAACTGAAAGACGCGTTCCGGCTTTCGACGGAAGCCTCGACCACCATCGCCAACGCCATCGTCGATCCTACTGAGGTACGAAAGACAATTGGTGACCCTCTAGATCCGGGAGTGGAGGAAATCGCTGTTCCGGGCGGCATACTGCTGGGAATCCGCACAACCGTATGGGCGCGACGCGTGATGCCAGATCCAAGAAATCCGCGCATCCTGCCTGCGCGCCGTCACCCGTTCGCCATTGATCCAGGAACGGGTGGTGAAGATTCGAAGTTCCGGCCCATTCCGGAACCGAAACCTCGGAATTTGGAAAAGCCGGATGAGGCGGAACTATGTGTCGAAATTGAAAGCCGGCACCAACTTACATGGGCATCAGAGCAGGCAGCAAAGTACGTGCTTGGGGCTAACGACTGGCGCTCGTCAATCGCCTCGCAAGGCATTATGGAGGCTGTTTGGCTGGCTGCCACGACTTACATCCACGCCGATGGTTCTGATCCAGTCACAACCCTCACGACTGTAGAGGGGTCGTCCCGTGTTACTGCCAACCATTACTTGCTCAAAATCAGATCGGCCGACGTGCCGTACGAAGAGCACGAGACCAGGCTTCGCGCGAACTACCGCAAGCTGAATGAGCGGCTCGAAGTTGGCCCGAATGGAGAGGAACAAATCGCGCTGCGGTGTGAACGCATCCCCGCGCTAATCTTGGTAGGTTTTCGCAAGCACCCGTCCGGGAACACAGGCTTTCCGACTGCCGTCAAGTCGATGGTCGCTTTGCGTCATGTAGACCCACCGCAGCCATGGGGTCCAGGTCCAGAGAATGAGTCTCTCTCAGATGAAGTTCTAGACGAACTCTATCGCCAAGGGATTATTTCCTCGACCAAGCGTGATTACTTTGCGGGCTCATGCACTCGTGCGGAAGCCAAAGCCGCACATCTTTCTGAGGACCCTGCAATCCGCGCTGCGGAGATCGCAGACCTCTTTCTTTCGAAGGACGAGTCTATCAAGAAAGCGATCCGGGTTGCGGTAACAAGTCAATCGACGCGCAAGCGTATTGGTCCCAAGCTGTTGAATGAACTTGCCACTGCACTGATTCTGAGGGCAAATGCGGATGATCCAGCGAAGACCGATCAGAACCGCCGTTATTTGAAGCACGCATTCGGCAAAGCGGCTCATCGCGAGAAGTGGTCGGGTACTGACCGGGGCACGGAGCAGCTTGCGGATGATGCGATGAAAGAGGTCCTTCAATCGCTCGCTAGCCCTACCGACTCTGATCCGGGACCTACATCTCTTGAGCTGGCGGTTCGAGCAGCCTACCCACTTATCGTGTCAGGACGCTTGAATGCCGATCGAGGTTCAACAGGCGACCAGCCCGATCGCCGCACGCCTGGTGAGGTACTCGACGTGATGCGACAGACACCGCAAGGGATTCGACAACTCGCACAGGCATTGACCGACTTTGCAGCTAATCGAGCTATTCGCGCCGTTGATGAAAACGGACAGATTAAACAGCTTTCCGATAAGTCTGGAGAGCAGATGGTTACAGACAACTTCTTGCGTGCGGAATACCCGCCAGCAGGCAAAGCCCGAGCCCCGCGTCCAGGAGATACTCCCAGCGATCATTTCAACAACCGGGTGAGTGGTCTGGCGCACGCAATGGAACAGCTCGAAACAGCTTTTCGAGCTGTAGCCGCAGTTACCGGTGACGACGGACGACCGCTTGTCGATACGTCTGGTGTTGACCGGAAACTTTGCAACATTTGGCGTGAGCAGCTTGGTCACATTGACGAAGAACTCGTGGTGTGGGGTCGGGCCTTCCAGCGCTATTACGCAGCCTCGTCACAGGCAGTAAGCAGCCATTTCCAGGTGGAGGAAGAGGATACGCACGAAGCCGATACGGACGTGTATGACGACGCCGAGAATTGGGATGCAGAACCAACAACAAACAACAACTGATGAGTCGGCGCACTCCCCGAGAATCTTTTGAGGGCGCGCGCCCGACAGGTCTTCGATCTGTCGTCCCCTCTCGCGCGAACGAGACGAGGCAGACAGGTAACCATTAACCCCAAGCCGAAAGGAATATGCACTATGGCAAACGAGCGCTTATTCTGTCGAGCAGCGTCCCGAAGGAGATTATGCCGTAAGGATGCCCAACTCTGGAATGGCCAGCGCTGTACTACCCACCCAGGCAGAAGCTATCGAGAAGGCGAGGGAGTTGAACCCCAACGTCGCGCCCCTGGTAGAACGTGTCCGTCATACCTCTGTTGGTAAACCCGATCAGTGGCGTAAACCTTAACGAGTGAAGGAGGCACCTGCTATGGGTGCCTCCTGGACTTGCTGTCTGATTCTGGACGAGTAAAGAGCTTTGGCTGCGAGCGGTCTCCCGAGCCTACATGAAAAGGACTGGCAGCATAGATGGCAGAGTCAAGGAATTGACAAATATAGATTTGCGGCGAATTCGGTGCAATAGAATGAGGGAAAGCTAAAAGACGCGGAAATGGCCATACCGAAGCAGCTTGCACCAAAAAAGATCGGGAATTCCGACATGATCGGCGCACGCGGGGTTATCAGGAATTAAGATCACGGCTTTGCCTTCTGCCATGATCTCGAT
>Ga0209166_10004196_pt1 | contig 10160 bp, 10 predicted proteins | sample Coa_R1_3_FD_187151 | JGI IMG/M metagenome (GOLD analysis project Ga0209166, IMG submission 187151) | Surface soil microbial communities from Centralia Pennsylvania, which are recovering from an underground coalmine fire - Coalmine... | ecosystem: Environmental > Terrestrial > Soil >... | reverse complement strand
AGCCGCGCCAATGGTCTCTTCGAGGCCTGCCGGCATGAGAGCGGCTCTTCCACAGCTCCTGCGCCCTCACTGTCAGAGCAACGGTTCGCGGGTCTGCTGAGACCCGCTTTTCGGCCGGGCTCCTAGCCGAGCTCGACCCGCCCGGCAACTCGGAAATCCGGCCTAGATATGATTGGGCGTCGCGTGGCCACCACATTCAGCACCTCGCGTTCCTACCTGCTGACGTCCGAATCCGTGACCGAGGGTCATCCGGACAAGGTTTGCGACCAGGTCTCCGACGCCGTCCTCGATGGCATGCTCGCCCAGGATCGCGACGCGCGCGTGGCCTGCGAGACCGCGATCACCAAGGGACTGTGTGTCGTGATCGGCGAGGTGACGACGCACGCCGAGCTCGACATCCAGCGCACTATCCGGGAAACGATTCGCGGAATCGGCTACAACGCCGAGTCGATCGGCTTCGACGCCGACCACGCGCTCATCCAGGTCTATCTCAAGGAGCAGTCGCCTGACATCGCCGCGGGCGTCAACCACTCGCTCGAGGAGCGCGAAGGCACTCTCGCCGACGACCCGTTCGAGCTGCAGGGCGCGGGCGACCAGGGCATGATGATCGGCTTCGCGTGCCGGGAGACGCCGGAGCTGATGCCGCTGACGATCTCGCTTGCGCACCGACTCGCGCACCGGCTCGCGAAGGTGCGCAAGGACGGGACGATGCCGTTCCTGCTGCCCGACGGCAAGACGCAGGTGACGGTGGAGTACGACCACGGCCGGCCGAAGCGGGTCGAGGCGATCATCGTTTCGACGCATCACCTGCCGTCGGTGTCCGAAAAAGACCTTGCTGAGGCGGTGAGCGCGCATGTGATCGACCCGGTGCTCGAGGACGTGCCTCGCGACGCGAACACCAAGATCATGGTCAACCCGAGCGGCAAGTTCCTGGTCGGCGGCCCCGCCGCGGATGCGGGTTTGACCGGTCGCAAGATCATCGTCGACACGTACGGCGGCGTCGCGCGCCACGGCGGCGGCGCGTTCAGCGGCAAGGACCCGAGCAAGGTCGACCGTTCGGCCGCCTACGCGGCCCGGCACGTAGCCAAGAATCTCGTCGCCGCCGGGCTTGCGGATCGCTGTGAGGTGCAGGTGTCTTACGCGATCGGACGAGCGCATCCGACCTCGATCGCGATCGAGACGTTCGGAACCGGCACCTCGTCCGAGGATGAGCTCCTGACCCTGGTGCACCGGCACTTCGACCTGCGACCCGCGGCGATCATCCAGCACATGAACCTGCGCCGCCCGATCTATCTCCAGACCGCGGCCTACGGCCACTTCGGCCGCGACGACCTCGCCGTGCCCTGGGAGATGACGGACAAGGTGGAGGCGCTGCGCGCGGACGCTTCGGTCTCGGCGCGCGCGTCGAGCTGACCGAACCCTTCCGGTTTCGCGTCCACGACACGCTGAGCGATCGGCTGGTGGCAATCCGGCCGCGGCTCGTTCGTGGCCGCCCCGAGCTGCACATGTACGTCTGCGGCGTCACGCCCTACGACTCGGGGCACATGGGCCATGCGTTCACGTTCTGCACGTTCGACGTGCTGGTGCGCTTTGCCGAGGCGTCAGGCGTACGCGTGCGCTACGTGCAGAACATCACCGACGTCGACGATCCGCTGTTCGAGCGCGCCCGGCGCGACCACGTTGCGTGGCGCGCACTGGCCGAGCGCGAGGTCGAGAGCTACGTGCGTGACATGGACTTGCTGGGGTGGAGGCGCCCGGACGTGATGCCGCGCGTGTCCTCTGAGATCGACTCCGTCCTCGACGCCGCCACGCGCTTGAACGAGCGGGGTTACGCCTACAAGACCGACGCGCTTTACTTCGACGTCAGCCGCTACCGCGGATACGGCCGGCTGTCGCATCGCTCGCGGGTCTCGATGCTGCGCAAGTTGCGGGACGAAGGGCTGCTGGGAAGGGTGGGCATGGACGCCAAGCGCGACTACCTCGACTTCCCATTGTGGCGCTCGTCCGCGCCCGACGAGCCCGCGTGGCCGTCGCCGTTTGGCGAGGGGAGGCCGGGCTGGCACATCGAGTGCTCCGCGATGTCGATGCGCTATCTCGGGGCGCAGATCGACATCCACGGCGGGGGGCGCGACCTGGCGTTCAGCCATCACGAGTCGGAGCGGGCTCAGTCCGAGTCCTTAACAGGCAAGGTTCCCTTCGCCCGCGCCTGGGTCCACACTGGCCTCGTCCGTTACGACGGTAGGAAGATGAGCAAGTCGCTGGGGAACCTGGTGCTGGTCGGCCAGGCGCTCGAGCGGGCACCGGCGGCCGCGGTGCGGCTCTACCTGGCCTCGCATCGATACGGGCGAGATTGGGAGTTTCGATGGCCGGGCCTGCTGCAGGCGGGCCGGCTCGTCGAACGCATCCGCGCGGTTCTGGAAGGGGAGGTGCGGGGGGCGGGCGCACCTCTTCGCGGCAAGGTGGCAGGGGCGGGCCCCGGCGTTCGGGCCGCCCGCGGCGGCGCGGGGCCGCTGCCGGCGCGATTTGCCGCCGCCCTGGCCAACGACCTCGACACCCCCGCGGCGATCCGCGAGCTGCGCGCGGCGGTCCGGCGGCGCGACGCCGGCGCGATCCGCCGGATGCTGCCGATCCTCGTCGGAACGGCGTCGCTCTCCTAGGCCGGCGTTTGCCTAGGCCGCCTCGAGCGGCGCGCCGCAGTTGGGACACTCCATCTCGGTCCCGACCTGCACCATCGTTTCGCACACCGGACACAGGATGTCGCTCTTCATCGGCGGCCCCGCATCCTCCTCGGCGTCGGCCTCCATCTGCAGGGGCACGACGGCGAGATCGAACGCCGGCGCTCCACAGTTCAGGCAGATGTAGCCGGGCTGGGCGATGCGATAGTCCTGGAAATCGCCGTCCGCATCGAGGTCGACCTCGGCGAACAGCGCGCGAAACAGCTCGCCGCCGCAGCGCCGCGAACACGCAAGTCGCATCGGCTGCAGCTTACGGAGTCGCGCTAGGCGATGCGCCGCCGCAGCGTCGCTGAGCCCGCCACGATGAGCAGCACGATGACGCCCGCCACGACTCCGACGTCGAGGTCCAGTGACGGCCAGGTGAGGTCGGCGCCTTTCAGCATCACGTCGCGCAGCGCGCTCACGGCATAGGTCAGCGGCAGGACGTCGGACAGGACCTGCAGCGCGCGGGGCTCAGAGCTCACCGGAAACAGGATCCCGGACAGAAGGAACTGCGGCACGATCACCAGCGGTATGAACTGCACCGCCTGAAACTCCGTGCGGGCGAACATGCTGAGGAAGATGCCGAGGTTGACGGCGACGATGGCCATGAGCGCCTCGATGCCGAAGATCAGCAGCACGCTGCCCTGGTTGTGCACCTTGAGCACGGCGAGGCAGAAGACCAGCACCTCTATCGACTGCACGAGCGCGAGCAGCGTGAACCCGACCATGTAGCCGAGCACGATCTCGCCGCGCCGCAGCGGGCTCGCCATCAATCGCTCGAGCGTTCCCTGTGACCGCTCATTGAGAAACGAGACGATGGTGATGACGAAGACCAGGAAGAACACGATCAATCCGATCGCGGCCGCGCCGAAGTAGTCGAGCGTGTCGAGGCCGGGCCCGCCGTAGAGATAAGTGACCTTCGGCGCAAAGCGAACGGCGCCCGGTGCTTGCGATGCGAGCGCGCCCAGCGCTTGCTGCAGCGCCTGCAGCACCGGCGATGACGCGCCGGGCTGCGAGCCCTCGAGGTGAACCTCGGGAGCGATCACGCCGGACTGCGCCTGCTGTGAGAAGTTGGCCGGCAGCACGATGTACCCGGCGAGCGATCCGTCCTTGAGCTTCGAGTCGCCGTCCGAGGCGGAGATGCTGCTCGCGCTGATCGAGGTCGACCGGTCCAGAGCGCTCGCGACCACCGCTCCGAGGGGGCCCTGGTCCTCGTTGGCGACGCCGACGGCCGGCACCGAGGAACTGCGCATCAGGTAACCGAGCAAGCCGAGGATCACGAGCGGCGCGACGAAGAGAAGAGCCAGCGTGCGGCGGTCGCGGCGGAAGCCCTGGAGCAGCCGCCTCGTGATTGCGGCGACGCGATGCCCGCTCATGATTCGCTCCTTCCGGCCAGCTTGAGAAATGCTTCCTCGAGGTTCTGCGTCCCGGCCGTCGCGCGGACCTCATCCGGTGACCCCTCCGCGAGCAAGCGCCCGTACTGGATCAGGCCCAGCCGCTGGCAGCGTTCGGCCTCGTCCATCACGTGGCTGGAGACGATGATGGTCACGCCGGAGTCGGCCATCTGCCGGAAGCGATCCCAGAGCTGCACGCGCAGCTGCGGGTCGACGCCGACCGTCGGCTCGTCGAGCAGCAGCAGCTTCGGCCGGTGCACCAGGGCGCAGGCGAGCGAACAGCGCTGTTTCATGCCGCCGCTGATCGTCGACACGGCCGAGGTCCTGCGGTCGTAAAGGTCGACGAACTCAATGGCTTCCCGCACGTCCGCGTCTGCGCCGTAGATGGCGGCGAAGAACTGGACATTCTCCTCGACCGACAAGCCCGGATACAGCGCCGCCTGCTGGGTCATGTATCCGACACGGCGCAGCACGTCGACGTCGGGGAGCCTGCGACCGAGCACCGTTACGGTCCCGGATGTCGGCGCCACCAGACCGACGATGGTTCGGATCAGAGTCGTCTTGCCGGCGCCGTTGGGCCCCAGCAGCCCGTAGATCTCGCCCTGCCGGACGCGCAGTTTGACTCCGTCGAGCGCTTGCAGGCTCCCGAACCTCTTGGTCACTGATTGCACGTCGACCGCGTACTCGTCACTCATGAACGTCTCCTGATGGTGGGTCTGGCCTCATCGCCCGAAGCCAGCTCTCGGCAATCGTTGTGACGGCCTCCTCGCCGTCGACATCGAAACCCAGCAGCCGCTTCGCCAGGGGGCGCGTGAGGAGGTGGAAGAAGACGGGACCGACGAAGGACTGCAGCGCCAGCACCGGCGCCATCATGCGCAGGCGGCCCTCCTGCATCTCCTTGATCACGTATCCGCCGACCGTGCCCAGAATCGTGGTCAGCAGGTCCTGGGCGGCCTCTTCGGCTTCGGGGTTGAGCGAGCTGACCTCGAAGAAGATTGCCCGCATCAGCCCGATTCCCGGCGCGCCAGGTCCATCGATGACGCGAAAGATCGTGCGCGCGATCTCGGGCATGACCACCTCGGGCGGCTGGCCGTCAAGCGCGATCACGGCACGCCTGACCGGCTCGAGCGGCGAGAAGGTGCGGACGAGAGACTGGAAAAGGGCGGCCTTGCCGGGAAACAGCCGGTAGAGAGTCGCGCGAGACACGCCGGCGCCGACGGCGAGCTCGTCCATCGAGAGCGCCGTGAGGCCGGCGGCGCCTATGAGCTCGAGGGCGGCCCGCAGCACCCGCTCCCGGGTCGCGGGCTCGGGCTCGAGGCGCAGCGCCTCGACCAACGCGGCGCGCGACCTGAACTCGCGGTAGAAGCCGGCCTTGGAGACGCCGGCGGCGGCGGCGATGGCCTCCACCGTCGGCTTGCCACCACCTTCGAGGAGGCTGCGGGCGTTGGTCAGGATGCGCTCCCGCCGCTCCGCGACCACCACGAGGCGATACTAGACGAGACATCTCATCTCGTCAAGTCCAGCAGGCAAGGGCGCCTTAACAGGCAGGGTTGGCGCCAGCGCCCGAGGCCGGTAGCTTCGCCCCAATGCGACTCTCCATCGCCGTCTCGCTCGTGGTCATCTCGACACTGCTGCCGGCGCCGGCCTGGGCCCAGACCGGAAGCTCCGGCTATGGCGATCCGCCCGGCTGGTGCACGAACTTCTCGGACATGTGGACGAAGACGATCTACACCAACGACCCCATCGTCGGCACCAATCCCGAGCGCAACACCTTCTGGGGTTTTCATCCGAACCCGGGGTACGACGACTGGTACGGGTTCTTCTACGGAGACTTTCGCGGTACGCCGGGCGATGCCTCGGGCTGGGTCAAGCTCCTGCACGAGCGCTACCCGCAGCACTACTCGTGGAACTTCGCCGACAACGGTTGGGCGGTCCACGGTCACGTGAGGCAGTACATCGCGTACTACAACTGGACCTTCGGCGGGCAGTGTGGCTATGGTCGCTACGGCGGCATGTCGCCGCCGCCGTACATGGCGGACCAGATCGGCTATCCGGTCGTCGACATCTACGTGGATGCCGTCCCGCCGTTTGCGCCCGCGCCGCGCGTCGTCGGGACGACGCCGACCTCGGTCACGTTCACGTGGGATCCCGTGGCGGACCAGGGCGACGGTGCCGGCCAGGACTTCTACGTCTCCGGCACGGATCACTACGTCTCCTGGATCACGGTCGACGGCGGGCCGCCCCGGCAGCTCGCCACGACGGTCGCCCCGCGCGTGGTGACCGCGACGGCGCGGCCGCATCAGAACGTATGCGTTCACGTCAAGGCATTCGATCGGGTCGGCAATGCCACCCCGGACCAGACGGCATGCGGCACGGCGATCGGCACTCCGCCGATGCCGAGCTGGCTGCCCATCGCGAGCCGCGTGGCCGCGAACCCGGCGCCGATCGGCCTGGTCGGTCTCGACGCATGGCTGTGGCTCGACCCCAGGCCCATGCCGATGGCCGCGAAGGAGACCTACGACAACGTGCAGTACCGCGTCTCCGCCACGCCGGTGGGCGTCGACTGGAACTTCGGCGACGGTAGCGACGAGCGGTATGAAGGCGCCTCCGCCTACGGCATCGCGTTCCCGGCGCGGTCTTCGGTGACCCACACCTTCGACGCGGACTCTGAGGCCGGCTACTCGCTCGCCGCCACCGTCACGTATGCGGTGGAATGGACCGCGCTGGTCGATGGGGCGTGGATCGGTCCGTATCCGATGGGCATGGTGGATCTCGCCGCGGGAACGCTTGACTATTCGGTCGAGCAGGCGCAGCCCGAGCTCCTTCACCTGGGTGCTTGATTGGCCGGCGAGCTTTGACGATGTTCACGGTGTCGCCGACCAGCCCGAGAGGCGGTCGACGTGGATCGCAACCGCGGGGCCATACGGCCGGCGGGCTTCGTACTGCTCGTACCGCGCGACGAGAAGGTCGATCGCATGGTCACTCTCCGCGCCGCCGACGAGCACGCGAGCACGGCCGTCCGCGCGCACCCACCACACTCGTGTCCAGTCCTCGTCGTAGTGATCGACGAGCACGGAGACCCACGGGTTGTGCGCGATGTTGCGCAGACGCTGCAGGTCGGTCGTGCGCTTGGGCTTGTGGTCGACCGCGAAGAAGATGGCGTCACCGGCAGCGGCAAAACAGATGGGCACCACGTGGGGACGGCCTGCTGCGCCCACTGTCGCGAGCCGCGCCACGCGAGCCTCGCCGAGGCGACGCCGGATCTCGGCCTGGTCCATGCGGCAAGTGTGCTGCTATATCGTTGAGCCGTGCAGAGGCTCCGCACGTACACCGTCGAAGAGGCAAACGCGGAGCTTCCGCGCGTGCGGAGAATCGTCGAGCAGATCGCGGAGCTTTCCGCGCTGCGTCCCGAGCTCGAGGACCAGGCGCGCATCGCCGAGTACGAGGCGAAGCGTGAAGGCGCGACCGACGGGCACCGCGAACGCCATCAGCAGGCGCGCGAGGCGGCGGCGGCGGCGGAGCTGGAGTGGTTGAAGGCGGTCGCGGCGCTCAACGGCATGGGCATTCAGCTGAAGGGCCCGCTCGAAGGGCTCATCGACTTCCCCTCGTTCCGCAACGGCGAGCAGATCGAGCTGTGCTGGAAGCTGGGCGAGGAGCGGGTCCAGCACTGGCACCGCATCGGCGAGGGATTCGCCGGCCGGAAGAAGCTCTAGCGGTTACGCGGTCGGCTTCTCTTCCGCGGGCACGGTGCCCTTGACCGCGACGTAGACCGACCGCGCGACTCCCGCCGCATCCAGGCCGTGCTCTTTGAGAATCTCGGCGGCCTTGCCCTGCGGCAGGAACGAGTCGGGCAGCGCCACCGTGCGCACGCGTCCGGCGAGACCGTGCGGCGCGAGGGCTTCGAGCACCGCGCCGCCGAAGCCGCCGGCGCCCACGTTGTCCTCGACGGTCACGACGACGTTGTGATTGCGCGCCCAGTCCACGACCCGCGGGTCCATGGGCTTGATCCAGCGTGAGTTCACGACAGTGCACGACACGCCCATCCCCTCGAGGCGGTCGGCCGCCTCCTTTGCGACCTCGACCATCCGGCCGACGGCGAAGAGCGCGGCATCCGAACCCCTGCGCACCTCCTCCCAGCGGCCGACCGGCAGTGGCTCGGCGGGCAGATCCGGCGTTTCCGGCACGGGCCCGCGCGGGTAGCGGATGGCGATCGGTCCATCGCTCGCCAGCGCGGTTTCGAGCAGCGCGCACAGCTCCGTCGCGTTCGCCGGCGCGACGACCTTCATGTTCGGGATCATGCGCAGGTAGGACAGGTCGAACACCCCGTGGTGTGACGAGCCGTCGGGCCCGGTCACGCCCGCGCGGTCGATGACGAACACGACCGGCAGCTTGTGCAGCGCCACGTCCATGATCGTCTGGTCGAAAGCGCGCGCGAGGAACGTCGAGTAGATGCACACGACCGGGCGCATGCCCGCGAGCGCGAGGCCGGCGGCGAAGGTCACCGCGTGCTGCTCGCAGATGCCGACGTCGAAGAACCGCTCCGGAAACTCTTTCGCAAAGTTGAGCAGGCCGGTGGACGATGCCATCGCGGCCGTGATCGCCGCGACGTCGGGGTGACGCGCCGCCGCGTCGAGGAGTGCCTCGCCGAAGACGTCGGTGTAGGTGAGCTCCGTGCGCAGCGGGCGGCCGGTGAGCGGATCGAAAGCCGAGACGCCGTGCAGCTTGTCGATCTCGTCCTCGACCGCCGGGCCGTAGCCGTGCCCCTTCTCCGTCACGACATGCACCACGACGGGAGCTCGCAGCCGCGAGGAGCGGCGCAGCACCTCCTCGAGGGCAGCCTCGTCGTGACCGTCGACGAGACCCGCGTACTTGATGCCGAGGGTTTCGAAGACGGTCGATGGCTGCAGGAGCTGCTTGAGGCTTTCCTTCACGCGGTACGCGGCCTGGTCCGCGGTCGAGCCGACGAGCGGGAGGTCGCGCAGCAGCCTGGAGATGTCCTCCTTGATGCTTTCGTATCGCGGATCGACGCGCAGCTGCGCCAGGTGATGCGCAAGCCCGCCCACGGTCGGCGCGTACGAGCGCCCGTTGTCGTTGATGACGATGATCAGGTTGGGCGGCTGCAGGTGCGCGATCTGGTTCAGCGCTTCGTACGCCATCCCGCCGGTCAGCGCGCCGTCGCCGATGACCGCGATCACCTTGCCCTCGTCGCGCCTGCGCAGCCTGGCCTCGGCGAGGCCGAGGGCATAGCTCAGCGACGTCGACGCGTGGCTGTTCTCGACCCAATCGTGCTCCGACTCACGCCGGCTCGGGTAGCCCGAGAGCCCGTCGCGCTGGCGCAGAGAAGCGAACTGGCCGGTGCGCCCCGTCACCATCTTGTGCACGTAGGCCTGGTGGCCGGTATCCCAGACGATCGCGTCCTTCGGGCTGTCGAAGACGCGGTGCAGCGCGAACGTGAGCTCGACGACTCCGAGATTGGGGGAGAGGTGACCGCCGGTCTTCGCGATCTGCTCGACGAGGAAAGCGCGAACCTCGGCGGCGAGCGTGGTCAGCTGCTGCTGGTCGAGGCGCTTCAGGTCCGCGGGCGAGTTGATATCGGCCAGCAAGCCCATCGAAGGATTAACGTCCGGCTCCGGTGAAGGGTTCCGGCAAAACCGGCATCAGGCTAGCCGTTCGGCCACCAGCTCGAGCACGTGGGCGATCCGAAGCTTCTGCTTCCGCTGCCGCGCCGAAGCGGCGATGTGGACCAGGCAGCCGGGGTTGTCGGAGGCGACGATCGAGCAGCCTGTCTTGGCGATCGCGTCCAGCTTCCACTGCGCAAGCCGCCCTGCCACCCGCGGCCACTCGAAGCTGAACGTGCCGCCGAAGCCGCAGCAGTTCGCGATGTCGGGGATCTCGACCACCTCATAGCCGGCGAGCGCGAGCAGCCGTCGCGGCTCCGCCTTCAGGCCCAGCTGGCGCAGCGACTGGCAGGAGTCGTGGTAGGCGACCCGCGGACGCTCCGAGCTTGGAGGCCGGACGAGGTCCGGGCGCGCCTCGAGCAGCTCGAGCG
>Ga0209166_10004195_pt1 | contig 10162 bp, 9 predicted proteins | sample Coa_R1_3_FD_187151 | JGI IMG/M metagenome (GOLD analysis project Ga0209166, IMG submission 187151) | Surface soil microbial communities from Centralia Pennsylvania, which are recovering from an underground coalmine fire - Coalmine... | ecosystem: Environmental > Terrestrial > Soil > Unclassified... | reverse complement strand
TCATTTTAAAGCCATATGGGCACGTTTGGGTTGGATGTTGCGACTCGCGGAAAACATCGAGAGTCATAATCAGACTTGGGCCGACGATAGCTATTCGGGGATGAAGGAATTGAGGGAACGAACTGACGAGTGGGGGGGCGCTGATCTGCTGAAGGCGCTGACGGTCTGGGTCAGTACAAATCGTGCACTTCGTAATCAAGGTTGGTATATCTATAACACGTGGTCCGAGAGGAGCGACGGAGAACGCCGTGACCAACTGAAGAAGGCGCAGTACTTGTTGAGTCGTCTCGAAGCGGATCTCAGTCGATATCACGTTGCCACGAATTAGCAAAACCTACATAGCCCTCTATTCACGCCATCGGCGCTGCGGTCAGCAGCGGACGTGTCCCCGGCGCAGACAGGTAGCCCGGCCTGCTCAGCAGCCAGCCATGGACCCAGCTGGAGTGGCAAGGCCTCCTGGGAATCGGGGTTTTCAGTGGGATTCCTGTGGGGATTGCCACCGGAGCGCGGAGTTGTGGATTCTGTGGGCTCCAGAAGGAACGCGAATTGCCCTGGCCAACCCTGCCCGCACCCACCGTAACACCGGCCGCCGTGGCGCTCAATGACGCACCGTGACGAGAGGTCGAGGCTCGCGCTCGCCCTGCCGACTATGCGCGCCTGACAGCTGTGCCGCCAGGGCGGGCGGCCTGGCGCGTCGATTGTACTGTTATGGCACGTGTTGCCGGTTGACCCGTCACTTACAGCTCGCGGGCGGTCCATTGTGACGACAGGATAATGCTACGGCGGATGATCAACCCAGTTGAGACGCTGGAGAACCGGCGCGAACCGGCCGCCGATGAGCACAGCCGCCCGGGTGCGTAACCGCCGCTGCTCGACCTCGCCGACTGCTGCCAGGCAGCGGCGAGCATGAACTCGTCTGGCGCCCCGGCGGGCTGGTCGGTCGGCTCGGTCGCGATGATCCGGTCGACCCGGAAGGTCCGCTGGCCGCGTTCGGTCCCGGCGAGCAGGTTCCAGGTGTTGACCGGATGGCAGGCAGCGCCGGTTCAATCAGACGGCCAGCCGCGCGGGCGCTGCTGGGCATGGTGCTGGACCGGGTCGCGCGGAGGCGGCGTCACCGCCGGTGGCGGCTGGCCGCCGCGATCGCGGTGTTGCTCGCCGCTACGGCCACCGGCTGGGGGCTGCGGGCATGGCAGCTCGTGGCACAGCCGGCTGTCCCTGCTGGGAGTCGGCGGGCCGCCGCCGGGGAATTCAACTCCGCGACCGGGGTGGGGCGACGGTGCGCTACACCGCCCGCGCCTGGGGGACCCAGCTGGAGGTGCACGTCACCGGCATCCTGTCCGGGATCATCTGCCGGTTCTGGGTCACGACCTCCCACGGCCAAGATATTGCGGCCGGGGGCTGGGCCATCGCCGCCGGCCAGCAACACACGTGGTATCCCGCCTCCACCCCGGTTCCAGTGTCCGGGCTGCGCAGCTTCGAAGTCACGAGCGTGGGGAAGACCCTGGCGACCGTCCTGGCGCACCCGCGGCCGCCGCGCCACGCACCCACCCGCTCACGCTGAACCTGAACCCGGCCGGCCGCTACCCCGCCAGCAAGCCCCGGACCAGCCAAGGGGCCTGCAGCATGGGCTCCGAGGTGAACCAAGTCACAGCCGGTTACGTATCAGGGGATGAGATCACTTCCGTACAAAGGGAGGCAGGCCATGCGGATCAGATTGCTGGCACCAGCCGGGCTGGCTGCGGCCGCCCTGGTGGTGGCCGCATGCGGCGGCTCCTCGGGTTCGGGAAGCTCAGCGGCCTCCAGCGCCCCGGCCTCGCACGTGGCCGCGTCGGGAACGATGCTGAAGAGCGCGAAGGTGATGGGCGCCACCGTGCTGACCAACGCCAAAGGCTTCACCTTGTACTGGTTCGCCCCGGACACCTCCACGACCTCCAAGTGCAACGGCGGCTGCGCCACCATCTGGCCGCCGCTGAAGGGACCGGTGACCCTCGGCCCCGGCGTGACCGGCAAGGCCGGCACGATCAAACGCTCCGACGGCACCATCCAGGCCACCTACGACGGGCACCCCCTGTACACCTACACCGGCGACACCGGCCCCGGCCAGGACCACGGCAACGGCATCAACGCCTCCGGCGGGGTCTGGCATGAGGTCACCGTGTCCGGCGCGGCCGCACCGGCCCCCAGTTCGTCCTCGGGTTCCGGCGGCTACGGGTACTGACATGCCCGGCGGATGCCCGCTTCCGGTGCTGCTGGCACGCAGACTGCGGCGGCTGTGGCCAATGCCGCGGCCTGGCGCGGTCGGGCTCAACGGCGTCTTGCCGGTGATACCGGCAAGACCGGGGGTGGGCTGGTCGTTCATGCCAGTGCCCGCGGATCATCGCCGGGCCGCGGGTGCCGCTGGTCCTGGCCGGCGCGGCGGAACGGCCGGCCTGGGATCACTGCCTGGCCGTGACCAGGTGTGCAGTCACCGGCCGTGCACCCGGGGTGGCGCCGGTCGTACCGGGAAGGCCACCCCGGCTGCCGGGCTGACCGGCCCGTGCAGTGAATGGTCATGAAGATGGCCCGGCAGCACCGTGCCTCCGGCAGGCGCGCGGCCGGGCTGGCCGGGAGCGGCCTGCTGGCCGCCGGGGTGACCGGTGCGCTTTATGTGGCTGGCCGGTTGCACACACCCGACTACACGTTCGCACTGTTCGGGCAGGTGGGGCTGGGCGCGGTGGCGCTCAAAGCCCTGCTCGCCTCGATCGTCCTGGCCGGTGCAGCGGTGCAGGTGGTCCTGGCCCTGTGGATCTACCACAAGCTCCCGGTGGCAGGCCACCCGCCGCGCCCGGTGCGGCCAGCACACCGGATCCTCGGCCTGGCGGTGTTCACCCTCACCGTGCCGATCGCAGTGCACTGCCTGATCGCCTACGGGGTGCAGCTGACCAGCCCCCGGGTGGCGGTGCACTCCCTGGCCGGCTGCTTCTTCTATGGGGCGTTCACTGCGAAGGTGCTACTGGTGCACTCCCGCCGGCTGCCCGGCTGGGCACTGCCCGCCGCCGGTGGCACGCTCGCCATCCTCACCGCCGTGCTCTGGTACACCTCCGCGCTGTGGTACTACAACGGCTACCAGCTCCCCGGCCTCTAACCAGCTCCGCCACCGTGCGGCCAGCCGCGGTAATGCCGCCGGCGACCCAGCGTCCGCGCGGGGCGCGCCCAGGACCGGTCCGTTCGGTGCCCAGCCGCCCGCCAGCTGAACCACACCCAGCGGCTGCCCGTTCTAGTAGGAGCGGCAGCCAGCGTCTGCGGCTGCCCGCGCATGGCCTGGCTGCCGGCCGCCAGGAACCTGACACCCGATCCACTCGGGAGGAAAGGAGCAGGCCAATGCCGGCACTATCCCGCATCGCCGCGGCATCCGCCGTGATCGCTACCGCGGGCTTCGCGGCAGCCCCCGCTGCCTGGGCCCAGGGCAGCCTGAACGGGCGTTCCTCAGCCGTTTCCACAAGATCACGACCATTGCCTCCACCGTGCCGTTCAACGGGGATGTCAACCCCTACGGCACCGCCGTGATCACCCGCAGCACCGGCCGCCTGTCCGCGGGCAACGTCCTGGTCAGCAACTTCAAACAACAAGGCCAACCTGCAGGGCACCGGGGCCCACTGGGGTCGGCTTGGGCCCCGGCGGCACACTGTTCGTCGCCGACACCGTCGCCAACCGGATCACCGCCATCCCCGCCGCGGCCACCCGGCAGACCAGCGCGGGCACCGGGCGCACTATTACCTCCGGCGGCGCGCTGTCCGGGCCGCTGGGCATGGCCATCGTCCCGAACGGTGACGTGCTCACCGTCAACGGCGGCAACGGGAAGATCGTCGAAACCACCCCCGGCGGGCAGCAGATCGCCACCCGCTTCCTGGACCGCTCCGGCAGCCCGCCCGGCTCCGGCGCCCTGTTCGGGCTCGCCGTCGCCCCCGCCGCCAGCGGCGTGTACTACGTCGACGACGCCGTCAACACCCTCCGCCTCCTGCACTTAAGGCGGCACCACAGCCGTTGCGGAGGGGCCTGCGAGAGGGCCCTCCGCAACGGCCAGGCAGGGCATAGCCGGGCGCGAAGGCCCGCTGCAGCGGAGAACCGGCATTTGCGGCAACGTGCATCTTCGTGGGAAGCGAAGAGCCGCGTTGTCGCCGGCCCTTACGAGCATCGCGGGCAGCCCTGCTGCCCTTCAGGCTCTCGGTGATTAGCCGTATGGCGGCCAGCATCCTTGTCGCACGGATTGGACGGCGCTGTGGTCGGAGCCTGACGCCGGGGTCAAGGTCAAGCCAGGCCGCTGGTCTTTTCAGGGTGGCTGTCTACTCCGGGCGGCACGGGCTTACGGCACCTATCGGCGGTCAGTGCGCTCGCTATCTCTTGTGTGGTCTGTTCCCAGCCGTGCAGGGTCGACCGCCGCTGTCGTGCGGCGGCCCGTAGCTGGTGCCGGTGGCGCTCGTCACCCAGCCAGTCTCCGAGCGCGGCGGACAGGGCAGCCGGATCCCCGGGAGGGACCAGTTGGCCGGGGCGGGTGCCATCGGCGGTGGAGCCGAGCGCTTCGGGCAGGCCACCGACGGCGGCGGCTATGACGGGCAGGCCGTGGGCGAGCGCTTCGGTGACGGTCATGCCGTAGGTCTCCGAGCGGGACGGCGCGACGAGCAGGTCGGCGGTGGTGTACGCGTGGCTGAGCGCCGCGCCGGTCAGGACGCCGGTGAGCCGGACGCGGTGGCCGTAGCCGAGGCGCGTGATACGGGCCTGCAATTGTTCGACGAAGTCCGGGTCGCGGTCGAGCGATCCGGCCAGCACGCAATGCCAGTCCCGCTCAGCGAGGTCGGCGAGCGCCTCCACGAGGAGGTCCTGCCCCTTGTGGCGGCCAAGGACTCCGACGCAGATCAGGCGGCCGCGGACGGGTCGGGCCGGGGCAGTGACCCGATCGACGCCGGGCCGGGCGACGTGCACCCGGTGGGCCGGGATCGCATATCGAGTCAGTATCTGCTGGCGGGTCCATTCGCTGGTAACGACCACGCCGGTGGCTGCGCGGAGCACGACCCGTTCGGAGCGCTGCGCGCCGGCATCATGGGGTGTGTCGAGGGCGGTGGCCAATGGCATGTGCAGCAGCACTGTCATTTGTATCCGGCCGGTGTGTGGCAGCAGCTGCGCGGCGGCCGGCGAGGCGATGAGTCCGTCGATCAGGACGGTCTCACCGTCGGGGATGGCGGAAACGATGCGGGCCAGGTCGGCGAGGGCGCCCGAGCCGGGTACCGGCCACGCCGCGGCGACGGTCGTGACCAGCACATCCCATCCGGCCTCGGCCAGCCCGGCGCAGACGCGCCGGTCATAGCTGTTGCCGCCGCTAGGCCGGCCGGGATTATCGAACCCCTCGGGGACTACTACGTGGACCCGCACGATGTTCCGGTCCTCCCGAGCGCCTGTCGCACCGAGCCAGCCTCCATCCTGCGGCCGAGTTGAACCACACCCGCCGCCGATCCGTCATACCTGACACATGGTGGTACGTCGAAGCGGTTGCCGCGGTTCGACCCGACACGATCGGCGTCCGCTCGACACAGGCGCGGCGCGGCCCGGCAGGTAGCTCCGCCGGGCCGGTGGCACCGGCTCCGCCGGGCCGGACACGTACGGGAACTGACGTGAGACAGGATCAACGAGCACCATTTCTGACGGCGCTAGAGCGGGCCCGGGCTGCCGCCTACCCCGTAGGCCAGTATGTCGGCCAGGAGAGCTTCATGCGGGCGGGCGAGGTCCGAACGCTGGCGCACCGGGCCCGGGTAGGCCCCGCCGTCTCAGTGCTCGACCTGTGCTGCGGGGTGGCCGGCCCCGGCCGGATGATCACGGCGGAGTCGGGATGCCACTACCTGGGTGCCGATTATTCCGCCAGCGCACTGGCCACCGCCCAAGAGCTGGCCGGGGATCTCCCCTGCCGCTTCGAGCAAGCTCACCTCCCGCCGCTGCCCAAGGGCCGCTTCGAGGTGGTACTCCTGCTGGAGACGATGCTGGCCTTCCCCGATAAGGAGGCCTTGGCCGGTGAGGTGGCGCGCGTGCTGGAACCGGGCGGGCGTTTCGCTTTCACGGTCGAGGAAGGCCGGCCGCTCACCCAGCAGGAGCGGGCGCGAATGCCCGGCGCCGATACAGTCTGGCTCATCGAGCTGGCGGAATTGACGGGCGTGCTGCGCAAGGCGGGGCTGACCGTGATCTGGCGGCGGGAGTACAGCTCCTCCCATCACGCGACAGCGACGGCGCTGCTTCGCTGTTATCGAGCCGATTCACCCCACATCGCGGGCCAGATCGGGACGCAGGCCACCGCCGAGCTGATCACAGCCCATCAGCTGTGGAGTGACTGGCTCGGCAGCGGGCGGGTGCGCAAGTTCGCGATGGTAGCCGACAAACAATGACCTGCTCCGATGAAGCCTCGATGACCATCGACTATGCCCGATACCTGGCCGCGAAGACGACCGTGGATGACCGGGCGCTTAACCGGCATGTGCTGGCCGAGTTGCGCCGCCTGATGCCTGCGGGTGCGCATCGGGTGCTGGAGGTCGGCGCCGGCCTGGGGACGATGGTGGCCCGTCTGATGGGCTGGGGCGCGGTCGGTGCCGGCGAGTACATCCTGCTCGATGCGGATCGGCAGCTGCTGGATTGTTCTCGCCGGTGGCTGTGCGACTGGGCGGCCGCGCGGGGCCTGCGCAGCGACCTGCTGCCGGATGGGCTGCGGATGGGTGATCTCCGGGTGCGCCTGGTGCACGCCGAGCTCGGCAGTTATCTGGCGGCCGCTCATGGGCCGCCGGCCGATGTGCTGATCGCCAACGCCGTCCTGGACCTGGTGGACGTGCCGGTCGTCCTGCCCGGATTGTTGCGGCTGCTGGTCCCCGGCGGCGTCTACTGGTTCACGATCAACTACGACGGCGAGAGCATCTTCGCGCCCGGCCACCCCCACGACGACCAGATCATGCGGGGCTACCACCGCGACATGGATGAGCGCATCCGCTACGGCCGGCCGGCCGGGGAAAGCCGAACGGGCCGCCGCCTGTTTCACTACCTGCGGGCCGCGGGGGCTCCCGCGCTGGCGGCGGGGCCGTCGGACTGGGTCGTAAGCGCCGGCCCGGACGGGAACTACCCGGCCGACGAGGCTTACTTCCTGCGCAGCATCCTTAACACGATCCAGGACGCATTGCGGAATCGCCAGGACCGGGTGGAACAGGCGGCCCTGGCCGACTGGCTGGCCGAGCGAGGCCGGCAACTGGCCGCGGGCGAGCTCGTCTATATCGCCCACCAGCTTGATTTCGTGGGCCGCTCGCCCGGCTAGCGTCCCGCCAGCGCCCGGCGGCGGCGGCCGGCCCTGTTCGCCGCGGCTGCCGCAGCCGGGCCGACATCGCCCGTCGCAGGGCACCCCACCCGCGGTGCCGCTGAAATGGGAGCTCGAACACGGCGGCGAACAGACGGGCGAAGCACACGGTCACGGGCAGCAGGATCGCGGCCAGCACGAAGAATGCCGGCGTCCCGGCAGCGACCCGGCCCAGCACCAGCCCGTAGGACACAGCGATGACGATCGGCATGTGCGTCAGGTAGAGGCTGTAGGAGCAGGAGCCGAGGCTCCGCGGCAAGCGGCTGTCAAGGAAACGGACGACGAACCGCGGGTGCGAGGTGGCGACCGCGGCGAGGAAGCAGCCGACCGCTGGAGCCCAGGCCAGGTCGAGCCAGAACAGATTGAGGTTCGACCACGTGGCGCCCTTGACCACCATCAACACGATTGCCGGCACCGCGGCGGCCAGCGCGTAACCGGCCCAGGGCCGGGACCGGGTGCGCTCGTCGGCGGTGACGATCCCGGCGCCCAGCAGGCCGACGGCGAACAGCACCGCGAGGTCGGGCGTGAACTTGACCAGGGCGCTGTTCATCAGCGGGACATGTGGCCCCAGCAGGCCGATGGTCACGACGATGGCGCCCACCAGGCCCACCATCGCGCGGGCACTCACCCGCCGGACGAACAGCAGCAGCAACGGCAGCAGGAAGTACAGCTGAGCTTCGATCGCGATCGACCAGAACGCCCGGTTGGGGCTGCCCGCGGACCAGAACCCCGGGTTGCGGCCCTGGGAGAAGGCGTCCTGCACGAGGAAGCCGTACACGACAACGGACTTCCCGTTGGGCACCGGCCAGCCGGGCTGGGCGAGCACGTACCAGGTCATCACCAGACTGAATCCGAGCGCGGCCCAGTAGGGCGGCAGGATGCGCCAGGCCCGCCGGTGCGCGTACGTCGCGAGCGAGTTGAACCGCCACCCCGAGCGCGCCGGGCCGAGGCCCAGCGAGAAGCCCGACAGCGCGATGAACATGACGACCGCACCCCGGCCGTAGATCATCCAGGCCGCCCAGAACGGAGCGCGATCGGCTGGGTAGCCCGGCCAGGCACGCTCGAAGATGTGGCTGAGCACGACGAACAGGGCGGCCAGGCCCCGGATCCCGTCCAGGCCGACAACGCGGCCCGGACCGGTGGCCGCCATCTTGGTCGCGGCTGACGCGGTGGCAGGCGGCGGACGCTCGCGGATGTCTGTCATCAGTCCGCGATCCCGAGGTGTGCCGGACTGGAGAGTGGGCCGGCGTGCCAGTGCGGCTCGGCGACGCGTTCAAGTCCCCGCGAAAGCAGATCATGCCCACCGCGCCGGGCCTTGGTGGCCAGGTAGGCGGCGTTGGCCCCGGTAAGGTGCAGCGCGGTGGGCACCTGCCTGGCGATCGTGATGCCCAGGCGGCCCAGCTGAGCGCCCTTGTCCGGGTTGTTGCTCAGCAGCACGATGCGGTTGGCGCCCAGCGCGTGCAGCATCTGGGCTGCGCTGGTGTAGTCGCGCTCGTCGGCCCGGTGACCGAGCGCGAGGTTCGCGTCGTAGGTATCCAGGCCGCGATCTTGCAGCGCGTAGGCGTCGAGTTTGTCATACAGTCCGATGCCGCGCCCTTCCTGGCGCAGATACAGCACGTACCCGCCGTGCTTGGTGATCCGCTCGACCGCTTCGCGCAGTTGCGGCCCGCAGTCGCATCGCTGGCTGCCGAACACATCACCGGTGAGGCATTCACTGTGCAGGCGCACCAGCGGTAGCCCGGCCGCGGCGGACCGGCCGAGTTCGAAGGCCACATGCTGCTGCGCGTCGGTCAGGCCGGTGAAGCTGACGACCGTGGCAGTGGTTGAGTAGTCGTCAGCGAAACGCAGCGGGATGCGAATACGCCGGCGGATCGCTGCCGCCTGAACCGCCCCGGTCACGGGACGAGCCGTTCGGCCTCGTACCAGCTTGAGGGCGCCGTGAGCGGCGTGCCGAGGCCGGTCACCGGGTACGGCTGGTCAGCCACGAACGGCCTCCAACGCCCGCGGCGCCGGATCGGGTCGTCTCGGCTCGCCCGAGTGTCCCTGGTCGCGACGGCGGCGAACGGCGTCTCTCAGCAGCAGGCCCGCGCCCGGGGCAACCGCGGCCAGCATGAGTACCGCATAGAGAGCGGCGACCGTGACCCCGGTGGCCGCGCCTAGCCCGGCTGCAGCGAAGGCCCAGGCGGCGGCGCCTTCCCTCAGCCCCCACCCGCCGAGACTCAAGGGGATCACCACTGCCGTCTGGACCACCATCAGCAGCGCGACCAGTTCGCCCAGGGGTGCGGTGCAGCCTGCGACCCGGGCCGCGATGACGAACGTGACCGTGTGCCCGGCGACGACCAGCACCGAGGCCAGCGCGAGCTGGGGCCACACGCCTGGGGCCAGCAGGCTGCGACGCAGGTCAGCGGAAACGGCCCGGGCGGCGCGTGCCAGCCGCGGCCGGCCGCGGCGAGCAGCGCCACGCACGACCAGCGCAGCACCCCCGGCTACGCCCGCCACACCCGCCAGAACATACGGCAGTGCGGGCCGGACCGGCGAGGGCAGGGCCAGCAACACGACGACGGTCACCACGGCCTGGATGACCTGACCGCACAACCGTTCCCACGCCACCGCGCGCAGCCCCCCCGGCACATCTCCAGCGCGCCGGCCGTGCGTGACCGCCCGGTGCACGTCGCCAAGAACCCCGCCGACGAGCACGGAGTTGAGGAACAGGGAACGGTAGTAGGCGCCGACTGCGGCTGGCAGGCCGATGCCGACGCCGAGTGCCCGGGCGACGACCCGCCACCGCCAGGCCGAACACACCGT
>Ga0209166_10004194_pt1 | contig 10163 bp, 9 predicted proteins | sample Coa_R1_3_FD_187151 | JGI IMG/M metagenome (GOLD analysis project Ga0209166, IMG submission 187151) | Surface soil microbial communities from Centralia Pennsylvania, which are recovering from an underground coalmine fire - Coalmine... | ecosystem: Environmental > Terrestrial > Soil > Unclassified... | reverse complement strand
CGGACTGGCTGGGGGATGCGACGTTTCTTCGTATCGGCACGGTGCATCATTCGGTGGTGCTGATGCCTTCGACGCGGCCTGGGATCCAGCACATCAACCATCAGGTCGAGGGTATCGACGACGTGATGCGCTCGTACTACTGGCTGAAGCAGCAGGGGGTGAAGATCGTCTATGGGCCGGGGCGGCATCCGATCTCGACGGCGATCATGGTGTATTTCGAGGGGCCGGATGGGATGGTCTACGAGTACTCCACTGGCGTGAAGCATATCCTGCCGGAGCAGGAGGCGACACACCGGCCTCGGCAGTTCTCGGTGGAGGGATATAACGGGGATATGTGGGGGTCATTCGCCGATACCGAGGGGCTGCCACGGGAGCCGGTGACGGGACGGCGGATGCGGCTGGTGGTGTAGGGCGAGATGGGGCCGGCGACCTCAGATCGCGGACTGGTCCTCGTGTTTATTCTTCCTGATGCTACCCAAGGGCTGCGACGCCGGGCAGTGTCTTGCCTTCCAGCCATTCGAGGAATGCGCCGCCGGCCGTAGAGACGTAACTCATCTTGTCGAGCACGCCGGCGTGGCGCAGTGCCGACACCGTGTCGCCGCCGCCGGCCACGCTACGTAACGCGCCCTTCTGAGTTGCGTCGGCAACTGCCTTGGCGAAGGCATCGGTGGCAGCATCGAACGGTGGGGTTTCGAAAGCGCCGAGCGGACCGTTCCACACCAGGGTCTTGAGCGTGGCGAGGTGCTTGGTCAGAGCGGCGACGGTGGCAGCCCCGACGTCGAGGATCATCGCATCGTTCGGCACCGCATTCACGGGCACGGTTTGTGTCGCGACACCGGGCTTCAGTTCGGTGGCGACGACGGCGTCGCTGGGCAGTACGACCTCGCAGCCGGCCGACCTGGCGCGCGCCAGGATGTCGTTGGCGGTGCCGTGCATCTCGGCTTCCTGCAGCGACTTGCCGACGCCGATACCCTGGGCGGCGAGGAAGGTGTTCGCCATGGCACCGCCGATCACCAGGACATTCACCTTGGCGACCAGGTTGCCGAGCAGGTCGAGCTTGGTGGAGACCTTGGAGCCGCCGACAACGGCGGCGACCGGACGCACCGGATTGCCCAGGGCGGCGTGCAAGGCTTCCAACTCGGCCTGCATCAGGCGGCCGGCGTAGGAGGGGAGCTTATGCGCCACACCCTCGGTGCTGGCGTGGGCGCGATGCGCGGCGGAGAAGGCGTCGTTCACGTAGATATCGGCCAGCTTCGCCATGGCTGCGGCGAAGGTCGGGTCGTTCTTTTCCTCCCCGGCGTGGTATCGGGTGTTCTCCAGCACCAGCACGTCGCCCTGCTGCATGCGATCCACCGCCTGTTCGGCGGGAAGGCCGACGCAGTCCTCGGCGAAGCGGACACGCTGTCCGAGCACTTCGCCCAGCGCGGCGGCGACGGGGCCGAGCGACATCTCGGGGACACGCCTGCCCTTGGGGCGGTCGAAGTGGCTGCAGACGATGACCTTGGCGCCTTTGCCCACCAGCTCGCGGATAGTGGGGGTGAGGCGCTCGATGCGGGTCAGGTCGGTGATCTTGCCGTCGCGCACCGGCACGTTGAGGTCCGCGCGCAACAACACGCGCTTGCCGGCGACGTCGAGGTTGTCGAGCGTGCGAAAGGACATGGCGAACCCCCGTGGTGGAGCGCCATGGCGAGCCTGCCCGGGCCATCAGCCTCTCTTGCACCGGTGTGCGGAGGGACCGATGGCTGGGTCGGGCCCGGCCACGACGGTGGGCGGAAGCGGAAGACTAAAGGCTGCCGAACAGGGCGGCGGTGTCGGACATGCGGTTGGAGAAGCCCCACTCGTTGTCGTACCAGCCCATCACGCGGGTCAGCGCGCCATCCACCACGGCGGTCTGCGTCGCATCGAACGTGCAAGATGCCGGCGAGTGGTTGAAGTCGATGCTGACCAGCGGCGCGGTGTTGTAGTCGAGGATGCCGCGAAGCGCGCCCTTGGAGGCGTCGAGCATCGCCGCGTTGACCTCGTCCTTGGTCGGCGTCTTCTTCAGGTTCACATCGAGCGACACCAGCGAGACGTTCGGCGTGGGAATGCGGATCGCGGTGCCGTCCAGCTTGCCCTTCAGTTCCGGCATCACCAGGCCAACGGCGCGGGCGGCGCCGGTCGATGTGGGGATGGCGGAGACCGCGGCGGCGCGGGCGCGGTGCAGGTCTTTGTGCAGCGTATCCACCGTGTTCTGGTCACCGGTATAGGCGTGGATGGTGACCATGTAGCCGCGCTCGATGCCGAAGCTGTCGTGCAGTACCTTGGCCATCGGTGCCAGACAGTTGGTGGTGCAGGAGGCGTTAGAGACGACCGTCATGTCCTTGGTCAGCGTCTTGTGGTTGACGCCGTAGACGATGGTGGCGTCCACATGATCACCCGGGGCGGAGATCAGCACCTTGCGGGCGCCGGCCTGGATCAGCGCCGAGGCCTTCTCCTTGCTGGTGAAGATGCCGGTGCACTCCATGGCGACGTCAATGCCCTGGTACGGCACCTTGGTCGGGTCGCGCTCGGCGGACACCTTGATCGGGCCCCAGACGCGGCCGCCATAGCGGACGGTGATGGTATCACCTGAAACTTCGATCTGGCCGGGAAAGCGGCCATGCACACTGTCGTAATGGAACAGGTGCGCGTTCGCATCCGTGCTGCCGAGATCGTTGATCGCGACCGGGACCACATCGTCGCGGCCGCTCTCGATCATGGCTCGCAGTACCAGACGGCCAATGCGGCCGAACCCGTTGATGGCGACCTTTACCGGCATGGTCAGTTATCCTTCCGTTGCTCTCCGGGCCTTTCCTGACGCCCTGTCACTCGCCCGGCATTGACCTGAGTCAACCCAGCTTCTTGCGGACCGCGGCGGCGATGGCCTCGGGGGTGATACCAAAGTGTTTGTAAAGAACTTCATAAGGTGCCGAGGCTCCGAAGTCCGTCATGCCGATGAACACCCCATCAGAGCCTAGCCAACGCTCCCAGCCGAAGCCGCAGGCGGCCTCGATCCCGAAGCGCGGGGCGCCCCCCAGCACCTGCATACGATAAGCTTCGTCCTGCACCTCAAACAACTCCCAGCATGGGAGGGAGACAACGGCGACGTTCACACCCTCGGCAGCGAGGGCGGCGCGGGCGTCCATGGCGATGGAGACTTCCGAGCCCGTGGCGATCAAGGTCGCGGCACGCTGGCCATCGGCTTCGGCCAGGACATAGCCGCCGCGGGCGGTGCGGTTCTCCACGATGTCGCTGCGCATGGTGGGCAGGCCCTGGCGAGTCAGCACCAGCAGGCTGGGGCCGTCGTTGCGGCGGATCGCGAGTTCCCAGCATTCCGCCACCTCGATCGCGTCGGCGGGGCGGTAGACGTGCAGATGCGGCATGGCGCGCAGGCTGGCGAGATGCTCGATCGGCTGATGCGTCGGGCCGTCCTCGCCGAGGCCGATGGAGTCGTGGGTCAGCACGTGGATGACGTGCGCGCGGGTGATGGCACCGATGCGGATGGCGGGGCGCATGTAGTCGGTGAAGACGAAGAACGTGCCGGTGTAGGGGATCAGGCCGCCGTGAAGCGCCATGCCGTTGGCGGCGGCGGTCATGCCATGCTCGCGTACGCCGTAATGGATGTAGCGGCCGTTGAAGTTGCCGGGCGTCACCGTGCCCATGGTCTTGACGAAGGTGAGGTTGGAGCCGGTGAGGTCGGCCGAGCCGCCGATCAGCTCGGGGGTCGCGGGGACGAGGGCGTCCAGCGTCGTCTGGCTGGACTGGCGGGAGGCCACCTTGGGGCGGGTCTCGAGGAACTGCTGTTTCAGGGCGGCGACGGCCTCGTGCCAGGTGTCGGGCAGCTTGCCGGCCATGACCCGTTCGAACTCGGCCTGCATGCTGCTGTGGGCCAGGCGCTTCAGCCAGGCGCGGCGGGCGCCGGCGCCGCGGCTGCCGGCTTCGTGCCAGCGCTGCAGAAGGTCGTCGGGGACGGTGAAGGGCGGCTCGTGCCAGCCGAGCGCCTGCTTGGCGCCGGCCGCTTCCTGGCCGCCGAGCGGCGAGCCGTGGGTGGCGGCGGTGCCTGCCTTGGTGGGGGCGCCGAGGCCGATGATGGTGCGGCAGGCAATCAGGGTGGGCTTTTTCGAGCGGACCGCGAAGGAGAGCGCGGCACCGATCTGGGCAGGGTCGTGGCCGTCGATGCGGCGGGCGGCCCAGCCATAGGCGGTGAAGCGCTTCAGGACATCGTCGCTGTAGGACGCGGCGGTGTCGCCATCGATCGAGATGTGGTTGTCGTCGTACAGGACGGTGAGCTTGGAGAGGCAGAGGTGGCCGGCCAGCGCGGCGGCCTCGTGACTGACGCCTTCCATCAGGTCGCCGTCGGAGGCGATCACCCAGGTGCGGTGGTCGACGAGAGAGCGACCGAAGCGGGCAGCGAGCAGGCGCTCGGCCAGCGCCATGCCGACGGCGGTGGAGATGCCCTGGCCGAGCGGGCCGGTGGTGGTCTCGATCGCGGGATGGAGGCCGAATTCGGGGTGGCCGGCGGCAGGCGAGTGCAGCTGGCGGAACTGCTGCAGCTGCTCGATGGCCATGCCGTCGTGGCCGGTGAGGTAGAGCAGGGCGTAGAGCAGCATGGAGCCATGGCCAGCCGACAGCACGAACCGGTCGCGGTCGGGCCAACGTGGGTCGGCGGCATCGAATTTGTGGAAGCGGGTCCAGAGCGCGGTGGCGACGTCGGCCATGCCCATCGGCATGCCCGGATGGCCGGATTTGGCTGCCTCCACGGCATCGATTGCAAGGGCGCGGATGGCATTCGCCATCTGCCAGGCCTGTGTGGGAGGCCGTGCCAGGACCTCAGCTTGATGGGCGAGCACCGGATTGTCGGTGACGGGGGCGTCAAGGGCAGCCATGTCGTCTCCTGGAGCTTGGCCGGCGCCTATAGGGGTATGGGTGGGCGGCGGCAACCCCAGGAGATCTGACGTGCTGTGTTGTGGTATTGCCCGCGACTTACAGCTGATCCCTATGCGTCACCTCGGGCCGCAGGCGATATCCGCCGCCTTCGGTGACCAGCAGGGAGGGATTTGACGGATCAGCCTCGATCTTTTGCCGCAGGCGATAGATGTGCGTCTCCAGCGTGTGAGTCCGCACGGCAGAGTTGTAGCCCCACACCTCGTGCATCAGGATATCCCGATCCACGGTCTTGTCCGAGCGGTACAGGAACTTCAGCACCGCCGTTTCCTTGTCGGTCAGATGGATGCGGCGATTCGCGCCAGTGTCCTGCAGCAGTTTTTTGGCCGGACGGAAAACGTACGGGCCGACGGGGAAAACGGCTTCCTCGCTGCGCTCGAATATGCGCAGCTGCGCGCGCAACCGGGCCACGAGTTCGCTCGCGCGGAACGGCTTGGCCACATAGTCGGCCGCACCGGAGTCGAGGCCGCGCACTACGTCATGTTCCTCGTTCGCGCCGGTCAACATGATGATTGGCATGTTGTGGCCTTGCTTGCGCAGGCGCGCGCAGTAGTCCCGACCGTCGCCGTCGGGGAGGCCTATGTCCAGCACGACGGCGTCGAAATGCGCGTCCTCGTGCTGGAGCGCGCGATCGGCATCTTCGATACTTGCTGCCGTGGTGGTGACGAATTCACCCGTGGCGTCGAGATGTTCGCTCAGCATCTCGAGCATCGTCGCATCGTCATCCACGATCAGGACTGGTCGCTTTACACTCATGTTCTCTGCCCCCAAATTGCGTCGGAACCCGTTTGGACAACGCAAACAAGCGCGGTGATTCGTGGCGAAAATCGGTCACGACGTCTTCGCATTATCGTGAGCCGGCGTCGGCACTTTCGCGGTTTCGACAGCGTCCAGCACTCTCTCCTGCGCCTGCTCGAGCTTTTCGCTGGCTGCTTCCAGATCCTCGCTGGCTGCTGCCAGCTTGTGTTCCGCCTGCATCGGTGGTTCCGCCAGGTTAGCGAAGGTTGCCTTGATTCGCTTCAACTGTTCTTCGGTCAGGTCTTCCAACGATAGCATAGCGTTGCGCGCGTTTTCGTTGGCCCGGATCAATTCGTCGAGCTTGAGCTGGATCGAGACCGTGTCGCGATTCTGCGTGTTTTGCATAAGAAATACCATGAGAAACGTGACGATGGTGGTGCCGGTGTTGATGATCAGCTGCCAGGTATCGGAGTAGTTGAATACTGGCCCGGTCACTGCCCATACAAGGATGATGACGCAGGCGAGGATGAAGGTGGATGCCCGGCCGCATTGCTGTGCGGTCCATTGCGCGACATGAGAAAAGATAGCGGACAGGCGGTTACTTTGCATGACGCGGCTCGCCAGACTGGTGGAGCGCAACGGTTGGCTTACGAAGCGGGCAATGGTGCGGCTGCGGACTTTATCCGCCTGTCACAATATTGCGATCATCCTGCAACGACCGCGCGGGCCACCTCGTGCGAGCCGTGCCAGATCATCGATACCGAGACATAGAGCACCACCAGCAGGCCAAACCAGGCGATCCAGCGATGGCGTTCCAGCATGCTCGCCATCAGATTCGCCGCGACACCCATCAGCACCACCGACAGCAACAGGCCGGTCGCGAGCACCCAGGTGCTGCCACTCGCCGCTCCCGCCACGGCCAACACGTTGTCCAGGCTCATCGACAGATCGGCCAGGATGATCTGGAACATGGCCTGGCTGAGCGTCTTTCGCGGCGTCTCTCCAGGGGCATGGCGCCGGGCGCCGCGCAGCTCGCGGAACATGCGCCAGCACACCCAAAGCAGCAGCAGGCCGCCGGCCAGGAGCAGGCCGATGACCTCTAGCAGCTGCAGCGCGATGGCGCCGAGCGCGATACGGATTGCAGTGGCGCCGGCGATTCCAAACGCGATCGCAGTGCGCCGCCGCCGGGTGGGCAGTCCCGCCACGGCCATTCCCACCACCACGGCGTTATCGCCGGCGAGGGTCACGTCGATGAGGACCACCTGCGCCAGCGCGGCGAGGTCTTGGGTCAGCGCAAGGTGTTCCATCTGGCTCCGGCACTTGTCAGGCGGTGGTGCAGCGGTCTAGCTGGCGCGACACCAGGACGGGACAGCGCAGCCATGGTTCCCCGTTACACCAGACCCCAGATGGAGGCGATCTGGGCTCCCGCCAACCGCTATCGCATCTGGTTCGAGATCGAGGCGCTGGCGGCGGAAGGCATGGCGCTGGTTGGCGCCATTCCGGAGAGCGCGGCACGGAATATCCGCGAGAAGGGCGGGGCCAAGGTTGCGGCGATCAGCCAGGCCGATATCGATCGGATCGATGAGATCGAACGCGAGACGCGGCATGACGTGATCGCGTTCCTGACCTGGCTCGCCGAGGCAATTGGCGAGGACAGTCGATTCGTGCACCAGGGCATGACCAGCTCCGACGTGCTGGACACCTGTCTGTCGGTGCAAATGGCGCAGGCGGGCGACCTGCTGCTGGGTGACCTCGATGAGGTGCTGGCGGCACTGAAAGGGCGCGCGCTGGAGCACAAATACACGCTGACCATAGGCCGCAGCCACGGCATCCACGCGGAGCCGACGACGTTCGGGCTGAAGCTCGCGGGGCATTACGCGGAGTTCGCGCGAGACCGGGCGCGTCTGGTCGCGGCGCGGGCGGAGATCGCGGTGGCGGCGATCAGCGGCGCCGTGGGTACATACGCGCATATCGATCCGCGCGTTGAGGCGTATGTCGCCGAGAAGCTTGGGCTGGCGGCGGAGACTGTATCTACGCAGGTGATTCCCCGCGACCGGCACGCGATGTTCTTTGCGACGCTGGCGGTGATCGCGTCGGGCATCGAGCGGCTGGCGACCGAGGTGCGGCACCTGCAGCGCAGCGAGGTGCGCGAGGCGGAGGAGTTCTTCCATCCGGGCCAGAAGGGCTCCAGCGCGATGCCGCACAAGCGGAACCCGGTGCTGAGCGAAAACCTGACCGGGCTGGCGCGCGTGGTGCGCGCTGCGGTGGTGCCGGCGCTGGAGGACGTTGCGCTGTGGCACGAGCGCGACATTTCGCATTCCTCGGTGGAGCGGGTGATCGCGCCGGACGCGACGATCGCGCTGGATTTTGCGCTGGGGCGGCTGGCAGGGATGATGCAGCGGCTGGTGGTGTATCCGGAGCGCATGGCGGCGAATGTGGAGAGCCTGGGCGGTGTGGTGCATTCGGGCGAGGTGCTGCTGGCGCTGACCCGTGCCGGCATCTCGCGCGAGGACGCATATGCGATCGTGCAGCGCAACGCGATGGCGACGTGGACGAAGCTGGGCACGCCGGAGGGCCGCAGCTTCCGCGACAACCTGCTGGACGATCCGGTGGTGGCGCGGCGCGTGTCGGCCGCGGAACTGGAGGCGGCGATGGATGCGCGGCTGCATCTGAAGGCTGTCGATGCGGTGTTTGCGCGGGTGTTCGGGTAATCGGCGGTACCCAAGGTCGTTCGGGATTGCTCCGTCCCCGGCCTTCGCCGGGGTCCTCGCAATGACAGGCTGCTACGTGAACAGGAACACCGCGGCGGCGATGGCGCAGGTCCATTGGTTTTCGTCGGCGCATTCGGCGACGGCGGTGATGGATGTCGGGTCGATGATCAGGTTGCTGTGCTCGTAGATCTGCCTGCGTTCGTTCCACGCGGCGTCGGGATCGAAATCCAGCCCGAGCGTGGATGCCAGCATGGTGGCTGCGAGGTCTTCGGACTGCTCGCCGCTGGCCTGACCTGTCTTGCCGAAGCCGTGCAGTTCCGAGATGTAGCCGTACATGTCCGGATCGGTCGGCCTGGCCAGGCCGATGCTGGCATAGACGTGCCGGCCGAGTTCATTGGTTTCGGCACGTGCCATCACGCAGAACGTGATGTCGCCGGGCCGCAGGTCCTCGATACCAGTTTCGCGGGAGATCAGGGTGCAATGGGGCGGCAGGATCGACGAGACATAGACGATATTCTGCTGCTCGATGTCAGCATCGCGCAGGGCCAGTTCGAAGGCGGAAAGGGGATGGCGGTTGACGCCGATCCCCTTGGTCAGGAACACGCGCTTGGGCGTAGGGAACATTTTCGGGCCTCTGGATTTGGCTCAAGGACGCCCGAGACATCTCCTGGCGCCGCGGGCAATCGTAGCGCTGATTCGCTCGCAACGGTGTTCAGCCTCGACGGCTGCGCGCGTATCCCATGCCAACAGCCTGTCTGACAGCTGCCGCCTGAAGTCCCGCAGCTGATCAAGCTGACGGCGGGACGTTTCCGCGCCGTCTCGCATTGACTTCACATGTCTCAACATGGTCCGAACTCCGCGAATGCTCGGCGCAATTCGCAATCGGACACGCTTCTGACCGTTGTCGACCTGGCGTTGGTGCCGATGCTTCAGGCAGCTGCCTTCACCTCGATCTTCTTCTGCTGCTCCATGGCTTTCGCTGTCTTCGGCAGGGTGATGGTAAGCACGCCATTGCCGAAATTCGCGCTGACTTTATCGCGATCGACGCCGTCCGGCACGGCAAAGCTGCGCAGGAAGGTGCCGTAGGAGCGTTCGGACAGATGGAAGTTCCTGTCGTTCTGCTCCTTCTCGTAGCGCTTCTCGCCTCTGAGCGTCAGCATGTCACCGGAGAGCAGGAGCTCGATCTCCTTCTCGGTCATTCCGGGAAGTTCGGCGGTCATCTGATAGGCGGTATCGTTTTCCGTGATGTCGACGACGGGCGTCAGCGCGCCATTGCCATTGCCGGTTTCGAACATATGGCCGAACGGTCGCATGTTCCAGTTGGCGAAGCGATCGAACAGGCGATCCATTTCTGTGCGGAAGGAGTGCCACATGTCTGGCGTGCTGGCAGCAGGCGTGGCGGTCTGCTTCACTGCAACTGGTGCGTTTGCCATTGTTTTGCTCCCTGGTTGCGCCGGCTGGGCTGTGTACTCCTTATGGCTCCGGGGATCATTGATACAGATCAAACGACCCCAAGTGGCACGCTAGGCATCCGGCCCGCGACCGGGCGGACGCCGATCGGTACGATCAGCGCCGGCACTGCGCATGATCTCGCTGAAGCCGAACAGCAGCATCAGCACACCGGATACCACTTCCATTGCGGTCAATGCCCTCACCAGCGGCGAGGCCGGCGCAATGTCGCCGAAGCCAAGGGTGGTGATCGTGGCAACGCTGTAATAGATCGCGTCGACAAAGCCGATGCGCGCCGGCACC
>Ga0209166_10004192_pt1 | contig 10165 bp, 6 predicted proteins | sample Coa_R1_3_FD_187151 | JGI IMG/M metagenome (GOLD analysis project Ga0209166, IMG submission 187151) | Surface soil microbial communities from Centralia Pennsylvania, which are recovering from an underground coalmine fire - Coalmine... | ecosystem: Environmental > Terrestrial > Soil > Unclassified... | reverse complement strand
TCTTGCTGTTGATCTCGCGAACTCGCCTTTGCATCTCGTTGCGAGCCCTTTCGCGGTCGTCCTGTTCCTTCTTCAGCGCCTCCGCCTCCATCGCCAATTTGCGGAATGCATCTTGCTTTGGAAATTCCTCGATCGCCTTGCGCGCCGTATCTAGCGCTTCGCCGTAGCGCTCGCACAACAGAAAACCCTGAATCTGCTTCTCGCGCTCCTCTTCTTTTCTCTTCTGCTCCTGCTGAGTCACTTCTCCCCGTGCGTAGTTCACCAATTCCTTCAGTTCGTACTCTTGCGGGTACTCCTGCAAAAGAGGCTCGCCCTTCGTCACCACTTGCTTGAACTTCCCCGCTCCCAGCAAACCCCGCAGGATGGTGATCTCTGCCTCCAGCCGCTTTTGTCGTTTTTGCTCCTGTTCCTCTTGCGTGGCCAGGTTTTGTAGATTCTTTACCGCCGTGTCCTGTGGGTGTTCCTTCAGCAGAACGTCCAGCACTTGTCGCGCATCGGAGAAATTCTGTTGCCCCAGCAGCCTCCGGACTTCCGCCATTTGGAGCTGTTTCTGCTGTTCCGCCTGGTCCGTCCTCGCCGATTCCTGCAGTTTTTTCAGCTCCGGCTCATTCGGAAATTCCTGCAACGCCTCCGCGAGAACCGTGAGGCACTCTTGATAGTTCAGCTCTGTCCAAAGCGTCCGCGCTCGATGCAGGATTTCGCCCAGTCTCTTGCGCTTTTCCCTCCGGAGCTTCTCTTCTTCGATTTGCTTCCTTAACTCTTGCGCCTGCTTGTTGGCGTCGTCGATCTCCAGCGCCTGACCCAGCGCGGCCGCTGCCTCCGTTAGCGCTCCTTCCGCCAAACGCTGCTTGGTTAGCTTCAGTTTCTGCTCCAACTGTTGTTGTTTCGCGACCGCCGATTCCACTTCTTCAACGAGCTTGCGCGCAGGCTCATGCTTGGAGTCCAATCCGAGCGCCGCCTCCGCCTCTGCCTTGGCTTCGCGCAGTTTTCCGGCTTTCAAAAATCCGTCGCCGCGGCTCAGGTGTTCCTGCAGCCTCGGCAGAATTTCGGACCGCCGCAGCTCCACGGACACCTTTTCCAGCATGCTCTTCGCCTGGGAGTTCCCCACATCGATGTGGAGTGCCTTCCGGAGCAGCGCTTGCGCGCGCTGGAGGTCCTTCGCTACGACCAGTTCTTGGCAATCCGCGAGCAATCCCGATACGGTGGCCTGCTGCGCGGCCTTCCAGATTGGCTCGATCGCATGGAGCACGTCATCCATGGACTGATAACGGTCCTCGCTCTTCTTCTCCAGCATTTTGCTGACAATGGGTGCCAGCTCTTCGGTGCATTCCGGCGAAAGACTCTGCAGGTCTTCGGGCTTCTCATAAATGATGTGGAACATCAGCTCCGCTTCACTGTCGCCCGTAAATGGCCGTCGATAGGCCAGCAGTTCATACAGCGTCACGCCAATTGCCCAAATGTCCGAGCGCGCGTCCGCTCGCTCGCCTTTGTACAATTGAGGCGACATATACGCGCGCGAGCCGATCATCATGTTCGGCTGCGTCATGGACATGTCCGTCAGCCGCGCGATGCCGAAGTCCACCACCTTCACCACGCCTTCCTTCGTCACCATGATGTTCGCGGGCTTCACGTCGCGATGCACCACATTGTGCTGGTGTGCGTACGCCAGCGCGTCGCAGACCCGCACGATGTATCCAAGCTTGACGGACAACGGCAGCACCGGATGCTGCTCGATGATCCGATCCAGGCTTTCTCCTTCCAGGTATTCCATCGCGATGAACGGCGTATTCTTCTCGTGCCCCAGTTCGTAAATCGTCACGATATTGGGATGTTGCAGAGCCCCGGCGGAGCGCGCTTCCTGGTAGAAGCGATCGAGCAGGTTCGATTGCGCGCTGGGGCCTCCTGTGATGGTTTTTAGAGCCACTAAGCGGTCAATCAGCGGGTCACGAGCCTTGTACACTGCTCCCATGGCTCCGCGGCCGATCTCCGAGATGATTTCGTACTTGCCTAGAAGCTGCACACACACACCCCTGTCGGCTGGATGGTAACAAAATTAGGGCCAAACCGCCCCCTCCACGTGACAACCAGGTTCCCCTTCGTAAGATTGTGGCTGGAGCGTGACAATCGCTTCAACGGAGTGGCCTCTTTGGCCTTCAAACCACTGAAAACAGGATAGAAAGCCAATTTGGGGGAGGAATTGGCCGATTCTGAGATTGTCGGAAATCGCTTCCCTTGGGCGAATAGGATAGCGTAGTGGGGTGTTTTCCACCCAGCGGGAGCAACGCGCCCATGCCGGGGACGCCCAGTTCGTTCCGAAATTGTCACCGCTTTTTCACCCTGGGCCCGGATTAACATGCTGGGTTATCTGCGTCATTCTACTAAGGTTTCCGGTAATTTGTCAGGTTGCTGTGTTGGCCTTGGCCACCAGCAAAATAGCCAGCAGGTAGAAGAGGAACATCAGCGCAAGATATGTTTTCGCTTGCGGCTTCGCTCCTTGAAATTCTTTCCAGGCGAACACTCCCCACAACGCAGCCACCATCGGGGCCGATTGCCCGATCGCATAGGAAATGGCCACTCCCGAGAAATTTGCGGCCACCAAATTGAACACCGTTCCGGTTCCCCAAATCGCTCCCCCCAGCAAACCGAGAAGATGTCCCGACGCTGGCCCGCGAAAAAATTCACCGAAATTCACTGGCTCGCCGACCAGCGGCTTCTTCATGAAATAAATGTTCCAAATAAAGCAGGACAGTAGCGCGCCTAGCGTCAGAAAAACGCTGACGCTGTATGGCCCCAATGTTTTTTCCTGGCTCATCGCGTGCGCCACAAACGGCGCCCACAGCCCCATCAGCACGCCAGAAACTATGCAAGTCACGATGCTTTTCTTGGAAGCTGTCCCGGCCACCTTCGCAAGAGTTCCATAAGCCTTGCCGTCCATGATCACCGCGATGACCGCGCATGCTACTCCTATCGCCAGCAACCCCGCATTTCCCTTCGGCTGCTGGAGGTAACTCGTAATGACTCCAACGACCAGCGCGATACCAATCGAAACCGGAAAGGCGATCGCCAGCCCAGCCATGTCAATCGCGGCAACCAGAAGCAGATTCGCCAGATTGAAAACCGCTCCGCCCACCAGTGTATAAACAATATTCAAGCCATCCGCCGCTCGCACATTGTTCAAAAAACTGGCCGCGTCATTCGAAGTGCTTCCCATCGTGAAAGCCAGTGCCACGGAAATAAGAAAAATTCCGATGGCATAATCCCAGTAAAAAAGCTCGAAGCGGTAATTCTTCACTCCCTTGAATGTATTCGCCCAGGAGCCCCAGCAAATGGCTGTGGCAATCATCATCAGTAGCGCAATTTCCAAACTATGCGGCGTGTACATAAACTCCCCGCTCCTCGCCCAGTGGCACGGACTTTAGTCTGTGCTGCAGCCAGACTCATATCTGAAAAAATATTGTCGCGACAAATCCTCTGCTGTGAGTCGCTCGCCTCTACTGAGTCCCGCATAGGATTGCGAAGTAGCGATTGGGAGTGCGCAGCCCTGCTGCCGCTTTTCTCGGCGACTCGCGCGACTCTATATTTGGCGAGGCTCAATAAGTGCCGTCCGTGCTTATATGCACCGCACATCGGACTGTCAAGAACTATCCCGCAATTCCGCCGAACCCACCCGCGCAAGCAACCGTGCGCACATCATGCGCTTCGCGGCAATCTTCCTATATAATTCGCGCGCGCACTCCAGGAGCGAACATGCCGAAGCAATCCTTCATTGCCGTGGTAGGCAGCGCCAACGTGGACCTCACCACGTTCAATGACGTATTTCCCCGCCCCGGCGAAACCATCTTCGGCAAAAAATTCGACCTCGGCTTTGGCGGCAAGGGTGCCAACCAGGCCGTCGCCGCTCGCCTCTGCGGCGCCTCCGTCGCCATCGTCGCAAAGGTCGGCAGCGACCTCTTCGGCCCGGCAACCATCAGGAATTTTCAGTCGCAAGGCATCGACGCAACCCACGTGCGCATCGCCGAAGGAGTCTCGAGCGGCGTCGCTCCCATCTTCGTCGAGCCCGGCGGCCAAAATCGCATCATTGTCGTCAAAGGTGCGAACGATACGCTCTCCCCCGAAGACGTCGATGCCGCGGCCCCGCTCCTACTCAAAGCAGACACCATCGTCATGCAATTCGAAATCCCGCTTAATACCGTCTATCACGCCGTTCGCTTCGCGCAGTCGGAAGGCATCCGCTGCATTGTGAACCCTGCGCCCGCTCAACAGGTAGACTTTAAGCAGTTGAGCGGCGTCGATTATTTCATCCCCAATGAAACTGAAGCGGAAATTATCACCCGAATGCCCGTCCATTCGCTCGAAGAGGCCACCAAGTGCGCCAATTTCCTGCTCCGCCACGGAATGAAGCGCGTCGTCCTAACCCTCGGCGAACGCGGCGCCCTTTTGGCTGGCCCCGAAGGCACCGAACTCATCCCCGCTTTCAAGGTCAACGCCGTGGACACCACCGGTGCCGGAGACGCTTTCATCGGCAGCTTCGCGGTGTTTCTTGGCGAGGGTATTCCGGAAAAGGAAGCCCTCACGCGGGCAAATCTCTACGCCGCTTTATCCACCACCGCTGTGGGAACTCAGAAGTCCTTCGTAAGTCGCGCCGATTTCGAACGGGAATGGCAGATTCACAGCACCCGCCTGTGAACCGCGCCATTCAAAGTGATAAGATTCTCATTAGGATCAGACTTTCTTCTCGAATGAGTTTTCGACAATGTCCATCGTCAACAGAGGACCCGGCAGCACCGCGCGCCTCGATAACCGCAATTTGGAAGCGCCACTTTCCCCCGCGGATACCGCTCTCGCCCATCTCCGCGGCCGCGCGCTCGAAGCCAATCGCGGTGTTCCTCTCAATCTCGATTGGATCGAAGACGTCCGCGTCAACACCAGCGCCGTCGAACGCCGCGCGCAAACCCTCGTCACGCGCCGCACCGTAAAAAAAGATTACCAAGCCGCCTGGCTTCTCCGCGCCATCTCCTGCATGGATTTAACCACGCTCTCCGGCGACGACACCGACGAACGCGTTCGCCGCCTCTGCGCCAAAGCGCGCCAGCCCATCCAGCACGACCTCGTGAAAAAGCTCGGCATCGAATCGCTCGACATCAAAGTCGCCGCCCTCTGCGTCTACCATGTCTTCGTCGAAACCGCCCGTCGCGCTCTCGAAGGCAGCGGCATTCGCGTAGCCGCCGTCTCGACCGGCTTCCCCGCCGGCCTGTCTCCCCTCTCCGAGCGCATCGACGAAATCCGCCGCTCCGTCGAGGCCGGTGCCGACGAAATTGACGTCGTCATCACCCGCGCTCACGTCTTCGGTGCAAAATGGCAAGCCCTCTACGACGAAATCGCTTCCTTCAAACATGCCTGCGGCCCCGCCCACATGAAAGTCATCCTCGGCACCGGCGATCTGCTCACTCTGCGCAACGTCGCCCGCGCCAGCGTTGTCGCCATGATGGCCGGCGCCGACTTCATAAAAACTTCCACCGGCAAGGAGCCCGTCAACGCCACTCTTCCCGTCGGCCTGGTAATGACGCGCGCCATCCGCGAATACGCCAACCAAACTGGTTTCGCTGTCGGCTTCAAGCCCGCCGGTGGCATTCGCACCGCAAAACAATCGCTAGAATGGCTTTCTCTGATGAAAGACGAACTCGGCCCCTCGTGGCTGAAGTCCGACCTCTTTCGTTTCGGCGCCAGCGGCATGTTAGCCGACATCGAGCGCCAACTCGAGCACCACGCCACCGGCCGCTACTCCGCCGACTACCGCCACCCCATCGCCTAGCTCCTGATCGTGTAGGGTCATCCTTCCGAGGATGACCGCGTCCGGTCACGTAGGGTCATCCTTCCGAGGATGACCGCGTCCGGTCACGTAGGGTCATCCTTCCGACGATGACCGCGTCCGGTCACGTAGGGTCATCCTTCCGAGGATGACCGCTCCCTCTCCCCGGTTCCGCTCTGCTCATTCTGTAGGTGTGGGGCTTGCCCCGCCGTCTGCGGCACACCTCTCCACACTCATTGGCTGGCTATGAGAAATTCAGGTTAGAATCTTAACGAAGTAATCGACAACCACCCCATGAGCATCGTCGAAAAATTCGTCACCATGGACTACGGCCCCGCCCCCGAAGATCCTCGCGAAGCTCTAGCCTGGCTCGACCGTCACCAACGCCGCTTCGCCCATTTCATCAATGGCGCCTGGCATCTCCCCATCGACGCAAAATATTTCGACACCACCGATCCTTCCACCACCGAAAAACTCGCCGACATCGCGCAAGGTTCCGCCGCCGATATCGACGCCGCGGTAAAAGCCGCCCGTAATGCCCTTCCCGCGTGGCAATCTCTCTCGCCGCACGTTCGCGCTAGATATCTCTATGCCCTGGCCCGCCAAATCCAAAAGCACTCCCGCCGCCTGGCCGTTCTCGAAACTCTCGACAACGGCAAGCCCATCCGCGAAAGCCGCGACATCGATATCCCGCTAGTCGCCCGCCATTTTTATCACCACGCCGGCTGGGCCCAACTCCTCCATCAAGAATTCCCCGGCTACGAAGCCTGCGGAGTTGTCGGCCAAATCATCCCCTGGAATTTTCCGCTGCTCATGCTCGCCTGGAAAATCGCTCCCGCTCTGGCCACCGGCAACACCGTCGTCCTAAAGCCCGCCGAATTTACGCCGCTCACCGCGCTAGCCTTCGCCGAAATCTGCCAGGAAATCGATCTCCCTCCCGGCGTAGTTAACATCGTCACCGGCGACGGCTCCACCGGCGAAGCCCTCGTCGCCCACCCCGACGTAGACAAAATCGCCTTCACCGGCTCCACCGAAGTCGGCCGCGCCATCCGAAAAGCCACCGCCACCAGCCACAAAAAACTCTCTCTCGAACTCGGCGGCAAATCCCCCTTCATCATTTTCGAAGATGCCGACCTCGACTCCGCCGTCGAAGGTCTCGTCGATGGCATCTGGTTCAACCAGGGCCAAGTCTGCTGCGCCGGCTCTCGCCTCCTCATGCAAGAGAGCATCGCCGAGCCGCTCATCGCCAAAATTTGCGACCGCATGAACACTCTCCGCGTCGGCCCGCCTCTCGACAAAGCCATCGACATCGGCGCCATCATCGCCCGAGTCCAGCTCGACCGCATCCAGCGCCTCGTCGATCAAGGCGTAGCCGAAGGCGCCACCTGCTGGCAGCCCAGCATCCCCATGCCCTCCCGCGGCCTCTATTTCCCGCCCACTCTTCTCAGCAACGTCCATCCCACCAGCATCGTCGCCCAAGAAGAAATCTTCGGCCCCGTCCTCGCCGCCATGACTTTCCGCACGCCCAGCGAAGCCGTCGAGCTAGCCAACAACACCGCCTACGGCCTCGCCGCCTGCGTCTGGTCCGAAAGCATCAACGTCTCGCTCCACATCGCCGCGCAACTCAAAGCAGGCGTCGTCTGGGTCAACTGCACAAATCTCTTCGACGCCAGTTGCGGCTTCGGCGGCTATCGCGAGAGCGGCTACGGCCGCGAAGGCGGCCGCGAAGGCCTCCTCGAATATCTCGATCCCGCGTGGTTCAAAAACGCCCCGCAACTCCACGCGCGCCCGCTCGCGATCGACCAACCCCCGCAACAACTACCCGCATCCGCCGCCGACTCTTTGACGCCGCCCCCCTTTACTCCAGAAATCGATCGCACCGTAAAACTTTTCATCGCCGGCAAACAAGCTCGCCCCGATTCCGGCTACAGCATCCCAGTCCACGCCGCCGACGGCCGCCTCCTCGGCGAAGCCCCTCTCGGCAATCGCAAAGACATCCGCAACGCCGTCGAAGCCGCCCGCAAAGCCACCGCCTGGCCCAAGTCCACCGCTCACACCCGCGCCCAAGTCCTCTACTACCTCGCCGAAAATCTTTCCCAACGCCGCGAAGAAGTTGCAAACCATCTCTCTGATGTTGTTGGCAAGCAACAAGCCGAATCCGAAGTCACCGCCAGCATCGAACGCATCTTCACCTACGCAGCGTGGGCCGACAAATACGAAGGCACGATCCACAACCCGCCATTCCGCAACGTCACCCTAGCCATGCAAGAACCCATCGGCACCATCGGCATCCTCTGCCCCACGGAAGCACCCCTCCTGGGTTTCGTCTCCGCAGTAATGCCCGCCCTAGCCGTAGGCAACACGGTGATCGCCGTCCCCTCCGAAATCTATCCGCTAATCACCGGCGATCTCTATTCCCTTTTCGAAACCAGCGATCTCCCCGCCGGCGCCGTAAACATCGTCACTGGCCGCCCCGCCGAACTCCTCAAAACCCTAGCCGAACACGACGACCTCGACGCCCTCTGGGTGTTCGCCGACGCCCCCACCTGCGCCACCGCCAAATCCCTCTCCATCGGCAACCTGAAACAAGTCTTCACCAACGAAGGCCGCCACATCGACTGGTTCAGCCCCGCCCCTTCCTCCGACCGCTTCTTCCTCCATCACTCCACCCAAATCAAAAACATCTGGGTCCCCTATGGCGAATAGCAGACCCTGAGGCATCCAGATTATGAACTACTGCATTAGCCGCCGGGGCGCAAAATCTCTCACACTCCTGCTGCACGTCGAGCGTTGGCTAAATGAGTGTCTCCGGGAAGCTATAGAGAGCTGCCGAGATACAGAGGCATTGGGATTGCTCGCTGCACGCGATAGGGTTCGACGCGCTTTGCAGGAACTATTAGGCCCCAGCCCGCGCGCCGTTCCGGTTACAGGTCTACTCATGCTGATTCGCGTGGACGCTCGACTTACGGAGAAGTTGGCGCAGGTCCGAGAGAAACGACGCAGTCTGGAAGCCTTGGAATTACGCGAAGCGCGCGAAATCGTCCGCCGACTTCTCGCGGAGACTGCGGAGTCGCTGAACACCGACAAAGCCAGCGAATCCCTCTGATCCTACGCCTTACGTTGATACGCGGCTAACTCTCGCTCGAACCGACGGCGGTGCTGCTCATAGAGGTCGTTGTCCGGATCCCTAGGCTCAAGGAATTTTGGCGCCGGGTCCCCAGGTTCAAGATCTGCCAACTTCAAATACATTTCAATACTTCGAGGCTCTATCATCGTGCCCTCCTTAAGGCATTGTGGCTTGTTCTAGTCTCCCTGCGCAATCGAACCCGCCAAGAGAAGAAGAATACCAATGGCAGCGACAAACGCTCCCAAGAGGTCGGATTTCTCAGCTACGCCAACGGACAAGGCAATCATCGCTATGCCCGATATAATCAATACTCCTGACCTGCGGTACCTGCGCGAACCTGCGTTCAACTCCTGCACGAGCCGCTCGTCATCTCTCTGGTCTATTTCCGACCTACGCCTCATGTGCGGATTCTATACCAGGTGGCGGGTGGCAGAGAGGCCAGACGGCCAGTGGCGCACCTTTGGCATTTGGTTTTTCAAGGGTGCGGGTTTAGATTCCACTCCGTACAAAATGATCCAAAACGATTCTCACCACAACCTCGATTTTACGGAGCGAATTTCGCCCGGGTCGCAACAATCCATCGTTCGACCAATTCCAGAAATTCCTTCGCCTCTTTGATTATCTCCTCCGCCTCCGTGTGCGTCGCAACGGAAGCATGGTCGTAGTCGATCACGTTTCGCTTTCGCCGGCACGCCTCAAAGAAATCCAGCGTCGGCGTGGCGGATGCTCCCAACGCCACCCGCGCAACTTCAAACGTCAACCGGTGATGCCCTTGCGTCCCCGCAAGCCGGTATCCCGCGCAAACAATCGACATTTTCGCTGTCTGCAAAGCCGCGTTGTAAGCCGTCGCGAATCGCCGGTCGTCCGACAACTCCTGAATCTCCGCATCCTCGAGGTCCCGAAGATCCACTGCCCGCAGATCGTCCACTTCCCTCTTACTTGCCTTGTGGGCGTGAACCTTTCCTTCGGCTTGTAGTTTCTTCCAGCTCATCCGCGGAACCTATTACGGTGATGAGCTTACCTTTAAGTACCGAATTAAGAAAGCGGTTGTACTCGTCCAGTAGATTAGTGACACTTTGCCTTTCGTCGGTTGTTTTTCCAGCGGGTGACGAATTCCAGTGGGGTGAGGTAGGCGAGCGACTGGTGAGGGCGCACGCAGTTGTAGGTATGCTCCCATTGGCGGAGCTGACGATTGAGCCGCGGGGGCTGATCCGAGTCGGCATGCACTT
>Ga0209166_10004191_pt1 | contig 10166 bp, 6 predicted proteins | sample Coa_R1_3_FD_187151 | JGI IMG/M metagenome (GOLD analysis project Ga0209166, IMG submission 187151) | Surface soil microbial communities from Centralia Pennsylvania, which are recovering from an underground coalmine fire - Coalmine... | ecosystem: Environmental > Terrestrial > Soil > Unclassified... | reverse complement strand
GAAATCGGCGACATGCCTCCCAGCCTTCAGGCCAAGCTGCTCCGGGTTTTGCAGGAGCGGGAATTTCAACGCCTCGGAAGCTCCGATAACGTTCGCGTGGATGTGCGCGTTATCGCCGCCACCAACCGCGACCTGGAGATGGCCTACAAAGAAGGAACCTTCCGTAAAGACCTTTATTTCCGGCTCAACGTGGTCACCTTGCACCTGCCTGCCCTGCGCGAGAGAAAATCCGACATACCTACTCTAGTGCATTACTTCCTCGATAAGTTTGCGCCCGGCAAGATGATTACTATCAGCCCGGCGGCCATGAAATGCATGATTCAATACGAGTGGCCGGGGAACGTCCGCGAGTTGGAGAACGCCATTGAGCGGGCCGTGGCTCTGGGCAGCCAGGACACGCTCGAAGTCCATGATCTCCCGCCCGCCATTCTGGCTGGGCAAGAAGCTCAGATTACCGAGGAGTCCACGGCTGTGTCGCCGGTCAAATCTGCAGTATCCAACACCGACCTGGAGCAACTCGAGCGAGTCACCATCGAGCGGGTCTTCGAACAGGTCCAGGGCGATAAGGCCCTGGCCGGAAAAATGTTGGGTTTCAGTCGCGCCACACTGTATCGAAAGCTCAAACGGTACAACATCGCGTGCAGGAACGAAACCTCTGCGGCTTCTTAAGCTTTGCTGAAGATAGCTCAAAACCTATCTCACAACTGGCCAATCGGTAGTTGATCATTTTAAATGACTATAGTTATAGATGAATTACTATGCAGGAAATTGCGATATCCGAGTTCAAATCCAAATGTCTTGCTCTTCTTGAGGAAGTAAGCAAAACCAAGCAACCCATCCGCATAACCCGCCGTGGGAAGCCAGTGGCTGAGGTCGTTCCAGTTTCTCCATCTCGGAAGCGTCGCAGGCTGGGCTCCATGGCTGGAACCGTCAAGATTCTTGGCGACATCGTCTCGCCTGTCATTGATTTGAACAAGTTGGAGGCGTATCGCGATTGAAATTGCTTTTGGACGCTCATATCTGGATATGGATGATGGAGGAACCTAAGCGCCTTGCCCGCCGCATCTAGCAAGAGCTCCAGAACGAAGAAAACCAGTTATGGCTGTCGCCGGTGAGTACCTGGGAAGTACTCCTGCTTCACGCTAAAAACAAAATTCAATTGCAGATTGATGCAGCCGACTGGATAGCACGCGCTACGCAAGATTTTCGGGAAGCTCCTCTAACCCATGAGATCGTAGTCGTTTCCCAGCAAAGTACTGTTACCTCATGCCGATCCTGCCGACCGTTTTCTTGCCGGGCATCGCCAAAGTGCTAGGCTTGACCCTGTTGACCTCGAATACCCACTTGTTAGGGCTGGGTGAAATAGCCACTTTGTCTAATTGTTAGCAGCACAGGTCGTTCTCAGATAGTTTTAACATTAAAGTAATTTTACCTGGGCATATTGCCATTAATCCGAAGATTATTTATTGTCAATTTTCAGAGAATTTACCCCACTATGCAGGCAACGACAATCGAAGCCACAACAGGCGATCTAAGTTTTAATAAATCAATTACTTAGATACGACGAGCAGGCTCCCATGACGAGAGCAAATGTCATTAATTTGTAAAATCCAGTGTCTCTCCATTGATTATGAACCTTAGTTCAGCTTAATATCGCACTTCCGTTTAGATTTTCATTCCCCAAATAGAATCTGCGGATGTTCGAATTTCTGGCTTACAGAAATAACCGGCGAAGACCGGCATCGATTAACAATTAACAATTTCCATTCGACACGAAACTGAAGCCATAGCTACAGCCACGCATGGCGTGTGCCTGTACCAAATGATTTGGTGCGACGTAAAAAAGGAGACATTCATTCATGAGCACGAGCAAGAAACACAATGAGCCCGCTGAACTCGAGAACCGGCCGGGCGGTCTAAGCAGAAGAAATTTTGTCAAAGGTGCAGCCACCGCAGCGGCTGTAGCTGCGGCAGTTCCACTTCAACCTTTGCTCGGCGGAAAAGAGACGCTCGCCGAAGCGTCGGTCATCGATTTCAACTCTTCGGACCGGGCCACGGCCAGCTTTAATTTTCGCACGCGTACGGCCAAAGCCGAACACATCAACATCGGCGTTCCCCCAGACAATGGCGATGCGGCGCGGTTTACGGATCATAGCGCCACCTGGAGCAAAGCGTTGGTGCATGACGACCTCCAGATCGTCAATGAGGCCTCTTATAACAGCTTTACCAAAGCTCTCACGAGCGGCAATTTTCAGGACTTTCAGAACATCATTGTCGGCAACCCTGGCAGCACGAATTTCACTGGAACGCTGAACGGTCCCATGGCTTCATTTGCATTCGATCTGGAAGGCCTGGATTCCCATGCCACCAGCGTCCCGCCCAATCCGAGCGTCACAAGCGCCCAGACTGCGGCCGAAGAGGTGGAACATTACTGGGCTGCATTAATTCGGGATGTGCCGTTCATTGAATACGAACATAATCCGATTGTCGCTCAAGCAGTCGCCGATATGAATAACCTGTCCTTCGTACGAACTGGCAACCGGCAAGGGCCGCCGTTCCCGGTTACGCCTCAGAACCTGTTCCGCGGCCAAACCATCCAAGGGGACGGCAACGTTCAAGGCCCGTTCGTCTCGCAGTTCCTGGTCCAGCCGACGTTTTTTGGCGCCCAGCCTCTGAGCCAACAGTACCAAAACTTCCTTCCCGGGCAGGACTTTATGACCAGGGTCGAGGAATACGAGCGGATACAAAACGGCCAGGAACCACGCGGCACTCTGGCCTTTGATCCGACATTCCGCTTTATCCGGAGTGGCAGGTCTCTCTCTGCATATACCCATGTGGATGCGCTCCATCAGGCGTATTTTACCGCCGCCCTCGTCTTGCTCGGCATAGGCACGCCACTGAATCCGGGTAATCCCTACAATGGCTCACCGTCGCAACACGGCTTTGGCACATTGGGTGGACCAGATGCTCTAGGAACAGTCGGAGAAATGGCCACGCGGGCACTCAAAGCCGTATGGTTCCATAAGTGGGTCGTTAACCTGCGGCAGCGTCCGGAGGAATATGGCGCGTTGGTACATGCGCGTCTCACCAATGCGCATCCCTTCCCGCAGGCAGCGGGGGCATTGCATCCCGATGTGCTCAACTCAGCGGTGCTTCCCATCATCCATCGAAAGTTTGGTAGTTTCTTGCTGCCCCAAGCGTTTCCGGAGGGTGCGCCCGCACATCCATGCTATCCGACCGGCCATGGAACCGTAGGTGGCGCCTGCATAACCTCGCTGAAATTCTTCTTTGACGGCAACCAGAAGATCCGGCCCCTGCTCTTGGCCGCCGGCGGCGACGTGATGCAGCCCAACTCGGATGGAACCGCGCTCGTGCCCTACACCGGTGCAGACAGAGATAGTCTGACCGTCAACGGAGAGCTGCTTAAACTTGCATGGAACATAACCACGGGGCACGGCATACACTCCGGCATCCACTTCCGCACTTCCAGCTATTGGTCGATTATCCTGGGCGAGCAAGTTGGAGTCAGTGTGCTGAAGGACCGGGCCAAGTCTTATGCCGAGCCATTTACCATCGACATCACGAAAGTCGATGGGACGACTGCAACCATCAGCAACCAGTAATTGATATATCAGGGAGCGGCCCAGACCAACGGGCCGCTTTTCATTGGCCAGCCATCGATGGACCATTTTCTTGCGAATCGTAAAATTGTCAGGACTTTTTTGCGAAGGGCGCGAAAACTGTCCTATGCAAGAGCACCCGTATTTTCGCGTTCACAACCCGTTGTGGTTCCCGCTAGTACCTTCTTAAGCCAGTTCCTCTGACCCGGGCTTGCAGATCCTCGGTCAGTCCTTCGTAATTGCTTGAATTCCACTGGCGGACTCTTCCAGCTTGGAAAAGATGACGAGGCGATTGGGGGCTGGGCCGATGTAATAGGTGGGATAACAAGTGATCAAGGTAAGCTGCGCGTCTTCCGTCGGCTTAAGGACGCTTACATCCTCCGGTTTCACAATCTTCTTGCCAGTCACGTGGTATTTGAAGACCTGGCCGTTGCGGCGAACGATGATTTCATCACCTTTGGTCAGTTCATAGATATGCCGGAAAAATGTGTCGCGGTGGCCGGTGATGACTGCATTGCCTGTCTCGCCCGGCATGGCGGTTTCGATCATATGTCCCGGCCCGATGGAGAGCTGCTTGCGCGAAGCGCCTTCTACTACGATGGCATCCAGGCTGATCTTGGGGATTGACACCCTGGTCAACAACTCCGTTGCCGGAGTTTGCCTGGGCTGACCGGGGACTGAAACACTCGTGGTGGCCTGCCGCTCCCACTCTGCTTCCAGTTGCTTCTGGCTATGGTACATATCCCAGTATTGATAGCCCACATAGCCCAATAAACCGGCGCCCAGCAACACAAACAGGAGAGCCATAATACGCCGCACACGACCGGAATTCAACGGACGAACGGATGCCATACTAGCTTAGATGCAAGATATCAGGACGAATCGATCAGTAGGTCGGCTCACTTAGCGCGGCGCGTTTTGCGGGCGGAAAACAGTCCGCCAATCAGTACTCCGGCGCCGATAATCGAAAGCAGGGGCAATGCGCTGGCGGCTTCAGGAAGATTTCCATCCTGGGCCAAGCGTCCGTTATCCGGAGCTCCACTCGGGCGATTCAGTGAAGCTTTAGACACAACCTTCAACGCAGCAGCCATAAGTTCAGGTTGCGATGCCAAAGAAAAGGTCGGCGCAGGAACAGTAACAATCTGAGGTTGAGTTAGGGCTCCCGGCTGCTTCTTCCCAGGCTGGGGACTCTGAAAGCGCACTGGCGGAGCATTCTGTGTTCCAGCCGCAGCATTGTGCGACACTACCGTTGGCTGAACTTGCCCGCGCATGAGGGGCAACGACATTGCGGCAATCAAGACAAAGAGAAGTGGCCTTATTTTCATCTTCCTCACTTGCTTCTCAAACTTTCGGGATTAAGGCGTATGACACCTTTACCTAGCTTGAGAACCCAGGTACACATCTTGGGGATTTCGCGACAACCCAAATTCAAAGCTGCTCGACCCGAAGGCCTTGAGGGCTTGGGGTTTTTCCCTAAGAATCCGCAAAACCTTGGTTTAAAAAAACCGTTCCCGGGCGGGCTGCTTACACTTCTCTATGCAATTTCATAACCTTATGACGCTTTGTAACGTTTTGGTTAAGGGATAGCACCTTCGTTACCGTCAGTTGGGTCGTAAGCTGCTGCGCAATCCATTGACACGGCAGCAGTTCTCCTGAACAATTGTCTCTGATTCCAGAAAACCAGAGGGGGCGTTGTTTCATGACTGAAACACCTCAGCAGGATAGTAGCGGAAGCTCGATGGTGCGTAATATTCTCCTGGCCGTGGGAGGAATTTTCGTTGTCGTGGTGATCATATTTATGGTCCACGTGTATGGCCGCTTTGATGACTTTGAGCGGAAGCAAGCAGCCAACCAGGAAGTTGTGGCCAAGAAGATTGCCGAACTTAGCAGCCAGAATCAAGCCTCGTTGGGCGCACTGGCGCAGCGCATCGGGATGACGCAACAGGAACTGAAGAGGAAAGCTTCTGACCTCCAGCGGCAGGAAAAAGAGACCGCCGCACGCTTGGCAGCACAGGCAGCCGTAGAAGAGCAGACCAAACAGCAGATCGGAGCCATTACTGGTGAAGTTTCAGGGGTGAAGGGCGATGTGGGCAAAGTAAGGGAAGACGTATCCTCCACTCGCTCTGATCTGGAGACGACCAAATCAAAGCTGGAACATGCCATTGGTGACCTGAACAGACATAGCGAACTCATCGCCACCAGTCACGACGAACTCGAACTCCTGAAGCACAGAGGCGACCGCAACTACTTCGAATTCACCCTTACCAAAGGCAAGCAGGCCACCCACGTCGGCACGGTGAATCTGGAGCTTAAGAAAACCGACCCTAAGAAAAGCAAGTTCACGCTATACGTAATGGCCGACGACAAGAAGATTGAGAAGAAAGACCGGACCATCAATGAACCGCTCCAGTTCTATACCGGGAAGGAGCATAATCTGTATGAAGTCGTCGTCAACACCGTGGACAAGAATCAGATCAGCGGTTATCTCTCCGCGCCTAAGGCAGTAGCTGTTGACGTGCGCCAAAACTAGAAGAGCAGCAATTGGCAGATAGCAATTAGCCAAAAAGAGCTAATTGCTAAATTAATTGCTGCCTGTCCCGTGGCACTTTTTGTATTTCTTGCCCGATCCGCAGGGACAAGGATCGTTGCGACCTACCTTTGCTGAACCACGAACAACCGTTTGGGGGGCGCTGGCCTGGCTGGCTCCGGCCATGCGCGCCTGCTCCAGTTCGCGTTTTTTGCGGCGCTGGAATTGGGCTTCGATATCGTCTACCGAAGTAGCTGCACGACGTCGTGGAGCTGGTGGTGGCTGGCTGCCATTGCCGTCGCCAGCCGGAGCAGCGGCAGGAGCGGCGGACGATGAAGGGGCCTCCATGATCTGCATGTGGAAGAGATAGCGCACCGTATCTTCCTGGAAGCGCTGCATCATCTCTTCAAACATGTCGAAAGACTCTTTCTTGTACTCCACCAGTGGATCGTGCTGAGCATAGCCTCGAAGCCCGATACCTTCCTTCAGGTGGTCCATGCTGAGCAGGTGGTCTTTCCATTGTGTATCCAGAACGCTGAGCATGATCATGCGCTCGTGGTAGCGTAGCCCCTCCGGGCCAATCTGCTTTTCTTTCGCTTCATAAATCTCCCGCAGCTTGTCGAAAATCGTATCGCCCAATTCCTGGCGATTGAGCTGTCCGGCATCGATTCCCTGCGCCTTGAGGTCGAGTCCAAAGTTGTCGAGCAGGTATTTGTTCAGGCCATCCATGTCCCATTGGTCGGGATGCATATTTTTGGGAGCAAAGCGTTCGAGCGCCTCTCCCACCATGCCGGCCACGTAGTCATCAAGAATAAGTTCTTTCTGGTCTACCCCTTCCAGCAGTTGCCGGCGGAGGCCGTAAACCGCCACGCGCTGCTTGTTCATCACGTCGTCATACTCGAGCACGTGTTTGCGGGATTCAAAGTGCTGGGCCTCGACCGCCTTTTGCGCAGCCTCAATGCGGCGGCTGATCAGACGCGATTCAATAGGCACGCCTTCTTCCATGCCCAGCTTCTGCAGAAGCGTGGAAACCCAGGCGCGAGCAAAGATGCGCATCAAATCGTCTTCGAGCGAAAGGAAAAAACGGGACGAGCCGGGATCGCCCTGGCGGCCAGCGCGTCCGCGAAGCTGGTTATCGATGCGGCGTGCTTCATGGCGCTCAGTACCCAGGATGTGCAACCCGCCTACGCTTACCACCTTCTCGTGCTCGACGTCGGTGTCTTTCTTGTACTTATTGAAAATTTCATTCCACTGTGCAGTGGGGCACTGGAATTCCGTGCCGTTGTAGTAAAACACGATGCTCTGGGCGCTATCCTGCTGGAGCACCACCTCGCCTCCAGCGGCCCGCAAGGGCTGAGCAATTCCCTTCTTTACGGTCTCCTGCCGGGCCATGAATTCAGCGTTGCCGCCCAGCAGAATGTCGGTGCCCCGGCCTGCCATATTGGTGGCGATGGTGACGGAGCCGAAACGGCCTGCCTGGGCCACGATTTCAGCTTCACGCTCGTGGTACTTGGCGTTCAGGACCACGTGCTTCACGCCTTTTTTCTTCAGCAGATCGGAAAGGCGCTCGGATTTTTCGATTGAAGTGGTGCCCACCAGGATCGGACGGCCTTCGGCGCTGATCTTTTGCACCTCATCGGAAACCGCGAAATATTTTTCCTTCTCAGTGCGGTAAACCACATCAGCGTTCTCAACGCGCCGCATCACCTGGTTTGTCGGAATTACGATCACCTGCAGTTTGTAGATTTTGTCGAACTCAGCGGCCTCGGTATCGGCAGTGCCGGTCATGCCTGCCAACTTCTTGTACATGCGGAAATAATTTTGAAATGTGACGGTGGCGAGCGTCTGGTTCTCTCGCTCAATCTTGACTTTCTCTTTGGCCTCAATGGCTTGGTGCAGTCCATCAGACCAGCGGCGGCCCGGCATCATGCGTCCCGTGAACTCATCCACGATGATGACTTCGCCATCTTTGACTACATATTCCACGTCGCGGCGATAAATGGCGTGGGCTTTCACCGCAGTCTCCACGTGATGTTTGAGCGCCCAATTTTCCTGGTCGGCTATGTTTTCCACACCCAACAGGCGTTCAACCTTTTCCCATCCTTCGTCCGTAATCGTCGTGGTCTTGTGTTTTTCGTCGACCACAAAATCTTTGGTGTAAATCTTAGGCTCACCTGGAGCAGTCTCGATCTCCTCCCCCTTCTCCAGGTTGGGGATGATGCGGTCCACGCGCTCGTATTTGTCGGTGGATTCTTCGCTGGAGCCGCTAATGATCAACGGTGTGCGGGCCTCGTCAATCAGGATGGAGTCAACTTCATCCACAATGGCATAGTTGTGGCCACGCTGGACGCAATCGGCCACGCTGAATTTCATGTTGTCGCGCAGGTAGTCGAAGCCGAATTCGTTGTTGGTGCCATAGGTCACGTCGGCGGCATAGGCTTCCCGGCGCTCATCATCATCCAGTTCGTGGACAATGACTCCGACACTGAGTCCCAGAAAGCGGTAGAGCTTTCCCATCCATTCGGAGTCGCGCTTGGCCAGATAGTCGTTGACGGTGACTACATGTACGCCGTCGCCGGCCAGCGCATTCAGATAGACCGGGAGAGTGGCCACCAGGGTCTTTCCTTCACCGGTCTTCATTTCAGCGATGTTGCCGCGATGCAAGACAATGCCACCGATCAACTGGACATCAAAGTGGCGCATGTGGAGCACGCGCTGCCCCGCCTCTCGCGCCACCGCAAATGCTTCGGGAAGAATCTCCTCCAAAACTTGCTTGCGTGCCTCCAGGCGCTCGGTTTCGTCTTCAATGCGTTGCAGCAGCTCCCGGATGCGACCCTGGAAGTCTTGCGTCTTGGCGCGTAGCTGCTCATCCGTGAGCTGCTGCACCTGCGGCTCAAGAGAGTTGATCTGGTCAACCAACGGACGAATCCGCTTGACCTCGCGTTCATTACTGGTGCCAAAAACCTTGGCGGCTAATTTCCCGATCAAAGTGGGTGGTCCTTCAGGTTGAAGAGTTGTCCGTTAAAAGCCTAACATATTGGATGCCCGAGGGTTAGTGGAAGAACCAGCGACAATATTTCAAAGTAACCACTACTACCGAAAAAGGCCCCGGCTGGAGCCGGAGCCTTTTCGATAAGTCGTATTCTTCAGGCTGCTTCCTCTCCTTCGTCCTCGGCCTCTTCTTCGTGACCGGTACGCTCCGGCTTGATTTTCTTGGCCATTCCATCCAGCTTCTTCCAGGTGGCCTGCTCTTCTTTCAGGTTTTGCTGAAGCAGCCTGACTGCCTTGTTATGCTCCATATCTGTGGCCAGGCGTATCAGGAATTCATAAGCGTTGATCTCATAGCTCTCCACTTTTTTGGCCGCACCGATGCTGTATACATCCAGAATATCTTCCGAGGGGTCTTCTTCCTTAAAGCTTTCTACCTCTTCCAGAAGACCCTTCAGCCCCTTGCACTCGGTTTCTTCAGGCTGCTCGCCAAGCTGTTCGAAAATCTGCTCGATGCGCTGCACCTGTTTTTCCGTTTGTGCCTGGTGCGCGAGAAAGGCCTTCTGTAACTGGGGATTCGTTGCACCCTCCGCCTGTTCGCCCAGGGCTTCGACCAGCTTGTGCTCGGCGTCCAGCATGTCAGAGAGTTCGTGTAAGAAAAGTTCATGAGCTGTTTGCATTGATATGTCCTCCGGTGACCTGATGTTGATCCAATGACCTAATATGCATAAGATGCGATACTCTAGCTAAGGCTGCCTCCCCACAACTTGAGCGGACCATGCATGGTTTTTACAGTTGCTTTCTGCAATCCGTAGAAAAATATCCAGACAACACCTCGGTCGAGCTGCAGCTCACTTCCGGGCAGGTGCAGAGCTACAGCTACGCCGAACTGCGCCGGATGAGCGAGTCTGTGGGCCGCTGGCTGCGGGAATCGGGAATGTCCGAAGGCGTGCGCTGCGCGATCTTGTCCGCCAATGGGCCGCTTTGGGTAACTTGCTACCTGGGCATTATGGCTGCAGGAGCCTCAGCCG
>Ga0209166_10004190_pt1 | contig 10171 bp, 9 predicted proteins | sample Coa_R1_3_FD_187151 | JGI IMG/M metagenome (GOLD analysis project Ga0209166, IMG submission 187151) | Surface soil microbial communities from Centralia Pennsylvania, which are recovering from an underground coalmine fire - Coalmine... | ecosystem: Environmental > Terrestrial > Soil > Unclassified... | reverse complement strand
CGAAGATTCCGTGTCCAGCGGCGGCACTCCTCCCCGTACCGTCACGCTTTCTGACGCCGAGCCAAGCACCATTTCAAAATTAATTTCCAGCGCGTCCTGCACGTGGAGAACGAGGTCCGATTTGATGACCGCCTTGAAACCCACTTTCTCCACTTCGATCCGGTAGGTCCCCGGCGGCAGGTCGGTCACATAATAACTTCCCGTCGCATTCGTAACCGTCTCGTAGTGGACGCGCGTGCCGGTGTTGATCGCCACTACCAGCGCATTAGGGACAACCCCTTTGCTCGTGTCGGTTATTCGCCCCGTCAGCGAGGCATTTGAGGATTGCGCTTTCAGTGGAGAAGCAAAAAAGAGAGGTACACCGCCGACTGCAGTGGTCAACAGGAGCGCCAGCGAGAGCAGTCTATAAACGATACGCGAAGCCAAAACCATCCGGAGAAGTACCTCAAAGCTGCAGCGCTCGCCTCGACTGGCTGGATCGTTAACTCTCTTGTATCAGTTATTTAAGTGATGTCAAGAAGTTGGCACCTCGGCCGGCTGACAGTTGCAACCGCCGTTCGACTGCCTGTTCAAATTATCGGGAATCGTGTTAAATTTCAAAGAGTGCGCCCGTAGCTCAGCTGGATAGAGCATCGGACTTCTAATCCGAGGGTCGCGTGTTCGAATCACGCCGGGCGCGCCATTTTTTCCTCCCGGATAAAAGGTCAATCCAATCCCTGGCGCTGTCGCAAGTGCCGCTTTCCCAACAACCTGGAGACAATCGTCGACAGAATTAGCGTTGGGTCATCTTTCCGTGAGTAACCTTAATATATGTAGTGAAAACAAACTGGGGGCATCCCTCTCGACACAGTCGCAAGAGATGCCCCCACAGGCGGAAGTCGGATAGGTGAGCCGCCTCAAGCGGCCCGGTTTATGCCTTTGCAGGCGCCGTCATATCAACAGGCGGAGCGGACGTGCGATCCGATGCTTGAACCGAGCGCTTAGCCAACGGTTTCAGCCAGAGCAACGCCATGAACGCAGCGATCAGATCGCAAATGATCATGGCCCAGAACACTTTGTTCCAGGAACCTGTCTTGGCAAACAGCCAAGCCGCGCCGGGACCCGCGAACGCGGCAGCCAATCCCTTGGCGGTGTAAACGACTCCGTAGTTCGTGGTGGCCCACTTGTTGCCGTACAAGTCGCCGGTGATTGCCGGGAACAACGAAAAAATGTTGCCCCAGGCAAAGAAACAGAGTCCGGACAAAGCCACGAACCATACTGGATGGCCGATCATCTGCAGCAAGGCGAATACCGCGGCTGCTTCCAGGATGAACGAGCAGAAGATGGCGTTCTCCCGGCCGATGTGATCGGAAACCCAGCCCCAGAAGGGACGGGTTAATCCGTTCAACAGCCGGTCCACGGTGATCGCCATAACAAGCGCGGTCATCCCCCACGCTATGACGACATTGTCCACATGATAGCTCGACGCCATCGGGTTCAGTTGCGCGGTGACCACCAATCCGCCGAAGGCCAGCATGGTCATCATCAGATAAATCACATAGAACGATGGCTGGCGCAGCATCTGGAATGGGGTCAGGTTTACGGAGGAAGTGTTAATTTTGGCTTTGATCTTTGCTGCTTTTTCAGTCCAATTTGGCGGCGCCCATCCCACTGGCGGCCGCGCCAAAAACAACGCGCAAGCCAGCACCACCACTCCCTGGATGATGCCCCAAACCACGAAGGTGTGCTGGTAGCCGGAAATTTTCAGCATATTGGCTACCGGAGTGATGGTACTTGCGGTGCCGATGCCGTAAGCCCCTGCGGTCAGGCCGACGCAGAGACCCCGATGATCGGGAAACCATTTCAGCGCGTTGCCGATGGACCCGCCATAGACGATGCCCGCGCCAATGCCACCCAAGGCGTACCAAATGTACAGCTGGGTTATGGTCTCGGCATAACCGGAGCCGACCCACCCGAGTGCCACGAATATCGAGCCGATTCCCAGCATCAGGCGCGGACCGATGATGTCAACCAGATATCCTTCAAACGGAACGAGCCACGTTTCCAGAAAAATAAACAGCGTAAAAGTCCACTGAACGGCGACCAGGGAAACGTGCAGGTGGGCCTGAATCGGCTTGGTGAAAAGCGTCCAGGCATATTGCAAATTGGCGATCGCCATCATCGCGATAATTCCGGCGATCAGTTGAACCCAGCGATTGACGATCCGAGAGGGATGAATTAGAGCTTCTGGCGTTGCAGCCATTGACTAACCTCCATTTGGACTTCAGCGGAAGCAGTGCACGAACCAGTCCCCAATTTACCTGCGAGGCCGTCCAGAGAGCCCACATCTCCGTGGCGCGGTGCAATGCCGGAGATCATTCGCTTTCCCCACAACGATCTCTCTCCTGAAGCGATCGGCGTCAACGTACGTGACGCACGCGGAGCTTGTCTTCAGTTTTAGCGAATCATCCCGAATCAACTGACGCAGGAAACTCCTTGGCGGCGAAATGCTGCGGGGTACCCCTTCCCTCACAACGCCCCGCCTCCAACGCCGCCCAGCGGCCCCTTCCGCGAACCGTGTTAAACTGGTCCGGTGAGTGAACCACTTTGCGACGGGACGGAATCTAGCACCGTCCCCGTAAGCTGTCAAGAAGAGAATCCTTGCATTCTCGTAAGCTATTTTTCGCATTTTATGCCGCGGGCGCGTGCCGCCCGGGCGGTGCGCCGTCCATTCCAGAGAGACACGGCCAATGTCTGAAAGCCTCGAAGCGCAGATCAAGACTTTTACGTCCCGCCTTGACCACCTGATCCGCCGCGGACAACAGGTTCGCGACGCGTTGGCGAAGGACTCCTCAAATCCATCCGCGATCGTCGCCACGCGCGCCTGGCAAGAAGAGTGCGGCGTGGCCATCAATCTACTGTCCGGAGGCAGCAAAGCCCACTGGCTGGCGCGCTCGTTCAGCGAAGCGTTTCTGATGCGCTCAGCGAAGGGCAATGCCACGGAAGGAGCGGCGCCGAAGGAGATCGTGCAGCGCTTACTCGACGTCCTGACGCAGGCGGTCACCGCTCTTTCCCGGGAAGACGGCCGCCCGGTGATTATCGCGTCAGAGAACGTCCCGCCTCGGCGCTTCGAGTTCGTTCACAACCCCGAACTGCGCCAGGTTCTCGAGCAGGCCTTCACCGACGCCCGGCAAGCGATGGAGCAGGGTGACTTCGATCTGGCGATGCGCACGTCATGCGGGATTCTGGAAGCGATCGTCACCGACGCGCTCGAAAACAAAGGCTTGAGTGAATTGGCGGCGGCAGGCGCTCCGGCGGGAAAGATCGGCGATTGGTCTTTCGATCAGCGGATCGTGATTGCGGAGAAGGTCGGTCTTATTCGCGGCGGCTGCGCCCGCCTGCCGGCCGCTGCACGCGCCTATCGAAGTCATGGCGATAACGGCAACAACGCCGCAATTTCCGAGCGTGATGCAAAATTAGCGGGGCAAGTCTTGAATGTGATTATGCGAGATCTGAATCCCGGAAGGTAGAACCGGGCCAACGGAAGCGATTCGAGCGATTACTTGTCTTAGTCTTCCAGGTCCTCGCGGAACACCGGCTGTGAAGGATCCAGGCTGCCGTCAATCACCGCAATGCGCATGTCTTCGAACGCCTGGGTCGCCTCCGCCAGCGTCGCGTAACCCCGCTCGCGCTGCAGCGCCCCGCTTGCCGAATAAATCAGCGTGTAATACCGCCCAGAAGCGTATTGCATTTCCAGCAACTTGTTCGGAACATCGGGGTCGCCGGTTTGCCCGAGCACGTCCATTAGCGCCACCGTCCACTGCCGGTCTTTCGGGTCGGTGACGACCTCGCGCTCGACGTACTGCCATTCGTCCATGCTCCACAAAGGCATATTTGATTATCCCAGCAGGTCGGCAAGTGCCCGCGCAACTTGCGAGCCGGTGAATGGTTTGGGGATCAGCAAAACTTTCTGTGCGTTTCGCGCAGTGAGGCTCGCGTCGGCCTTCTCCGGCGTATCGCTGATAATCACGATGGGAAGCTCGGCGAACTCCGGATTGTGCCGCACGAGGTCGAAGAGAGATTCGCTCATATCAAACGTGGAACAGTCCAGCACCAGAGCGTCCGCCTTCAATTCACGAATCAGGTCGTTGACCGTATCGGTAAAACCTTCGGCGAAAACCTCATGGCCGCGGTCGCGCAGCGCGAATGTCAGCAATTGCGCAATCTCCGGCGTGTCGTCAATCAGCAGAATGCGTTTCGGCAATGCGCTAGCTCTTGCCGGTGCCGGGCAGCCGCGGCTTCTTGGCGGCGCAGGGCTCCAGGTCCAGAACCCACACGCGGCCGCCGGCGGTGTAGTAAGCGCGCTTTTCGTTTTCGAACATCGCGCCCCAGGCTTCCAGAGTGCGCATGGCGAAAGTGATGCCTTCGAAGTTGTTGCGCAAGTGGCTGAAGACTTCATTGGTGTGCCAGTTGTCGGTGAGGATGGCATCGCCCCCGTGCACTTTCAGCACGGTGTAAAAGCGATCGTGTGCGGCCTCGTCGCGGACTTCGCGTGTCGAGCCCCGCTTTTTGCCTTCGGTGACGACATAGCTCTCCTGCCCGGATGCGGCCGAGGGAGAAACGTTAACGGACATCGCGTCCTTGGTGTTGGGTGTGTTGGTGCTCATAGTGTTTGCGCCACCGCCTCGGCTTCCGCCGCCGCTGCCATGTTGACCTGGTTCTTTGGATCCGCGGCCTTGATCAAAGCCTCGGGCAGCTGCACGCCCATCATGCCCCATTGCTGATTGGCGAACTTCTGCAAGTTGGCGATGTGCTCGGCGTGCAGGTGGCCAAATCTTCCCTGCAATTTCAAATACTCGGCAACAGGCCGCATCGTCTGCGGGCGGAAACTGTAATCGTACTCGCGCTTTTCCGGGTTCCATTCCCACATCGGATAGAGCCCGCATTCGACGACCAGGCGGCCCAGATCGATCGACCGCGGCGTCTCGTACACGAAACCCTTCTGGCACGGCGTGTAGATCATCAGGTACGCGGCGCCCCTGTGGTTCAGTCCCTTGCGAACTTTGTTCATCAGGTCGATGGGATAGCCGACGCTGGCGGTCGCCACGTAGCAATGCGGGTGACCCGCGGCCATCATGCGCGCGAGGTCCTTCGGGTACAGCGTCTTCGCTTCCGGAACTTTCGGGCCCGGCGGCGAAAACGTCGTCATGCCGCCGTACGGCGTGCGCGAGGAGGCCTGAATACCGGTGTTCGCATACTGCTCGTTGTCGTAGCAAATAATCAGGCAATCGTGATTCCGGTAAAGGGCGCCCGAAATCGATGCCAGCCCGATGTCCGAGGCGCTGCCGTCGCCAGCTTCGCAAATGACATTCGGGAACGTGCCCTTGTACTTGCCTTTGCGAATCATGGCTTCGTACGCCGCGGCGACGCCTGCGGTGAAACTGCCGGCGCTGCCGATCTGCGTGTGCGCCCAAGGCACGTTGTAGGGCGTGCAGAGATAAGAGCTGTTGGCGACGTACATACACCCAGTGGGGCCGACGAGGATGGTGTTGTCGCCCGAGGCCTTGCTGGTCATGCGGTATTGAATGGACGGCCCGCAGCCGGCGCACGTGCGATGGCCGGGGACGAACGGTTCGGACGCGGGGAGGTCCGGATTATAGAAACGCGCACCCTGATTCGGGTTGCCGAGAATCGGAAGGGTTTGACGCTGAACTTCAATAGCTGGCATATCGATTCCTCCTGAAATTCTATCCTGAAATCTTTTTCAAGCCTTGCAAATTCCTCTCTTCGCCGATGGCCCCGGATGGGCCTCGCTATTCTTCAAAGCCGACCCAGTGGGTGCGCTTTTCGATCTTGCCCCGCTTTTGCGCGTCGATCATTTTCTGGGCCATCCAGTAAAACTCTTTCAGCACGATGGCCTCGCCGCCCATTCCGGCCATGAAGGACATGATCAGCGGACGCTTCGGGCTCTCGTAAAGAGCTGCAGCAGCCTCGGCATAGAGCGAACCGCCGCTGCTGACGCTGCCCAGCCCCATGTTGGTTTCGATGACGCCGACAACTTTAAACCTGCTGAGCGACTCGCAAACGCGTTCCGTGGGATACGGCCGGATGGTGCGCAGGCGAACCATGCCCACTTTCATGCCTTTCTCCCGCATGTGGTTGATGGCGAAACGCGCGGTGACGGCGTGGCCGCCCTGGAGGAAGAATACAATTTCAGCATCCTCGGTTTTGTATTCTTCGAGCCACGCATCGTAGCGGCGGCCAAAGATGCGCGCGAATTCTTCGTGAATTTCCTCGATGACCGGCATGCATCCTTCCATGGCGCGCGCGCGCTCAAGCTGCAGCGGCGGACCTTGTTCCGGCATGATCTGCGGGCCATGCGAAACCGGGCGGCGCGGATCGAGCGGGTAAGGATGCTTGTACGGTGGCAGGAATTCTTTCACTTGGCCGGGATCAGGCAACTCCACGTCGGTGGTGATATGCGAGACGAAGAAGCCGTCCTGGCAAACCATCTGCGGCAGAAGCACGCGGCGGTCTTCGCCGATTCGATAGGCCATCAGGTGATTGTCGAACGCCTCCTGCGCATCGCAGGACCAGCCCATAATCCAGCCCATATCGCGAGTGGAGAGCGCATCGGTGTGCTCGGAGCCGAAGTCGCCCGGCGGATCGAGGGTGCGGTCGGCAATCATCATCTGCACCGGCATGCGGCTGCCGGAGATGGGCGAGTACAGTTCGTAGGCAAACTGCACTCCGACGCCGGAACTGCCGGTGAAGACGCGCGCGCCGCTCGACGAAGCGCCGTGAGCGATACTCAGCTGCGAGTGCTCGCTGTCCGCGACGATGTACTCGGCATCCAGTTCGCCATTCGCCACCATCTGCGCCAGCGCCATCATCGTCGCGGTGTACGGACGGATCGGGTAGGCGGCGATGACGTCGACGTCGGCGTACTTTGCCGCCTGGGCCGAGGCCACGCAACCATTGATGCGAACGGTTTTTTTCTTCATCGTTTCCGTAGCTGTTGCCATGTTAGAGCTCCTTCGCCGGGCGGCTGGCCAGATTTGCGAGTTCCTGCGCCTGGCGGCCGTGCAGACCGGGTGAAATCGCGAATGCCGTGTCCATGCGGACAACGCCCGCGTCGAAATCCAACTCGGGCACACCCTCGAGGCAACCGGTAGGGCATTCTTCGATGCACACGCGGCAGCCTTTGCAGTAATCCACGAGGATTTTGTAGAGGCCGTTGGAGCGGTCGGAGCGCGCAATGCACGGTTCCGGACACACCAGATAACAGTTGTCGCAGGCGTTACACGTGCCGCAGCTGAAGCAGCGGCCGGCTTCTTCGACGGCTTGTTCTTCGGTGAACGCCAGAATTACTTCTTCCTGCGTCTTTTTGCGGCTGGTGGGATTCAACATTCCCTGCTTGACCCGCGGGAAGTGCGGGAAGTAGGTCATGTTCATGCGGTTGAGATCCACGATGACATCGATGGCGATTTTGCGGGGCTCAAGAGTTTCGCCGCGCAGGGCTTTGTCCAGGTTGAAGGCAACGCGCTTGCCGTCCCCCACCGCATTCACGACCATCAGCGGCTGGCCGGAACCCAACTGCACGATGTCGCCGGCGGCAAAGAAGTTGGTGTCGCCGAGACGCCCGAAGCGGTCGATCTTGATCGAGCCGCGCTCGGTCTTGAATTCCGCCGGCAGCCACGCCAGCGACGAGTGCTGGCCGACAGCGATGATCACGTTGTCGACTGCAAACTTCTCCGCAGCTACTTCCTTGTTGATGGTGATCGGCGAAGCATTAATCGCCCCGGAGAATTTCGCCGGGTGGAGTTGCAGCGCTTCCACTTTACCGTTGCCGAGCACCGCGGTCACGGCTTTCCCGTGAATCAACTCCACGCCCTCTTCGAGCATGTCGTGGAGATCCTCGGGCACGCACGGCATTTCCTTGGGATTGCCTTCGACGGTGATCATGGTCACTTCGACGGCGCCTTGCCGCAACGCTTCGCGCGCGCAGTCGATGGCCGTGTTTCCGCCGCCGATAACCGCGACGCGTGCGCCGAGCTTCACCTTCGAAGTGCCCATGCCGATGTCGCGCAGGAAAGGCAGGCCGTAGATCACGCCTTGCTTGTTTTCGCCTTCGGCACGAACACTGTTTGGCTCGGTGAGGCCGACAGCCAGAACAACGGCGTCGTACTCTTTTTTCAGGCTGTCCCAGGAAACGTCTTTGCCGACTTCGGTGTTGGTCTTGATGGCGATCCCAAGTTCGATGAGACGCTCGATTTCGCGGTCGAGAACGTCCTGCGGGAGAACCCAGTCTGGAATGCCGCCGCGATTGAGGCCGCCGGCTTTGGGAGATTTCTCAAGGATGGTGACTTTGTAGCCGAGCCGCGCAAGCTGATACGCCGCACTGTGGCCCGCGGGGCCCGAACCGACGACGGCGACTTTTTTGCCGTTGGGTTTCCCCGGTTTCACGACGTCGCGCTGCAGCGCCTGGCCAAGATCGCCAAGAAACCGCTCCACCGCGCGAATCGAAATGGCCTCGTCGTACTGGCCGCGGTTGCATGCCGTCTCGCAGGGGTGGTAACACACGCGCCCCGTGACCGAAGGGAACGGCATGTCTTCCTTGATGAGCGCGTAAGCGTCCAGATACTTTCCGCGCTTCACCAGGTCCAGATAGCCCTGAATTTTTTCATTCGTACCGCAGGCATTGTTGCACGGCGGCAACTTGTCGCGGTACACCGGCCGGATCGAGCGCCAGTTGCCGGTGGGGAACAAGTCCTGCCCCTTTTCCTGCGTTGGCGCCGGCGTGATGCCTGCGAAGGGTACGGTCAGCCATTCGGGAATGCGTGTGCCTTTTGTTGACATGGGTTCCTTCCTAAGCCGCCACTGGATTCAGCGGCAGGATGTGCAATTCGTGAAGCGCCAACTCGAAAGCCTTCTGATTCGCAATCATCGGTTGAATCGTCTCCATCTTGACGATTCCCGTCGTCTTCACCACCGCGGCAATCAGCGGAGCCGCGATATCCGGCGCGACCGCTTTGCTGCGTTCGGCCGCGCCCTCTGTCGAGAGGCGATCGAGGCCCAGCTGGCCCAGCCGGTAGTAAAGCCATTTGTGATCGGCGAGCTTCGCCGCATCCACGCAGACCAGTTGCGCCAGCCGGTCGGCGCCCGGCACAAATCGCATCATGTACTCCGGCGTGTAGTGCGTGTTGATCACCAGCGTTCCGCCCGGCGGCATCCCGCGCATGTAATCCCAGCCCTTCACCATCGTGCCCTCGACCAGCACGACGATGTTCGGGTGATCGTTTTCGTAGGTCAGCTCGTTTTCGAGCACCGTATCGCTTACGCGGCAATATTTGCGCGTCGGGCAGTTGGTGCGATCGGGATTGTCCACATAGTTTTCCATCGCCTGCGCGTGCTTGCCCTCTTTCCGGGCAGACGCGGAGATGGAGTTCACGATGTCGCGGCCTTCCTTGTCCATGATGATGCCGCGCGTCCAGACAGAAAGTTCCGTATAGCTCATGCTCCCACCTCGTCAGTACTTGGTTGAAGTAAACACATCACGCCACAAATCCCCGGCGGTATTGCCCGGATCGTTCCCCGCACTCGATTGCTTGGGGCTGCTTCGTTCGGCTTCCAGAACCGCCAGAAAATCTCCGCGCGTCACCACGAACGGCGCAAGCCGGGTGCCGCGCTGAATTTCCACAATGGCGGAGAGCGTCGCCTTCTTGCACAGGCTTTCAATATCCGCGCCCGTGAGCCCTTCCATCCGCCCGGCCAATTCCTGGAAATCGATATCGGGCGAGAGAGGCACTTGCCGGCAACAGAGCTGGATAATCGCTGTGCGATCGGCAACGCCGGGTTTTGCGAACGGGAGGATATAGTCGAAGCGTCCGCTCCGCAGCAAAGCCGGCTCGATGCGCTCGGGGCGATCCGTCGCCGCCAGCAAAATCACTCCCTTGACGTCGCGCAGGTTGTCGATCTCCCGCAGCAATTGGCTCAGAATTCTCCGATAAACATCCGTTGTGGATTGATCGGCGCCGAATCTGGGAGCGAGCGCATCAATCGAATCGAAGAAAAGAATACACGGGGCCGCACGTCTCGCCTTCTTGAAAACCTCGCGCAGCGCCCGTTCGGAATCCCCCAGCCACTTCGAATAGAGCTGCGGGCCGTCGATCGCAATCAGCGGCAGTTGTTT
>Ga0209166_10004187_pt1 | contig 10174 bp, 9 predicted proteins | sample Coa_R1_3_FD_187151 | JGI IMG/M metagenome (GOLD analysis project Ga0209166, IMG submission 187151) | Surface soil microbial communities from Centralia Pennsylvania, which are recovering from an underground coalmine fire - Coalmine... | ecosystem: Environmental > Terrestrial > Soil > Unclassified... | reverse complement strand
CCGGAAACCATTGGGAATTGGCTCGAACTTCTTTTCTTTTTCATGGATGCTGTGCCGGCTGCGCCAGTACCACGATTGATGCACGAACGGCCCGTGCGCCGGATCCATCAATCCGATGATCCCCTGATCGACATGCGACGGCAGCTTGCAATCGAGATGCGTGATGCGATATTTATCGCTGAAAATCGCCAGTGTCGGCGCGGCAGGAATCGTCTCCGACAATCTCGTCCCGGGAATATTGTCAGCCGCGGTGCGGCCGCGCGAGGCGTCGGGTGCGATGCGCCCGCCAGAATTCATGTACACCCAGAAATATCCGTCGTGCTCTTCGCAAGGATAATGGCCCGCAAAAATGCGTTCCACTTTCAGTTTGTCTTGGCTAGTCAGCGACGGAATTTCAACGCACTGCCCGCTGCACGCTTCAAATTTCCAGCCGTGATAGCTGCACTCGAGTGTCTTTCCGTCGAATCGCCCGTAAGAAAGCGGAATCCCACGATGAGGACACGAATCGCACATCGCAAACGCTTTGCCTTCGGATGTACGTCCCAAAACCAGCGGCACTTCCAGCAGCATCGCCTTCGCCAATCGAGTGCCCATAACTTCGGTGCTTCGCGCCGCCGGATACCAAAAATCCCAAAGAAATCCGGACTCGCTCTCCGGCGCAGTTTCCCGCTCCTGGGATGTAGTCTGCAAAATCGGTCGAACCGCTTCGCTCATTGCCGCTTCCGTTAGGGCTATTGTGTGGTCCGCTCCTGTGGTGGACCGCTGTGCGCTGCATCGCAGTATATCTCGCAAATATGCTGCAATCGCGCAATTCTGACTTGGTGCAAATCAGCCACGATAATTCAACTCAAGGTAAATGCGCGGCCACAACGTCCATCAACGCCGCAAAAAGCAAACTCGATCGCTCCAGTCCCACTTTGCGGTCGTTCTTGCGAGTTCGCTTAGAGCTCGTACAAGACCACCCGTATCCGCCGGTGAGATCGACTTCTCATCCACAAAAATCACTCCGCCGTGCTTTCGCTCCTCTTCCGCCCAAACCTTGAGCAGCGGGGGAATCGTTCTTCGATCATACGTGACTAAGGTTAGCCCTTGCGCGGCAGCCTGGCGCAGGAAAACGGAGTCCTGCTGCCCAAGAAATTCACCCCGTTCCCAAGCCGCCATACAGACCACTGTTAGAAGCCGGTCGCGTCGCCGAAGGCCCTCCGCGACGGCCGGCGAAATATGCTCGTCCAGGAGCAGTTTGACCATCTCAGCTTTTGGTTCTTCTGTGCGAGACGAATTCCGCGGCTTGCGGTAACATGCGCTTCAATGCTTCAAAGCCGGTTGCGTCATTCTCTGCGAGTGCTCCGTCGATCTCGTCAGGAAAAGCCCTTGCGTAATTCACGGCCGCTTGGACTTTTGCTTCCGGCCATTTCAGATGTGCCGCGACGGCGGCAACATCGGCTTTGTAGCTTTGAACAAGCAGCAGGACCTCCCAAACCGCGAGCGAACTGCCTTGCATGTGCGCTTGCCTCCCCGCCACGGAATCGCGGAAATCCACAAACGCAAATTCCGAGCGCCTCAGCCCTTCTTCCACAAGCCGCGCGCTGGCGTCGCTCGCGGTCCAGCCATGCCGGTTCGCCATGCGTTTCAGCCGGTTGCCGCTTTCGGCCGGCAGCCTCATGCTGATGACCGTGGAACGGGTCGATTTCATGACACCCTCTCTGACAATGTCACTGTTGTAAGTATTGTAGCATCCGCAAAGTCCAAACGCCATACGATTTGCGCCCTGAGGATTTCCGCGTTATGCTTTTTCCGTGTACGCCACCTTCTATTAGCTGATCCCGCCTCGCTCGCCCATGTCGCGAGCTCGTTTTTCCCTTCGCTACTCACCACTCACTATTCACTTCTCAAAAAGGATTTGCCATGGCTGTAATGACACTGTCCGACAAATTGGATCAGCTCGGCGCCCGCTACGACGAACTGACGCAGCAGCTTTCCACGGCGGAAGTGGCCGCGGACTCCGCGCGCTTCCAGAAAATCGCCAAGCAGCACGCGGAACTCGAGGAAATCGTCGCCAAGCACCGCGAGTTCAAACAGCTCGAAAAAGATCTCGCCGGCGCGCACCAGATGGTTGTCGAAGCCGAAGATGCCGAGATGAAGCAGATGGCCCTTGACGAAGAAAAACAGCTCACGGCACGCAAAGAAATTGTCGAGCGTGAATTAAAACTGCTCCTTCTTCCCAAGGATCCGAACGACGAGAAAAGCGTCATCGTGGAAATCCGCGCCGGGACAGGCGGCGACGAAGCTGCTCTCTTTGCCGGCGAACTCTTCCGCATGTATTCGCGTTACGCGGAAACGCTCGGCTGGAAAGTGGAAGTGCTTGAAAGCTCGCCTTCCAATCTGGGGGGCGTCAAGGAAATTGTCGCCGCCATTCAAGGCCACAAAGTTTATTCCAAGCTGAAATACGAAAGCGGCGTTCATCGCGTGCAGCGCGTGCCCGCCACGGAAACGCAAGGCCGCATTCACACCTCGGCCGCGACCGTAGCGGTCCTTCCCGAAGCGGACGACATCGATATCAAAATTGAAGCAAAGGATTTGCGCATCGATACGTTTTGTTCTTCCGGACCTGGCGGACAGTCCGTGAACACAACCTATTCCGCCGTGCGTATCACACACATTCCCAGCGGCCTGGTTGTTTCGCAGCAGGACGAAAAATCGCAAATTAAAAACCGCGCGAAAGCCATGCGCGTATTACGGGCCCGTCTTTACGAAATGGAACTCGAAAAACAGCAAGCCGCCATCGGCGCGGAACGCCGCGGGCAAATTGGAACTGGCGACCGCTCCGAAAAAATCCGCACGTACAATTTCCCGCAAAACCGCGTGACGGATCACCGCATCGGCCTGACGCTCCACCAGTTGACGGATGTCATGGAAGGAAAGCTCGGTTCGCTGGTCGACGCCCTGGTGAGCCACTACGAAGCCGAGCGTTTGGAGCAGGAGCTTGCTGGAGCGTAATACTTGCTTCGGCTTCGGCGTCGTCTGAAATAAACTTTCGTCCACGCCGACGAGGCTTGCACTTTCATTTCGCTCGATCCAAATGGAAAGAACTCTAGATATTCGTACAGCGCTGAAACGCGGCATTGCTGAACTTCGCGACGCAAACGTGCCGTCCTGCACGCTGGCCGCGGAGTTGCTGCTCCTTCACGTGCTCGGCCGCGACCGCGCCTGGCTCTACGCGCATCCCGAAGAAGTAGTCCCCGGCCTCGAAGCGCATCGATTCATTTCGTACATTCTACGGCGCGCCGACGGCGAACCAACGCAATACATCACCGGCAAGCAAGAATTCTGGGGCATGGAATTTGAAGTCACTCCCGACGTGTTGATTCCCCGCCCCGAAACCGAGCATGTCATCGAAGTCGCGCTCGATCGCCTGGCCGTAAGAGAAATCCGCGCAGGCCGAAAACAAACTCTGACCGGCGAGGGACTGCACCTCATCGACGTGGGCACCGGCTCCGGCTGCATTGCCATCGCCCTCGCCAAACAACTTCCGGGCGCGCGAATTATCGCAACCGATATTTCCGCCGCGGCTCTCGCCGTCGCCAGGCGCAATGCAGCACGCCACGAGGTCGCAGATCGTATCCAGTTTAGAGAATCCAATTTGCTCGATGGGTTGACCGTAGGGGCACGATATATCGTGCCCCTACAACCGAACTTGGCGGCGGACGCTCAACATGAGTCACCAGTCACAAGCCATGAATCTCGGTCCTTCGATCTGCTTGTCAGCAATCCTCCCTACATCGGCAGGAACGAAAAAGAAACGCTGCAGCGCGAAGTACGCGACCACGAACCGGAAGTTGCCCTTTACGGCGGCGAAGAAGGCTATGAACTTTATGCAGAATTGATCGCACAAGCGGCGCGGCACTTGAAGCCAGGCGGCCTCCTGGTCCTCGAACTGGGCCACAACAGCCTTCCCGCCGTGCAACCGCTCCTCGATTTGCCAAACTGGACAAACGCCGCGGTAACCAACGACCTGGCTGGCATCCCCCGCGTCATCGCCGCCGAAAGAACTTGAGCGCGAATGAGTTGGAAGTTAAGATTGTGGCTGAACTAATTAATGAGTTCGTTGCGTGGTGCGAGGAAACCAAATGGCGAAAGCACGTACGAAAACAGCTAGACCGGTGGAGCGAATCGTCACGGCGTTGACGGCGCGAACTCAGTTCGGTCAAATCCTGAAGCGGGTCCACAAGGACAAGGAGAAGTTTGTGGTTCAAAGGCGCGGTGAGTCACAAGCCGTGATCCTGAACGTCGAAGAATACCTGCGTTTGTTTGCCAAGCCAACTCCCGCGGTCGCGGCGATTCGGAGGGAAGCCAAAACCAAGGGGCTGGATCGCATTACCCTGCGAGAAATAAATCGTGAGATTAAACTCGCTCGGCGCGAGCTGAGAAATAAGAAGAACGGATGAGAAGCGCAGTCCTCGACACTAACGTTATTGTCTCAGGCTTACTAAAGCCTAGTGGGGCGCCGGCCAGCATCACGGATTTAGGATTCTCAGGACAGTTTAGGTGGTACGTATCGGAAGTGATTGTTGTGGAATACGAGGTGGTGCTAGCAAGAAAGAGACTTGGAATCGCTTCGCGCCGGGCGGCAGAGTTCTTTGCAGACCTGTATGAGACAGCAGTGGTGGTAGTTCCCGCCAGGAAACTTCAAGAATGCGCCGACTCTACTGATGACAAGTTCTTGGAGTGTGCGCTTGAAGCGAGGGCAGACTATGTAGTGACGGGAAACGTGGAACATTTTCCGGACCGATTTCAGGATATTCGCGTCGTTACTCCTCGCCATTTCCTCACGCCTCTCACGGCAGACCCGCGCTGAACGACTGCTCGATCGTGGAAATTGAAAGCGGCACTGAATCGGGAGTAGGCTAGCGAAATGCCGGAGATGGCGCGATTTCGGGCTAAGCATGGGCCGCTGGAAGAGCAGGCGGCTACAGCGGTTGCTTCCATCTTGCATGTGGACATGGACGCGTTTTTCGTGTCGGTGGAATTGCTGGAGCGGCCGGAGTTGCGGGGCAAGCCAGTGGTCGTCGGCGGGCGGCCTGACCAACGCGGCGTTGTCACGGCAGCAAGCTACGAGGCGCGCAAATATGGCGTGCACTCCGCCATGCCGCTGCGAACGGCGGGACGGCTTTGCCCGCACGCGGTTTTTCTCGACGGGCATCATGAAAAATATGGAGAGTGGAGCGACCGCGTCGCGACGATTCTTGCGAAATTCTCTCCCATCGTCGAAATGGTTTCGATTGATGAAGCTTATCTCGATCTAGAAGGGACCGAGCGGCTCCACGGGCCGCCGCTGGCGGCTGCGGACAAGTTGCTGCGGACGATCACCAAATCGACGGGCCTTCCCTGCTCCGCCGGACTGGCTACAACGCGTCTGGTCGCCAAAGTGGCGTCGGATCAGGCGAAGCCAAGCGGGCTTGTGTGGGTTGCACCCGGCCAGGAAGCGCGATTTCTGGCGCCACTCCCTGTCGGGAAAATCCCGGGCATCGGCGAGGTCACAGAACGCGCGCTGCGCGCCCTCCGTATCGAGACCGTCGAGCAACTTGCCGCGATTCCACAGGAAAAGCTCGAAAAAGTCTTCGGCCAATGGGGCGATGCGCTCTATCGCAAGGCGCGAGGCGGCGATTCCTACGAATTCGTGATCGACGCCGAGCCAAAATCCATTTCGCACAATCACACGTTCGGAGAAGACACCAACGACACGGACGCGCTGCTCGCCTTGCTCAGCCATCTCTCGCAGAAAGCGTGCAAGCGCCTTCGCGAAGCAGGCCTGGCAACGCGCACACTCACACTGACGATCCGCTACGCCGGATTTGACACGCACACGCGCGCGAAAACTCTTACGGAGCCGACGCGGCTGGATGCCGATATCTTCCGCGTTTTTCAGGCCCTTTTCGCCGAGCATCGCGACACAAAACGAAAAATTCGCCTGCTGGGCGTGAGCCTTGGCGGACTCACGCACGGGGCAGAGCAACTTGAATTGCTGGATGCCGAACGCCGAGAACGACTGGAAAAATTGACTCGGGCCACGGACAAGTTGCGCGACCGTTTTGGATTTGGAAAAGTGCAATTCGGCGGCTCGCTGCGAGCGGACAGATCCAAGAACGAGAGCGACGAACCGAGATTGTCTGCCTTAGGAAGGGCAAACCTCAAGAAGTCGAGTGAGTCGTGATGCCACTCACGACGAATCTGGCTGGATACCCTATACTTCTCGCATGAGTCCCGAAACTCCTCCTTCCGGCACCGCAACTCGGATCCCTGGCGGTAGACTTTCCGGATTCTGGCAACGCATCAGCGAAGGCCGCCGGATTGACGAGTTGTGGTCGCAGTTCACGGCAGACGCGCGCGCCAGCTATGGGTTCTATATGACGGAGGCCGTCGCCGAAGACATGGTGAACCGTCGAGGGCGGCCTCGATTCGTGCGGATTGCCAAGACTTTGTTCTGGTCGCTGGTGATGAAACTGACGCCGGCGCGACGCGTGCTTCTGATTCTCGCCTTCGTGCTGCTCGTGGGTTCGGGCTTCCATTTTGAGTTCAGCAACGATGTGAAGGGTGATTTCAATTTCACTTTTGTCACTGTGCTGCTGCTTCTGCTGTTGCTTTCGCTGGAGCTGGCGGACAAGGTCACGATGAAGCGCGACCTGGAAATCGCGAGAGAAATTCAGACTTGGCTCGTTCCGTCGAAAGCACCGGAAGTGGCTGGAGGGGACATCGCCTTTGCATCGCGACCGCAGAACTCCGTTGCTGGAGACTACTACGACGCCTTCTATCCGAATTTGAACGCTGAAGAAAATGGAAAGCTCATGCTGGTGATCGCGGACGTGGCAGGCAAGAGTATTCCGGCCGCGCTGCTAATGGCCACGCTTCAGGCGAGTTTGCGGACGATCGCCGGCGAAGGTGCTCCATTGGGCGATCTCGTGGTACGGCTGAATCACTATGCCAGCGCGCATAGTCTAGATGGCCGCCGCTTTACGACCGCGGTCCTTGCTGAATATGAACCACCGACGCGGCGCCTTGTTTATGTGAATGCAGGCCACAATCCACCCATCTTGCGCCGCAACGGCGGAGCGATTGAGAAACTCGAGGCCGGCGGGTTGCCGTTTGGAATTCAAGTGGATGCCGCGTATGAAACGGCGGCTGTCGATCTGAAGCCTGGCGACGCGCTCATTTTTTATACGGATGGGGTGGTCGAGGCGTTTGACGAGAAGGGCCAGGAGTTTGGCAATGATCGTTGGATCGACGCCATCCGCGCCCTGCCCGATTGGGGTGCTTCGGAATCACTGCAATTCTTGATGAAGCGCGTGGATGATTTTGTGGGCTTCACGCGCCAGTCCGACGACATCACCTGCCTCGTTTTCCGCTGCAAGTAACCTTCTTCAGACAACTCCCTTCACACATCTCTCCCCATTGCCGCCGCAGGTGTCGCATAATCGCACCGTGACGCCTCGCGAGCTTGCCAATTTGATCTGCGACACGTTGCAGCGCAACGGGCATCAGGCGCTGCTCGTGGGCGGGTGTGTGCGAGACCTGTTGCTTGGCCGGGAGCCCGCAGATTCCGACGTTACGACAGACGCCACGCCCGAACGCGTCATGGAGTTATTTCCGGAGAGCATTGCGGTTGGAGCGCAGTTCGGCGTCGTGCTCGTGCCGCGCGATGGGGTGCAAGTGGAAGTCGCGACGTTCCGCTCCGACGTGGGCTATTCGGATGGTCGGCATCCGGACCGCGTGGTTTATTCGAAAACGGCGGAAGAGGATGTACAGCGCCGCGATTTCACAATCAACGGATTGCTGATGCGGCATGACACCGGCGAAATTCTTGATTATGTGGATGGCCAGGCGGATCTGAAGGCCGGAGTGATTCGCGCGATCGGCGAACCGGACCGGCGGTTCACGGAAGACAAATTGCGCATGATGCGCGCGGTGCGGTTTGCAGCGCGATTCGAATTCGAAATCGAGCACAAAACGTTTGCCGCGATTCGCCGGCATGCTGGTGCAGTCAGAGACGTTTCGGCGGAACGTCTTCGCGACGAACTCACGAAGCTGCTGACAGAAGGCGCGGCGCGGACGGGATTCGAATTGCTCGAAAAGTCCTGGCTGCTCTCGATCCTACTGCCCGAGATCGCAGCGATGAAGGGCGTGCCGCAGCCGCCGCAGTTCCATCCTGAAGGTGACGTGTGGATGCACACGCTGTTGATGATTGAGGGGCTTCCCGCAGGCAGTTCTCCGACGCTGGCGTGGGGCGTGCTGCTTCATGATGTTGGGAAGCCACCGACTTTCAAACCAGCATCGCAGACAGGCGATCGCATCCGATTCGACCACCACGTTGACGTGGGAGTGCGCATGGCAGAAGCGATTTGCCGGCGGTACCGTTTTTCGAACGAGGAGACCGAACAAATTATTTCGCTCGTCGCCAATCACATGCGATTCATGGATGTGGAGCGCATGCGGACCTCGACGTTGAAGCGGTTTGTGCGCCTGCCTCACTTTGAGGAGCACATGGAGCTGCACCGACTGGATTGCCTTTCGAGTCACCGCAATCTGGATTCGTACGGCGTCGTACAGCGCTTCCTTGCGGAAACGCCTGGGGAACAAGTGCGTCCACAGCGTGTCCTAACCGGCAACGATTTGAGTCAAATGGGCTATATCCCCGGACCGCTATTTCGAGAAATACTGGGGGAGGTGGAAGACGCGCAGCTCGAGGGACTGATTGCGACCAAGGCAGAGGCAAAGGAGTTCGTGCGGAGGAAGTTTGCTTTAAAGGGGCAAGAGCCTGAACTATCCGAAACTTGCGGCCCATAGATAGATCGGTGACGAGGAAGTTTGGGAAGGGACATGATAGCCTTTATGTATTTGACAGCACAGGGTTTATGAACTTCCATTGAAGCAGCTGGGATCTATGCTAAAATATGAGTTTGTGATGCTAAGATTTCATGCTAATCGAACATGCATCTGTCTGCACCCTTTTGTGCTAGCGGGCATCTAACTTTGCTAAGCGCAGGAAAATCGTCACTGCGCCCGGATTTAGGGGACACTCAATATGGCTGAGAAAAAATATACGGTGCCAGATATTCTTGCGATCCTGCCGGTTCGGGACACGGTCCTGTTTCCAGGGGCTGTACTGCCCTTGACGGTAGGCCGAGAGAGCTCTCTGGCGCTGGTTAACTCCTTGGAGGGCGAGGAGAAACTGTTGGGGGTGGTAGCGCAGCTGGACCCCCGAATTGAAGATCCCGCCGCCGCGGACCTCCACAAGGTCGGCACGCTGGCAAAGGTTCATAAGACGGTCAAAATGCCCAACGGGAACGTGGTCATCTTCCTGGAAGGACTGCAGCGCGTTAACGTGCTGGAACTGATTGGCCTGCGGCCGTTTTTGCGGGCGCGCGTGGAAGCGCAGCCCGAAATTATGGGTGACGTGGACGCGGAACTCGAGGCTCTGCAGCGCAACGCGCAGGACCTGTTTCGCGATGTGGTGAGCCATTCGCCGCAACTTTCCGACGACCTGCAATCTGTCGCATTGAACATCGAAGATCCGGGCCGGCTGGCGGACTTTATCGCCGGAACGCTGCCGTCGCTCTCGACACTGTTGCGCCAGGAGCTAATCGAAACGCCGAGCGTGCGCAAACGGCTGGAAATGTTGATCCGCGAACTCTCGAAAGAGCTGGAAGTGCTGGAGCTACGCTCGAAAATTCACGAGCAGGTGCAAGAGCAGGTGGGCCAAAACCAGCGAGAGTACCTGTTGCGCGAACAGATGAAAGCCATCCAGAAAGAACTCGGCGAATCCGACGATTCGACACAGGAGATCGACGAGCTCCGCAAAAAGATGGAAGAAGCGGGAATGACGGCGGAAGCAAAGAAAGAGTGCGACCGTGAACTGAAGCGTCTGGCGAAAATGACGCCGGCTTCGGCGGAATACATGGTTTCGCGCACGTACCTGGAGTGGATGACTTCTTTGCCGTGGGCAAAATCTTCGGGTGTGAGCGAAATCGACATCGCCAAGGGCAAGCAAATCCTTGACGAAGACCATTACGATCTGGCGAAGGTGAAAGAACGGATTCTCGATTACCTGGCGGTGAAAAAACTCCAGCCGGGGATGAAGGGGCCGATTCTGTGCTTCGTTGGGCCTCCTGGTGTGGGCAAA
>Ga0209166_10004186_pt1 | contig 10174 bp, 7 predicted proteins | sample Coa_R1_3_FD_187151 | JGI IMG/M metagenome (GOLD analysis project Ga0209166, IMG submission 187151) | Surface soil microbial communities from Centralia Pennsylvania, which are recovering from an underground coalmine fire - Coalmine... | ecosystem: Environmental > Terrestrial > Soil > Unclassified... | reverse complement strand
AGTACCACACCGTCGCCCTGCACCGGCCGGACGTGGAGCGCGACCTCGAGGGCACCACGATCATCGAGCCACGTTAGGTCCCGGGTGCTCGGACGTCGCCGACTATCGAGGCCGGCGGTGCAGAAACCACGGGTTCGTCATCCCCCAGCGTCAGCTCCGGCGAGCGCGGTAGCAGCGTCCACGATCACGTGATCGGTGAGCACTTTGTCGGGCCCTGCGCAGGCCGATACGATAGGGCGCGGGTGTTATGGGCGCGCTGGATGGCCTGCGGGTAGTCGACTTCGGGCACTACATCGCCGGACCGCTCGCGGCGGTGATGCTGGCGGACCAGGGCGCCGACGTGATCCACGTCGACCCGCCCGGTGGCCCGCGCTGGAAAGCGGACGCCGACGCGTTCTTGCAGCGCGGCAAGCGACGCATCTCGCTCGACCTCAGGAGCCCTCCGGACCGAGCCGTTGCGCTCCGACTGATCGGCGCGGCCGATGTGGTGATCGAGAACTTCCGGCCCGGGGTGATGGACCGCCTGGGCCTCGGCGCCGAAGACGCGACCCGGCGCAATCCGCGACTGATCTACTGCGCCATTCCTGGCTTCGCGCCCGACGACGCGCGGGCAAACATGCCGGCCTGGGAGGGTATTCTCGACGCTGCCACCGACAACTGCATCCCGCGCGCCGGCGAGGAACCACCGGGCTGGGACTGGTCACGCCCGTTCTACTCGGCCGTCCCGCTGGCTTCCAACTTCGGCGCGTTTCTCGGCGCAGCTGGCATCGTGATGGCCCTCATCGCCCGCGAGCGGACTGGACTGGGACAACACGTTGAAGTGCCGATGTTCGACGCGATGTTCACCCTCATCGGCCACTCTGGAGCCTACGCGAACCAGCGCGGTCTGCATCCGCCGCGGGGTATCCACGGCCGCGGCGCCGGGGCGTTCCGCTGCAAAGACGGGAAGTACGTCCAGTTCGACACCTCCAGCGCACGCCACCTGGTGTGGTTTGCGCAGGCGGCGGGCATCACCGACTGGGGTCCGGAGTTGCTCGACATCGTGCGCCTGCGCGACGAGGCCGTCAACCAGCGGCTGCACGCGAGGCTCCGCGAGCTGTTTCTCAGCCGGACGGCCGGCGAGTGGGAGGACCTGGGGAATCGAGCCGGTGCCGCCATCGGCTGGGCGCGCACCACCGATGAGTGGATTGAAACCGACCACGCGCGGGAGATCGGCGCCGTTGTCCAACTGGAGGATCCCGAATTTGGTCCGACGTGGATGGCCGGGTTGCCCGTGCACCTCACGGCGACCCCGGGCTCGCCGCGGGGCCCGCGCCATCTGCCCGATGCCGACCACGCGGACATCGTGCGCGAGTTGGACCGGCTGCCTCCCCCGGCGCCGGTCGCCGGCGCCGAACCGGACCTGGCCCATCCGCTGCAGGGGATGAAAGTCCTCGACCTGTGCGTCGCCCTGGCGGGCCCGACCTGTGGCCGGCTGCTGCTCGAGTTTGGCGCCGACGTTGTCAAAATCAATGCGCCGCAGGCAGGCGTCGGTGGCTACCTCAATCGGGGAAAGCGGTCGCTCCTGCTGGACCTGGCGGCGTTCGAGTCGCAGCAGGTGTTCTGGAAGCTGGTAGAGAGCGCCGACGTGGTGGTGGAGAACTTTTCACCCGGGACCGCCGATCGTCTCGGGATTGGCTACCGCGAAGTCAAGGCGCGCAAACCAGATATCGTCTATTGCTCGGTGAGTAGCTATGGGCAGTTCGGCCCGTGGCGGAACGGGCGCGGTTGGGAACGCCAGGGACAGGCCGTCGCCGGCATCATGGAGCGCCAGACGCCGCCGGCGATTCTCGGCCCGTACAACCTGATCGACATCGGCACCGGCACGCTGGCAACGTTCGCGACCGGTCTCGGCCTGTATCACCGACTGCGGACTCGTCAGGGACAGCATGTGCAGGCGTCGCTGTGTCAGACGGCAACGTATCAACAGACGCCCTACGTGCTCCAGTACGCCGGTCGGGTCAGCGACGAGCCACGCGGCTATATGACGCTGGGCACCGGTCCGCTGAATCGCTTCTACCAGGCGAACGACCGCTGGTTCTTTCTCGCCGCGCCCGGATCGGTGGCTGGCAAGCTCGCCGACGTCGAGGGACTCACGACACGCGGGCTGGATGGCGCTGACCTCGAGCAGGCGCTGGAAGACCAGTTCAGTCAGTGCCCGGCGGACACCTGGGTCCAGCGCTTGCGTGCGCTGGGGATCGCCGCCCAGGTGCGCGTCCCGGTCGCCGAGCTGATGGCTGATCCGTACGTGCGACAGCGCGGTCTCAGCGTGAGCCAGGATGTTGTCGACGTCGGCACGACCACCACGCCCGGGCTGCCGGCGAGACTGTCGCGGACGCCGATGCGGCTTGGCGACCCGCCCCACCGGCCGGGCGCGGACGCATCCGGGATCCTGGACGAAATCGGTCTGGCCGAAGAGTTGCCGAAGCTCGAGAAAGCCTGGCTGCTGCAGGTCGCCGATCTACCGGCGGCCTGGTGAAAGACAAGTCGAGAGGAGCACACGACCTTTGATGTGGAGTAGCACCGACCGGATTCTGGTTTCGCACGCCGGCAACCTGCCCCGGCCGGAGTACATCGATCGGCTGATCGAGGGTGGCAAGGCTCGCGAAGGCTCGAACCGCGCGGAGTACCACCAGCAGTTGCCGAAGGCGGTCACCGAGATCGTCGATCGACAGATCGAGCTCGGCGTGGATATCGTCAACGATGGTGAGTACGCCAAGGCGGGCAGCTATGGCGGCTACATGCAGGAACGAGTCGCGGGTTACTCGACGGTCCCGGTCGATCCGAACCGCAAACCGAAGCGAGCTGGCACCGCCGAACGCGATCGGCGCCTGTTCCCGGGCTTTTACGCCTCGGGTTTGTGGTTTTCCGGTTCGGGCGGACCCATCCGGCCTGGCTTTGCTACGCCGGGCGAGGTTCGCACGATCAATCCTCGCGAGGCGCGCGCGTGCACGGCGCCGATCACGTATATCGGCCAGGCAGCCGTAGCTGAGGACGTCGCGAATCTCAAAGCCGCGACTCAGGGCAAGGACGTCGAAGGCTACATCGCCGCGCTCGGGCCGTTGAGTCTGGGCGCCGGCGTGGTGAATCAACACTACCCCACCGAACAGGACTACATGCAGGCGGTCGCGGACGCCTGCCGCGAGGAGTACAAAGCGATCACCGACGCCGGGCTGATCGTCCAGGTCGACGAACCGGAGTTCTGCACCACGTGGTCGTTCTATCCCGAGTGGACCGTGGACGAATTGCGCGGCTACCTTGGCACCGCGGTCGACATCATCAACCACGCCCTCCGCGGCCTGCCTGAAGACCAGATCCGCTTCCATACTTGCTGGGGCAGCGGCCATCGGCCGCACGTCACCGATATCGAGCTCAAGTACTTCGCCGATCTGTTGCTCAAGATCAACGCTCGCCAGTACGCCGTTGAAGCTGCCAATGTACGGCACGAACACGAGTACCACGTGTGGGAGGATGTGAAGCTCCCCGCCGGCAAGATGCTCATGCCGGGCGTCATCTCACACGCGACCGATCTGGTGGAGCACCCGGAGCTCGTAGCGGAGCGGATCGTGAACTTCGCCAAACTGGTGGGGCGAGAAAACGTCCAGACCGGAACCGATTGCGGGATCGGGTCGCGGGTCGGCCACGAGGAGATCGTCTGGGCGAAACTCAAAGCGATGTCCGACGGCGCGGCGATCGCGTCAAAGAACCTGTGGGGCAAGTAAGCGCCGCGACGTTGCGTGCATCGGTGCAGTCCGGGTCGGGTGAGCCCACGCTCCGCGGGGTACACCCTGCGGGCCCCCGCCGCCAGTCGCTGCTCCGCGCAAGCACAAGCTGGCTCCGCCGTCCGAACGGCGACAGTCGTCTGGGGCATGAGTGGGATTTGCCTTTGAGGCCGGTCAGCGTGATCGAGCGGATGATCATCTTCTGCGCGACCAGGAAGATCAGCATCGTCGGCGCGGCCGAGATCGCCGCACCCGCCATGAGCTGGCCGTACTCGCTGAAGTAGTCGCCTTTGAATTGGATCAAGGCGACCGGCAACGTCATGACGTCGGCCGCATTGACGACGATTTACGGCCAGGCGAAGTCATTCCAGAAGAACAGGAACGTAAAGATGGCGAGCGTCGCGATGGCGCCGCCGGACACCGGCAGGACGATTGACCACAGGATGCGGAAACGACTACAGCCATCGATCCGGGCGGCATCCTCCAGCACTTAAACAGTCAGGCGTTGTTAACGCCGCCGGCATCGGAACAGGTACCCGGGCGGCGTTGACGGACCGGAACAGCGCCAGTAGAGTTCTCGAAATGTTTCGAAGCTCAGCCGCACCCCTGGGCACGGCCGCGCGAAGCGGCTCGAGTCCCCGGCTGATCCGGAGCTGCGTCCTCCGCCAACCGCTGGGCACCCGCGCAAGGGCTGCGTGCAGATCCAACAGTTGCTGGCGCTGCGGCATCGGCCAACCGCGGTGTTCGCGGTGAGTGACAAGACTGCTTTCGGGGCCATGGAAGCCATCAAAGACGCCGGGCTGCGCATTCCCGAGGACGTCTCCATCGTCGGCATCGACGACGTCCACGAGAGCGCCTACAGCTCGCCGCCGCTGACGACGTATCTGGTCCCGAAGCGCGCGCTGGGCGCGATGGCCGTCGCCACCCTGGACGCGCTGCTGGCGCCGGGCGCGCCGCCGGCGCCGGCAAAGATCGCCCTGGTCGGCGCGCTCGTCGTTCGCGAGTCGTGTATGGCGCCGCGCACCGGCTCTTGATTTCGGCCGAGCCGCTCGGCGAGCTGCACGGCCAGCCGGTCGAACGCTACACGCTGACCGAGGGTCAGCTGCGGGTGCGCATTCTGACCTACGGCGGGATCATCCAGACCCTCGAAGTTCCGGACCGTGCCGGTCAGTGTGCCAATGTGGCACTGGGTTTCGCTCGTTTGGATGAATACTTCAGGGGCACCACGTTTTTCGGCGCGATCATCGGGCGGTTCGCCAACCGCATCGCTGGGGGCCGGTTCAGCCTTGACGGGGTGACGTACGCGCTGCCCACCAACAATGGCCCCAACTCGCTCCACGGCGGTACGTCTGGCTTCGATCAACAGCTCTGGCGGGCGCGCGTGACGGCGCGTTCGCTGCACCTCACGTATACGAGTCCGGATGGCGACCAGGGCTACCCTGGCGAGCTGACCGCGGAGGTCACCTACACGCTCGGGACGGCGCATGACCTGCGCGTCGAGTACCGGGCGACGACGGACCGCCCGACGATCGTCAACTTCACCAACCACAGCTACTTCAACCTGGCCGGCGAGGGAACCGGCGACGTCGGCGATCACCTGCTGACGCTCCACGCGGAGCGGTATACCCCGATCGACGCGACGCTCATTCCGACGGGCGCGATCGCACCGGTCGCGGGTACGCCGCTGGACTTTCGCACCCCGCGGCCAATTGGCGAACGAATCCGCGACGGGTTCGAGCAACTCGTGCTGGCGCAGGGCTACGACCACAACTTCGTGCTGAACCGGCCCGGCCCGGCAGATCGTGAGTTGCTTCTCGCAGCCGTGGCTGAGCATCCCGCGAGCGGTCGGGTGCTGGAGGTGCTGACCACCGAGCCAGGCATCCAGTTCTACTCCGGTAACTTCCTCACCGGCGCCCAGGTCGGCACCGGTGGCCGCACCTACCGCCAGGGCGACGGCTTCACGCTGGAAACCCAGCACTACCCCGATTCGCCAAACCAGCCAGATTTTCCGTCCACGGTCCTCCGACCAGGTGAGATCTTCGCATCGACAACCGTGTTCCGCTTCTCCACCACGGCTCCACGGCTATAAACATTCAGCCGCAAGAGAGCGAGCGCAGCGATGCGGGCAGCCCGAAATTGAGCGTCCTTCAGGATCGCGTCGATACGCGCGGGATCCAGACGCGCATGGCGCCGGGGTCGCGGTTGGCCCAGGCGTAGTAGGGGACGGCGGTCAGGGTGATGGGCTGGGGCGGCTGCGTTTCGGCGGCGACCAGGGGGTGGTAGAGGGCGCCGTCGGTCCATGATTCGGTGGGGCTGCCCACGCCACGGGCCTGCACCATGGTGACGCCGCCCAGCACATCCGGATGAAAGCTCGATTCGAGCGGGGCGGTCGTGTCGATCTGCACGCCGAGGATCGCGGCGGTCGGCGAATCGACCTGCTCCAGGCAGTAGACCAGCGGACCGCGTACGATCGCGGCGGAGTCGCGCGTCGACTCCAGCCGGGGGTTGGCGGCCACCAGTCGCGCCGGCATGGGCAGCGTCAACTCGACGCGTTCGCCAACCTGCCAGACGCGTGAGATCGCCAGGTACCCCGGCCCGTCGCCGGCGACGTCCACCGGCTGCCCGGCAACCCGCAGCCCCGGCGAAGTGCACCACCCGGGCCGCCGCAGACGCAGCTCCCAGGGTGTCGTGTCAGTCTCCGTCACGGTCAGCACGATGCGACCATCCCACGGATAGTCGGTCGCCACCGACACGCCCACCCATCGGCGCGGTGCCAACTCGGCCTGGATGTCCGACGCCCCGTACTGGTGGATCTGCAGCCCCGCCGGGCTCGCGGTCGCGAAGTAGTGCCCGAGCGAGGCCAGCAGGCGCATCACATTCGGCGGACAGCACGCCACGCGATACCACGGCTGGCGGTCACGCGAGCGCCGCCCGGCGCCCATCACTTCACCGCGACTCAGCAGCGGATTGATGTAGTAGAACCGCTCCCCGTCGAGTGACACACCACTGAGAAACCCGTTGAAGAGTGTCGATTCGATCAGGTCGGCGAAACGGGCTTCACCGGTGGCGAGCAGCATCCGCCAGTTCCACATGATGCTCGCGATGGCCGCGCAAGTCTCGTTGTACGCCGCTTCATTCGGTAGCTCGTACGGTCGGCCGAACGCTTCGCCGTCGTAGCGCGCGCCGGCCCCGCCGGTGACGGAGACCTTGTGCTCGACGAAGTCGTGCCACTGACGCTCGAGCGACTCGAGCAGCGACGGGTCGCCGGTCTCGAGATACACGTCGGCGACGCCAGACGCCAGGTACAGCGCCCGCACGGCGTGCCCCTCCAGCTCGGTCGTCGCGCGGACCGGGATGCGGTCCTGGTAGTACGCCCGTCCACCAATCGGGCTCGGGCCAAGCAGCCCACGGCCGCGCTGGTCGACGAAGAACTTCGCCAGGTCGAGATACCGGGCGTCCTCGGTTTCGCGATACAGCTCTACCAGGGCCATTTCGACTTCGGGGTGGCCGGGGGTGCCCGCGCGCCGGTCCGGACCGAAGACCGAGCCGATGTGGTCCACCAGCCGTCGCACGACGTCCAGCAGACGCCCGTCGCCGGCGCAGCGCTGGAAGGCCACGGCCGCCTGGATCAGGTGCCCGGCACAGTACAGCTCGTGACCGTGGGAAATGTCAGTCCAACGACTCTCCGGGGCAACGACCTGGTAGTAGGAATCGAGATAGCCGTCGTCGGCCTGGGCCGCCCGGACGAGCTCGATGGTGGTGTCCGCGGCGGCCTGCAGCTCCCGGCTGAGCCCGAGGGCCGACTGGTAGCCGACCGCTTCGAGCCATTTGTAGACGTCGGAGTCCTGGAAGACCGGACCTCGGTACTCACCGCTGACCTGCCCAGCGGCCAGGCGGAGATTGTTGAGATTGCCGGCCTCTTCCAGCATGCGGTACCCGTGGCCGAGGCTGCGGTCGGCGTTGACACTCTGTCGGGCGGCCCAGAATCCGCCCGACAGAAATACCTTCCCCAGCGACAGCGTGCGCCACTGCGCATGCGGGCTCTGTTTTGTATCCACTGGAATACGCGTGCCACCCATCAGCTCTGGATCTCCGTAGTGCTCACACGCCGTTCGCCAGGTGGTAGTACACCTGGTTCCAGCGGAGCTCTTTTTTGAATGCGTCCACACGCGTGGCGTCGTCGATGACCAGGAGCTCGATCCCCGCGATCTCGGCGAAGTCCTGCACGGGCTCCACGCTCAGCGCCTGACTGAAGCTGGTGTGGTGCGGGGCACCGGCCAGGATCCACGCCTCGGCTGCCGTGTTGAGGTCCGGCCGGGGCTGCCAGACCGCCCGCGCGACCGGCAGCCGCGGCAGCGGCTCGTCCGGCGCGACCACGTCGATCACGTTGACGACCATGCGGAACCGGTCCCCGAAGTCCAGCAACCCGGCGACCACACCCGGACCGGCCGGCGCCGTAAACACCAGCCGCACCGGATCCTCTTTACCACCGATCGCCAGCGGGTGAATCTCGCACGCTGGTTTCGGGTCACTCGAGATGGTCGGGCACACTTCCAGCATGTGCGCTCCCAGCACCTTCGCCCCGTTGGGGGTGAAGTGGTAGGTATAGTCCTCCATAAACGACGTGCCGCCCGGTAGCCCGCTGGCCATGACCTTCATCAGTCGGACCAGAGTCGCCGTCTTCCAGTCGCCCTCGGCGCCGAACCCGTAGCCGTCGGCCATGAGGCGTTGCGCGGCGATGCCGGGGAGTTGCTTCAAGCCGTGCAGGTCCTCGAACGTGTCGGTGAAGGCATTGAAGCCGCCGGCCTCGAGGAAACTGCGCAGGCCAACTTCGATCCGCGCCGAATCGCGCAGCGACTCGTGCCGCTGGCCGCCTTTCCGAAGTGGCTCGGCCAGCACGTACTGGTCCGCGTAGTCGGCGACCAGACGGTCGACTTCGGCGTCGGAGGCCGCGTTCACCGACCTGGCGAGATCGCCGACACCAAACGCATTCACCGACACGCCCAGCCGGACCTGAGCCTCGACCTTGTCGCCTTCGGTCACCCCCACGTGGCGCATGTTTTCGCCAAACCGGGCGACTTTCAGCGACTGAGCGTCGTGCCAGGCGCAGGCGGCGCGGGTCCAGGCGCTCAGCCGCGCCGCGACCTGCGGGTCTTGCCAGTGGCCGACCACCACCTTGCGGTTCAGTCGCAGGCGGCTGACCATGAACCCGAATTCGCGGTCGCCATGCGCCGACTGGTTCAGGTTCATGAAGTCCATGTCGATCCCGGACCACGGAATCTCGCGGTTGAACTGCGTGTGCAGGTGGGCGAGCGGCTTCTGGAGCGCGTTCAAGCCGGCGATCCACATTTTCGCCGGCGAAAACGTGTGCATCCAGGCGATCAGCCCGACGCAGGCGTCGGCGGCGTTGGCTTCCAGGCACAGACCGCGGATGGCTTCGGGGGTCGTCACGACCGGCTTGAAAATCACGCGCACCGGCAGCGCGTCCCCAGCGTCGAGCGCCTGGGCGATCTGCCTCGAATGGTCCGCAACCTGCCGGAGCGCCTCCTCCCCGTAGAGGTGCTGGCTGCCGGTCACGAACCAGACTTCGAACTGCTTCAGGTCCATCAGCGTCTCCCTACTGGCCGTAGTTATTGAGATAGACACGGTGGAGGCGGGCTACTTCTTGTGGTGGCAACGGTTCGGCCTGGCCGCGGAGCAACGCGATGTGCACGGTTCGGGCAACGTCCTCGGTCATCACGGCCGCCTTGACAGCGGCCTCCGCGTTCTTGCCGATCGTGAAGACGCCGTGGCTCTTGATCAGGATGGCTGGCGAGTCGCCGATCGAGCGGACGATCTCCTGGCCGATCTGCTCGTCGCCGATCTGACAGTACGCGCCGATGGGGATCTGCGTGCCGAACTCGTCGGCCATCGCGGTCAGATACACCGGGATGGCCTGGCCGAGGAGCGCGAAGCTGGTGGCGTAGGTGGAATGGGTGTGGACGATCCCGCCCACGTCGGGGCGGTGGCGGTAGACGTACAGGTGCGTCGCGGTGTCCACCGACGGCTTCAGCGGCCCCTCCACAACATTGCCGTCCAGGCCGACCACCACCATGCTCTCGGGCCGCAAGTCCTCGTACCGCACGCCGCTGGGCTTGATCACCACATAGCCGGTTTCGGTGTCCCGCCCGCTCACGTTGCCGCTGGTCCAGGTCACCAGCCCATGCTTCGGCAGTTCGAGGTTCATGGCGCACACCTCGCGCCGCATTGCCGCGCATAACACCGCTGTTAGCCCACCACGCCCGGGTCGCGTATTCGTCCGGGGCGGGGGAGCCCACGAAGTTGCGCGCCCTGCACAAGTCCGGGTCGGGGGAGCCCTGCGGGCCCCCCGCCGCCAGTCGCTGCTCCGCTCGCAGGCTCGCTGCGCGCTCCTT
>Ga0209166_10004184_pt1 | contig 10175 bp, 10 predicted proteins | sample Coa_R1_3_FD_187151 | JGI IMG/M metagenome (GOLD analysis project Ga0209166, IMG submission 187151) | Surface soil microbial communities from Centralia Pennsylvania, which are recovering from an underground coalmine fire - Coalmine... | ecosystem: Environmental > Terrestrial > Soil >... | reverse complement strand
TTTCACATACAGCTCGGTGACCATTCCCGAGGATGAGCAACTGAGCTGGATATTCTCCGACTCCGGTTCAACCAAGCCCACACCAGCCACTGTACGATCAGAAGGCGATTCCGGCGGCGGTGCCGACGGATGCGTCGCAATGTGCCTGGGGCGCACACTATAGGTCCAGCCGGCAGCCGCCAAGACCGCAATACAAGCAACGAGCGGTAAGATATAACCCTTCATGGTCTTCACTCCCTAAGTGGTTTCCGTTCTCGTACCGATCAGGCGCCAATCAAAGTTCCCACTCGCCCTCGGCCCAGCGCAATCTCGGTGATAAGACCATCCTCCATATGGGCGATGGTATCGGCGAATTCAAAGATGCGGTTATCGTGTGTAACAACGATCACTGCGCGGTCCAGTCGCACAGCACTCTCAGAAAGAAGCTCCATAACCTGGTGACCGGTCTTGGCGTCCAGTGCTGAAGTTGGCTCATCGCAAACAATCAGCCTGGGCTCATGGATCAATGCTCGAGCAAAGGCTACGCGCTGCTGCTCCCCGCCGGAAAGCCGTGACGGCAAAGCATTGGTTCGCTCTCCCAATCCCAGCATAGCCAGCAAATCCGAAGCTTTCTCAATCGCCTCTCGCCGTCTCCACCCGGCGACCAGAAGGGGCACCGCAGCATTCTCGGCAGCAGTAAGGGCCGGGAGCAGGTTGAATTGCTGAAAGACAAAACCAAGGTTTTCCTGGCGGAACAAGATTCTCTCTCGCGCAGACATCTTCTCCGTATGCTGACCCAGCACCTCAAGGTCGCCTTCCGTAGTATCCAGCAGCCCAGCGATGATCGAGATAAGCGTGGTCTTGCCGCATCCCGACGGTCCCACGAGCATGGTCATTTCGCCCATGGGAATCTTGAGATCCAGGCCGCGCAACACCTGAATGCGCGTGTCTCCGGCGCCAAACCACTTTTCCACCTTAGTACAAACCGCAGCATGCTCCATGTGTGCGTTACCCCCGGAAGACGATGGCCGGTTCTAGAATCAAAACTTTGCGAATGCTGGCGACACTGGCGAGAATCACGACAAATAACACAACAACTCCAGCGCCGGACATAGTCTGCCAGAGAAGAATGAATCCTCGCGTCGCTTCTTTATGCGAGATAACCGCGAAGAACGCAGCAGCCAGCCCCATTCCTAAACCATACCCAACGGCGCCAACCAGTGAGGCCTGCAGCAGAATCATGCGAACAATGCGGCCATTGGTTGCTCCGATGGCCTTGAGCGCACCAAACTGTTTGAGGTTCTCAAGGGTGAACATATAGAAAGTCTGGCCGGCGACGACCGTACCTACCAGAATGGCGATAATAACGGTGATGCCGACGCTGGCCGGAATGCCGGTATTGTGGATGTAATACAAGATCGTTGCCCAACCAAAGTCCTTGCTGGTCTCTGCCTCAAGACCAGTTCCATCATGGATGCGCTTGGTTAAATCGCCTGGAGGCACCCCAGGAGCCGCTTTCACAAGAACAAATGAAAGGAGTTTTCTTTCCTGTCCAACGAAGTTAAGGGCTTCGGTGTAGCGCGTGTAAAAGACGGGAAGCGTGCCAAAAGGCGGGGACGCATCGACGATGCCGACAATTTTCGCTCGATGATCGTTCATCTCCAGGGTCTTGCCGAGTTGGGGCGGCTGACCGGGGAAAAAAAAGTGATAGCCAGCCAGATCGATGACTACTGCATCGGGTTCGCGCAGGTTCTCAACGGACCCCATAACCATCCGACGCGGCTCCGGCGCTCCGGCGAGAGAGGCGTCATCGATTCCAAGCAGGATGGTCTGGCGGAACTTACCCTCGGGGGAGATGGCGCGCGACGATCCCCGGAAGAACGGAACTGCCCAGCTCACTCCGGTAATCCCACGTACCCGGTCCACGTCGCTGTCTTTGAGCGCATATACTTCATCGATATACCGTGTGGCCGGATCCATCACCCAAATGTCGGCATCGGTTACATCGAGAATCACCGATCGCGTGCGATTCATCAGCGCACAGAAAAGGGATGATTGCTGTGCAATCAGGAACGAGCTAAAGGCAATGGCGAACACCAGCCCCAAGTACTTAGCCCTATCTCCTGTGAGCATGCGTAGCGCGAGCCAGTAAAGGGCCGTTGGCGAACCCCGTCTTACCGCCGGGCGGGAGGAAGGTTCCGATACGTCAGGAAGTCTGCGATCTGATTTTTCTGCAATAGCTGGACTGCTCACGATGGAATGCATGGTTTCTCACACTAGGTCCTTACATTTCACGACACTTACTCAGTAACTCCACAAATAAACGATGCACGCGGAGCAACCCCACGATCTGGCCGTACCTGTATATGCTTTTATCCCACTTGCTTAAGTATCGGCACCTCTGCCGCTGAAGCACGTTCACCTTGCTGCCCGACACCCGCAAAACGGCGCGCCATGATCCCAGTCTGCTCTAAGGCCGCAGCCTTTGCGTCCTTGGCGAGATCGCTCCGCATTTGGTTTTCAGCATGAATGAATGTGACATCGGTCAGCCCCATGAAGCCCAGGATGCGGCGCAGGTAGGGCTCCTGGAAATCGGATTGGAAGCGAGGTGTTCCCGGCGCGTAACTGCCGCCCCGTGAGGTAACCACAATGACTTTTTTATCCTTGATAAGCCCCCTGGGACCTTGGGCATCGTATACGATGGTTCTGCGGACACGCACTACCTGGTCAATCCATGCCTTGAGTTCCCACGAAACGGTGAAGTTGTGCATCGGCGCGCCAATGAGAACCACATCCGCTGCCAGCAACTCCTGGATGAGTTCATCGGAGGTTGAGAGATATGCTTGCTGCTCCGGCGTCAGCTTCGATGGGTCTTCAAATGTAGCGAGCCAATCATCCGTGATGTGCGGAAGAACGGTGCGCGCGAGATCTCTCTCAATAACCTCGGCGCCAGGGTTCAACTCTTTCCACGACTCAACAAATACGGATGTCAACTGCCGTGACACCGAATGACTGCGGGCGCTGGAATCGATACGAAGTAAACTCACGAAGTTCCTCTTTCTGGCGGTTGAAAACTAGCCTGGTCAATAGTTGACTAATCAATTGATGCTGCGACTGCGACCCCAGTTGTAGATTTTTTCTGCTTCGCTTTTGCCTCGATGAAACGGCCACCTTCATTTTTTCGCGCGGCCGTAAAGTTCAAGACGTTATGATCTTTTTGCAGATATTTTCTTCTGCAAAGCTGGGACAGGATTATCTCCCTCCCAAAGCATCAGCCTGGCGCGGCATGCGTCCAAACTGGTTTTTGGAAGAAGCATGATTCAAACTCCACAAGACTTCACGATGGCGCAGCCAAGCCCCCAGCCAGAGCAGGGACAGGATCACAGCAGGAGGAAAAAAAGCGTTCCCATGCTGCATGTCCGTGGCGATGGCGCCTCCTAAATAGGACGAAACCAACAGCAACCCGACGGACCTAGTGGCCGGTATAAGAAAAAGAAGAGCGCTTGCAACTTCCGCAATGGCAATCATGGTCAGCCTGCTTCCCTCAAAGCCAAAGGCCCCAAGCTGGTTTACTACTTTGGGCACATGCGCAAACTTCGCGCCGGCACTCGCAATGAGCACAACGGAACCCAGGTAGATCAGAACCTGACCTGCGATTCGGCGCCCTTTACCGATTGAAACATTCTCTGTATTCACTTTAGACTCCTTTTGAAGAAGTGATTCAGTGTGTCTTAATTTCATGCTTACTTATTCATGAGAACAATAGCTAAAGGTCCTTGTTTACAGGCAAGGCAACAACCATGAGCCGTTTTCCTCTGTATTCAAAGACAAGCAATGAATCAGGTTTGTGACACTTCAGGAGAGGAGACCGGGCGAAGATCAGACCGGTTTTGGATCATATATCTCTTGACTTGATGTACGATTTGGCGGCACTCTGATTCATCTTTACCGGTAGTCTGGGCTATTTTTGAGTACTCGCAGTCAAAAATAGTTCGTAAAAGGAAGACGACACGCTCTGCCGGAGTGAGACGATCGAGCATCATGAGAAAAGTATTGGAGACGGACCTGCCTACTGGAAGATCTGCTGATGCAGGCTGGCGAAATCCGGCAAGTGGACATGACTTGAGTTCTCCTTTGTGTCGCATACATTCGGTGCTGAGCCTGGCAACAGTAGTCACAAGAAAGGTTCTTGCATTCACAGGCCCTGCATTTGGGATTTGCAGCCAGAGACGGAAGGTCTCCTGCAACATGTCTTCCGCATCGGCGGCAACTCCGAGGATGCTGTCTGCGACGGAAAACAAGAGCGAACGATGCAGTTCAAATACCTGCTCGTGGTCCGGACTTGCGCTGTCCTCGACTCCTTCAGTCATTGAGCTTAGTGTCGTTGAATAGCGCTCCAACCTCATCAAACAACGAAAACGAACCGGATGCCGTCAAAACAATAGCTTGACTGCGACCAGTCCTTGGAGACAGCCACAACAATAACTCCTTCCCTTAGTAACCTTTAACTCCCAGTGAGAGTTATGACCAAGAGAGGGGTCCTTTTGTGACACTCACCTCACCAAAAACTCTAAGTATTGATAAGAATCAGATAACCAGATGTGAATTCCACAGAATCAGCAAGCCAGAGCGTGCACACGCTGCAGTTTTTTCGGGTTCCGCAGAATATAGATATTGCGCACTTGCCCGTCTGCCACATCCACTGTGATAACGGTTTCGACGCGCCCATTTACACAGCTAAGCAGACCAGGCTGACCATTGACTTGCACAAAGGTGACAACTGCGTTTTCCGGCTTGAATTTCCTGGTTGCGCCGACCATCAGCCGTGCTGCCTGTTCGCAGCCATGAACCGGGTTCAGCAATGCCGACGCCTTGCCGCCGCCATCGGTATGCACGGTAATATCGCTGGAGAAAAGCCGCAACAGTCCATTCATATCGCCACGTATAGAAGCTTCCAGAAATTCCCGCAATAATTTTTCCTTCAGCGCCGGCGAAGCGTCAAATCGGGGCCGCATTTCCTTGATGTGTAATCGAGCCCTGCGAAAAATTTGACGGCAGTTTACTTCGTTCTGGCCAGCGATCTTCGCAACCTCAGAATATTCATAATCGAACACTTCACGGAGCAGGAAGACGGCCCGTTCCACCGGGCTAAGCCGCTCCAGAAGCACCAGAAACGCCAAGGAAAGCGATTCATCCAGCTGCGGAAGGGACGATGGATCGTTTGCAGGCGCAGTCACCATCGGCTCCGGCAACCATTCCCCGACATACTGTTCTCGCTGTACGCGGGCCGATTGTAAATAATTGATGCAAAGGCGGGTAATCACAGTCACCAAGAATGCCTTGGGCGATTGTATTTCAACAGCAGATGATTGCTGCCAGCGCAGAAAAGTTTCCTGCAGCATGTCTTCAGCATCCGCTAAAGAGCCCAGCATACGGTAAGCGATTGAAAGCAACAAAGGTCGATATTGGATAAAAGCATCAAGCCGATGCTCTACGGCCATGCTGGCTGGGGTTACGGATGTCGACATTGCAGATGCCACGCCTCGCATGATCATAATTATATTATTGAATCCAACTCCCCACGAAAAACGCTCAAAGATATTTACATGGAACGATTCTTTTCCCAATTTCGCTTCGCTGTCCGCATCAAGAAATAAGACCATCCAGCCTTGAGCTCTGAATAAAACCCGGATACGGACTGAAGGAGAGACCAAACGGACATGGAATCTGTGACAACTCAGGGGTAAATAATTTTCGCTATCCAGTGAACAAAGCTTTACCCCTGATACGTGGATTCATATCTCCAAGCAACCAAAATACTAGTGTGGTGAATCAGTGAATTCTTGCATAATTCAAATTGCTGACCGATTTGCTAAGCCGATGAAAATACATCGGAAATCACGAATAGTCATCGCATGAATTACGCGAAATATCTCTGTTTCAGGACACTAGAACCTATCTCATAAATGCTGTAGCGGCATTGCCACCAGGGCTAAAGCCCTTTTATCGCAGGCTGTAACGCGGGCCTGAAGGCCCGCTCTTCCACCAAATTGCGCTAAAAAAGTGCATTTATGAGATGGCTTCTAATAATTGCCTAATCCACCGCAAACATTGATGGCCTGGGCCGTGATGGCCGCCGAATTGTCTGAGGCAAGCATCACCGCTAACGGGGCCACTTCCTCCGGTTGTACATAGCGGCCGATCGGTATACGGGCCTCAAAGCGGTGCAACACTTCCTCGGCATCAATTTTCCAGACTTTGGCATAGTTGTCGCGAGCGGTCCTAGCCAAATCCGTCTCGACGAACCCCGGACAGATGGCGTTGACTGTAATTCCAGTCTTCGCCAACTCAAGTCCCAAAGATTTTGAGAAGCCGACTACACCATGTTTTGAGGCTGTATAAGCGGCTGCCAATTGCACACCCTGCTTACCGCCTGTGGACGCCATATTAATGATGCGTCCCCATTTTTGCTTGAGCATTCCAGAACGCGCTAAGACTGCACGCGTCATTCGGTAAGTGCCGTTCAGATTGACATCGATTACATCAAACCAGACTTTTTCGGGAGTATCTACAGTGGGCCCTCCGCCGCCGCGCCCGGCGTTGTTGACGAGAACATCGATTTTACCCAGCTCCTTTGCGGCTGCATCTACAACCTTCTCTACAGATGCCGTGTCCCTCACATCAAGGGCTGCACCGGAAAGATGCAGGCCATTTCCGTGCCGGCCATTTTGAAACTCAGCTTTCAAGCTCTCAATGCCTTTGTCGACACTCTCTTCGGTTTGACCCGTAATAAATACAGAAGCACCTTCGCGCAAGTAGGCGAGGGCAATGGCCCGTCCTATTCCTCGCGCGCCGCCAGTTACAATTGCTGTTTTGCCAGCCAAGGTCATACATTTTTCTCCATATAATTCTTCATTCCATTCAAGTCGCCAATCATGTTTTGGCTGATCCGCGCCCGCACCGCAGCTTCCTGTATCAGATCAGCCAGTTCGAACTTGTGTGCTACCCGTACCCGGGTCTTCCCTTCCCCGGCCGGCTCAAAGAACCATTCGCCGGCCAGGGCCTTGATGGGGTGACGAGGGGTCAAGCTCCAGAAGCGAATGGTCTTCGCATCCGGCAGGATTTCCCGGCGCGAACGCCAGGTAAGAACGTCTTTTCCAAAATTTGCTGTCAATTCAATTTCCTGATCCCCGTTGCTTTCTCGAAGGACACGTGCCTTATGCACAGCAGGCATGAATTCGGGCCAGCGATCGAGACAAGAACAAAGTTCAAAACATTGCTGCCACGATTTCGAGATCACGATGTCATGCTCAGCCGACAAGACGTTAGGCTGACTGCTATCGGCGGGTTGCTCGGGAACTCCTTCGATCACATTGCATAGCTCGAAAAGCTGGGGATTTCCTTTGGCCACAGTGTGCACCTCGGCCACATGCTGCTGCGCTTGGGGCTGCCGCCACATGCGATTGAAGTCTTCCCGTGAGCGCCACTGAACGCAGTTCGCCACATAGGCGCCACCCACTCCACGATAGACGCGCGCGGAGAGAAAGCCTGGTTGGTGCCGCATGGTTTTATCAGCCGCCTGCGTCAGTATGTCGATCAATTGCTGCTGCTTTTCAGGCTCGACCGGAAAAACATTTATTAAGGTCAGGCAGTTTTCGAGATTGCTCATAATTTAACCTCGTCTCATGCTCAGTCGTGGAACATGGCAACCACGCGGGTCCAGCCGGCGCTCGCTTTCGCAACTTTGATCGGAAAACAAGCCACCATAAAGCCCCGCGGCGGTAATAGATCCAGGTTGGTCAGTTTCTCAATCTGGCAGTATTCTTTCGATCGTCCTGCATAGTGGGAGGGCCAGATGCAACTCACGTTCCCAGTCCTTTGAAATTCACTACGCATGTAACTGAATGGCCGATCCAAGCCCCAGCTATCGGTCCCAATGATCCGGATCCCCTGCTCAATCAGCCACAACGTCGCCTCGCCACCCAGTCCCACTCCACGATCGGGATATGATTTGTCGCCCCACCAGCGAGCGGCGCCCGTCTGCAACAGCAAAATGTCTCCCGGTTGCAATTGATAATCGATGTTGTGCAAGGCCGAGCGCAGATCATCAACAGAAATCTCTTTCCCTTCTTCCAGGCTGCAGAAATCGAGTGCCACGCCCGGGCCATAACACCATTCCAATGGAACCTCATCAATGGTCCGGGCCGGCCTGTCCTGCGAGACCGGCCCATAATGCCAAGGGGCATCCATGTGAGTTCCGGCGTGGGTGATCATGCGAACTTCTTCGCCTGCCCATCCGAGCTTTCCGGGCAGATCATCTGCATTCAGGCCAAATATCTGGCCCATCTGCTCAGCTCCTTCCCGGTGGGAAAAATAACGCACCTGCACCGGCACAACTTCGCTTTCTGATTCCCCAATCGAAAGACTCAGATCAACAAATTTTCTGGAAGTAGGGACGTTCATTAGACGACCGCCACCAATCCATTTTTGTGCATGAGCCAGACGGTCATCCAATCGCCCATTTGCGGCAAGCATTCGTTGAACCGGTCAGAACAGACATGTTCCGAGCCTTCGAGCACTATGGTTTCCACGGGACCCTCTGCCCATGCTTTCATCGCCTCGATCTGGGCGGAATCAACCAGGTGATCGGCGGTGCCATGTACAATGAGCAGCGGGGCTTTCATCTTGCCTCGTTGCGGCTCCAGAGTCACATAAGGGAATAGCTCCTCAACATCTGCATCCGAGGGAAGCCCAAATGAATTGCGCACAGTCGCCGCGGCTACGGGTGGCAGTTTTGCCAGAATCCCATGATCGAAGAAACCGCCAATACTGATGCAGGCACTGATGCGCTGATTGGCGGCGCTCGAAAGGCAGGCCAGGTACCCGCCAAAGCTCACCCCAAAACATCCAATGCGGCTAGGTCTCACGCGTGGATCGGAGGAAAGAAAACCGATTACATTGGAAACCGCTTTTTCGAACCCGCACGTCATGGACGATTGCCGATACAGTTCCCCTTGTCCGGGACCATCAAAATAAAAGACAGAGCAGCAGCGATTCAAAAATATCTCTGCAAAATGATGGAGTTCAACTTCTTTGGCCGAATCCAGTCCGCCGATGAGAATCACGCATGGCGCGCCGGGATTTCTCACGCGCAAATAGCCGGGCAGGCTCATGGATTGAAAGGGTATTTCACAACGGACAATTGCGGGGTTGGCTAACGCGGTAAACTTTTCATAACACCTGCGGCAGGCAAACCGCAAGCCCTCTTTCAGCAACGAGTTTTCGAGCCTCAGTTGCGCATAATGATAGTAAGCCGCCGCCCGCAGCCAATGTTGCCTGGGCGTTTCCAGATAGCCCGCTTTGTGCGCCTTATCCGCTGATTGCTCCCAATGCTCTCCAAGATCGGACATGGCCCGCGAGAATGCAGCCCAGTCGGCAACTTTGGCAGAGAGCCGTTCCATGTCGCCATAACTGATGCCAAAACTCAGAAGGCGTGGATAGAGAGGTCGAAGGTTGAACGATTGGTTCTTCTCTGCCATTTTGGTCTCCGCCTATTGAACATACTTGCGCAGCGCCAGGGCCGCATTCAATCCACCGACGCCGCGAGCGCTGCACATGACAGCGTTGAGCGGCTTCTCTTCCAGCGCACTGCTAAAGTGCGCGGATCCGAAGCTGGGATCGGGATCATCGAGATTCACCGTCGGTAACACGGTACTGGTTTGCATCATCCGGCATGAGAGAGCCACGTCGATGGCGCCCGCCGCTGCCAGCGTGTGGCCGAACATTGATTTAGGAGAGCTGATAGAAGGAGCTTTCGGCATCTCACCAAAGACATCGTGGATGGCAGCGGCTTCTGCTTTGTCATCTGCGATGGTGGCCGCGCCCTCTGCGCTGATATGGTCGATATTGCCGGCCTGCAGGCCGGAGCTGTTCAAAGCCTCAGAGAAACAGCGGGTCAGGCCGCTGCCAGGGGAATCTTGAGGAGCATCCATGGCCACGGAGAATCCCGTTACTTCAGCATAAATGCGGGCTTTGCGCTCCAACGCATGCTCAAGATCTTCGAGGATAAGAATTCCGCTGCCTTCTCCCAGAACCAACCCGTCGCGTTTACGGTGAAACGGCCTGTAAGCTCTGGCAGGATCGGTCGTGTCCTTTGAAAGCAGGCCAGTAGTTCCGTAGAGCAGGAATGCATAAGG
>Ga0209166_10004182_pt1 | contig 10178 bp, 6 predicted proteins | sample Coa_R1_3_FD_187151 | JGI IMG/M metagenome (GOLD analysis project Ga0209166, IMG submission 187151) | Surface soil microbial communities from Centralia Pennsylvania, which are recovering from an underground coalmine fire - Coalmine... | ecosystem: Environmental > Terrestrial > Soil > Unclassified... | reverse complement strand
TACTGCACGATGGCGCCGTCCGCTGGACAGGCAATCAGGCAGCCCGGCTCCTCGCAGTGCATGCACTGGTCTTTGCGCATGAGCCATTGCAGGTTGTCTCCGTCGCCAACTTCGTTAAACTTGATCAGGTTCCAGAAGTTCCATTCCGTCGACGGCATGGTCTGGTAGGTATTGTCAAAGGTAGTCTCGCGGAACTCGTAACCGTTCCACTCCAGGCAGGCAACCTCGCAGGCCTTGCAGCCGATGCAAGTGGTAGTATCCACCAGCTTGCACACGTCGTAGTCGCGGGAAACACCCTTTCCCGGCGTGCCACCACGATGGCCGGAGATCGCTTTAATTTCCAAATTTCCGTTGCTCATTGCGTATCTCCTTTAGGCCTTCTCGATTTTCACCAGGAATCCCTTGAACTCTGGCGTGTAAGCGTTGGGATCGACCACTGTGGGCGAAAGCAGGTTGGCGGGCGTGCGCTCGTTCTCCGGCCGCTTATCACCCAGTCCGCGATAACCCCAGTGAATGGGAATGGTCACCTGATGGACTTCCTTGCCATCAATCGTCATCGGCTTCTGGCGCTTGGTCACCAACGCTTTGCAGTAGTAGGCGCTGCGCGCGCTGGAAACCTTTACTTTGTCGCCGCCTGCGATGCCCAGCTTTTTCGCCAGAGCCTCTGACATCTCCACAAAAGGCTCGGGAACAAGCTGCACATTCATCGGGTTGTTCTTGGTCCAGTAGTGGTAATGCTCGGTCAGGCGATGGGTGGTGCAGACGACATCAAATCCCTGCTCGGGCGTGCCGTATTTGTCCAGGTCCGACTTGAACTTCTTCACCACCGGACTGCTCGACTGGTTGGGGTGAAGCGGGTTCTTGACCGGGCTCTCGATCGGCTCGTAGTGCTCGGGGAATGGTCCGTCCGCCATTGGGCCGAGCGGGACAAAGAATCGCGCCACACCTTCGGGATTCATGATGAAGGGCCCCATGTGGTCCTTGGGATTGGAGTCGGGCTTGAAATCGGGTACGTCATTGCCCGCCCACTTGCCCGTAGCCTCGTTGAACCAGACCTGCTTGCGGCTGGGGTCCCACGGTTTGCCGTCCAGATTACAGGAGGCGCGGTTGTACATCACGCGACGGTTCATCGGCCATGACCAACCCCACGTGGGATGGATGCCAAGGTTGGAGGGATCGTCGGGATTACGCCGCTGCGTATTGGAGCCGGCGTCAGGCCATGAGCCGCAATAGAGCCAGTTTCCGCAGGCGGTGGTGCCGTCATCGCGCAGCCAGGCAAAACCGGGCAACTGCTGGCCGGCCTTCCATTCATTAGGAGGCGGCAGCTTATCGTCCTTGAGATCCGCCAACGCCTTGCCGTTGATTTCCTTGGCCACTTCCGTCAATGACGGGCTGCTGGGGTTGGTATAGGCCCAGCTTACGTTCAGGATCGGATCCGGGAACTTGGTCTCCGGTTTGTCTTTGTCCCTGGTGTACAGCTCGCGTACCTTCAGGAATATCTGCGCCAGGATCGCGTGATCCAGCCGCGCATCTCCCGGCGTTGGCACAGCAGCCCACTTCCATTGCAGCCAGCGCGCGGAGTTGACGAAAGTGCCGTCTTTCTCGGCGAAACCGGCGCCAGGCAGACGATAGACCTCAGTCTTGATGTTTTTCTTTTCGTCGTCGGTGATGCCCGGCGAATCCCAGAATTCAGCGGTCTCCTCAGGATAGATTTCGCAGACTACCAGCCACTCTGCCTTCTTTAAGGCATTGATGTTCTTCTGCGAGTTCGGGCCGATGGCGACTCCATTCATGCCAAACGCAATCAGTCCCTTGAGCTTGCCCTGATACATGGCGTCCCACTGGTCAGTCCAGGAGAAACGCTTGTCACCGATGCGAGGCAGCCAATTCCAGCACCAGTCGTTTTCCTTCTTGGCGGCATCACCGTACATCGCCTTCAGGAAGGAGACGGCAAATTTAGGAGTGTTGGACCAGTAATTGAACGAGTCCCACTCTTTGGGCTTCGACGACGTGGGCGTGGAGCGCTTGAGATAAGCGGCAAAGTCCGCATCGCCTGGAACGGGCACCTTGAGATAGCCGGGCAGAATGTCAAACACCCCGGCCATATCGGTTGCGCCCTGAATGTTGGAGTGGCCGCGCAGAGCATTAACACCTCCGCCGGCGCGCCCCACGTTGCCCATGAGCAGCTGGTACATCGCGGCTGTGCGAATCATCTGTGAGCCGTTCGAGTGCTGCGTCCAGCCCACTGAATAGATGATGGTGCCAACCTTCTTCGTATCCCCGTCTTTGCGGATGGAGGTCAGCAGATCATAGGCATCGTTGAGTTTCTTGACGGAAATGCCCGTGATGCTGGAGACCATCTCCGGTGTGTAGCGCGAGAACTGCTTCTTCATCAACTGGAAGACGCAGCGCGGATGCTCCAGAGAAAGGTCGTACGCGGTGTTGGGCGGCAAGGATGGCGGAGCGGGCGCAGCGCCCGGAGCTCCTTTTGCCCCTGCCGGCCCGCCGGCCGTGTGTCCCTGGCCGGTTGCCAGGGCTGCGGGCTGGGCCCCCGAGTGGGAAGCGTCGCTGGTGGCCGGACCGTCGCCCGCAGCGATCGCGGCCGCGGCGGTGCCGGTCACGTTTCCGCCTTCTTCATAATTCCAGGAGGAAACGTCATATTTCATTGCCGCCGGATCGTATCCTGAGAACAAGCCGTCTTCCGGCAGCTTGAAGCCTTTCTTCACGATGAACGCGGCGTTGGTGTAGTTGGTTACGTATTCCTTGGCAAAGCGGTTGTTCTGGATCGCAAAGTTGATCAAGCCGCCCAGGAACGCCACATCTGTGCCTGCGCGAATCTGGCAGAACTGGTCTGCCTGCGAGGCCGTGCGCTGGAAGCGCGGATCCACCACCACCAGCTTGGCGTTGCGGGTCCTTCTCGCCTCTACCACCCATTTAAAGCCGCAGGGGTGGTTTTCCGCCGGGTTACCGCCCATGATCAGCATCATGTCGGTATTCTTGATGTCTACCCAGCCATTGGTCATGGCCCCGCGTCCGAACGTTGGTCCCAAACTTGAGACCGTGGGGCCGTGTCAAACTCTGGCCTGGTTTTCCATATAGACGACGCCCATACTTCGCATCGTCTTAACCACCAGATAATTGAACTCGTTGGTGTCGGTGCAGCCGCCGTTGAATGCGAAGCCCTCGCAGCGGTTCAGGGTCTTCCCGTCGGCGTTCTTCTCCACGAAGGTTTCATCGCGGGTCTTCTTGATATGGTGGGCAATCTCGTCGATTGCCTTGTCCCAGGAGATGTCTTCCCACTGGGTGGACCCGGGGCGGCGCACCTGCGGCTTCATGAGCCGCCGCTCGTTCAGGATTTCCTGGTACAGCGAAGCCCCCTTGGGGCACAACGTTCCGCGATTAATGGGGTGGTCTGGATCACCTTCTACATGGACCACCTGTGCGGTCACGTTCTTGGCCTTGTCGCCAAGCGTGTGAATGATCACGCCGCAGCTCACTGAACAATAAGGACACGTGGAACGCGTCTCAGTGGTGCGGGCAATCTTAAGTTCTTTGGCTTGTGCCAGAACCGGGCGGGCGTCAAACCCAAGAAGAAGCGCAGCGGCGCTTCCGGTTCCAACCTTGAAGAATTCACGTCTCGATAAGCCCATAGAGGTGGCCTCCTGGTAAGGCAAATCACGTGCGTTTTTTGAAAAATGCGTGCCGCCGGCCCGGAACGCCGGCTCAAGCTTACGAATTTGCCCAACATGCTAGAACCTGCAAGGGCAAATGTCCAATCTTTTTTATGAGCTACAAAGAAACGCACCCTTCTCACCGCGGGATCACTGAGTGCTTACGTTCGCGTAAAAAAATATAGCCGAGGAGAATTTTCTTTCGCGGTCAAGTGCGGTCGCCCGATCTCGACATCTCCCACGCCTTGGCGTATTTCCAGCTCACGTAAGCCGCATGCGTCATCAGCACCAGCAGGCCTTCGCGTCCGTCGAGGAAGCCGCCGCGGAAGACGTAGCTCCACAAGAAACGGACCATCGGCCGCAGAACGATGTTGATGAAGCTGAACCCAACCTTCCGCTCGCGCACAACCATTCCCGCGCCCAGAGACGAGTACCGGTTCGCGTGCTCAATGAAGCCCTCAAGCGTCGGATAAGCGTGGTGGATCAGATCGCCCTTCAGGTGGCCAAGCGGGCCGTGCGTCTTCATGTCCTCATGGACGTCTCGCAACTCGAACTCCGCCGCGCCGCGCTTTACCAGCCGCAGCTTGGCGTCAGGATAGTAACCGCTGTGCCTGATCCAGCGCCCGAAGTAGAGGTTGCGGCGGTTCATGGTGTATCCCGCGAACTGCGGCGGCTCCGGCGAATTCATCAGCGCCTGGATGCTGGCGGCAAGTTCCGGGCTGACCTCTTCGTCGGCATCCAGAGAGAGAATCCAGTCGCCGCCCGCCTTCTCGAGCGCCGAGTTCTTCTGCCGGGCAAAGCCTTTCCACGGCTCAACGAAGACCCTGGCCCCGAACGACTGCGCAATGCTCGTAGTCGCGTCGGTGCTGCCGGAGTCGACCACGATGATTTCGCCGGCAATTTCCTTCACGCTCTTGAGCGTACGGCCGATGTTCCGCTCTTCATTGAGAGTGATGATGCAAACCGAAAGACTCATGCGCCGAAGCATAGCAGATGGCCGGCATCCTCTTCCTCGGCGCTCCTGTAAAATGGCCGCGGTCCGCTCGTTCATGAATTACCGCGAACAGGAAAAATTTCTTCGGGGCAGCAGGATCTGGGGAGTGCTGGTGGCAGTTGCCTTTCTGGGCGCATCGGCTGAACTCGTCCTGGCCGTGGCAGAACAATGGTCCATTGCGGAAGCAATCTTTTTTCATTTGATCGCGTTTGTGATTGCCGTCCTTCTTTATTACACGCCCGACTATCTCCATCTGAGCGTTGCTCCGGAGAAGAAGCGCCGATGGGAGATCAAGCTTCGCTGGCGAATGATCGGCGCAGTCCTCTTGCTCAGCGTTGCGCTCGCGAATGACAACCGGGGAAGGCTCTGTGCATTGCTAGCGGTCGCCTGGCTGGCGGCGGCAAACTGGCTGGCACGTAAAAAAGCAGCTCCCGAGTTCGTCCCCGCGCTGTTCTGGTTCACCGATCTCGTCCTGTTGTTCTTCGCGCTGATGTTCCTGTCAGCCACAAACGCGGGAGCAGGCGCCATTGCCATCCTCTTCCTGCTGTTCGCGGCCTCAGCGCATCTCGCGATCGTCAGGATTGAAGAGCGCCTTCCACTCTGGTTGGCGGTTGCGTTCATCGCGGGATTACTGCTGGCCACTTACGCCGCGATTCGCTCAGGAGAAACAAGGCTGTTTGCCGGCGTCCTGCCGGTGGCGGCCGCGATCGCAGGAACGTTGTTGCTGGTCGGCCGGGCCCGCCGGCAGAACGCCAGAAACATCGCCGCAGCATTGGAAGAGCTGATCGAGTTTACCGGATACCCAGCCGATCGCATCCGCCATCTCTGGGTGACCAGCAATCAGCAACTAGCCGCCAATTGGGAGGCGGCCAGCCCCGCGGAAGACAATCCTGCGCAGATGGCCGAGTGGTACCGGCAGAATTCCGAGCTGTATCTGTTCGCCATTTCCGCCTACAACCTCGAGTACAAGCGCATTCGCTCCAATATGAAAGTCTTGCGGCTGGCCCGGGGCGCAACGCTTGACTATGGCGCCGGCAATGGCGAGATTCTTCTGGAACTGGCGCGCCGCGGGCATCGCGCCGCTTACTACGATGTTGAGGGCGTTACCATGGGTTTCGCGCGCCACCGCGCAGAGCGGCAGAAGCTTGCAATCGATTTCTTTGCCACCAAGGACGCGCTGGCCGCTTCCGCCCGGAAGAACGGCTTTGACACCGTATTTTCTTTCGATGTTCTCGAGCACCTGCCCGACCTTCCCGGGGAACTCACTTTCCTCGCTTCCCTGCTCGCGCCCGGCGGCGTTTTTGTCTTCGATGTACCGGCCGGCTCAACTAAGGCCCATCCCATGCACCTCAACCACAATTTAAATGTGCTCGGCTACATGAGCGCGAAGGGACTGAGAGACGAACGCGGACTGCTGCTGCGTCTGCCGTTCAGAAAAGAAGAGAAGTTTGTGTTTCGCGCGCCGATTGAATCAGCGCAGAGGACGCAGAAATCGCAAACAAAACAGGGTTTATAGCAGTGTCAGGTCTTGATTAATTCTCTACACCCCTGTGCGTTCGCCGCGGTGAAATCCTCAACGCTGCTTTACCAGCTCATCGGAGAGCACGCGCGCCTTCACCGCCAGGTTGTGCGCGCGGGCGGGATCGTTTTCCGTGATGGCCCTCCGGCTCTGGGTAATGAATTCCTTGATCTGGGCGAGCATCGCCTCTTCATCTTTGTTGAGCTGGCGCTTGATACCGTTCAGATTCGACTCCGCTGTTTGCAACAGCTGGTCTGTGGAGGCAAGGTCGCGGGCTGGGTCCGCCGGCGTCGGTCCCGGCGAGATCGGACCTGGGGTGGGCGTGGGCTCCGCTTTTTCCGCAGGAATAATCTTCTTGCCCGGGGCATTATTGCGCGCCACCTCACTGTTTGATTTCTCGCCGGCCGCCGGCTTTCGTGGCGATGGCTTGCGCGTGCGTTTCGCCGATTCCTTTGGCTGCGGCGGTGGCGGTTCCTGCTTCGCCTGCTCCGGCGCAGGCTGCGCTTCCTGGGTCTTTTCAGGCTGCTCCGCCGTTTGCGCAGGCGTGGCCTCCGGAGTCGGCGATGGCGAGGCGGCCGCCGTGGGCGGCGACTGCGGCACAATCAGGGGCTGCTTCTTGTGCTCGCAGCCGCAGAGCACCGCGGCCAGCACGAGCGCAACAATGTTGACGTGGAGACGAAGTGGTTTCATGCTTTGCTGACCGAGCCTTCCGGGGCCACCGCGGCCTGTTGTTCGCCGTTGACGGCAATTTCGACGAGCGGGAACCGCAAGTAGAACGTGGTGCCATGGTCCACGATCGAGGTAAATTCCAGCGATCCATGGTGGAGCTGCACCACGCGATACGCCATGGCCAGGCCGATCCCGCTGCCCCCTGATTTTGTGGTGAAGTATAAATTGAAAATTTTGTCGCGAATACTTTCCGGAATGCCCGCACCCTGGTCGCGAACCATGATGATGCCGGCGTCGCCTTCACGTTTGCTGGCGATGCGCAGCGTGCCGCCCTCGGGCATGGCCTGAACCCCGTTGAGCACGATGTTGAGGATCGCCTGCTTGACCAGATCGGAATCGATGCGCACCAGCAGCGGCTCCTGGCTGGGGTCGCGCTCAAAACTCACTTTATGGCGCTCCGCTGCGGGCGAGGCCAGTATGACCACGTCGTCAACGGCCTTGCGCAGGTCCATGTCGCTCAGGCGAAGCTCAACCGGGCGCGTGAAGTCCACCAGCGTTTGCACGACGCGGTCGAGCCGCTGAATTTCGCTGCCGATCACATCGACGTGCCGCCTGGTATCCGGATCGATCTCCTTCATTTTCTGGCGAAGGACTTCCAGGTGGACGACAATCGCATTGATCGGATTTTTTACTTCGTGCGCCACACCGGAGGTAAGCCTGCCGATCGCGGCCAGCCGGCGCGAAAGCTCGATCTCGTCTTCAATCCGATGGACGGATTCGGCATCGCGCAGGTTGAGCAGCGCGCCGATGCGCTCTCCGCTCTCTTCGATGAAATCGAGCGAAACCTGCACATGTCTTCCCTGGTCGTTCTCAATCTCCACGCCTACCAGCGGCGTTCGCGTCTCAAACGCCTCAAGAATCGCGCGGCCCAGGCGTGACTCGCGGGAAAAAATCTCGTTGGGATGCCGTCCCAGCATCTCGGCGCGCGGCTTGCCGACAAAGCGCTCCACCGAAGCGCTCACCAGCACGACATTCAGGTCGCTGGTAAAAAGCATGACGCCATCCTGGAGGTTGGCCATCATCTGGTCCAGGTTTTCCTTCAGCGCGGAGAACACCTCTCTGGCGTCGCGCATCTGCCGGCCCAGGCGTTCGATCTTGGTGGAAACCGTGCCAAACTCGTCCGAGCGTTTGGACTCCCCCTCCGCAGGTTCGGCTTTGCCGGCAGTGATCAAATCGAGCCGGCGGTTGATGGCAGCCAACGGACGCAACGCAAGATTGGAAACGCCGGCGGCGAGGATCAGGCTGAGAACGATTGCCGCGCCGGAGTAAATCACAGCGTGCTGGATCTGCGGCTTCAGGTTCTCCTTCAAAAGAACCATGCGCACGCCGACGCGAATTTCGCCAAACGGTTTTCCTGCGCGCAGCAGGGGAAGGCGGACGTCATAGGTCTGCGGCGGGCCGTAGATGACCTTCAACTGCTCGCGCACACTGGCGTTCAGGAGCGTGGAAAAATCCGGCCGCGGGGAAACGATGGTTCCCTGCAACACAGGATTGGTATGCAGGAGCGCCAGCCCGTCGGCATCCACGATAGAAGCGTCCAGAATATTCGGTTCGCTGGTGACTGAATCCAGCAGCGAGCCAATCCCCGTATCCGATTGCAGCAGCTCCTGGATTGCATTTTCCACCTGCCTGGGATCGTTGACGTCGAGCTTGGAGCTGCTGAGATCCACGTCAAAAGTGGGTTTAGAAACCGCGAAGATCTGGTCCCGGAGGACCTCGGCGACCGCGTAGACTTCCTGGACGCGCTGATGCACCACCTCAGAGATGTAGAGTGTCGCGAGAGCGGCCACAATAGCCACGACCATTCCGGTAATGGCGATGACCAGCTTGGTTTTCAGCCGCAGGACAAGCATGGATCACGTCTGGACCGATTTGGTGCGGTCCTCTCTCAATCTTCGGCCATTCCCGGAGCAAATGCAAAGACGATTTTCAACTGGTCGCCTCGCTGGCCACTGCCGCCGCATTGCCATATTCCTTCAGTTTATTGTGCAGGGTCTTCAGGCTGATGCCCAGAATTTCCGCGGCGCGGGTCTTGTTGTTGTTACTGGCCGCGAGGGTTTTCAGGATCAGCAGCTTCTCGGCCTCTCCCACGGTGGTCCCTACATCGAGATGGATGCCTTCGCCGTCATGTGCCGCAGGCCTCACCCCAACGCTGCCGAAGTTCGGCGGCAGGTGACGCGCTTCGACGAGGGGTCCATCGCAGACAATCACGGCACGCTCCATGGTGTTGCGCAGCTCACGCACGTTGCCCGGCCAGTTGTGGCCCTGAAACATCTGCAGCACCGGGTCGCTCACGCCGGCCACGTCGCGGCCGTGCTTGGCATTCATATCGGCGAGCAGCGCATCGACCAGTTGCGGGATATCCTCTTTATGCTCGCGCAGCGGAGGCAGATGGATATTGAAGACGTTCAAGCGGTAGTAAAGATCGCCGCGCAGTTCGCCTTTGGATACAGCTTCTTCGGGGACCTTGTTCGTGGCCGCCAGCACGCGCACGTCGACGGGCGTTTCCACCTTGCTGCCGAGGCGGCGCAGCTTGTGGTCTTCCAGCACGCGCAGCAGTTTGGCCTGCGTGGCCGCGGGCATCTCGCCGATCTCATCCAGCAGCAGGGTGCCCTCTTCCGCCAGTTCAAAGCAGCCGGCGCGGCGCTCCATTGCGCCGGTGAAGGCGCCTTTTTCGTGGCCGAAAATCTCGCTTTCGATCAGCGTCTCCGGAATGGCCGAGCAGTTGATCGCGACAAACGGCTTCGGCTTGCGCGGGCTCATGTCATGAATGGTGCGCGCCACCATCTCTTTGCCGGTGCCGCTTTCGCCGGTGATCAGCACTGACGCGGTGCTGGGCGCCACCATTTCAACGAGGTGAAAGACCTCCTGCATCGCTTTGGACGCGCCTACCATCTGGCCGAACAGCCCAGTGTCACGCAACTTGCGCTTGGTGGCTTCGAGCTCGATTGCCGTCCCGCGCTGGCGAGCCGCGTTTTGCAGGATCTGCTTCAGCCGCGTGGTATCCACGGGCTTCTGGATGAAGTCATAGGCGCCGGATTTCATGGCATCGACCGCGACGTCAATGCTGCCCTGTGCCGTCAGCAGCACCACGGCGATCTGCTGCGGCTGATCCGCCAGCCTTTGCAGCAATTCCAGGCCGTCCATGCGCGGCATGCGGAAGTCAGTGATCACGATCCCGGGCGACCACGCCGCCACCTTCTCCAGCCCTTCCAGTCCGTCCTTGGCTGTGTCCGTCCGGTAGCCCCAGGCAGTGACCAGATCG
>Ga0209166_10004181_pt1 | contig 10179 bp, 10 predicted proteins | sample Coa_R1_3_FD_187151 | JGI IMG/M metagenome (GOLD analysis project Ga0209166, IMG submission 187151) | Surface soil microbial communities from Centralia Pennsylvania, which are recovering from an underground coalmine fire - Coalmine... | ecosystem: Environmental > Terrestrial > Soil >... | reverse complement strand
ACGGATTCGGGCAAGCAGTTGCTGAAGAATTTCCTTTCCCTCTAACTATTTACAGGCATTTGTGGCCGCCGCGCACCGCGCGGTCGCCTTTTCGTGTTGCTCATTCGGGACCATCTGAAGGTGGCCTTGGAGTGCCATTTTGGGAAGAGAATGGTAACTTCAAGGTAACAATGAAAGATGAGAAGAAATACGGCATTAGAATATAAATTATGTTGAACGAATGGTACTAAGTGTGTATCTTACCTGCCGCGGGTTGTCCCTCCTCTTTACCTGACCTCGGAGGCAAGTCATGCACGTACTTCGCGGCGTCCTCGCACTGTCTCTCTGTGTCTCCCTCTGCGGTTGCAACCTGCCAGCGTACGCCGGGGGAAAACCGCTTGGCATTTTGACCCTGGCGTATGGCGCGCACCTGAACGCTTCGGACGCTTTTGTCGGGTTGTCCGTCTTCGACGGGGAGCGCCTGTCAACCGATGCCAACGGAAAAATCGGAGTGCGCCTTGGTGGCAGCGTGATCACTCTCACGGAGCAGAGCGGCGCAACCTTGCAACGCAGCGGTGACGGGGCGCACGTGGATCTGGAGGCAGGTTCCGTGTATCTCTGGTCGGCGGAAAGCAATCCGGTAGAGGTGCATGTGGAAGGCGCGCTGCTGCGGCCACACGGCGCTCACAATGCGCAAGCCCAGATTCTGGTGTTTGCGCCGAAGATTCTGCAGATCACGACGCGGCAGGGAAGCCTCGACTTTTTCTATCACGCGGAATTTCGTGTTTTGCCGGAAGGGCAGAGCTATCGCATCTACCTGGAATCGGACGATGACCCACAGGGGACTTCGGGTGCGGGCAACATTGGGAAGAAAGCGGGGATGTCCACGGGGACGAAAGTGGCCTACTTCATTCTTGCCGGTGTGGGAGCTGGGCTTGCCGCGTGGGGGATTCACGATTTGATTCAGTCGAATAACGGAGTGGAGAGTCCGGCGAAGCCGTGATGGAGTCGCATGCCCAGCCTGGGAACGCCATTTGGGAGAGTGGCGTTCCCAGCGAATGTCCTACTTTGTGGGCGCGTGTTTCCGCGAAAATTCTTTTAGTTGATTGAGTTTCTTCTGCGCTTCGCCTGAAGTTACCGCGCGGCGGGCCAATTCGGCGGCGCTGCGAAAATCTTCGGCGACCCCGGTGACTACGAGCGCGGCGGCGGCGTTTGCGATGACGATGTCGAGCCGGGGTCCCGGTTCGCCAGCAAGCAGGGAATGAATGAGTTTCGCGTTCTCCTGGGGCGTTCCGCCGCGGATAGCTTCGAGCGGCGCGCGCGAAACGCCAAAATCTTCGGGCGCAACGATGAATCGGCGCACACTGCCCTCGCGGACTTCGGCGATTTGCGTCTCCCCTGATAGCGAAATTTCATCCAAGCCGCCTGCGCCATGCACTACGAAAGCGCGATGCGTGCCGAGCTCCGCGAGCGCGGCTGCAACCGTGTCAATTACATCCGCGGAGAAGACACCCAGCACTTGCGTTTCGGCACCTGCGGGATTGGTGAGCGGGCCAAGAAGATTGAAGACTGTGCGCTTTACAATTTGCTGGCGCGCGGGCATAGCGTGCCGCGCCGCGGCATGGGCCGCGGGTGCAAACAGAAAACCGATGCCAATTTCCCGCACCGCGCGGCCGGCAACCGCCAGATCGATGCGGACCCCCAGAGCTTCCAGCACATCCGCGGAGCCGCTGCGAGAACTCACGGAACGGGTCCCATGCTTGGCAACGCGAGCGCCGGCGGCGGAGGCAACAATCGCCGAGGCCGTGGAAATGTTGAACGTGCCGGTTTCGTCGCCGCCCGTGCCGCAGGTGTCGACGAGTCCCGTGGGCCGCGGTTCATCGGGCGAAAAAACAGGGGCGGCATGCTTTCGCATAATGCGGGCGAATCCCGATAATTCGTCAACGCTCACCCGCCGTTGGTTCAACGCCAGGAGCATCCTCACAATCTCCGGCGTCGCGACGTGGCCGGAGAGAAGCTCCTCCATGAACGCTTCCGCTTCCGCCTGCGAAAGCATTTGGCCTGCTTCCGCTCTTTCAATCAATGTTTGTGACGCGCTGTTCATTCAATTTGCCCAGGAGTTCTGGTCGCCTTGCTCGTGGTGCGCGAGTCAAGTAAACTTAACTGTTTTGCGAAGCCTCAAATTCTAACATCGGTGCACTGTCCCATCGTCGCACAAGATGTCGGTTCCGGTTGGCCGGAGCCGCCCAAAAAGGCAGAATCTCAAATGAAGATCCACGAGTATCAGGCAAAGGCCATCCTTGCGCGTTACGGGGTTACGACTCCGCGCGGCGAAGTGGCGTTCACCAAGGAAGAAGCGCGGGAAGCGGCGCAGCGGCTGAAGGCGCCTGTGGTCGTCGTGAAGGCGCAGATCCACGCCGGCGGGCGAGGGAAGGCCGGCGGCGTGAAACTGGCGCGCTCGTCGGATGAAGCGGCGGAACTTGCTTCGCAGATTCTTGGGATGACGTTGGTGACGCCGCAGACCGGGCCGCAGGGCCGCGTGGTGCGCCGCCTGCTGATTGAAGAAGGATTGGACATTAAGCGCGAACTGTATCTTGGCTTGTTGGTGGATCGTGAAACGGGGCGGCCGGTGTTTATGGCCAGCGCCGCGGGCGGCATGGAAATTGAAGAGGTCGCCAAGGACAATCCCAACGCCATCCTGCGCGAGCACATTCACCCGGCCGTCGGACTGCAACCTTATCAGGCACGGAAGATTGCGTTTGGACTGGGGCTTTCGGGCGAACTGGCGACGGTGGCCACTCCGTTCTTGCAGGCGCTTTATCGCGCGTTCGTGGATACCGACGCTTCGATGCTGGAGATCAATCCTTGCGTGGTGACGGGCGATGGGAAGCTGGTGGCGCTGGACGCGAAGATGACCTTTGACGACAACGGATTATTCCGGCACAAGGATTTGCGGGAACTGCGCGACCTGGACGAGGAGGATCCGCTGGAAGTGGAAGCTTCTAAGTACGGCCTCAACTACATCAAGCTGGACGGCAGCGTGGCCTGCATGGTGAACGGAGCGGGGCTGGCGATGGCCACGATGGACATTATCAAGTACGCGGGCGGATCGCCGGCGAATTTTCTGGATGTGGGTGGAGGCGCTTCGGCCGAACAGGTGAAGAATGCGTTTCGGATTTTGTTGAGCGACCCGGAAGTGCGCGCGGTTTTTATTAACATCTTCGGTGGGATTTTGCGCTGCGACGTGCTGGCCACCGGCGTGGTGGCTGCGGCGAAGGATCTGCACGTCAGCATTCCGGTGGTGGTGCGGATGGAAGGAACCAACGTGGAGCGAGGGCAGCAGATTTTGCGCGAGAGCGGACTGAATTTCACAATCGCCGATGGGATGAAGGATGGAGCACAAAAGGTCGTCGCGCTGGCGGGAGGTGCGCGATGAGCGTGCTGGTGAATGAAAAAACGCGGCTGCTGGTGCAGGGATTTACCGGGCGCGAAGGAACTTTCCACGCGCAGCAGATGATTGAGTACGGGACGAACGTAGTGGGCGGCGTGACTCCGGGCAAGGGTGGGACGAAGCACCTGGAGCGGCCGGTGTTCAACACTGTGGCGGAGGCGGTGAAGGCCACGGGCGCGGACGCTTCGGTGATTTTTGTGCCGCCGCCGTATTCGGCTGATGCGATTCTGGAAGCCGCGGATGCGCAATTGCCTTTGGTGGTGTGCATCACGGAAGGAATTCCGACGCTGGACATGGTGCGCGTGGCGGAGGTGCTCAGCCGGTCGAAAACACGGCTGATTGGCCCGAATTGTCCGGGCATCATCTCGCCGGGGAAATGCAAGATTGGCATCATGCCCGGGCGGATTCACAAGCAGGGGCACGTCGGCGTCGTGAGCCGCAGCGGAACGCTTACTTACGAAGCGGTGCACCAGTTGACGCAATTGGGCATCGGGCAGTCCACGTGCATCGGCATCGGCGGCGACCCGATTATCGGGACGTCGTTTTTGGACAGTATCAAGATGTTCAACGACGATCCGGACACGCGCGCGATCATTCTGATCGGCGAAATCGGCGGCAACGCCGAGGAGCGCGCCGCGGAGTGGATCAAGGTGCACGTAAAGAAGCCGGTGGTTGGATTTATTGCCGGGCAGACCGCACCTGCGGGACGCCGTATGGGTCACGCCGGAGCGATCATCAGCGGCGGGCAGGGGACCGCGAAAGACAAATACGCAGCGATGAACGCCGCAGGAATACATACCGTCGAAACTCCTGCCGATTTGGGGAGTACTGTTGCAACGGCTTTGAAGTAGGACTTTGCATCGGACGCGCTGGCATAAGAGCCAGCGCTACATTCTGCTAATTCAATGTTGAGGAGATTATTGTGGCAATCGAGCGGACATTTGCAATTATCAAGCCGGACGCGGTGGGTCGCGGCTTGCAGGGAGACATTCTCTCGCGGATTCACAGGGCGGGATTCAAGATCGTGGCCATCAAGTCGATGCGATTGACGAAGGCGGAGGCCGGCGGGTTCTATGCTGTCCATGTGCAGCGGCCGTTCTTCGGCGAGCTCACCGACTTTATGAGCTCTGGTAAGATTCTTGCGATGGTGTTGGAAGCCGAAGGAGCCATTGCCAAGTGGCGCGACACGATGGGCGCCACCGACCCGAAAAAAGCCGCGGCGGGGACGATTCGCCACGACCTCGGCACCAACATCGGGAACAATTGTACGCACGGCTCGGACGCGCCGGATACCGCAGCGTTTGAGATCGGCTATTTCTTCTCGGGCCTGGAACTGATCTAAGATCGCTGGCGCGGAGATGGATTCACTGCGGGAACTCGGCCGGACACTGCTCTATGTGGGAGGGGTTCTGGCGCTAGTTGGGGCGTTTTTCTATTTCGGCGGAAAACTTCCGTTCCGGCTGGGTCGCCTGCCCGGAGACATAGTTCGCGAAGGCGAGCACTCCACGTTTTACTTTCCACTGACGACCAGCATCCTGCTCAGCGTGGGGCTCAGCTTGTTGCTGTGGCTCATCTCCCGCCTGCGTCGCTAACGGTTGCGCAACTTCCGAGTCCTGCTAAAGTAGGGTTGTGGACGGATCAAAAACACAACTGACATTTAATTTGCAGCCAGAGCGGCGAATCTACACGGTCAGCGACCTGACGGCGCGGATCCGGGAGCTGCTGGCGAAGAACTTCACAGATGTTACCGTGCAGGGAGAAATTTCGAATTGCCGCGCGGCTTCGTCTGGTCATTATTATTTCACTTTGAAGGATGAACGGGCGCAGGTGCGCTGCGTGCTTTTCAAACAGCAGCAGCGTGGGATGAAGTTTCTGCCCGAAGACGGCATCAAGGTGACGGTGCGCGGGTCGGTCAGCGTTTACGAGGCGCGCGGCGAGTATCAGATTTATGTCGAAGCGATCGAACCGGCGGGACGCGGCGCGCTGCAACTTGCGTTTGAGCAACTGAAGAAGCGGCTGGAAGCGGAGGGTCTTTTCGATGCCAAGCGCAAAAAGCCGCTGCCGCTGCTGCCGAATCGCATTGGATTGATCACTTCGCCGACGGGCGCCGCGGTGCGTGACGTCGTCCGCATCCTGAAGAGGCGCTTCCACAATGTTCATCTCACGCTGTACCCCGTGCGCGTACAGGGAGAAGGATCGGCGGCGGAGATCGTCACGGCGCTGGGCTACTTCAACAAGAAGTTGCCCGTGGATGTGATCCTGCTGGTGCGCGGCGGCGGGTCGCTGGAAGACTTGTGGTCGTTCAACGAGGAGAGCGTGGCGAGGGCGATTGCCGGCTCTTCAATTCCGGTGATTTCAGGCGTGGGTCATGAAACCGATTTCACGATTGCGGACTTTGTCGCCGACATGCGCGCTTCGACGCCTTCGGCGGCGGCCGAACTGGTGGTGCAGACGCGGCGTGAGTTCGACAAGCACGTGATGGATCTTCGCGCGCGCCTCGAAGGCTCGCTGCGTTACCGCTTGCTGGAACTTTCCCGCCGTGTGCATGCGCTGGCGGCGCGCAGCGGATTTCGCCGCCCGCAGGATCTGCTGCGGCAGCAGCGCCAGCGCGCCGACGAATTTACGGCACGGCTGGCTTTGGGATTGCGCGCGCGGCTAGAGAATTCGCGGAGGCGGCTGAACAACGCGCGCTTGCGTGTGGCGTCGTTTGATTTTCGCGCGAAGATTGGCGTCCTGAGGCTGCGCCTTCAAAGACTGACCCAGGAATTAGGAACGCGAGAAGAACGCTTTCTGCGATTGAAACGCGAGCGATGGGAGCGCCTCACGCTGCAATTGCAGGAACGCAGCCCGCTGAAAGTTCTCGAGCGCGGCTACGCCATTGCAACCGACGCCGCGGGTAAAGTCCTCCGCGACGCCGCACAGGTACAAATTGGCGATGCTGTCACCCTCCAACTTCACCGCGGCCGATTGATTTCTGAAGTCAGAAAAAAAGAGTAGAGGCTGCGGTTTACTCTTCTTCGCCGCCGTCGACTTTGAGGACGGCGAGGAAGGCTTCCTGGGGAATGTCCACCTGGCCGACGCGCTTCATGCGTTTTTTGCCTTCTTTTTGTTTTTCGAGGAGTTTGCGTTTACGGGAAATATCGCCACCATAGCACTTGGCCAAAACGTTTTTGCGAATAGCGGCAACAGTTTCGCGGGCGATGACGCGGCTGCCGATGGCGGCCTGGATGGGGACTTCGAACATCTGGCGCGGAATCAGTTTGCGCAGGCGGGTCACCAGGTCGCGGCCTCGCTCGACGGAAAATTCGCGATGGATAATCAGGGCCAGAGCGTCAACGGGCTCGCCGCCGACGAGGATGTCCAGTTTTATCAGGTCGGATTCGCTGTAGCCGGCGAGATGGTAATCGAGCGAAGCGTAGCCGCGCGAAACGCTTTTCAAGCGGTCGTAGAAATCGAGCACGATTTCGTTCAGCGGTAATTCATAGGTGAGCATGACGCGCGTGGGCGAAAGGTATTCGAAATTCTTCTGGGTGCCGCGCTTGTCCTGGCAGAGCTGCAGAATTCCACCGACGGAGTCGTCGTTGGTGATGATCATGGCCTTGATGATGGGCTCTTCGATCTTTTCGATGTCGCCGGGATTGGGAAATTTCGCAGGGCTGTCCACCTCGATTACTTCGCCGGTGACGCGGGTGATGCGGTAACGCACGCTGGGGGCGGTGGTGATCAGGTTCAGGCCGAATTCGCGCTCCAGGCGTTCCTGGACGATTTCGAGATGCAGCAGGCCGAGGAAGCCGCAGCGGAAACCAAAGCCGAGAGCCACGGAATTTTCCGGCTCGTAGAAAAACGCCGCGTCGTTCAATTGTAATTTTCCAAGCGCATCGCGCAGCGGCTCGTACTCATCCGCGAGCACCGGGAAAATTCCCGCGAAGACCATCGGCTTGATGGCTTCGAAACCGGGAAGAGCCGGCGCGGGCCGCGACGCTTCGGTGACCGTGTCGCCCATCCGCGCGTCAGCCACGCGCTTGATGTTTGCAACGATGAAGCCGACGTCGCCCGCTTCCAGTTCTTCCAATGCCACCGGTTTCGGCGTCAGGGTTCCCAGTTGCTCCACTTCGTACACTTCGTTGGTGGCCACCAGGCGGATCTTCATGTGCTTGGTGATGCGGCCTTCCATCACGCGCACCAGCACCACCGCGCCGCGATAGATGTCGAACCAGGAATCAAAGACCAGCGCCTGAAAGGGATTATCGGCGCTGCCCTTGGGCGGCGGGATCCGGTGGACGATCGCTTCCAGGACATCTTCCACACCGATGCCGCTCTTCGCGCTGATCATCAGCGCATCGGCGGCCGGGATGGCCAAAACATTCTCGATCTGCTCCTTCACGAAATCGGGCTGGGCGGCAGGGAGGTCGATTTTATTGATGACTGGCAGAATGGTGAGGTTGTGCGAAGCGGCGAGGAAGGTGTTGGCGACGGTCTGGGCCTCTACGCCCTGGCTCGCGTCCACAACCAGCAGCGCGCCTTCGCAGGCCGACAACGCGCGGGAAACTTCATACGAAAAATCCACGTGGCCGGGGGTGTCAATCAGGTTCAGGCGATAGGTGTTTCCGTCCTTCGCCGCGTAGTGCAGCCGGATGCTCTTGGCCTTGATGGTGATGCCGCGCTCGCGCTCCAGGTCCATGGAGTCCAGCACCTGCTCGTGCATCTCGCGCTGCGAGAGCGCCCCGGTCATTTCCAAGAGCCGGTCGGCAAGCGTGGACTTGCCGTGGTCAATGTGCGCGATGATACAGAAATTGCGTATGAACTTTGGGTCCATTCGTGTCCGTTACCGCCAGGATTTTCCCTGAGGGTGTTCTTGAGTGCTCGACGGCGGCCTTGCTGCCAGATGAGGGCCGCTCACCCTGCTCGAAAGCGTGCCGTGTAAACATCTAGTTTGCCACAAACGGTAAAGGGCGTCAGCCCGGGCTATGAAGCTATTGGCATGTAACGTTTTAGAGCGGCAGTGCTAGCGATTCGCGACTGGTTCATCCTGGGTCACTGGCCATATGGACAGCATTTATGCTCGCGACTGGATGCACGGACAGGCTTTGATAGTTCAGGCAAAACAGGACTTTCGTCCTATAGGAAGAAACACCGGAAACTTGTGAAATAGTCGACGTAACTGCGGAGACGCGAAACCCGTGTTGTTAGTAAGTCCGATGGGCCTTAGAACGCGTTAATGCGCAGCCAAGACGGGTCTTGATGACAACTATGAAAAATATGACCAAGAATCGCCTCTCAACTCAACGCGGTTTCACGATGGTGGAGCTTGTCGTCGTCATGGGGATCATGATGGTGCTGGCGGCCATCGCGCTGCCCAGCTTTTCCCAATCCATGGCCGCCTACCGCCTGAATTCGGCGACGACCGGATTGCAGAACATTATCGAGACCGCCCGCTTTAACGCGGTTCGCCGCAACACGGAGATCGACCTACGTCAGACGGTCGTGAATGGCCGGACTTACTTTTACGTGGATCTGGCGAAAAACGCGACTTATGTAAACACGGACCCCACGTATGCCGTGCCTACCTACGTGCAACTGGCGCCTGCGGCCGCTCCTGCCGCCTCCACCACCGGCTTGCCCAATACCAAGGCGCTTGGCAACGGATGTATCGGCTTCAATGCCCAGGGTGTGGCTGTCTATACGACCTGCGGCGGCGGAGTTCAGTCGGTTTGGTTCCTTTCACTCGGGGTCGCCAACGGAGCCGGTGGGTATCGGGCCATAACCGTGACGACGATGGGCCAGGCGAAGTCCTGGGGCGGATCGGCCAGCGGTAGCTGGAAGGCGATGTAGTTCATGAGGCAAAAACTGTGAAACAACAAAATTTATTGCTCTTTCCGAGAAAGCAAAAGAAACGCCGGCAAAGCGGGTTCACCCTGCTGGAGCTTGCCGTCGCCACTTTGATTCTGATGGTTGGAGTTGCCGGGGTCGTGCAGCTTGTGCCGGCGAGCCAGCAATCCAACTTCAAGAATCGCGTGGACACGACCGCAATGGTTTTCGCGCAGCGCGAGATGGATCAGATGATCAATCAGCCGCTGACCGTCGGCAATTTCGTCGATGCGGATGGCAATGCCATCAATCTTGGAAGCCAGACAGTATCGAATACGGTTTTTGGAGGCCCCGTCATTATGCAAGGGACGGTCGCAACCCTTGATTTCAACCAAGCGGCAGTAGGCGGTTACAACTACACGTTTATAGATCCCAATGATCAGGGTGATGCACACGCTGCTACCTACCGGATGCGGTGGGCAGTGATCAGCACCGTGAATGGCGGTGTGGTCGTGAGCAAACGGTTCATCGTCGGTTGCCGCCGAGTGGGCCAGACGGGTGTCGCCGGCCAGATTCTGCTTCCCGCAGTGGTCGATACTTTGGTGCAAAAATGAAAAACTTACGTCAATCCCATTCGCGCTCTGAGGGAGGTTTTACTCTCGTCGAATTGATGATCGCCACGCTTTTGTTCACCACGATCGCAGGCATTACCTTCGCGCTGCTTGGCGTCTCGTTGCAGCGTTATCAGGTGGAAAAAGGTCACATGAATGCGTTCCAGCAGGCCAGCGTGGCAATGGACCAGATCGCTCGCGACGTTCACACGGCCGGGTATCCGCCGGCAAATTCCTACACGACCGCGACGCTGGCCTTGAATCCCACGAAAGTGGCAACTCCGTTTGCCTGGATGGTGGGCTATCCGGCAGTTCCATGCACGTTGGGCG
>Ga0209166_10004179_pt1 | contig 10181 bp, 8 predicted proteins | sample Coa_R1_3_FD_187151 | JGI IMG/M metagenome (GOLD analysis project Ga0209166, IMG submission 187151) | Surface soil microbial communities from Centralia Pennsylvania, which are recovering from an underground coalmine fire - Coalmine... | ecosystem: Environmental > Terrestrial > Soil > Unclassified... | reverse complement strand
GTCATGCGTTCCGAGGAGCAGGGCCTGATAAACCGCTTCGATCTCTGAAGCGGGTGCTTGGTGAATCTCACGCGCGCCTTCTTCCGTGTCGAAGATGACCAAATCTTCTTCAAACGATTTGGCTCGCGCGCATAGTTCGCCCTGCGCATTGAACGCCATGCTCGAGCCGTCAAAAACAAGTTGATCGTTGCCACCGACCTGGTTGACGTACACCACCGGAAGGCGGTGGTGTACGGCAAGCGTTTTGAGCATATCGTGGCGAAACTGAATTTTTTCCGTCGTAAATGGTGATGACGCGATATTGATCAATATCCTCGCTCCCGCTGCCACGGACTCCTCGGCGGGATCGCGCGTATAGAGCTGCTTCTTCCAAAAATTCTTATCGTTCCAAATATCCTCGCAAATCGTCACTGCGATTTTCATGGCATGCAAATGATAGAGGCCCGTCGTATTGCCCGGCTCGAAGTAACGCGACTCGTCGAAGACATCGTAAAAAGGCAGCAGTATTTTTGAGTAATCGAGCGCCACCTTTTTGTTGTGCAAGAGCGCGGCAGCGTCCGCAGCGGGTTTACCCTGCTGGACGCGCGAGTGGCGCACGTAACCGACGAGCGTTGGAATGTCCGGCAGCAACGTGGCCAGGCGCTCAAGCTCTGACTGCGAGCGCCCAAGGAATTCCGGCTTTTCAACCAGATCGCGCGGCGGATATCCGCAGAGCGCAAGCTCATGGAATATGACGAGGTCAGCCCTGCGCTCGGTGGCGCAGCGCGCAAATTTCACGATGCGCTCGATGTTGCCCGCGAAATCACCCACCGTCGTATTGATCTGAGCAAGAGCGATTTTCATTCTGCTTTCATTTTAAGTCCGGCGTCGGTCTAATTATAACTGACGCGAGCCTTGGACCGCAGGTTTTCGAGCAATCAATGCTGCGATGCCGCGGTCGATCCACCTCTCGCGGTAAAACATTACACGCCAGTCAGCGAAAACAAGGAGCAATTCGGCGGGTTCGAGAACGTGAACAGGATTCTTTGGGCCGATATTGAAACGAAGGTGTTCGCGAGAAAATGTCTCATAAAATAGCAACCCGCCGGGTCGAAGAGATTCCCGGATGGGCGCATATAGCTTTGGGTCGCGGAAGTATGTGCATACAATTACATCGAAAGTGGCGGGAGGAAAGGAAAAGCTTTCGAGGTCAGCCTGGACCCAATCGACAATTACTTTTCTTTGCCGGGCCAGTTCCCTGCCCTGTTCAAGCGCCTTGCGGCTGAGGTCGATCCCTATGGCTCGCAGGCCGTGCTGGGCAAGAAACACGGTGTTGCGTCCGCCGCCGCAAGCAAGATCAAGTGCGCGGCCGGCGTCGGGAATGAGATGGGAGAACTGGGTAAGAATTTGGCACGGCTCGACGGGAGCCGGTGCTTCACGATATCGGTCGTTCCATGAAAAAAGTTCAGGCTTCAAATAATTAAGGTTCGGAGCGCCTGCCTTCGGACGATAAGGAAAGCAGCGGGCATGAACCAGAATCATTGGGCTACATTCCGCAGGCAGCGGACAACTAATCCTTCACGGTGGGAAACCCGGCCTCCGTCCACCCGCGCCATCCGCCGTCCATGGAGAGCACGTTGCGGTAACCCATTTTCTGGAGGTTGTCCGCAGCCAAAGCGGAGCGAAAACCGCCGCCACAATAAATAATAATGGGCGCGTGGGTGTCGGGAATTGTTTTCTCAATATCGCGCTCGATCACACCCTTGCACAAATGAATGGCGCCCGGCAAATGTCCGCGAGCCCATTCGCTATCTTCCCGGCAGTCTACCAGCCGGAAAGTTTCTCCCGCATCCATTTTGCGCTTCACGTCCAGCACTGTAGTTTCCTTAACCCGCGTTTTCGAGTCTTCCACGATTTTCAGAAACCCAGGCGCGTGTTCCATGATATTGTCTCCAGTCCATTTAAGATTTTATTGACGCTGGGTGAGGCCGCGATTCCAAACCTCGCCGGGCACGAGGAATCTTAAATCGCCGCCGATCATCGCCGCGCTTCTCTGCTTTCCTCTCTCACCAGCAGATTAAGAATAACGGACACGATGCTGACGATCAAGGCGCCCCAAAAGGCCGGGACAAATCCATCCACGTAAAAGCCCACGTGAAACCATTTCACTGCGATAGCCGAGGCAAGCCAAAGTGTCAGCGCATTGATCACAAAAACGAATAAGCCCAGCGAGAGAATGATGAGGGGGCAAGACAAAAGCTTGAGCACCGGGCGCACAACGGAGTTAATCAGGCCCAGGATTACCGCCATCACCGCGAAAATTTTCCAGGCGTTGCCTCCCACCCGGATGCCCGGCACAAGCCATGCGGCGACGAACAGGGAAAAGCTCGTAATGGCCCAGCGAATGATCAGTTTCAAAATGTTTCACCGCAAGGGATAATTTGAGGTCTGCCTGCGCCCCAAAAGAAAAGCCCCCGGGGGTCGCACGCGGCGACGCCACCGGGGGAGGATACGATTGAAATGTCCGGCATTACACGCTGAAAGAACTTCCGCAACCGCACGTGGACTTCACGTTCGGATTCTCAAATTTAAACCCAGCGCCTTCGAGAGTCTCGAGATAATCGATTCGAGTGCCATTCAGATACATCAGTGAGGCCTGGTCCACAAACACCTTCAGGCCATCAAACTCATACGTCTTATCAATGCCATTGGACTGGTTCTCAAAGTTCATCTGGTAGGAGAAACCGGAACATCCGCCCCCCACCACTGAGACGCGAAGTCCCAAGGGCTGCGGTTCCTGCTGGCCAAGGATTTCTTTGACCTTGGATACAGCCTTGGGCGTTAATTCAAGCGGCATAGTTCACCTCGCTAAACACAAGAGGTACGGCCCCTTAGGCCGTCCTAAAACCGAAAACATCATATCACATCCCACCGGAGGAAATCAAGTGGCGGTGAATTTTGGGACGCTACGTAGCAGCGCGGTCTAACGAGGCAGCAAGTTGGCTGTGGCGGGCATCAAATCTTTCAGGCTCTCGTTTCAAGGGCCCGGGGCGCATGTCATAAGGTATAATAGGTGCGAATGGATATGATGAGGTTCAAAGTATTTCGATTTCGTGCCACGGTTTTTTCAACGGCAATTGTTGTCTCCACCCTCGTGCTCTTCCCTGCCCTATCGCGCGGACAGGGCGGGGGGCGCGATGCCATATCAATGTTTCCGGCGGACACCCAACAGTTGGTGTATTCCAATCTCGCGCAACTTCGCGCTCTGCCGGATTATCCGCAAATCCGACAATTGCTTTTCACCCAGCAGCTCAGGACGCTTGAAGATTCTCTCCGTTCCATGGGCACCGATCCGGAGAAGGATGTGGATGAAGTTACGCTGGGGTGGCGGGGCGACCCATCGAGCACCGCATTTTTTGGATTGGCCGAAGGTCGCCTACAGCCAGATCAGGTGCATGACTATGTCTTCCAGCATCAGTTGCCCTATCAGCATTACGCGGGCTATGATTTGTATCCTTCTAATTCAGGACAAGATCACTCCGCCCTTTATTTTGTTTTTTTTGATTCTTCATCGGCCGCGTTCGGACGATTAAGTGATTTGAAAGCATTGCTCGATGTGCGGGAAGGAACTCACCCCAGCGTCAATTCCATTGCAGAGTTTGCGGATGGCGAGTCAGAGCTTGAAGGCACTGCGCCCCAATGGGGCATTGCGCGCGGGGCGGCGGCAGCCAACCAGGCAGCGCCGTGGTTAACAGGCGGCGCCAAGCTGCCCGCCGACCCGAAGGTTTTTCTTTCCACCGTCCAGTGGGTCCTGTACCGCTTTGACTGGGCCAGCGGATTTTCCATGCACATGTCGATCCTCTGTCAGAATTCCGAAGGCGCCTCGAACCTGGAAAAAATCCTCACTTTTGTGCGGGCCGTTCGCCCCTCCGGCAGCGCATCCGCCTCAGCCGCCACTGGAGCATTATTTCAAGGAATGGAGATCCATACCAACGACTCTCGTGTTGAGGTGAGCGCATCAGTCCCCATGGAAACTGCGGAGCAGATTTTTCGCAATGGCGGCTCACCGGCAACTCCTTAAACGTTTTTGGCGGCACATTCGATTCGGCGCGTGAAAAATATTTTACCTTCCTGATGGCCCGCGATCTGAAAGGAATTCAAAACCATGGCTCCAACTGTCACACTTATTCCCGGCGACGGAATTGGCCCTGAAGTATCGCGCGCCACAGTTCGCCTGCTAGCCGCTGCGGGTGCGGAGATCGCGTGGGAGGAAATTGAAGCCCAGCCCATCGTGGGCTTGCGCCAGGAAGATACCGATGCCGATCCCGTGGTCAAGGCGATTATGCGAACACGGGTCGGTTTGAAAGGGCCGCTCACCACCCCCATTGGCGTCGGCCACCGCAGCATCAACGTGGCCTTGCGCAAAGCGTTGAATCTGTATGCCAATTTCCGCCCAGTGAAAAAACTGCCGGGCATCCGGACGCCTTTTGAAAAGGTGGATTTAGTAATTGTGCGCGAGAACACTGAAGATTTATACGCCGGCATCGAACACTACGTGGTGCCTGGCGTGGTGGAGAGTTTAAAGATAATTACCGAAGTCGCTTGCACCCGCATTGCGCGATTTGCCTTTGATTACGCCCGCAAGGCCGGCCGGAAAAAGATGGCCGCAATTCACAAAGCAAATATTATGAAACTTTCTGATGGCCTTTTTCTGGATTGCGTTCGCAAGGTGGCGGCGGAATTTCCTGAAATTGAATATCGCGAGGTCATCGTCGATAATCTCTGCATGCAGCTTGTCATGCGCCCCCAACTTTTTGACATGCTGCTGCTGGAGAACCTTTATGGCGATATTGTCTCTGACTTGTGCGCGGGCCTGGTGGGCGGCCTGGGGTTGGTCCCAGGCGCCAATTTGGGCGATGGTGTGGCGATTTTTGAAGCGGTCCACGGAAGCGCCCCTGACATTGCCGGCAAGGGCGTGGCGAACCCAACGGCCATGATGCTTTCCGCGGTTTTGATGTTGCGCCATCTCGACCAAATTGTTGCCGCTGACCGCGTCGAAAAGGCGATTCACCGTGTGTATCAGGAAGGCCAGTATCTTACCTGCGACGTGGGTGGGAAAGCTTCTACGGAAGAATTTACTTCTGCGGTGATCAGCGGACTTGATTAGTTTTGTTTTGTCCTTATTCCAAGACTGGTTTTTCAAAGTCTTGGACACGCTTTCAAAAGGCGGGAATCGATTTCCACCCCAACTCTTTTGGCTTCAGCCGCCGGCATTCGTTTTCGAATTCCATAAAAAGCCGGCACCCCTCCATCGAGCCTCGCGCGAATCATTCGTAAGGAGGCCGGGGCTCAGGGGGAGTGAGGATCCGCGTCAGGCCCCACTTTAATTCGTCGGAAAGTTCGATGATTTGCATGCCATTGGCCACCAGAACTTTGCACGCGAGGATGGGCCGGGGGGCAACGTTTTCCTGCCCTTCCATGGTATAGACGACCCGGCACAATTGGCACTCCTGGTTCCAGCAGAAGCGGCCGTAAGGAATAGTTTCCGGGCTGACGTATTGGAACGCGCGCAAGCAAATATTCTTTTCTGGAACCTGAAACTTCTTTCCCATGATGGTAATTTCGACCAGCCTTTCAAAGTCGCGATAAAGAGGGTCAGTCATGCTTCAGGTCCTGTGACTATCCAGAAAAAGTTCCGCGTTGGGAATTCCTTATCGGGCAAATCTCAAGCTTCGCTGACGAATGAAGCGAGCCGACGCAGGCGCTGGTGTCTGCGCGCCAGGAGGTCCTGGGTGGTAAGCGACTTCAATTTGCCCAGAGCGTCTGAAATAAACGGTTTCAAAAGTGCGACAGCTTTATTGAGATCGTTTTGGGCGCCGCCCTTTGGCTCCGGCACGACCTGGTCAATAAGCCCAAAGCCATGCAGATCTTCGGCGGTCAACTTCAACAGGCGCGCCGCCTCTTGTTTATGGTCCCAATCGCGCCACAAAATGGACGAACAGCTTTCCGGCGCGATGACAGAATAAACTGAGTTCTCCAACATCAGCACGTGATCGCCCACCGCAATGGCCAGTGCTCCCCCGCTTCCGCCCTCGCCGTGAATGATGACGACGATGGGAACTTTCAATTTGGGAATCTCCTTGAGATTATGAGCAATGGCCTCCGCCTGGCCACGCTCTTCCGCTCCAATCCCCGGATAAGCGCCCGGGGTATCGATCATCGTGATGATGGGTATGCCGAACTTGGCGGCAAGCTGCATCAGCCGCATGGCCTTGCGATAGCCCTCGGGTTTGGTCATCCCGAAATTGCGAAACAACTTTTGTTTTGTGTCGCGCCCTTTCTGATGTCCAATCACCATCACAGGTTTGCCTTCGAAAGAGGCAAGGCCGCAGACCATGGCAGGGTCATCGGCAAAGCGCCGGTCACCATGCAGGGCGGTAAATTCAGTAAAAAGTTTATGGACGTAATCCAGGGTATGCGGCCGTTGGGGATGGCGGGCCAGCAACACCCGCCGCCAGGCATCATTAGAAGGATCGGAGCCGTGCAGGAGCGCGCCCTCCAACTGCTGGCGCAAACGGTCGACTTCTTCCCGAGTCGCAATCGAGTCAGATTCTTTTTCGAGCTCGGCGATTTGCCGTTCGATCTCGTGTGCGATGGCGTCTCTTCCGTCTGGGTGAGTCATGGAGGTCACTTTACAGTTTTAAAAACGTTCATCTTCAAAAGTCACGACCACAATTTTCTTTCATTTTCATTGTAAACTACAAATTCTTTAAGCCTGTTTCTGCAAGGAAACGGCATCATCACCGCAAAGTCTTCGCAAACGCAGCAACAGTTCGTCGTCAGCCTTCACCGCGCGAGGCTGGCGGGGCCGCAGCCGCGCCAAAAAATTTCCCGGCCGCGTCAATTCGAAGAGCACCGGGTTTTCTCCGGGGAAAGCCGAAAGTAGTTTTTCCAATTCCCCCCCAAGCGTTTCCGCTGCTTTTTCCAGATTCACCCGAATCAGGAGTTCAGGTTTAGCGCCATTCACTGCACTCTCCAGTGGCCGCGCTTCGCTCACCACAACCTTGGTTCTCGCGTTTTCCTCATGGCGCACACGGCCCTTGATCAGGAGCGCCGTATCGGGCTTCAGAATGCTTTGGAGCTGTTGCAAAGCTTGAGGAAAAACCAGAATTTCAACCGACCCGCGCATGTCCTCCAGCATTCCACTCGCCCAAAGATCTCCCTTCTTGCTCGGCCTGATGCGCAAGGTCGTTAATATCCCCGCCAGCGTTACGGGCGATTCATGCTCCATTTCTTCAATGGAGGCGGTATTATGGCGGGTAATTGAAGTGAGGCGCGGAAGATATTTTTCCATGGGATGTCCGGTCACGTAAAAACCAAGAACCTCTTTTTCGCCGGCCAGCCGCTCGGCCTCCGTCCACTCCGGGACTTCAGGCAGGTCCAGCGGACGGGGTGGGCTCGGTTCGTTTGCGGATGCAAACAGGCCGTGCTGGCCGCTCGCCGTCTCACGCTGACGGCGCGCGCCCAGCTCCATGGCGCGATCAAGCACGGCCATCGCCTGGGCGCGGCGCACGCCGGACGAATCGAAGGCGCCGGATTTGATCAGGCTTTCGATCACGCGCTTGTTCAACAGGCGAAGGTCCACATTCTCGCAGAACTGAAAGAGACTATCAAACCGTCCCAGTTTGGAGCGGGCTTCAATGACCGATTGGATTGCCAGGTCGCCCACATTCTTGATGGCGGTCAAGCCAAACCGAATACTTTTTTCCGCCGGAGTGAATGTCCGGTCGCTGGAATTCACGTCGGGAGGTAGAATTTTGATGCCCAGTTCGCGGCACTCGCTCAGATAGAAAATGAGCTTGTCCTGGTCGCCAATCTGCGCCGTCAGCAGCGCAGCCATGAACTCCACCGAATAATGGGTTTTCAAATAGGCGGTCTGATAGGCGATCAGGGCATAAGCGGCCGAGTGTGACTTGTTAAAGCCATAGCCCGCGAATTGCTCCACCAGTTCGAAAAGTTTTTCTGCTTTTTTCGCCGGCACGTTATTTTTCCGCGCCCCGGCCACGAATTTCTCCCGCATCGCCACCATTACTTCGTGTTTCTTCTTGCCCATGGCACGGCGCAGAACATCCGCTTCACCCAAACTAAATCCGGCCACGCTGGCCGCAATCTGCATCACCTGCTCCTGGTAAACCATCACGCCATAGGTTTCTTCGAGAATTTCCTTGAGTTGGGGCAGGTCATAGGTCACCTGCTTGCGTCCCATTTTGCGGTCAATGAAAGAGTCGATCATTTGCATCGGTCCCGGGCGATAGAGCGCGTTCAAGGCGGTGAGGTCACCCAGGCGGTCGGGCTTGGTGCGGCGAAGGATGTCCGTCATTCCGCGGCTTTCAAATTGGAATATTCCCGCCGTCAGTCCCTTCCCGAACAGCGCAAAAGTCTCCGCGTCATCGAGGGGCAGAGCGGCCATGTCAATTCGTTCACCCCTGGTGGATTCAATCAGTCGCACGCAGTCATCAATAATGGTCAGAGTGGTCAGACCCAGAAAATCCATTTTGAGCAGCCCGATCTTTTCCAGATCATCCATCGAATACTGCGTGGTAATTTCGTCTTTGCTGCCTTTGTAAAGCGGAACGATTTCCTGTAATGGAGTAGGTGAAATCACCACACCCGCCGCGTGCGTGGAAGCATGGCGCGCCAGGCCTTCCAGGCGCCCGGCAACTTCCAGAAGGTCTGCGATGCGGGTGTCGCGCTCCTTCAGTTGGCGCAACTCCGGGTTCTGCTTGATCGCTTCGTCAAGGGTAATGTTCAAAGTGGCGGGAACCAGCTTGGCGATTCGATCCACTTCAGCGTAAGGCATGTCCATGGCGCGCCCGGCGTCGCGGATGACGGCCTTGGCGCCCATGGTTCCGAAGGTGATAATCTGACTCACATTTTCCCGTCCGTATTTTTCCGTCACATAATTAATAACTTCGGAGCGCCGCCGCATGCAAAAGTCAATGTCAATGTCTGGAAAACTGATTCGCTCGGGGTTTAAAAAGCGCTCGAAAAGCAGGCCGTACTGAAGCGGGTCAATATCCGTAATGCGCAGGGCGTAAGAAACCAGGCTTCCCGCCGCGGATCCGCGGCCGGGACCCACGGGAATACACCGCTCATGCGAAAAGCGAACGAAGTCCCAAACGATCAGGAAGTATCCTGAATATTGCATCTGCTTAATGATTTCTATTTCACGGTTCAGTCTCTCCTCATAAGCCTCGATTGGGTTGCGCAATCGTCCTTCGGCTCGCAACCGCTCCAACTGCACCCGCCGCGCGGCAAAACCCTCCCGCGAAACTTTTTCAAAAAAACTTTCCGGCGTCTCCCCCACCGGAACTTCAAAGTGAGGATAGACGTGCTGCTTCTTTTCGAGATGCAGGTTGGCGCGTTCGGCAATTTCCAGTGTCCGGTCCAGCGCCTCGGGAATTTCCCCGAACACGGCCAGCATTTCTTCGTAGGTTTTAAAGTAAAACTGGTCGGTGGGAAATTTCATCCGGTTCGTATCGCTCAAGGTTTTCCCCGTCTGGATGCACATCAGGACTTCCTGGGCGTGCGAATCAGACCGGGTAATGTAGTGGCAATCGTTTGTAGCGACCAGCGGAATGCCCGTGTCGCGCGAAAGTCGGACCAGATGGGGATTGATCCTTTGCTCTTCGGCAAATCCCTGGTCCTGTATCTCAAGAAAGAAATTGCTTTTGCCGAAAATATCGCGCAAATCGTAAGCGGCCTTACGGGCAGACTCGTAACGGTCTTCCATGAGCGCCGCAGCCACTTCCCCGCGCAAGCAGGCGGAAAGGCCGATCAAGCCATCCGAATGTTGGGCCAGCAGTGCTTTATCAATGCGCGGCTTATAGTAAAAACCATCGGTGTAGGCGGCCGAGGCCAGCTTCACCAGGTTTCGATACCCGCGTTCGTTCTCGCAAAGCAGCACAAGATGGTTGGGACGGTCGGAATCAGCGGAACGGTCCAGGCGGCTCGCGGGTGCGACATAAGTTTCGCATCCGATAATCGGTTTTAGGCCCCGCTTCAGTGCCGCCTCGTAAAACTGAATGGCGCCGAACATATTCCCATGGTCCGTCACGGCCACGGCCGGCATCTTCAACTCAGCGGCACGGTCCATGAGCCGCCCAATGTCACAAGCGCCGTCCAACAGACTGTAGTCCGTA
>Ga0209166_10004178_pt1 | contig 10184 bp, 10 predicted proteins | sample Coa_R1_3_FD_187151 | JGI IMG/M metagenome (GOLD analysis project Ga0209166, IMG submission 187151) | Surface soil microbial communities from Centralia Pennsylvania, which are recovering from an underground coalmine fire - Coalmine... | ecosystem: Environmental > Terrestrial > Soil >... | reverse complement strand
GGTGGTGGACCTTGGCCCCGGGGCGGGCGAGCACGGCGGCAAGCTGGTGTTTGAGGGCACGGTGGAGCAGCTGATCAAGGACAAGAAGTCGCTGACCGGCGCCTACCTGTCGGGCCGCAAGCGCATTGAGGTGCCGGCCGAGCGCCGGCCCGGCAACGGCCAGTGGCTGGTGGTGCGCGGCGCGCGCGAGAACAACCTGAAGAACATCGACGTGGAGATACCGCTGGGCAAGTTCGTCTGCCTGACCGGCGTCTCCGGCTCGGGCAAGAGCTCGCTGCTGGTGGAGGTGCTCTACAAGCGGCTGTCGCAGGTGCTGCACGGCGCGCACGAGCGCCCGGGCGAGCATAGCGGGCTGGAAGGCGCCGAGCACATCGACAAGATCATCAATATCGACCAGAGCCCCATCGGCCGCACCCCGCGCAGCAACCCCGGCACCTACGTCGGCGTCTTCGACGAGATCCGCTCGCTGTTCGCCGGCCTGCCGGAGAGCAAGGTGCGCGGCTACAAGTCGGGGCGCTTCAGCTTCAACGTGAAGGGCGGGCGCTGCGAGGCCTGCCAGGGGCAGGGCCAGGTGCAGATTGAGATGCAGTTCCTGCCCGACATCTTTGTGCCCTGCGACGTCTGCCACGGCGCGCGCTTCAACCGCGAGACGCTGCAGGTGCGCTTCAAGGGCAAGAACATCGCCGAGCTGCTCGACACCAGCGTGGACGAGGCGCTGGGGTTCTTCGACGCGCACCCTTCCATCCGGCGCAAGCTGGCCACGCTGCAATCGGTCGGGCTGGGCTACATCAAGATCGGCCAGCCGGCCACCACGCTCTCCGGCGGCGAGGCGCAGCGCACCAAGCTGGCCAAAGAGCTGTCGCGGCGCTCCACCGGGCACACGCTGTACGTGCTGGACGAGCCCTCGGTGGGCCTGCACGCCGCCGACGTGCACAAGCTGACCGAGGTGCTGCAGCGCTTTGTGGACGAGGGCAACACCGTGCTGGTGATCGAGCACCAGCCGGACATCATCAAGATCGCCGACTGGATCATCGACCTGGGCCCCGAGGGCGGCGACCGGGGCGGCTACATCGTGGCCACCGGCACGCCCGAGCAGGTGGCGAAGATCAAAGAGAGCTACACCGGACAGTTCCTGAAGAAGTACCTGAACGGCTCGCATGAGAAGGCCACCGAGCGCAGCGCCAGCGACGGCAAGCGGAAGTAGCCGGGCTATAATACCCGTCGTGAGATCCGGAGGACAGCTATGCCAGATCGCATCGTCATCGATCCGAATATACTGGTTGGCAAGCCTGTCGTGAAGGGTACGCGCCTCGCGGTGGAGTTCATCATTGACTTGTTGGCGCAAGGCTGGAGTGAAGCGGACCTCTTGCACAACTACCCCAGCCTCACTCACGAAGATATCCTCGCCTGCCTGGCGTATGCCAGCCATCGATTGAAGGCCGAGAAGGTTTATCCCCTCGCTCCGGCTGGGGACTAGTCCGTGCGCTTTCTGGCCAACGAAAACTTTCCCGGTGACGCCGTGTCTGCGCTCAGGACACGCGGTCACGACGTCGCATGGATACTGGCCGACTCCCCTGGCATCTCCGACTCCGAAGTGCTCGCGCGCGCACAAGCCGATGATCGCGTCTTGCTCACATTTGATAAGGATTTTGGAGAATTGGCTTTCCGTGCCGAGCTGCCGGCCTCCAGTGGGGTGGTTCTGTTCCGGATCTCAGCTCCCTCCCCAGCGCAAGTGATCCGCGTTACTGTTGCAGCCTTGGAAAGTCGTACCGATTGGGCCGGGCATTTCGCTGTGGTCGAAGACGATCAAGTCCGTCTCACGCCCCTGCCCGAAAAACGCTAAATGAGTCAATGGGCAAACCTGCCACAAACGCGATTTGTCGATTGTGGTAAGTTCCTAAAGAAGCACCTGTCTCAATCAAATAATGGCTCGGGTCCGGATAAATCTCGGCAGTTCCCCCGTAGTTTCAGCGCTGAGAAGGTCGAACGCACGTTGTAACCACTACCAGCCTGACCCCCGCAATTTCCACCGTGGAAAAGCAATCAAGAGGGGCGTTCAATCGGTTTCGGAAGGGCATTCCACTTTGGAATATGTGGCTTTTTTCGGCTCAAGCTCGCCTGGAGTGGAACTCATTGAGAGCGTGACAGCGGGCGCGACCGGCCTCGCGTTGCGGCAAACGAAAAGGGCCGCCAGCTTCCCCGGCGGCCCCACTCTCTGTCATCAGTTGTCACTTTTCCTTGAGACGCTGATACTTGAGCTTTCGCGCCTCACGGCAGCTAATGCAGCGCGTTGGGTCGAGAAGGCGCAGCCGCGCATAGAAGCCTTGTTCCCCAGCACTGTAAGTGAAGGGGGAGCCGCAGTCTCGACACACGATAATGCGGTCCGAACCATCGACCTTGTTGGCAAGTGAATTAGATCGGTCGGCTTGGCCCGAAGCCCAACCCCGACGCTCGGCTACATGTTCCCCATTTCGACCGGAAGCCACGTTGCCCTCCTGAGATGACAGTGCCACACGACGCGTGACATTCACCGTAGCGGTTACAAGTTAGATCGCAGGACTGCGGCAAAAGTTACAGTCCAGCCTGGCGTGTGGGTGAGGCGCCAAGTGGAAAGATCGCCTGACCTGATTGACAGACTTGCATGGTGGAAAATCTGTAATACATTATGCCAACCTGCTCGGCATGTAGTGGCGATTTCCACTGTGGAACTGAGAGGGAACCGGCAGCCCAAGGCAGCCGGCCCCGGGTGAGAATGCAAAGGCGAACGCAGAAAACCGGTTGCTGCCGGTTGTGGTTCCTGGCTGGGGTGGCGCCTAACTTGCGCGAGGCGTCCGCGGGCGCATTTCCGTTTTGGGGCAACTGCCGTACGTTCGGTCGTCTCCATTTCAATTGCGCGTACGCAAAGTGGCGGGGTGCAGGGGGTTGGGGAAACGCCTTGCGTTTCCCCAACCCCCTGCATTTCTTGTTCTTCTCCCCTTCCCTCTCCTGCGAGCGCCTTTGCTCGTTGCTCGCAGGAGAGGGAAGGGGCCGGGGGATGGGTGAGGCCGCCCGGCTGGCCAAAACTCGCCCCCAGGGTGAAACGCGCCCGGCGTCCGCTGGTCTGTTGAAAACGCCATTCTTCGGGAGTATATTCAGTTCGGCCAGTGGCAGTCGGAGCCCACGCACGACTAGCTGACAAAGCGAGCCGGGCTCTTGGCGCACCGGTGTGTGCACCGGGCGGAGCAGGGACATGACCAGTCAACCTAAGCTGGGAGCTTATCAGCGGCTTGTCGGCTGGCTTGGCGACAGCTTCAGAGAGCAGTTCGCCATCTATCTGGCGTTGACGGTCATCCTGGTGGGTCTAAATGAAGTCGTGGGCTTTGGCACCAATATCGCCAACTGGGATCCGCTCTATATCAGTGGTGTCCTGACCCTGGTGATTGCCCTGCGCCTGGCCGTTGAGATCCCGCCTAAAGCCCATGAGACCCTTACTCGTCTAGCCAACCGCGGCGCGATCGAGCTCACGCCTATGAAACTTAAGGCGATCCATAAGAAGCTCGAGACCGAAGCTGGCCGCTGGGCGGCTTGGGGCGGGCCGATCGTTGCCGTGGCTGTGCTGCTGGGCTTCTATTCTGTATTTCGGTTCGAGGGCCAGGTTTTCTTCACGATCCTGGCCACCATCGGCGGTTTCGTCGCAGGACGCTTCTTGGGCCGCGCGGCAGCTTATGGCCAGATGGGCACATTGCTCAAACGCGAATCGGTCACATTGCATGTACAGCCAGGGCAGCTGGATGGTGCTGGCGGATTTAAGCCGGTCGGGGACCTTTTCTTCTACCAAGCCTTCGTGATCGGCCTGGCCGCTGCTTTTCTGGCTATCTGGTCGCTCCTCATTCCGTTGTTCCCGTACTACAGCCGCTGGCGAGACGTGTACGTTGGTCTACTGGCGATTGCTGTCCTGTTTGAGATGCTTGGTTTTTTTGGTCCAATGTGGTCGTTTCATACTGCGATGCGCGACCTCAAAGCTCAGCTAACAAAGGAGGCGGACCGATGGATGGAAGAGATCGGTCGTCTGCAAGGTCAGGTGGTGCAGGCACCGCCAAATGCTGACACAAAGGCGCAACAAGAGCGACTGGCGCTTTTGATCGAACGATGTCGCGCCATCGACGATCTGCCCACCTGGCCAGTTGACGCCGACATCCGACGCAAATTCACCGTAGGCAACCTTGGCTTGTTCTTGCCGTTGCTGGGTTATGTGATCCGGGTGCAGACACCCGATGGGCAAAGCGTGTGGAGTGTATTGCAGGGCATCCTTGAGGGCCTGACGAAAGGTTAGGGCGCCTATCTCACGCGTATGGGGGGGCGCAGTGCACCGCCCAACGTGGGGCCGATCTTCCAGGCGCTGCCTGAGCTTGTTGCTGGCGGCATGAAGCAGGGCGGCCCGGTATTCACCGGGCCGCCCTGCTTCATGCCGCCAGCATTTTTAACGCGGGCTATTAGCCGGAATGGCCATAGTCGCCCGCACTTGCTCCCCGCGCTATTTCAACTAAGATACGGCCGCGGGAGGCGCGGATGTTCAAGGCCTTTTTCTGGTTTGTCTTCGGCACGCTGGGCACGCTGCTGTTCGCGGCCGTCATGCTCTTCATTTTCGGCCAGAGCAGCCGGGTGAGCTGCCGGCTGGAGGAGCCGGGGCTGGCCTCGTGCACGGTGTCCAACACGCTGCTGGGTGTTCTGCCGCTGCCCGGCTGGACCCTGGACGGGGTGGTCATGGCTAAGGTGGAGCAGGACGACTGCAATGATGGCTGCTCCTACCGCACCGACCTGATCACCCGCGGCGGCCAGAGCCGCCCCATCAGCGAGGTCTGGACCGATCAGGAGGCCCAGGACAATGCCCTGGCCGACAAGATCAACGCCTTCATCCAGGCCGGCGACGCGCCCACCCTGGCTGTCGACAGCGCCCTCACCGCCTGGGTGGTCTGGCTGGTCGCCGGCCTGGCCGCCATGTCCATTATCATCCAGGGCATCAGTCTCTTGGCGCAGATCGTGCGATCCCTCTTCGGGGCGCGCTCGCCTGGCGGCGCCTGGCGCTGACCGGCCGGCGTGGCGCCGCCGCCCGCCTCATCTCTCATCTGAAAGGACGAAGCTATGAATCCAGCCCAGCCCGCCGCTCAGCCCCGCAGTCCCTGGGTCACTGTCGGCATCATCGTCGCGGTGCTTGTCGTTCTGTGTATCATCGGGTCCTGTATCGTGTTTGTGGTGGTGCCCGCCATTCTGGGGCCGTCCATCGGCGGCGTCTTTTCCAACATCGTTACCAGCTTGCCGCCCACGCCCACGCCGTAGCTAGGCCTCGGCCACAATCATGTAGCGCTCGTCGTCCACGGCGCGGCCCCACAGCTCGGGCCGGCGGCTCAGGTCGTGCACCTGGCTCTTGAGCGTGGCCGGCAGCCAGCCCAGCAGGCTGGGGGCGGGCAGGCCGGCTCCTGTGTGCCAGCGGCCTTCGATGAGCACCAGGCGGCCAGCCGGCCCCAGCAGCGCCAGCCAGCGCCGCAGCACCTCGGCTGGCCGCGGCAGCGCCCACAGCAGGTGGCGGCACAGGAGCGCGTCGAACTGGGCCGGCGCCAGGCTGGGGCGCGCCGCGTCCATGATACGGAACGTGACCGGCTGGCCCGCGGCGGCCGCCTTGGCGCTCGCCAGCGAGATCATGGCCGGCGAGAAGTCGATGCCCGTCACCCGGTAGCCCAGCCCGGCCAGCAGCACGCTGAGCGACCCGGTGCCGCAGCCCACGTCCAGGATGTTCGCCGGCGCGGCCGGCAGGCAGCTTTGCAGCAGGCTCGTCCACGCCTGCCGCACCGCCGGGTCGCGCAGGCCGTGATCGGGCTGTTCGTCAAAGACGGCGGCCTCGCGGTCCCAGGCGGCGCGCGCCTCGTCCGGGTCAGGCAGGCCGTTCGTGTCGGGTTGTGGGTCTATGGGAGTTCTCCAAAATGATCAGTCGCATCTGGCACGGCTGGACGACGCCCGCGAACGCGGACGCCTACGAGAACTTGCTCAAGGAAGAAATCTTTGTTGGCATCCAGGGCTGCCAGATCGCCGGCTTTCGCGGCATCCAGCTGCTGCGCCGGCCGCTGGCGGCGGAGGTGGAGTTCGTCACGATCATGACGTTTGACACGCTGGAGGCCGTGCGCGTGTTTGCCGGCGACGACTACGAGTCGGCGGTGGTGCCGCCCAAGGCGCGGGCGGTGCTGGCACACTTCGACGCCCGTTCGCAGCACTACGAAATTCGAGAATCACTCCAGCCTTGATGCATTGGAAATTCCCACGAATGAGATCAGCGGTGAGCATCGCTCACCGCTGATCTCATTCGTGGACAATTGCAGATGGTGCTGCGCTCAGGGCAGCGGGTGCCAGAGCATCGCCAGCCCAATGGCCAGCGCCGCGAACAGCGCGCCCACCGCCGCGAACGCGAACGTGACCTCGGTCGTGACGTGTTTGGTGATCAGATAGATGGGCAGGCTCTTCAGGACGCTGTCAAGCTGGTCGGCGCTCTCGGCCGGGTAATACTTGCCGCCGGTCATGGCCGACACCTGCTTGAGGGTGTTCTCATCGATGCCGCGCTGGAAGCCGCCAAACCCACCCCCGCCGCCGCCAAAGCCACCGCCGCCGCCCCCGCCGAAGCCGCCAAACCCACCACCGCCAAACCCGCCCTGCCCGCAGGACGCAAACTCGGAGCCATTGGCGGTGCCAAAGCCGATGGTGTACACCCGGATGCCGCGGTCGGCGGCCTGCTGCGCCGCGTCCAGCGGGGTGGGGCCGGTGTTGCTCACGCCGTCCGTCAGCAGCACGATGATATCGGGCACATAGGCGCCGTGCGGCACCGGCGTGGGCGGGATGCTCGAGCCATCTTCGGCCGTGCTCGGCGCCACGCTCTTATCCACCTCGGCAATCGTGTCGATGGATTTCAATATCGCGCTGCCGATGGCCGTCCGGCCGCCAGTCTGCAGGCTGTCCACCGCCGCCACCAGCGCGTTCTGGTCGTTAGTCGGCGGCTGGATCAGCTCGGCAAACCCGCCAAAGGCCACCACGCCGATCTGGGCGGTGGCCGGCTGGCGGCCGATAAAGGCGTCGGCTGAATTCTTGGCCGCCTGCAGGCGCGACGGCTTGATGTCCGTGGAGCACATGCTGCGCGAGACGTCGATGGCCAGCATGATGGTCACCTGTCCGGCCGGCACGCTGACCACGCTCACCGGGCGGGCCAGCGCCACCGTCAGGCTGGACAGGGCGATCAGGAACAGCCCAAAGGGCAGATGCCGCCGCAGCCACGATTGCCCGGGCAGCGCCTGGCGCACCAGCGACAGGCTGGAGTAGCGCACGGCAAAGCGCCGCCGGCGGCGCAAGACGAAGATGTAGGCCGCCACCAGCAGCGGCACCAGCGCCAGTAAGGCCAAAAACCAGGGCCAGAGCAGATCCATGAGCTACCTCCGCGGCAAACCTACCAGCCCGCTGATCAACGGCCGCCGCACCAATTCTATTCTACCGTCAAGGCAATGGGTGCCACAGCATGGCCAGGCCGATGGCCAGGCCCGCGAACAGCGCGCCCAGCGCCGCGAAGCCAAAGGTGACCTCGGTAGTGACGTGCTTGGTGATGAGGTTCGTCGGCAGATGCTGGAAGATGCTGTTGAGCTGGTCGGCGCTCTCGGCTGAGTAATACTTGCCGCCGGTCATGGCCGACACCTGCTTCAGGGTGTCTTCGTCAATCCCGCGCTGGAAGCCTCCGCCAAAGCCGCCGAAGCCGCCAAACCCACCACCGCCGCCGCCCCCGCCGAAGCCGCCGCCACCAAAACCTCCCCCGCCAAACCCCGTTCCCCGGCCGCACGCGGCAAACTCAGACCCGTTGGCGGTGCCAAAACCGATGGTGTACACCCGCAGGCCGCGGTCGGCGGCCTGCTGCGCCGCGTCCAGCGGCTGGGGGCCGGTGTTGCTCACCCCGTCGGTGAGCACCACGATAATGTCGGGCGCATAGGCGCCCTGCGGCACCGGCGTGGGCGCAATGCTTGAGCCGTCTTCAGCCGTGCTCGGCGCCACGTTCTTATCCACCTCGGCAATGGCGTCGATCGCCTTGAGAATGCCGCTGCCGATGGCCGTGCGCGCGCCCGTCTGCAGGCTGTCGACCGCGCTGATGAGCGTGTTCTGGTCGTTGGTCGGCGGCTGGATCAGCTCGGCAAAGCCGGCAAAGGCCACCACGCCGATCTGAGCGTTGGAGGGCTGCGCCCGGATGAACGCATCCGCCGCGGCCTTGGCGGCGTCGATGCGGGTGGGCAAGACGTCGGTGGAGCACATGCTGCGCGAGACGTCGATGGCCAGCAGGACGGTGACCTGCCCGCTGGGCACACTGACCACGCTCACCGGCCGGGCCAGCGCCACCGTCAGGCTAGCGAGGGCGATCAGGAAAAGGCCAAAAGGCAAATGCCGCCGTAGCCACGATTGTCCCGGCAGCGCCTGCCGCACCAGCGACAGGCTGGAGTAACGTACCGCAAAGCGCCGCCGGCGGCGCAAGACGAAGATGTAGGCCGCCACCAGCAGCGGCACCAGCGCCAGCAGCGCCAAAAACCAGGGCCAGAGCAAAACCATCAGCAGCCTCCGCGGCGCAGGGCCGGGCCAGCCTGCCCCGCTCGCGCGCGCGCCATGCCCCTCATGGCACGCGGCCGAACCACCACAGCGACAGCAGGCCGCCCATCAGCAGCACCAATATGCTGGCGCCGGCGAAGATTGACGTCACTTCCATCTTCTCGGGCTTGACGATCAGCTGCTCGTCCAGCCGGTCGTAGACGGTGTGCAGGTCGTTGATGTTCTGGGCGTTGAAGTAGCTGCCGGCCGTGATCTGCGCAATCTGCTGCAGTGTGGCCTCGTCCAGCTGGGTGTGCACCGTGAAGCCGTTGACGTGCAGCGTGGTGCCCTGCGGGCTGCCCAGGCCCACCGTGAAGATGCGCACGCCGCGGTCGGCCGCCGCCTGGGCCGCGGCCAGCGGGTCCGGGTTCTCATTGTTCTCGCCGTCGCTCATCAGCACGATCACCGTCGAGCCGTGCGAGCCGGGCGGCACCGGCGCCGGCGTGGCGGTGGGCACCGGCGTGGCGTTCGAGTAGAAATTGGTCTGGTCCGGGTTTTCAAATGAGTTGATGGCATCCAGCGATGCCAGGATGCCCTGGCCCACCGAGGTGCCGCGCTGCGGGGTCAGGCGGCTGATGGCGCTCAGGATGGCGTTCTGATCGTTGCTGGGCGGCTGCACGGCAAAGCCGCTGTCGCTGAAGGCCACCACGCCCACCTCCACCGTGGCGGGCTGGTGCTGCACAAAGTCCATCGCGGCCGCCTTGGCCGCGTCCATGCGCGTCGGCTTCACGTCGTCGGCGCCCATGCTGCCCGAAACGTCGAAGGCCAGGATGACCGTGCCCTCCACCCGCGGCACGCTGACCACCGCCTGCGGCCGGGCCAGCGCCACCGTGAGGATGATCAGCCCGATCAGAAACACCCCGGCCAGCACGGTCTGGCGGCGGCTCGCCTGCCGTCCGCCCGCCTGGCGGCCGCCGGTCGTCTGTCCAGCCACAAAGCTGCCAAAGCGGGCCGCCAGCCCGCGGCGGCGCAGCTGCAGTAAGACGTAGATCAGGATGCCCAGCGGCACCCACCACAACAATACCAACATCACCGGCCAGATAAATGACATACCTTACCTTCGACGCTGCTGGCGCTGCTTGGCAAAACGCACGATGGCGCGCACCAGGTCCTCGTCGGTCGAGAGCGAGAGCGCGTCCACGCCGGCATGCTTGAACGACTCGGCCAGCTGCGCCTCGCGCTGCGCGGCGGCCTCTTGAAATCGCTTGCGGAACTTGCGGTCGTGGGTGTCCACGTAAAGCTGCTCGCCGGTCTCGGCGTCTTCCATCAGGATGGTGCCCACGTCGGGCAGCTCGCGCTCGCGCGGGTCCGACAGTCGAATAGCCAGCACTTCGTGGTGCTGGTTCAGCAGCGCCAGCGGCTTTTCCCAGCCCGGCAGGCTGATAAAGTCGGAGATGATGAATACCAGCGAGCGCTGCTTGATGGCGTTCAGCGCGGAGTTGAAAAGGGGCGTCAGGTTGGTGGCCGGCGACTGGGGCAGGCGCGGCTGCTTGAGCAGCTCGTTCACCAGCCGCAGCACCTGGTTGCGGCCGCTGTGCGCCGGGATG
>Ga0209166_10004177_pt1 | contig 10184 bp, 9 predicted proteins | sample Coa_R1_3_FD_187151 | JGI IMG/M metagenome (GOLD analysis project Ga0209166, IMG submission 187151) | Surface soil microbial communities from Centralia Pennsylvania, which are recovering from an underground coalmine fire - Coalmine... | ecosystem: Environmental > Terrestrial > Soil > Unclassified... | reverse complement strand
CATTATAAAATTAACAACAACTTGGCCCTGAGGGGGAGGACTCAGGGACGGGAAGAGAGCGTCCCACATGATAGACATGGGCAAGGAAACCGCTCGCTCGAGCGTTTCTGCGGCCGAATCCAGGCGTCGCGCGGCAAAGGGCGCACGGGAAGATGTTGGCAAATCGCCTTCGGAGAAAATCCGGGTCTTCGTGGCTGCGGAGAACCGCCTTTTGCGCGACGCATTGGCGCGTGTTTTGTGTAAGGGTGGCTATATCGAAGTGATCGCCACCAAATCGGCCGCTCCTTTTCATACCAGCGCCTTATTGGAGGCCCGCCCAGACATTCTTCTGTTGACCTCACGAGGCAGCCTTGAAGAAGATTTGGCGGCCATCCGGGAGGTCCGCGCCGCAGCCCCAGCCGTCCGCATACTGCTGATTGGCATGGCCAAGGATGAACGAGAGTTCCTCCAATGTGTGCGGGCTGGCATCAGCGGCTACCTGTTGCGCGACGCTTCGTCCGGAGACGTTCTGCAAGGTGTCCAGGCCGTGCATGCTGGAGAAGCGGTATGCCCCGGGGCGCTATGCGCCGTGCTGTTTCGCTACTTTGAATCTGACGCCGCCAGCTTACCGCACACCACCGGTCGGCGCCGCCTGGGTCTGAGCCGCCGCGAACTGCAACTAATTCCACTCATAGCGCAGGGACTTACCAATAAAGAAATTGCCAATCACTTTTCCCTCTCCGAACAAACGGTCAAGAATCACCTGTATCGCATGAAACACAAAATTGGCGCGGAAGACCGCCTCGAGATCGTCCAACTCTATCGCACCCAAGGTTTCCTCGCCTAAACTCTGCCTTTGTCCCGCCTCACGGAGCTGCGGTGTTATGATTCATTCTAATTACCGTGACCACCTGGGAGCCGCAAACCTACCTTCGCTATGCCGATATCCGTTTTCGGGCTGGTCTTGATCTCATCGCTCGCATCCCCAAGGCCGAATACCCGACTATTTACGATCTCGGCTGTGGTACCGGTCATTTGACCCACATCCTCGCCGACACTTTCTCCAAGTCTACGGTTCTAGGCGTCGATTCCTCCCCCGATATGCTCGCCGAGGCCCGCCGCGAATTTCCCGATCTGGCCTGGCGGCAAGCCGACATCACTTCGTGGACACCGCCAGCGCCTCCCGATCTCATCTATACCAATGCCGCCCTGCAATGGGTGCCCGAACACCAGACTTTGCTTCCCAATCTCTTGAAAACTTTGCGGCCCGGCGGGGTTCTGGCCATGCAGGTTCCCCGGCACTTCGAGTCACCCTCTCACTTAGGTCTGAAGGAATTAGTGATGCAGGGCCAGTGGCGCCAGCGGCTAGCGCCTTTGCTCCTGGCAGACATCCCTCCTCCAGAGACGTACTGGCGCTGGCTTTCGCCGCATGCCAGCGATTTGGATCTTTGGGAAACTGTCTATTTGCAGGTCTTGGACGGCGCGGACCCGGTCGTTAATTTCATGCGCGGCACCGCGCTTCGGCCATTTCTTTCGGTTTTAACGGAACCCGAAGCCACTCAATTCGTCGACGCCTTCGCCGAAGCCATGGCCGTCGCTTACCCGCCCCAGCGGAACGGTCAGACGCTTTTTCCCTTCCGCCGAATGTTCTTGGTGGCGCGCCGATAACCGCGGAAATATTTTCATAGTCCTGGTACGAATCCTCACCTGGCCCCCGCGCGTTTCGCCACCCTATATGCCTCATTCGATTTCGCTTACAGAAATACCTTAGCGCCGCGACTTTGGACCCCTTCGTGCCATCCCTAATTGCACCAGCCGGAAGTGGTCTGGAGGAAGTAAATGCGCTTCCGCGCTATTCTGACCCTGGTTACTCTGTTCATCGTCACCGTATTTGTGGCATGCTTGAGTGTCGCGATTTCGTCCGACGCGCTAGCCTCCCAGCCGCATAGCCTGTCCAAGGAAGCGTCCGAACACGGTTCTGTCTCCGGAAAAATCTCAGCCATCGGAGATGCGTCTTTTTCCGTCGATGTAAGGAAAAGCCAGGATCTGGTCACTCTTCAGTTCCTGATCGACGACACGACCAAAGTTGAGGGAAGACTGGAAGTCGGCTCTCAGGCCACCGTCGATTATCGAACGGATGAAGGAAACAACATTGCTACCCATGTAGTCGTGCGATCGCCAGACTCATCGCGATAGTGGCGCTTTTGGCGTCCCACGGATTCGCTTCACCCTCGCGAATCGGGAAATGAAATCTTCGCTCTTGCCCAAGGGGAAGTATCGATGCGCACGACCCTTAAACTCGTTTCGCCGCTCATCGTCAGCGTCGTGGTGATTTCGCTTTTGTTCGCTGCCTACCAGGTGCGCACGGAACGCCGCATTTTGCGCAACGACCTCTCGCGCCGCGCCGAAATTCTCGGAGAGAGCCTGCAGGAGAACATCGAGCCGCAGTTTGATCGCAAGCTGCCGGACAAAAACCTGCAACGCCTGGTGGATCGCTTCGGCCAGCGTGAACACTTAAAAGGCGTTGCCGTCTACAACTCTAATGGCGTGGCCGTGGCGGTTACTTCCGGCCTCGCTTCCCTTTTCCAGCTCCGCCCCGCCGCGGCCGCTCATGCGGCGGAACGCGACGCCGGTTATGGCGAATTCTTGCGTGTCAACGACACGCCTATTCATGTTTATGCCCTGCCTCTGCACCACAACGGCGAATTAGTTGGCACTGTGGCGCTCGTGCACGACGCCACGTACATTGACCGGCAGGTGGCCCACACCCTGCGCGATTCGCTGGTCAATGCCCTGATTCAAACTCTGCTGATTGCCGGTCTAGCCCTCGTTCTCGTTCGCTGGACCTTCACCGGGCCGCTCACTCGCACCGCCAAGTGGCTGCGCACCTTGCGCACCGGCCAATCTCACGCTCCTCCCTCGCTCCCCGAAGGCGAGCTTTTCGATCAACTCCATCACGAAGTCACTCATCTCGCCCGCGATCTCAACGCCGCTCGTGCCAGTGCTGAGGAAGAAGCGCGCCTCCGCGACACCAATGCTTCCTTGTGGACCGCGGAACGCCTGCGCGTCAGTTTGACCAACAAGTTACAGAACAAACCCCTCTTCGTTATCGCCAACCGCGAGCCCTACATGCACGTCCACTCCAACGGCAACACCGGAAATATTCAGGTGATTGTTCCCGCCAGCGGCTTGGTTACCGCTCTGGAGCCGGTGCTCCTTGCCACCGACGGAACTTGGATCGCCCATGGCTCCGGCAGCGCCGACCGTGAAAACGTGGACGCTAAGGATCATCTTCGCGTGCCGCCGGACCGTCCAACCTATACGCTGCGCCGCGTGTGGCTCAGTGCCGAAGAAGAGAAGGGCTACTATGAGGGCTTCGCCAACGAAGGCATTTGGCCCCTTTGCCACATCGCTCACACTCGCCCCGTTTTCCGTCCCGAAGATTGGGTCGCCTACCAGGAAGTCAATCGCCGTTTTGCTGATGCTGCCATCGAAGAGATGGAGTCCACGGAATCACCGATTGTCCTTGTTCAGGATTATCATTTCGCTCTCCTTCCGCGCATGATTAAAGACGCCCGGCCCGACGCTCGCGTGGCCATCTTCTGGCACATTCCCTGGCCCAATCCCGAAGTTTTCGGCATCTGTCCCTGGCAACGGGAACTGATCACGGGTCTGCTAGGCGCAGACTTGGTAGGCTTCCACATCCAGTCTCATTGCAATAATTTTCTTTCCACCGTCGATCGGGCGGTCGAGGCCCTCACGGAATGGGATCGCTTCTCCGTTAACCGCCAAGGACACGTTACCCGCGTGCGTCCTTATCCTATCAGTGTGGCCCCTCAGGAAAATGGGCAGGGCGGACAACCTGCCCGCGCCATGGCTGAAGAAAGCGCCGCCCTCTGCCATGAGCTCGGCATCACCGCCACCATCTTCGGAGTTGGCGTTGACCGGGTCGACTACACCAAAGGCATTCTCGAGCGATTCCGCGGCATCGAACTGTTCTTCGAGCTCTATCCGTCCTACCAGCGCCACTTCACGTTCGTCCAGATTGGCGCTCCCAGTCGCACCAATATTGATCGCTATCAGACCCTGCTCGACGAAGTAGCCGCGGAAGCCGACCGCATTAACGCGCGTTTCCAGGCCGGCCGCTGGAAGCCCATCGTATTCCTCAAGCGCCACCACTCCCACCAGGAAATTTCCCGCTTTTACCGCGCCGCTTCCTTGTGCCTGGTCACTTCTTTGCACGACGGCATGAACTTGGTCGCCAAGGAGTTCGTCGCCTCCCGTGAGGATGATCGCGGGGTTTTAATCCTGAGCACCTTCGCGGGCGCCGCGCTGGAGTTGACGGATGCGCTGCTGGTCAATCCCTACGATGTCCAGCAATTAGCCGGCGCCGTCCATCGCGCCCTAACCATGCCCGTTGAAGAGCAAGCTGCCCGCATGCAGCACATGCGCAATTCGGTTCGTGAGCACAATGTGTACCGCTGGGCCGCTAATTTGCTCTCCGACCTCACCGATATTCGAATCGACACGCCCGACCGCGTTGAATCTAACGAAAGCCTCGCTCGCTAATTAGCAAAGCAAGCTCCGCACTTCGAGGATTCGAAAAAAGTTTAGTCCGTGAGGTGCTATCTTCGGCCCCCGGCGGCTACCGCTAGTGTCGGGAAAAATGTTTTGCCATCTAGTATGAGCCGTACGGCTTCGATCAGATCTTGACTCGCCCGCGATTTCGCCACATATCCGTGCGCGCCGGCCTCCATAATCTCGCGAACCATTTCATCGGAATCGTGTACCGTAAAAAACAGGATCTTGGCATGCTCGCGTTCCCGCCGGATTTGCAGCGCGGCCTCAATCCCGCTCAGCCCCGGCAAATTGACGTCCATTATCACCAGGTCCGGATCAAGCTCTGTGCTCTTGCGTACCGCTTCGTTGCCCTCCACGGCCTCTCCGCACACCGCCCATTCGTCGTGGCTCTCGATTAATCCTCTCAGCCCGCGCCGCATCAACTCATGGTCGTCCGCTATCAGAATACGCCGCCGCTCATCCTGCGCTGAGCGCACCGCGAAACTCAATGAGCTTGGATCTTCATTCTCGCCTTCTCCACTTCTCCGAACCGGTAGCCTGGCCATCACTTGGGTGCCGTTCGTGCCGAAGTCAACGGTTAGCCCTCCGCCCAACTGATGCAGCCGCTCGCGCATTCCGGGAATCCCCACACCCAGCGGGGCGGAGCCTTCCAGTTTTGACCTGGCCTTCCCCGCTTTGATCGGCTTGCCATAATCGAGAATCTCCAATCGCACTTCGCCGGAATCCTGCGAAATCGCGATCTTGGCTTTGGAACTTCCCGAATAACGGTGAACATTGGTCAAACTCTCTTGCACCACCCGGAATAGCGTAGTCTCCGCGTCAATAGGCAGCCGCGGCACGTTCTCCCCGACCACTACTTCCAGTTTGATGCCGCTGCGCTTCTCAAAACCCTCCGCGTACCAGTGCACCGCCGACGCCAACCCGCACTCGTCCAATAACGGCGGATGCAAAATGTAGGACAACGTGCGAATTTCCTCCCCAATCTGGCTGACGATATCCCGGCTTTCCTTAATCGACTCCTGTGCCTCGGGCTTGCGCTGCTCGGTCAGCCTCGCCAGTCGATCCAACGACATCGACAGCACCGCGATTTTCTGTCCAGTCACATCGTGCAAATCCCGCGCGATGCGCCGGCGCTCCTCGTCTTGCAACTGCAACAAGCGCGCCGATAATTGGCGCAGCGACGTCTCCGTCACCCGCAACGCTTCGTTAGCATCCACGATTTCGGTGAGTTCCGTCGCTACCGCGCACAGCGCTTCCAGTCCCAGTTCGTGATTCGGGCTCAGCGTTAGCCGGATCGTTCTTGGCTTCTCATTTTTTCCCTGCAACCGGATTTCGCCACGTGTGCTGGCCAGTTTTGCTCCCAGGATCAGCGTCTTCAGAAATTCTGCGTCGTTTCCAGAAACGAAATTGTACAGTGGGGCCCCAATGAATTTTTCCAGCGCTACCCCGAAAAATGCCGCAAAGCTCTTGTTCGAATACAACACCGTGCCGTCTTCGGAGAGCGTCGCGGCCCCTTCATCAATCGTCTCCACCAGCAGCCGATACGGATGCTCCGCGCCCTGCAGCGTAAACACCTGGTCCCCGTGCGCGCTGGACACCAGCAGCGCATCTACTTCCCCCGTGCGGATCGCGCGCAGCGTCTCTTCAAGCTCCGCGATGCGTGCTTTTAACTCTTTCGCGCCTTCTTTTCGGACGATCCCTTTCTTTTGCTTCTTCACCGCTCCCACCTCTAGGCGACCCTTAAATCCAACCCTACCACTACTCTATCTTGATTGGAAAAATCTCCCACCAGCCGGCGTAGCGGCAATGGCAGCCTCTTGATCAGCGTGGGCGCCGCAATGATCTGATTTTCCGAAGCCAAGGCCGGCTGCTGATAGACGTCAATGACCTCTAGTTCGTATCGATCCTTCAGGTATTTGTCGCAAAGTTTTTTGAGATTCTCGACTGACTTTACAGACCTGGGCGTCTGCCCAGTAACATACAGGCGCAACAAATATTTCTCCTTTGCCCTCTTACTACCATTGCTTCCCGCCTTTTCCCCAGACAAGGTCATTCAAATCTCCATTTCCCGTAAATTCAGCCCGACTAGCACACGATCCACATCCGACAAATCACCGATAATCTTCCTCATCGGTGCGGGTAACTTCCGCACCAGTGTAGGTATCGCCAGGATCTGGTCGTTCCGCGCCAGTTGCGGCGTCTTTACCAAGTCGATCACCTCCAGGCGGTATCGCCCTTCCAGGTGCTCCCCGCAAATCTTTTTCAGGTTTGCCAGCGCCGCCAGCGACTTTGGCGTCTGCCCCGCGACGTACAGCCGTAACTCCAGCATCCGGCCGTTTCTGCCTCCGTTCGACTTCTTCGGCGTTGCGTCCGCCTTAGCTTTCATGCTCATCCCCCATTCTTCCGTTTCCTCCCGCGGCCGCACCCCGCCGCGTGCCTCCGCGAAGACTCACCATCTCCATCGTGTCTTGGGACGTCTGGAGCTCCCTCTGCTTTTCCTGCCGCGTCAGCAGCGCTACCCGCGCTTCTTCCTGCGCGAACTCCGACCTCATCGCCGCAATCTGCGCCTCCAGTGCTTTCCTTTTGCCTTCCAAAACGCGCCGCTGCTCTTGCGTGGTCTGTTGTCGCCGCAGTTCCTCCGACCTGTCTCGCGTCTCCTGCGATAACCTTGCCGAGCCCGTCAGCACCGTCCCGCTCCCCACATAGACCGGCAGCAGCCGTATTCCCTTCTTCGACATCACAAACTCACGCACCTGGTTCGAATGCGCCATTCCCCGCGACTTCAGCACGTAAATACAACGGTTCCTCTCCCCGTTCGACTCCACGTCCCGCACGAAAATCCAGGTATCGATCAGTGAGGAGATTCCCACATCTGTCTGTTCGATTTCCTTGTCGCGGCCCTGCGTCAGCGCCGTAAAGAAAGCCGTGATTTGCTGTGTTTTCAAAAAATCGATCAAGCGCATCAACACCGAGTGCAATTCCTGCGGGGTTCCCACCAGCAGATTCGTGACCGGGTCGATAACCACCGCCTCGGGTCTGTGCTCCTCCACCAGCTTGTGGATCCGAAGTAAGTGCATTTCAAGCCCGCTCTGCGTCGGTCTCCAAGCCTCGAATCGCAGCAAGCCCTTTTTTACGTGCTTCTCCAGATCGACTCCGACCGAGCGCATGTTGCGCATCGCCTGCGCCGGCGACTCCTCGAACGCTACGTACAAGCATCGCTTTCCGTCCCGGCACGTCCGCTCCGCAAAATGCGCCGCCAAGCTCGACTTTCCCGCTCCCGCCGTTCCAGAAATCAGCACAGACGCGCCACGGTAAAATCCCTTCCCCTCCAGCATGTCGTCCAAATCTTGCACTCCCGAGGAAACCCGCTGATTGGACACCGCGTGATTTAATTTCAGCGACGAGCTCGGCAACACCGAAAATCCCCGCTCATCGATGAGGAATGGAATTTCGTCGGCGACGTGCGGAGCCCCCCGGTACTTCACCACCCGCAGCCGGCGCGTCGAAACTTGCTCGTTCACCCGATGGTCCAGGAAAATCACGCAGTCCGATACATACTCTTCCAATCCATACCGCGTCAGAGCGCCGTCGCCCTTCTCCGCCGTCACCACCGTGGTCAGCCCGCGATCCTTCAGCCAGCGAAACAGTCTGCGAATTTCCGCGCGCAGCAACCCCGTGTTCGAGAATCCGGAGAAAATCGCCTCCATCGTATCCAGCACCACGCGCTTGGCTCCAATGGAATCCACCGCGTGCTGCAGCCGGATAAACAATCCCTCTAAATCATATTCGCCTGTCTCCTGAATTTCCGCAGGCTCGATCCGCACATAGTCCAGCACCAATTTCTTTCGCGCCACCAATCTCTTCAAGTCGAAGCCCAGCGACGCCACGTTCTTCGTCATTTCCTCCGATGTTTCTTCGAAGGTCATCAACACGCCCGGTTCGTGGTACTCCGTGGCTCCCCGCACCAGGAATTCCAGCGCGAACATTGTTTTCCCGCAGCCCGGCCCTCCGCACACAATCGTCGGTCGCCCCTCGGGTACTCCGCCGTTGGTCACCTCGTCGAAACCCGCAATGCCCGTGCGGGTTTTTGCCAGGCCCAACGCGTTCGCCGTTGCGTGGCCGTTTCCATTCTTATCCATCGTTCACTCGCCTGCGGCTCCGTGGGCCGGTTGAATTGATTTGGATTGGACAACCCTGAGCGCACATAGTATCCGCATGCGTCGCCCGGAACAACCGCGGGCTGCTAAAAAGGTCCATTTTTATTGGGAATTTCGCGCCTTACGTACAGCAAACCCTGTATGGACGCGCCTCCGGGCCATGTAGCCCGTCAAGTCTCGCGCTTCACTCCCCCTCAATTCGCTGATTGCTCGCAACTTGCCTGTCGCTAAGGGGCATCCAACTCCACGCAGACTCCCCAGTCCGCAAGCCAGCCCGCTGCTTGTTTCTAAACCTCTAATTTTCGTCAGGAGAACGCCATCCATGAAGCGCCTTGCATTTCTTTTTGTTTTAGCGGGCTGGCTCGTGCCTCTCGCATCCGCTCAGGAAACGGAACACGTCCAGGTCGGGGCCTATTTTGATTACCTGCGGCTCGGCCAGACCGACACCAACTTCGCGGGTATCGGCGCCCGCGTGGGGGTCGTGGCATTCCATGCCGTCAAGCTCGAAGGCGAGATGAGCTACGATTTCAATCGCGCTTTCACCGAGAGTTTCACGGACACCACTACCGGCTCCGTCACCGTCGCTCGCACCAACTTCCGCACCCTCCACGGCGAGTTCGGGCCTAAAGTGAATCTCGGGGAACACTGGCGCGTTCACCCCTTCGTCACCCTCAAAGGCGGCTTTATCAATTTTCGCCTGAGCAATGCACCGGCTACCCTGGGCACCTTTTTCAGCACCGTTGATTCCCTCCGCGCTAATAACGTCAATGGCGTTCTGTATCCCGGTGGCGGTTTGGAAGGACACCTTGGTCCCATTGGACTGCGCGCTGATATCGGCGATGAGATGTACTTCAACCATGGAACGCACAATAACCTGCGAGTTTCCTTCGGACCGTACATTCGCTTCTAACTTTCAACTTCGGGCCCTGCCTCGACCTGAGTATTGTCCGTACTCCTTGCAAAAAAGCCTTTGGCTCCGGCGCATAGCCGGGACCAAAGGCTTTTTCCTTCTCCGTTGTCTCTTTTACTTTTTACTCTTTACTTTTGTATTTTCGCGGGATACTCCGAATGCACCCCGGACAGGTCCACCAGCATCACCGGATGGATCTCCACCAAGAATCTCCCGCTCTGCACCATCTTGTCTCCGCTCACGATTTTCTGCGCCTCTTCGATCGAACTCGCATGGATGATCGCCATCCCGCCGAACCGTCCCTGGTCCAGCGCCGGCCCCACCACCACAAACTTTCCCGCCTCCACCTGCTCGCGAACATAAGCCAGATGTTCCTGCATCGCCGGATCCGCAAACTGCACCGGAGCCCACTTCTCTCCCTTCTCCAGCAAACATAGGAAATACGGCCTGATATTCGTCGGGATATTCGCCCCCTGCGGGAATTCTCCCGGCGTTTGCGCCACTGCAGCTCCCGCTAGCAGCAATATCAAAGCAAAGACTACGTTCTTCGCTACCTT
>Ga0209166_10004174_pt1 | contig 10186 bp, 11 predicted proteins | sample Coa_R1_3_FD_187151 | JGI IMG/M metagenome (GOLD analysis project Ga0209166, IMG submission 187151) | Surface soil microbial communities from Centralia Pennsylvania, which are recovering from an underground coalmine fire - Coalmine... | ecosystem: Environmental > Terrestrial > Soil >... | reverse complement strand
ACCCTGATATCCGCGACCTGGATCCTGGCGGCGAACAGCTGGATGCAGACGCCGGCCGGTTACGCGATCAACGCGCAAGGTCAGTTCGTCCCCGTCGACTGGTTGCGGGTGATCTTCAATCCGTCTTTCCCGTTCCGCTTCGCTCACACGGTGCTGGCGGCCTACCTCACCACGGCCCTGGCCGTGAGCGGCGTCGGCGCCTGGCATCTGCTGCGCGACCGGACCAACCCCGCGGCGCGCGTCATGTTCTCCATGGCGACCGGCATGATCGCCGTCGTCGCGCCGATCCAGATCTTCGCCGGCGACTCGCAGGGCCTGAACACGCTGAAGCATCAGCCGGCCAAGGTCATGGCCATGGAGGGCCACTTCCAGAGCCACCCGCACGGCGCGCCCCTGATCCTGTTCGGCCTGCCGGACCGCGCGCGGGCGACCGTCCACTATGAGATCGCCCTGCCGAAAATCTCATCGCTGATCCTGAAGCACAACCCGAATGCGCCCCTGGCCGGGCTCGACACCGTGCCGCGCCAAAACTGGCCCGTCGTGCCGGTCGTCTTCTGGTCCTTCCGGGTGATGGTCGGTCTCGGCATGCTCATGCTGACGCTGGGCGTGGCGAGCTTCGTCGCGCGGTTGCGCGGCAAACTCCACGACTGGCGGCCGCTGCACTGGTTGGCCGTGGCCATGGGACCGGCCGGGTTCGTGGCTGTGATCGCGGGATGGGTGACGACGGAGGTCGGCCGCCAGCCGTTCACTGTCTACGGCCTGATGCGCACGGCGCACTCCGCCTCGCCGATCGCGGCGTCCGCCGTCGGCGCCTCACTCCTCGCATTCATCGCCGTCTACTTCGCCATCTTCGGCGCTGGCGCCGTCTACATCCTGAAACTCATGGCCCAGGCGCCCTCTCTCGAGGCCGCGACAAAGGACGAGCCGCCTGCGCCAATCCGCGCTGGCGCCCCCCTCGTCGATCCGCGAAACCGCTTCTTCGGCGGCAAGGAGGCCGTCCAATGAACCCGTCGTTCGACCTGCCCACGGTCTGGGCTTGCATCATCGCCTTCGGCGTCCTCGCCTATGTCGTCCTGGACGGCTTCGACCTGGGTGTGGGCGTGCTCTTCCCGGCCTTCCGGCCCGGCCCTGAGCGCGACAGGGCGATGAATTCGATCGCGCCGGTCTGGGACGGCAACGAGACCTGGTTGGTCCTGGGCGGCATCGGCCTCATGGCCGCGTTCCCGCTGGCCTACGCGATCGTCCTGCCGGCGCTGTACGGCCCGATCGTGGTGATGCTGCTGGCGTTGATCTTCCGCGGGGTGTCCTTCGAGTTCAGGTGGCGCAATCCGGCCCGTCGCGCGTTCTGGGACACCGCCTTCAGCGTCGGCTCCTTCGCCGCCGCCTTCAGCCAGGGCGTGGTGTTGGGAGCGCTGTTGCAAGGCATCGTTGTCCACGACCGCAGCTTTGCCGGACGCCCCTTGGACTGGCTGTCGCCCTTCAGCCTGCTGACAGGCCTCAGCGTGGTGACGACCTATGCGCTGCTGGGCGCGACCTGGCTGATCCTCAAGACCGACGGCGAGATGCAGCAACGCGCCTATCGTTGGGCGGGTCGGCTGGGCGTGGGAACCGTCGCCTGCATCGCCACGATCAGCGTGGTCACGCCCTTTCTGCGGTTCGCCTACTGGCGCCATTGGTTTGCGATGCCGAATGTGCTCTTCGCCGCCCAGGTGCCGTTGCTGGTCGCGGTGGGCTCGGTGCTGTTCTTCCGGAGCCTGCTCCAGCGGCGGCAGGTCGCGCCGTTCCTGCTGGCGTTGACGCTGTTCGTTCTGACTTTCGCCGGCCTTGGGATCAGCGTCTTCCCGGAGGTCGCGCCCGGCGCTCTCAGCATCTGGACGGCGGCGGCGCCGGCGTCGAGTCTGATGTTCCTGCTCGCCGGCGCCGCGCTGCTGATTCCCATCATCCTCACCTATACGGGGTTCGCCTACTGGGTTTTCCGGGGGAAGGTTCGCGAGGAGGGCTACCACTGATGCGAACGCCCGCCGCGCAATCGCTCCTGAGCAAGCTCGCGTGGTTCGTCGGGCTCTGGCTCGCCGGCGTCGGCACGGTCGGCTTGGTGAGCTTGGCGATCAAGACTTGGCTTCGCTGAGCGGCGTGATGTGAGCAGATTGTGAAGTTCGGCTCCGCCGTGGAGCCGCTCTCGCCATTTGGTTCGGGCTCATCGCCAACGCGCCGACGCGTCACCGCCGGTCGGGCTGAGCTCGCGCTGGATGCGATGACAACGCTGCTTGGGGAGGCCGCGGCGCGACGAGGGGGCGATCTTCGGCTCGTCACATCCGCTCCGGCCGCGCCGGTCATGGCGTGGAATTGCTCGCCATTCGAGATGCGGCGGCGATCCTAGTTATCGGGACAGGAACCAGGACCGGAACTCCCCTCAATGACGGCGCTTGGCGACCTCTCTCCCCTCCGGGTAACACCCGCGCGGCTGTGATATCGGTGCTCGAAGGGCGGCGGAACAGGGGGCCGGGGTGGCGTCGCAGCGAGAGATCGTTCTGCCGGGCGCGAGGGCGCCGACGTTCTTCGGCGAGCCGGTCGCGCTGGGCTACCTGGCCTTCACCGAAGCCTGGGAGCGGTTCTCCTACTACGGCATGAGCGCCCTGGTCGTGCTCTACATGACCGAGACGCTGTTCCTGCCGGGCCATATCGAGACCGTGGTCGGGTTCGCCACGCTGCGCGGCGCCATCGAGGCTGTGACCGGTCCCCTGACCGGTCAGGGCCTGGCCTCGATGATCTATGGGCTCTATTCGGGCCTGATCTGCTTCACCCCGCTGTTCGGCGGACTGCTGGCCGACCGCGTGCTGGGCGCTCGCACGACCGTGGCGGTCGGCGCGCTGATGCTGTGCGCCGGGCATCTCGCCCTGGCCTTCGACGCGAGCTTCCTTCTTGGCCTGTTGCTGCTCATCCTCGGCTGCGGCTGCGTGAAGGGCAATGTCGCCGCCCAGGCCGGCGCGCTCTATCCGCGCGACCAGGAGGCGGCGCGCACCCGGGCCTTCATGCTGTTCAACATGGGCATCAATACCGGCGCCGTGGCCGGGCCGATCGTCTGCGGCCTCCTGGCCCAGCTCTATGGCTGGCACGCCGGCTTCGGCTGCGCGGCGGTGATCATGCTCGCCGGCCTCGTCACCTATCTCGTCGGCCTCAGGCATTTGCCGCCCGAGGCGGCGCGGTCGCGGCGCGGCGCGCCCGCCGCCCCGCTGCAGGCGGACGAGTGGCGGACCATCGGCCTTCTGAGCGGCGTCATCGCCCTGACCATTTTCCAGAGCGCCGCCTACTACCAGCTCGGCGACGCCGGCATGATCTGGCTGCGGTGGATGGTCGATCTGGCGACGCCGTTCGGCGCGGTCCCGGCGGCGTGGTTCCGCTCGGTCGACAGCCTGGCCAGCGTGGTCCTGGCGGCGCCCCTGATCGCCGTCTGGCGCCGCCAGGCGATGCGCGGCGGCGGCCCGGGCGACTACGCGAAGCTGGGTTACGGCGCGGCGATCACCGCCGCCTCGGCCATGCTGCTCGCGGTCGCGTCGGTGAGCGCGGCGCCGGGCCGTGTCAGCCCGCTCTGGCCGCTCGCCGCCTTCGCCGGCATGGGGATCGGCTTCCTCTACTATTGGCCGACCCTGATGGCCCTGGTCTCACGCCGCTCGCCGGCTCAGGCCTCCGGCGCCATGCTCGGCGTCATCTTCCTGAGCCTGTTCGTCGCCAAGACCGCCATGGGCTGGGTCGGCAGCCTCTACGAGAAGACGACCCCGGCCGCTTTCTGGAGCCTGGACGCGGCGATCGCGGCGGCCGGGGCGGTGCTGGTCGCCGTCCTCTGGCGACCGTTGGCGCGGCGTTGCTGACACGGCCGTTCCCTGTCGAGGGTTTCTCTTGATTTTGGGCTCTGCATAATGCAAACTATGCGTGAGTCTCGCTCTTTGCCATCGTGAACCTCCCATGCAGCGACGCCGCGCGAGCGGCGACGCTCCCGCCTGAGTCGCAACGGAACGATTTGGCGCCGATCGGTCGCGAAAAATCGCCTTTTGATATGCGTTCGGATCGGAAACGATCTTTCTGGTCGCCGAATGGACATCCGCGTGTCCCGCGCCGCGAATCCTCTCAGCCCTTCCGGCTCGCCTTCTCCGCCACGCCCGACTTCCCCTCGCGCGCCTCCAGCGCTTCGGCGACCTCATCGAGCGTGATGCCGGCGCCGGCCAGCAGGGCCAGCCAGTGGTAGACGAGGTCGGCGCTCTCGGTGATCACGGCCGTGCGGTCGCCCTGGACGGCGGCCAGGGCCGTCTCCACCGCCTCCTCGGCCAGCTTCTTGGCGGCCAGGGGCCGGTCGGCGATCAGGCGGGCGGACCATGATTGCGCCGGGTCGGCGTAGCGGCGCGAGGCGATCACGCCGGCCAGTCGCTGCACCACCTCGTCGAAACGGCTCATCGGCCGGCCAACCCCTCGGCGACGCCCGCCTGCGCCTCCGCCGCGTCGAACGCGTCGGAAAGTCTTTCGCCGTCCGTCGGCCCTTCCGTCCACGCCGGCCGGATCGGGATCCCCGCCGCCGCCATCGCCGCCTTGGTCTCGCCCACCGTCAGCTCGCCGAAGTGGAAGATCGAGGCGGCCAGCACGGCGTCGGCGCGGCCGACCTTCACCGCGTCGATCATGTGCTGCGCGCTCCCGGCCCCGCCGCTGGCGATCACCGGCACGGACGCCGCGGCGCTTACCGCCGCCAGCAGCTCCAGGTCGTAGCCGGTGCGGGCCCCGTCGCGGTCCATCGAGGTGAGCAGGATCTCGCCGGCCCCCCGCCGCACCGCCTCGGCGGCGTAGGCCACCGCGTCGATGCCGGTGTCGCGCCGGCCGCCGTAGGTGAACACATGCCAGGCGCCCCCGCCGTCCTGGTCCGTCGGGGCGATCCGCTTGGCGTCGATGGCCGTCACCACCGCCTGCGAGCCGAAGGCGTCGGCGCAGGCGCTGATCAGGTCGGGGCTCTCCACCGCCGCGGTGTTGATGGCGATCTTGTCGGCGCCCGCGCGCAGCAGCCGGCGGCCGTCCTCAACCGAGCGCACCCCGCCGCCCACCGCGAGCGGCATGAAACAGACCTCGGCCGTGCGCGCGATGACGTCCAGGATGGCGGCGCGGCCCTCGTGGCTGGCGGTGATGTCCAGGAACATCAGCTCGTCGGCGCCGGCCTCGTCATAGGCCCTGGCCTGCTCCACCGGATCGCCCGCGTCGCGCAGGGCGACGAACTGCACCCCCTTCACCACCCGGCCGTCGCGCACGTCCAGGCAGGGAATGACCCTGACCTTCAGCATGAAGGCGCCTTCAGCATGTCACGCCGCCGCCGCCAGCGCCTCGAGCGGGGCGATGGTCCCGGCGTAGAGGGCGCGGCCCAGCACCGCCCCGGCGATCGGCGTTCCTTTCCGCGCCGCCAGCCGCACGATGTCGTCGACGCTGGCGAGGCCCCCGGCGGCGATGACGGGGATGGTCACCGCGTCGGCGATCGCCCCGAACACCTCGATGTCGAAGCCCATCAGGGCGCCGTCGCGGTCGATGTCGGTGACGATGAGGGCGCTCACCCCCTCGTCCTCGAAGCGGCGGGCGACGGTGATGGCGTCCAGGCCGCTGTCCTCGGTCCAGCCCTGCACGGCGACCCGGCCCTTGCGCACATCGACGCTGACGGCGATCTGCTCGGGCCACTTGCGGGCGGCCGACTTGACCAGCTCGGGGTCGCGCACCGCGGCGGTGCCGAGGATCACCCGGCTGACCCCGGCCTCGATCCACGCCTCGACGTCCTTCAGCGTGCGGATGCCGCCGCCCAGCTGCACCGGAATGCTCACCGCCTGCAGGATCGCCTCGATCGCCGCCCCGTTGATCGAGCGGCCGGCCACCGAGCCGTTGAGGTCGATCACGTGCAGCCAGTCGAACCCCGCCTTGGCCCAGGCCCGCGCCTGCGCCGCCGGCTCGGTGTTGAACACGGTGGCGGTCGCGAGGTCGCCGCGCACCACGCGCACGCACTCGCCGTCCTTCAGGTCGATCGCCGGATAAAGGATCATGGCCGCCAATTCAAAAAGTTGCCGAGGAGTCTCGCGCCCGCGCCCTGCGATTTTTCGGGGTGAAACTGCACGCCAGCGATGTTGCCCCTGACGACCGCCGCCGCGAACGCGCCCCCATGGTCCGTCCAGGCGGCGACGTCGGTCTCGCGCTCGGGAACGAGCACGTAGGAGTGAGTGAAATACATGTGGACGCCGGAATTGAGGCCGGCGAACAACGCCGTATTGCCGACCGTGTCCAGGCTGTTCCAGCCCATGTGCGGGATTTTCAGGGACGGCTCGGGGGCCTCCATCCGCTTCACGTCGCCCCCCACCCAGTTCAGCCCCGGGGTCTCGCCGAACTCCAGCCCGCGCCTCGCCAGCAGCTGCATGCCGACGCAGATGCCCAGGAACGGCGCGCCGCGGCGCCTCACCGCCTCGCCCATGGCCTCGATGACGCCGTCCCGCGCCGCGAGCGCCGTCATGCAGGCGGCGAACGCCCCCACGCCCGGCAGCACCACCCGGTCGGCCCGGGCGATCGCCTCCGGGTCGTCGGTGACGACAACCGTCGCCCCGGCCGTAAGGCTGGCCGCGGCCTTGCGCAGCGCCTTGTCCGCCGAGGGCAGGTTGCCCGATCCATAATCGATCAGGGCGACGGTCTGCATGGCCCCAAGTCCTTGTACCTGTTCCTATAGCACGCCCTTGGTGGAGGGGGCGGCCCCGCCGGTCTTGGGATCGATCTCCACCGCCGTGCGCAGGGCCCGGGCCAGGGCCTTGAAGCCGCTCTCGACGATGTGGTGGGTGTTCTCCCCGTACAGGGTCTCCAGGTGCACGCAGGCGCCGGCGTTCATGGCGAAGGCGTGGTGGAACTCCTTGAAGAGCTCGGTGTCCATGTCGCCGACCTTGGGCCGGATGAAGCTCACCTTCCACACCAGGTAGGGCCGGTTGGAGAGGTCGACCGCGCAGCGCGTCAGGGTCTCGTCCATGGGGATGTAGGCGTGGCCGAAGCGGCGCACGCCCTTGAAGCCGTCCAGCGCGTCGTGGAAGGCCTTCCCCAGCGCGATGCCGGTGTCCTCCACGGTGTGGTGCATGTCGATGTGCAGGTCGCCCTTGGTCTCCAGCTCCAGGTCGAAGCCGCCGTGGCGAACGAAGCTCTCCAGCATGTGGTCGAAGAAGCCGATGCCGGTGGAGACCTGGGACTTGCCGGTCCCGTCCAGGTCCAGGCGCGCCCGGATCTGCGTCTCCTTGGTGTCGCGGGCGACCTCGACGGCTCTCATGTCGCCGCCTCCAGCGCAGCGGTCCGGGCCAGCTCGGCCAGCGAGGTCTCCGGCCGCGGGCCGTAGTGGCCGATCACCTCGGCGGCCGCCAGCGAGCCCAGCTGGCCGCAGACGTCCAGCGGCTTACCGCTCGCCAGGCCGAACAGGAACCCGGCCGCGTACTGGTCGCCGGCCCCGGTGGTGTCCACCACCCTGGCCACCGGCGCGGCGGCGACGATGTGCTCGGTCTCCGGGCACAGCACCAGCGAGCCGGCCTCGCCGCGGGTGATGGCGGCGATCGCCACCCGCGTGCGCACCTCCCGCGCCGCCGCCGCCCAGTTGCCGGTGTCGAACAGGGCGGCGATCTCGACCTCGTTGGCGAACAGGATGTCGACCTGGGCGTCGATGAACGCCAGCAGCGCGTGGCGGTGGCGCTCGGCGACGAAGGCGTCCGACAGGGAAAGGGCGATCTTGCGCCCGGCGCCCCGCGCCAGGCCCGCCGCCTTGGCGAACGCCCGCCGCGCCTCGGGCGGGTCGAACAGATAGCCTTCCAGGTAGAGGACCTCGGCCGCCTCGACGGTCGCCGGGTCGACGTCGTGGGCGGTGAGCTCCACGCAGGCGCCCAGGTAGGTGCACATCGTCCTCTGGCCGTCAGGAGTCACATTGATCAGGCACCGCGCCGTGGCCGGCCCGTTCTTCAGCGGGGCGGTCGCGAAGTGGGCGCCGATGGCGCGGATGTCATGGGTGAAGATGGCGCCCAGCGCATCGTCGGCCACCTTGCCGATATAGGCCGACCGCCCGCCCAGGCTGGCGACCCCGGCGACGGTGTTTCCCGCCGACCCGCCCGAGGCCTCGATCCCCGGCGCCATGCGCGTGTAGAGCTCGTCGGCCCGCCGCGCGTCGATCAGCATCATCGAGCCCTTCGCCAGCCCCTCGGCGGCCAGGAACGCGTCCCCCGCCGGGGCGATCACATCGACAATGGCGTTGCCGATCGCGGCGACATCGTAAAGCCCGTTCATCGGCGCTCCTGGAGGCAAGGACGAGGCGACCTACCCCTCTTCCCCTCTTGGGGGAAGTGAAACCCTCTCCCAGAGGGAGAGGGAGGGGCCCATGGCGGCGCCATGGGAGGGTGAGGGGTTAAAACGCCGGCAAGGTAACCCCTCATCTTCCCGCGCCTGTGGCGCGGGCCCCTTCTTCTCCCTCCGGGAGAAGAGTCTAAACGCCCATGAACAGCTCTCTTGACGGGCAGAGGTCGGCGAGGAAGCACTCGGCGCACCTGGGCTTGCGGGCGAGGCAGGCGTAGCGGCCGTGCAGGATCAGCCAGTGGTGAGCGCGGGTCAGCCCGTCCTTCGGGACGATGCGCATCAGCTCCATCTCCACCTGATCGGGCGTCTTGCCCCTGGAGAGGCCCAGGCGATGGGCGACGCGGAAGACGTGGGTGTCGACGGCGATCGCCGGCTCGATCCCCAGCTCGTTGAGCACCACGCTGGCCGTCTTGCGGCCCACGCCGGGGAGGGCCTGCAGCGCCTCCCGCCGCAACGGCACCTCGCCCCCGTACTGCTCGATGAGGATGCGCGAGAGGGCGATCACGTTCCTGGCCTTGGTGTTGTAGAGGCCGATGGAGGCGATGTACTTCGAGAGGCCGGCCTCTCCCAGCGCCAGGATCGCCTCCGGCGTGTCGGCGGCCTTGTAGAGGATCTGCGTCGCCTTGTTCACCGAGACGTCGGTCGCCTGGGCCGACAGCACCACGGCCACCAGCAGGGTGAACGGCGTCGCGTAGCTGAGCTCGGTGCGCGGCTCGGGCATGTGCTCGGCGAACCTCCTGAAGATCTCGGCGATGCGCGCCCGCTCCTTCGAGGAGAGGCGAGGGGCCTTTGCGGGCGTCTTGTCGGTGGACGGCATGCACGCGACCATGGCCCGCGCCGACGATCTCGCCAAGCCGGCCACAACCGCTTATCTGGCGATCACGCGATGGAAGAGACGTTCTTCATGGACGCGGTGATCACGCCGCACCGCTCGATGTCGTCGAAGGGATTCATCATCCTCATCGGCGTCCTCACCACGATCAACGCTGTCTCGGCCGCCTTCTTCGTGATGATCGGGGCCGGGCCGATCCCGATCTTCCTCGGCCTCGACCTGGTGGCGGTGATCATCGCCTTCACCGTCAGCAGCCGCGCGGCGCGGCGGCACGAGCGGATCCGGGTGACGGCCGCGGAGGTGCGGGTGATCCTGGCCTCGCCGCGCGGCGAGGAGATCGTCTGGGTCTCGCCCACCGCCTTCACCCGCGTGGCCCTGGTCGGCGACGCCGGCGACGCCGACTTCCTGCGCCTGCGCCTCTGCGACCGCGAGCTGCGCGTCGCCCGCGACCTCAGCCGCCCCGAACGCCTCGCCTTCGCCAAGGCCCTCGACCGCGCCATCTGGCGCGCCAGGTCCGGCCGGGTGCAGCTGGCCGAGTAGCCCGGAGCGCGGGCTTCCAGCCCGCTCTTTCTTCAAAGACAAGATGCGGGCTGGAAGCCCGCGCTCCGGGCCACCGCCGTCCCGGCGCTCCTACAGAATGAACCGCGACAGGTCGGCGTTCTTGGCGAGGTCGCCCACCAGCCGCTTCACGTCATCCGCGTCGATGGTGACGCTCTCGCCGGAGCGGTCGGTGGCGGAGAAGCTGATCTCCTCGACCACCTTCTCCAGCACCGTCTGCAGGCGCCGCGCGCCGATGTTCTCCACCGCGCCGTTGACCGCCTCGGCGGCGTCGGCGAGGGCGTCGAGGGCCGCGTCGGTGAAGGTGAGCGTCACCCCCTCGGTCGCCAGCAGGGCCTGGTGCTGGCGGATCAGATTGGCCTCCGGCTCGGTGAGGATGCGGCGCAGATCGTCGCGGGTCAGGGCCTTCAGCTCCACCCG
>Ga0209166_10004173_pt1 | contig 10189 bp, 8 predicted proteins | sample Coa_R1_3_FD_187151 | JGI IMG/M metagenome (GOLD analysis project Ga0209166, IMG submission 187151) | Surface soil microbial communities from Centralia Pennsylvania, which are recovering from an underground coalmine fire - Coalmine... | ecosystem: Environmental > Terrestrial > Soil > Unclassified... | reverse complement strand
CCGCTTCAAGCGCGGATCGAGCAGCGGATACACCAGATCGAGCACCAGGGTAACGAAACCGATCGACACAATGATGATCAGCACGATCCCCTGCTCCAGGAAATAGTCCCTGGTCAGGATCGCGCGCAACAACAGGCCGCCCAGGCCGGGATACCTGAAGACCGCTTCGACGAGCAGTCCACCCGAGACGATCTGCCCGAGCGCGATGCCGAGTCCGGTCACCTGTGGCAGCAGGGCGTTGCGAATGGCGTACCGCACGAAGACCGTGAACCGGCGTAACCCCTTGGCTTCGGCAAAGAGCATGAAGTCCTCGCCCTGCAGCGACACGAGCAGGCCGCGCATGGTAATGGCCCAGGTGGCGATCGACGCCAGGATGATGGACAGCGCGGGAAGCACGGCGTGTTGCGCGAGCATCAGGACGAATGCCGGTGAAAGCGCTGGAAAGGTGCCCTCGGCATAGCCGCCGCCCAACGGGAACAGGCGAAGTCGGAACGCGAACACGTACAGCAGCAACATGGCCGTGATGAAGTACGGCGCGGCGCTCAACATCATCAGCGGTGGAAACAGGTACTGGGCGACCCGGGCTCTCGAGGGCCACGCCAGCGCGGCACCCAGGATCGTGCCGAGCAGCCAGGCCAGGAGCGAGGTCGTGCCCAGGAGCGCGATGGTCCACGGCAGCGCATACCCGATCTGTTCGGTGACGCGGCTCGGGTAGCTCGACATGGAGTAGTTCAGATCGAGGTGCGCCAGATTGCCGACGTAGCCGGCGTACTGCTCCCACAGCGGCCGATCGAGCAGAAACGGGCTCCCCGCTTCGCCGCGCGGTCGGGAGATTTCGGGGGTCGCGACTCGCGGCAGCACGAAATTGACGGTGATACCGAGCCACACGATCAGAACGAACGTGCCACACCGCCGCGCGACATACCCCGGGGTCACATCCCTGAGCCTAGCAGCACGCTCAGATCTTGACCGCGCCCGCTGCGTAGGTATGCTGCCCTTGGTATGGCGCGGTGCCGAAATCGAATCTGCCCACTTCGCTGCGCTCGCTTCCTGGCGAGCTCGGGATACACCGAGCGTGTCCCCGCGGCGATCTGCCGCCCAGCGTCAGCTCGCACGGCAATACGCAGCCCAGCGTCAGTTCGCACCACGACAGGCAGCGCAGCGTCAGTTTGCTCGGCGAGACGCAGCGCAGCGTCTGTTCGCACCGCGGTACGCGGGCTGCATGGGAATTGCATACTTCCTTCACCGTCAGGTACTGAAGGGAGCGAGCGAAGCGAAGCGGGTGGCTGAGATCCTGCGGGTCACGAAATCGCGCGGCGTAGTGGTAGCGCTGCTGCTGCTGTGCTGCGCGCCGTCCACGGCCTCGGCGCAGGCGTCGGATTGGGACCCGGCCGGGGCCGTGTCGGCGTATACGGCCGCCCTGAACGCCCACGACGTCGACAGCGCCCTCGCGCTCTTCGACGACAACGGCTCAGCTTCCGACAAGTCAGGCCACAACTATCTCGGCCGCGCCCACCTGACCGAGTTCCTGCTGAACACCGGGTTCAGCAACCCGGAGGCGCGCATCACCACCCGCAGCCTGACCGTCGTCGCCAACCGCGCGATCTGGACCTATACCTGCACGTGTGCCGCCGGGTCGACCGACGTCCACATCGTCCTCAACGATCAAAACAAGATCAGCGTGTTCGCGATCGTGCCCCCGCGCGCGGCGCCACTGCGGCGGGCCGACGACGGGATCCTCCCGTGGCTGATCGGCCTGGGCCTGGTCGCCAGCGCCCTGGCGAGCGGAATCGGCGTCTGGCACGGTCGGACGACCCCCAGACGCATCCCGCGCGCCACCCAGGGTCGCCTGCTGGCGGCGCTAGTCCAGGCGCGCGCGGCTCAGGGGGCGATGCTCGGCGGCGCCGACTCGGAGCGCGTCGAGCTGCCCGCCGCGGCCATCACGTCGTTCAGCAGCTCCGACGAGAGCGCCGGCCCCTGCTCCCGGTAAAGGAAGCACGAAGCCGCCCGGCCCGGATCAATGTGGAACAGCGGCGGCGCGGTCTGCCGGCACATGTCCATCACGTGCGGACAGCGGTCCGCGAACGTGCACCCCTGAATGAGATGGCCGCCGTGCTGTCTGGCCGCCGCGACGTGTGAGACGACCACCGTGGCGGCCCCGTTCGTCGGCTCCGCCGCCTCGGTCAGCTCCACCGAACCCCAGGCGTGATTGGGGTCCGGTTCGGGGACCGACTTGATCAGCAACTGCGTGTACGGATGCTTCGGCTGCTTGACCACCAGGTCCACATCGCCCGCCTCGGCGACCGCCCCGCGATACAGCACGATGATGTTGTCGCTGATCTGGAAGGCCGTCGTCAGATCGTGCGTGATGTAAATGATTGAAATGCCGTACTCGCGGTTGAGTTGGCGCAGGTTGTCCAGGATGGTCGCCCGGAGCGAGGCGTCGACCATGGACACCGGCTCGTCAGCGATGATCAGCCGCGGCCGAATGAGCAGGGCGCGGGCGACCATGATGCGCTGGCGCTGGCCGCCGCTGAGCTGATGCGGGTAGCGGCCGAGCGTTTCGTCGGGTCGCAGCCCGACCGCGCGCAGCGACTCCTGCATGAGCGCGCGTCCCGCCTGGGGCGAGTTGGCCAGCTTGAACTCCGCGATGGGCGTCTCCAGGACGTGATCGACTCGGTAGAACGGGTTGTAGACCTCGTACGGGTCCTGGAAGATCATCTGCACGTCGCGCAGGAACGCGCGACGCTCCTGTTTGGGGAGCTTCTGCAGGTCGGTGCCGTTGTAGCGAACCTGGCCGGTGGTCGGGCTGACCAGGCCCAGCAGCAGGCGCGCCAGGGTCGTCTTGCCACTGCCGCTCTCGCCGACGATCGCGGTTACCCGCGGGGGTTCACTCTCGATCGCAAACGAAAAGTCGTCCAGCGCCACGGTGACGCGTTTGTCGAACAAACCGCCGCCAAAGATCTTGGAGACCTGGTGGGCCTCGAGCAGCGTACTCATGTGGCCACCGCCGTTGCTGGGCCGTTTGCCTTGGCCAGGATGTCGGCGTCGTAGAGGTGGCAGGCCACGAAGCGATTCGGCCGGGCCTCCTGCAAAATCGGATCGTCCACCGAGCAGCGGGGCATCGCGTGCGGACAGCGCGGGTGGAACGCGCAGCCGGGCGGGCGATCGAGGGCCGACGGCGCCAGGCCGGGGATGCCTTGAAACTTGCCCTTTTCCTCCAGCGACGGCAGGCTGGCGATCAGCAACTGCGTGTAGGGGTGGAGCGGCTCGGAAAAGATCTCGTGCACCGGCGAGACTTCGGCCAGGCGACCCGCGTACATCACCCCGAGGCGGTGGACGAACTGCGCCATGAGCCCCATGTCGTGGCCGACCAGGACCACGGACGCGCCGAGTTGCTCCTGCACCCGGCCGAGGGTTTCCATGACCTGACGCTGCACCACCACGTCCAGCGCGCTGGTCGGCTCGTCGGCCAGGATGACCTTGGGGCGCAGGCAGATGGCGATGGCGATGCAGACGCGCTGCTTCATGCCGCCGCTCAACTCGTGCGGGTACCGGTCGGCAACGTCCTTGTTGAGACCAACCTGTTCGAGCAGCGAGGTGATGCGCGCGTCGGCTTCCTGCTTGGAGAACTTCTCGTCGTGGTCGCGCATCGCGTCCGCGATCTGTTCCCGGACACGGATGACCGGGTTGAGGGAGTTCATCGCGCCCTGGGCGACCAGGGCGATCGAGGCCAGGCGCAGCCGGCGCATCTGCTCTTCGGTCAGCTCGAGGACGTTGACCCCGTCCAGGACGACCTGGCCGCTCTCGATCTTGCCTGGCGGACGAATCAAGCGCATCAGCGCGAGCGCGATGGTCGACTTGCCGGAACCCGACTCACCCACCAGGCCCAGGCGCTCATCGGCCTGCAGCGAGAAACTCAGTCCGTCAACGGCTTTCACCGGACCACGCGGCGTGTGGTACCAGACGCGCAGGTCCTGCACCTGGAGGATTCCGGGTTGCACGTCAGCCAGTATACGGAGAACGTCTGACTCGGGGTTTTTGGTGAGGTCAGCGAGTCAGCGACGCCGCGGGCATAGCCTCGCGGACGCAGTCGGCCAGCAGCCGAACGCCGTCCTGGATGTCCTCGCGGTCGATCCAGCCGAACGCCAGCCGCAGGTACGCCACGTCCTGGCCGAGGGCGTGGAAGGCCTGGCCCGTCGCGTAGGTGATGTGGCGCGCCGCGGCGAGCTCCTGGAGCCGGGCGCGATCGACGTCCTCGGGCAGATTGATCCAGACGAACAGCCCGCCGTCAGGTCGGCTCCAGTGCATGCCCGGCACGGCCCCGAACTCGCCCTCCAGCGCATCCAGGAGCACATTGCGCTTGTCCTTGACGGCCAGGCGACCCTCGTCGACGTGCTCCCAGAGGTTCGCCTTGAAGTATTCCGCCGCGATCATCTGGGCCAGCGCGCTGGTGCCGCCGTCGATTTTCCACGGCATGAGCCGGGTGGCGATGGTCTGTGGCGCAATGAAGAAGCCGAGCCGGATGCCCGGGCCAAGGATCTTCGAGAAGGAGCCGATGTACATCGCTCGGCCCGGGTCGGCCAGCGCATAGACCGCGCGCTCCGTCAAGGGTTCGAAGCTGATGTCACCGTACGTATCGTCCTCGACGATCGGCAGGTCGTACTGAACTGCCAGTTCGATCAATCGCTGCCGACGCTCCAGCGGCAGCGTGGTGCCCGTCGGGTTCTGGTAGCTGGACGTGGTGTAGATGAAGGCCGGTCGCCGGCCGATCTGATCCTGGCGCTGGAGGATGTCGGCGAGCGCGTCCATCTTCATGCCGTGGTCGTCAAGCGGCACGCCGATGAGCTCCAGGCCGTACTGCTTGAAGACGCGGATCGTGCCGCCGTACTCGAACTCTTCGACGATCACGCAATCGCCGGGTCGCGCCAGACCCTGAGCGCTGAGGATCAGGCCCTGCATAGCGCCGTTGGTGATGACGATATCTTCGATACGCGGGCGGATGCCGTGGTTGTGCTCGAACCGCTCGGCCGCGATGGCTCGTAGCTCGGGCATGCCCATGGGATCCGGATAGTGCGCGAGCTCCTTCCCGTCGCGGGCCAGGACACGCTGGGCAATGTCGCCCAATTCACGCGCGGGGAAGACCCCTGGATCAGGGTTTCCAGCGCCGAAGTTGAATGCTTTTCCGGATGCTGCGACCGACATGCGTGCCCCCTTTTTCGAGTGCGCTCCTCTGAGCGTACCGCTTCAGTTGCCCGCGACGTCCACGACGGCCTTGATCTGGCCTGGCACCCGCTCGAACGCGCTGTCCACGTCGTCGAGTTTGAACGTGTGTGTGATCAGGTCATGCGCCGCGCCGTCGAATGTCTGGCGGATGGCGGTCAGGTCGCGGACCGCCGCCTGCCAGTCGGCGGCGTTGGCGTTCACGCTGCCCAGCACCGTCAGGTTCTTGCCGACCATCCCGCCCAGTGACGACGCGGGAATCGGCACCGCGTGGCGCTCGGACGGCCCGCCAACCAGGTCGAGCACGCCGTTGCGGGCCAGCAAGGCGACCATCAGCACGGACATCTCGCCTGCGCCGGTCGCCTCGATGATGGCGTCGAACGCGCCGAGCCGGGCCTGCGGCTGGCTCTGGTCGAGCTCATTCAAGGCGACGTAGGTCGCGCCCACCCGCCGTGCGAGATCGGCCGCCAGCCCGTCGGTTGGCTGTCGCGCCAGCTGCCAGGTGGCAATGCCCCGGAGCCGCAGCGCCATCACGGCCAGCAGGGCGATCGGGCCGCTGCCGGTCACCAGCGCCCGCTCGACGCCATGCAACTCACCGCTCGTCTGGCCAGTCGCGTCACGGTTCGGGTCGCGGCTTGCGGCGCCGCTCACGGGCAGGTGGGCGCGCGCGTTGGCGATCCGGCGCAGGGCCTTCTCGGGCGTGCACAGCGACTCCACCAGGGGGCCGATGATGGCCAGTTCGGGCGGCACCGGAATGAGGTTGGGCTCGCGGTCGACGATCCGTTCGGCGAGGAAGCCGTGCAGGCCGACGATGCCGCGTTCGCGGATGTTGCCGGTGAAGCACAGGTCGGCCTGGCCGACGTCGCACGCCGGGCAGCCCGGGCAGCCACGCCGCACCGTTGGCACGACCAGGTCGCCGGCTTTGAGCGACCGCACGCCCGCACCTGTCTGCAGGACGCGCCCGACCGCCTCGTGGCCGACGATCAGGTAGTCGTCGCCCGCCGGTAGCCCGCGCCCGCCGCTGAAGTCGCGGTTCATCACATGCCGATCGGTGCCGCACACGCCGACGCGCAAGATCTCGACCAGCACCTCGTCGTCAGCGCCCAGGGTCGGTTCAGGAAGCTCCGCCAGCCACGCTCGGCCCGCGCCAGGACGAGTCACAATCGCACGCATCTGCAGCAGATGCTAGTTGAGCGAGCCTCGATCGCGTCTTCCCGACGACTTCTATATGAGCGTGGCGCCGGACGACTGCGGCTTGTCGGCGTTGATCAGGGCCGCGCCGATGGTTTCGAGGCTGAAGATGCCGACGGCGGCGTGCTGGGTGGCCACGTGGACGTCGCGGAAGCAGCGCTCCAGCGGACTGCTGGTATACACCGGCGACGCGCCGGCCGCCGCCCACATCAAATCGACCGCCTGGGCGGCGCTCTGCACCGCGTGGGTCATCCCCAGTCGCAGCATGGCCCGGTGCCGCGGCGTCACCGGTTCACCCCGGCAGAGCACATCCCAGACCTCGGCCGCGACCTCCCACATGAACGCGCGCCCAGCCTGAACGAGCCCCTCGGCCTGGGCGAGGTTGGCCTGCATCTGGGGCAGCTCGCGGAGCACGCTGGTGCTCCGAGTGGGCGTTTTGCGCTCGGCCAGATCCAGGAGCGCGTCGATCGCGGCGCGGGCGATGCCCAGCGCGTGCGCGGCGTGGGTGACGATCAGCCAGCGCACGGGATAGAGCGGGCCGGGCTGCTTGGGTCCATCTGCCCACCAGAGCGTGTGCTCCGCGGGCACGAAGATGTCTGCCACCGCCACGTCGTGGCTGCCGGTTGCGCGCAGTCCGGTGGCGGTCCAGGTATCGACGATTTGCGCGTCGCGCCGCGGAAACAGCATGATCCGCGTGGCGGGCGCGCCATCGGCATTGCGGCGTTGTGTCTGGCCGTCCGACTCGAAGAGCAGGGCGTTGCCCGACAGCCACGTGGAGTGCTCGCAGCCGCTGACGAACGGCCAGCGGCCGGTCACCCGGTAGCCGCCCGGCACGGCGACCGCGCGCGCCGCCGCCGCGCCGATGTTGCCGCACAGGCACGCGTTCGGGTCGTTGAACATGTCTCGACTCACGTCGATCTCGAGATATCCGGCCAGGAACCCAGCGCCCGAGCCGATCATCGCCACCCAGCCCGCCGAGCCATCCACGCGCGAGATGGCTTCGATCACGTTGAGCATCGTGATCGGGTCGATCTCGTCGCCGCCAGCCAACCGCGGCACGAGCTGCCGAAAGATCCGCGCGTCCGCCATCGCGTCGATCACCGCCCGCGGAAACCGCCGCGCCGCCTCCGCCTCATCGGCCGCGGCCCGAATCAGCGGCTCGAGCGCCGCCGCCGCCGCCAGCGGATCAATCCGGGCAACGCTCATTGCGGGCATAGTATGGCTCGCCGAGCGTGAGCATGAGGCGATTGGCCCAGGCGAAGAAGGCGCCGGCCTGGGCGACGTCGAGGATCTCGAGATCGCTCAGGCCGATCTCGCGGAGCTGGGCGATGTGCTGCGTCGTGGCCACCGGCGGCGTCGGCGCCAGGGCGACGGCCAGATCGACGACGCCCTGCCAGCGATTGTCGAGGCTCAGCTCGGTGCCGGGCGCCACACCCTTCAGGAGCAGGCGGTCGATGTCCTCAGGTCGCTTGGCGAGCTGCGCGGCGAGTCGGGCGTGCACCGAGGCGCAGTAGATGCACCCGTTGAGCCGCGACGTCGCCGCGGCCGACAGCTCACGGTCCGCCCGTGGCGCTCCGCCCGGCGTGTAGAAGATGCCCCGGTCGGTCGCGGTCCGCTCGGTGAGCACGTCGACGTCGCGGGCGAGCAGTCGAAAGTACGGCGAGTTGCCGCGGCTGCCCTCCAGCGCTGCCGCCTGCTTTGGATTGGCGTCCGCGAGGTCGATCGGCTGCAGCCACGGCGACCACTCCAGTGGATCGACAGTGAACGCCGCGGGACGCCGAAGGCTCGGGTCAGGCGGGATGATCTGCGCCGGTGGCTCGTGTGTCGCCGACTGGCCGGCTGCCACGTGCCTCTCCGATTCCACGCCAGCGGGTGCGGTTGACTGGCCGCCGATGAGCTGCAGGCCACGCAGCACGCGCACCTGAAAGCTGACAAAGGCGATGACCTGCGACAGGGTGACGATCGCCCGGGTGGACAGGCCAACCTCCGCCAGCGCCTGCAGGTCCGCCGGCCGCGCCTGCGCCGGCGCGGTCGCCAGCAGGTCCGCGTGCCGCAGGATGGCGCGCAGCCGTGGCGACATTGCGCCGTCTGGCGCCTCGACCGACCGCGCCACGACCTGCCCGTTCTCGACGCTGACCAGGCGGTGCCGGTAATGCCCGCCGGCTGCCGGCGCGGCGTGCAGCGTGGCCACGCGCAGCGCGGTCGCCAGTCGGTCGACGGTACTCAGGTCAGCGACGTCCTCGGGATCGAACAGGGCCGCGTAGCTACCCTGGGCGTGGCGGGTGGCCTCGGGGCGCTGGGCGCGCAACTCCGCCAGCGCCGAGCCGGGCTGGATTCCGGCGAGCTGGGAGATCACGTCGCTGGCCGTTGATGAAAGCGTCATGCCTACCTCTGTTTCCGCCACCCCAGCGCCGGGGCGACCTCGCTCGCGATGCGTTCCAGAGCCTTCAGGATCTGGTCCGGAGTCGGATGTCCCGGATGGACCTGGCAGATCAGCTCGGTGGTCAGCGGCAGCACCCGGTCGGCGCGCAGACTGGCCACCACTTGCTCCGGATGCCCGTAGTGGATGTGGCTGCGTAAAAAGTACTCCTCCTGGCTCAGGCCGGCTGGGAAGAAGCCCCGCTCGACCATGGTGTCCACATAGTCCGCCACACCACTGGCCAGGTGCGCGACCGCCGTTTTTCGGTCGGCGGCCGGATACACCGCGCGCGACAACCCGATGCGCGGCGCCACCGGGGGCGTTGCCACGTCGTGCCCGCCCGGTCCGCGCTGCGCCGATTCGCGCATATACGTTTGCGCCACCGGCAATTGCGCCACGTCGGTGGGCTCGCGGCTCATGAACGCGGTGCGCGCCAGCAACAGGCCGTCGGCGTTGCCCGCGGCGCGCGCGGCGCCGGTCGTGCTCAAGGTCGACTCCCAGATGCGGCGCCCGAGCGTGGGCGCCGGCGGGTACAGCCGCGCTTCGGTGCCGTTGATCTGACCGCCGCGCAACGCGTCGTGGATGACGCGCACGCCGTCGGCAAAGCGATCCCGGCGGGAGTCGAGATCCCGCCCGAAGGCGGCGAAGGTGAGCGGATCGCCACCGGTCCCGAGGCCCAGCTGCAGCCGGCCACCGCTGAGCGTGTCCACGACCGCGGCGTCCTCCGCCACGCGGATCGGGTCTTCCAGGGGCAGGATCAGGATCGCCGTGCCGAGCTGGATGCGGCGGGTGCGCTCGGCGGCCGCCGCCAGGAACGTGAGCGTGGACGGCAGCCGCGCCCCGCCGTTCAAGAAGTGGTGCTGGGCGACCCAGCCCGAGTCAAACCCGAGCTCCTCCGCCGCGGCGAACAGCTCGAGCGCAATCTGGTACGAAGCACGCGCGTCGTCGCCGACGTGGAGGTGCGTCAAAAAGCCGAGTCGTAAGCGCACGTCGCCGCCTCGTGTATGAGCTGGATCGCGCCCGCTCGCCGCCGCCCGCCGGTCACAGATGCTAAGCGTAACGACGAAACGTCACGTGGAGCGTCACGCGCACGTCGACAAACGGCGTGCAAGCGTCATGGCGACATCACAATCCGAATGCTGCCCGGAATCCTAGCGCGCCGAGCGCAGCGGCGCGGTGATTTGACGCCGCGCGTTTGGCCGCGCGAGCGTTGATCTCGGCCTGTCGGGGGGCTTCGGCCCGCCGCATCGCGGCGCTCGCTCCCTGCGGAAGCCAACTCCTTTCGGTTCCACCGCAGCTGTAGGTCGCGAGCGAAGCGATGCGGGCAGCCGATGTGCCGCTGGCCTGGCAGCCGCA
>Ga0209166_10004169_pt1 | contig 10191 bp, 10 predicted proteins | sample Coa_R1_3_FD_187151 | JGI IMG/M metagenome (GOLD analysis project Ga0209166, IMG submission 187151) | Surface soil microbial communities from Centralia Pennsylvania, which are recovering from an underground coalmine fire - Coalmine... | ecosystem: Environmental > Terrestrial > Soil >... | reverse complement strand
CTGTCGGCGGCCCCGGCGGCAGCCACCGTGGCGGTTGCTGCGACTCGGCCGGGTCCGGCCTGCGTGCCTGACGGTCCGGGTCGCCTCATGTCCGGGGACCTTCCTGACCGCCGGGCGCGGCGCGCGTGAAGTCCCTGCTGCGGATAGCGGCCAGCGATACGACGCCTGCCACGAACGCGATGATCGCCGCGACGAGCAGGATGCGGTCCAGGCCGGTGGTGAAGGCTGTACGGGTGATCACGCCAACGGCCTGCCGGGCGTGCGCGGGCAGCCGGCCGATTAGGTGCCCGATCTCCCCCGACTGCACGGCCGTGGCGATCTGCGGGCCCTGGCGGGACAGCCCGGGCACCGCGGCCACCCGGGCCAGTACCTCATCGTGCACCTTGCTGGTGAACAGCGTCCCCAGCAGCGCGATGCCGGTGGCGATCCCGACCTGGCGGAAGGTGGAGCTGATGCCCGAGGCCATGCCGGCCCGCTGCGGTGGCACCACGCCGACGGCGGTGGAGGCCAGCGGCGGATTCACCGTCCCGGCGCCCGCGCCGGCCACGATCATTCCCGGGATCAGGTGAGTCCAGGCTGAGGCCGCGTCGAGGCCGCGCATGAGCAGCAGCCCGACACCGATGATGATCAGGCCGGGCCCGATGAGCAGCCGGGCCGGCACGTGCGACGTGAGCCGCCCGGCCAGGGTGGATGCCGCCAGGATGCCACCGGATAGCACCATCAGCCGCAAGCCGGCGGCCACCGGCGAGTAGCCCAGGATGTCCTGCAGGTACAGCACCAGGTAGAGAATCATCGCGAAGATGGAGCCGCTGAGCCCGAACGCCGCGACCGAGCCGCCGCTGAAGGTCGGCAGCCGGAATAGGCTCAGGTCGAACATCGGGTGCGCGCTGCGCCGTTCCGCGGTGACGAAGACGGCGAGCAGCACCGCCGCCGCGGCGAAGCAGCCGAGCACCAGGCCGTCGGTGAAGGAACGCTGGTTCGACTCGATCAGGCCGTAGATCAGGCTCGACAGCGCCACCGTGAAGAGCGCGAAGCCTGCCCAGTCGGGCCGGCTGGCCTGCGGCGCACGCGATTCTGCCACCCTCATCACGGTGATAATGACCGCCGCGACCCCGATCGGCGCGTTGACGAAGAAGATCCACCGCCAGGACAGGCCGGAGGTGAGCACGCCGCCGAGCAGCGGGCCGATGGACACCGCCAGGCCGGTCACCGCGCCCCAGACCCCGAACGCGACGCCGCGGTCCCGGCCGCGGAAGGCATCACTCAGCAGCGCCAGCGTCACCGCGAACATGATCGCCGCGCCGACCCCCTGCAAGCCGCGGGACAGCTGGAGCATAAGCGTGCTGGCGGCGAAGCCGCACAGCACCGACGCGCCGGTGAACACCGCCAGGCCAGCCAGGTACAGCCGGCGGCGGCCGTACATGTCCGCGAGGCTGCCCGCCGTTAGCAGAAACGCCGCCAGGGTCAGCGCGTAAGCGTCGACGACCCACTGCAGGTCCGCGAAACTCGAGTGCAGCGCCCGCTGGATATCGGGCAGGGCGACCTGCACGATCGTGATGTCCAGCAGCAGCATGAACGTGCCCAGGCACACCGCGCCCAGCGTCCACCACTTGTTCCCGCGCTGGCCACGATCCTCGCGGCCGGTCCTGGCCTCCCGGGCCGGCTGCCCGATGTCTGGTGAAGTGGAAGTCATGGCAATCTCCCTAGGTTGAGGGGGGCCCGGGGCCGAACCCGGTCGGTGCCGCGGGTCAGTAGGCGAGGGCCGGGCACTCGCAGATGTAGCTGGCCGACGTGAGGGCGGTGCCGATGAAGTGCGCCACGTCAGCACGGGCGATCTTGCCGCCGCCGGGCGGCGGGAAGTCGGCCCGGACCCGGTACTCGCCCTTGCCCGGATCGTTGACCAGCCTGGTCGGGCGGACCAGCGTCCAGTCCAGGTCGCTGTCCTTGACCAGCCGCTCCATGCGGCGCACGTCGGCGAAGGTCCTGGCGAAGATTCTCGGCTGGGTCTGCTTGGCGATCCAGGACTTGTCCGGGTCCTCGGGGATGAACGCCGCGGCGGCGGACACCGCGATCAGCCGGCGGGCGCCGGTCTTGTGCATCCCGTCGATGATGTTCGCCGCGGCCGGGGCCAGCAGGTCGGTGTAGTGGAAGTTGTCGAGGATCTTCGGGCCCACGGCCGATAGCACGGCGTCGGCCTCCGAGATGACCGCCGCGACCGCGGCCGGATCGCGCACATCGCCCCCGGTCACGGTCAGGCCGTCCCGCGGCCGCAGTGCTTGCGGGCTGCGGGCCAGGACGTGCACGTCGTGCCCGGCGTCGACGGCCCAGTTCAGCAGGTGCCCGCCGATGCGCCCGGTGGCACCGAATATGGCCAGTTTCATGATGGTCTCCTTCGCGGATTGCCGGAGTTGCTTACCGTGCGTCCCCGCGTAGCGCGCGGGCCCGCGCCGGGCCAGCTTGCGGTGGTCTTGAGCGCCTCGACGAGGCGGTCCTTGATGATCTGCTGCGGCATGGGAGTGTTCCCTTGTGCGTCAGCCGGCCGCGGTGGTGAGCGCCGCACCGCCGCCGTGGCGGATGGATCTATAGGGCCGGCGGTGCCGGGGAGGGGCGCTGCCGCCTGGGCTGGCTGGCCAGGCGGCAGGCAGCCGGGCGCCCAGTAGAGCAGGCCGCCGCTATCGGAGCGGGGAGAGCTCGGCGCCAGCCAGTTCGGCGTAAACCAGGAAGCCGAACGGATCTGACAACTGGGGGCGCTGCTCCATCAGCCGGACCAGAACCGCTTGCCGGAGCTCGGCTAGCTCGCGGCTGTCGGGATGGCGGAGCAGGCCCGGGGTGAGGATGTCCAGGGCGAGGGCCAGGTCGCCCTGGCCGGCCAGGGTGGCCGCGGCGGTGACGAAGGCGTCGGCCTTTTCCCCGGCGAGCAGGTCCAGAGCCGCCGCTGTTTCTTCGGCGCTGCGCGGGTCGAGTCCGTGTCCGTCTGGCTGCCAGTATCCGGTGCGCTGGTGGTAGAGCCGGGCGATGAAGTCATCACGGGTGACCAGGTACGGCACGACCGCGGCCGGGTGATCCCGCAGCAGGGCTGGCAGGTAGCCAACGTCCAGGATGTTCGGGAGCGGCATGTTCTCGCCGATCCTGGCCAGCGCGAACTCGTGCAGCTCGGTGAGGGCCGGCTCCAGGCCGGTCAGGGCCTCGATGGTGAAGTTCTCGGTCAGCGTCGTGTGACCCTGGATGAGCTGCCGGGGTGCTAGCTCGCGGATGTAGCGCAGTGTTTCTAGCAGTCCCTCCGGCGAGCCCTCGGCGGTGAACGGGACGCCGAGGTAGGGCATCATCACGTCCCCGGTGAACAGCAGCCCGCTGGCCGGCAGGTACACCATCAGCGCGTCGGGCGTCTCGCCGCCCCGGACCGGGATCAGCACGAACTCGGTGTCGCCGACGACAACAGAGGTCCGCTCGCTGATCAGCCGGTCCGGCTGCACGTCGAAGGCGGGGCTGGCGCTGGGGTCTTCGAATATCTCGGTTCCGGTCAGGTAGCGGAACGGGGGGAGCGGTACATGGCGCTGCCGCTCCGCCTCGGCGGGGAATCCTGCGGAGGCGATGACCTGGGTGTCCGGCCCGCGCACGGCCTGGCTGCCGCCGGTGTGGTCGAGGTGGGCGTGGGTGAGGATGAGGTGACTGACCGGCGCCTGGTTCGTCAGGCCAAGATCGGCCATCGCGGCCCGCACGCGGTCCGGGCTGATCCCCGCGTCGATGGCGACGACTCCGGCGCTTGTCTGGATGAATGCGAAGTCGCCGAAGTCGTAGCTGAGGGCGACGTGCACGTCCGGCGCGGGACTGAGCGCGCGCGGCACCGACACCCGTATCCCGTCCCGCGCGGTCACCGAGAAACTGGTGAACACCGGCGGCCGGTCCGCGCCGGCCGGTCCGAGGCCGGACCGTTGCAGCGCCTCGGCCGCCTCCCCGTCCCTGCCGAGAGCCTGGTAGGCACGGGCCAGGCCCTGGTACGCGGCGCGGAGCAGCACGACCGGGAACTGGTCACGGACCGCGAGGACGAACTCCAGGTCGGCGACCACCTGGCCCGCCCGCCCGGCATCCGCGGCAGCAAGCCCCGCCCCGGACGGGCCCGCGCCGGGCAGCAGCCCGGCCAGGGCCAGGCCGCGGAAGTACCGCGGCAGGCCGAGGTCCGTGGTCGCGGCCTTGTCCAGCGTGGTGATCGCCGCGGCCACGTCATAGCCGGCGCGGACGGCGAAGAAGCCGGCCAGAGCCTGCGCGGTGGCATCGGCGGGGTTCCGCTCGGCCAGATCCTGGAAGTAGCTGCTGCCCTCCGCGTCGGCGCGTGCCGATACCAGCGCGGTGGCCAGGGTCACGACCGTGTTACGGTCCGCCCCCGGCCAGCTGGCCGCCTCCTTCAGGGATCCGAGCAGGCGATTACGGGAAATTGGTCCGGTCATGGAGATGTCCTTTCTGCGAAAGTTAGGCGTCGGGCGGGTGGTCATGCCCTGCGGGCGGCCAGCCCCCGGGACCGGCCACGCGGCTCCGGGCCGAGGCTCGCCATCTACCGGTGGTCGTCCCGGCGGCGAGCTGACGGATCCAGCGCATCCGCTCGGCGGCCGCCTGGAGATGGTCGCCGAACTCTTGTGCCACCGACCCGCGCAGCCGCGGGTGCCGAGTCGGCGCACGGTGCGGCTGATCGCCTCGGTCACGCTTTCACCGGTCGGTACGCCCGACCGCCGTAGCTCGGAGGCGAACAGGGCCTCGCACCGTGCGCCGTCCACGGTCAACCGGGTCATCACGCCGCCTCTGGTCAGTCGTTTGAAAAGACTGACTTGGCCGACTCTCCCACGCCGAGTGAGTCTTGTCAAGAGACTGACTGTGCTAGGCTACGAGCATGAAGTTGACGAGCCTGGCGGACTGGAATTGCTCCATCGCCAAGACCCTGGACGTGGTGGGCGAATGGTGGACGTTGCTGATCCTCCGCGATGCCTTCGGGGGCACCCGCCGCTTCGACGACTTCCAGGCCAGCCTCGGCCTGGCCCGCAGCGTGCTGACCGCCCGGCTGGAGAAACTCACCGACCACGGGATCCTCGAACGCCGCGCCTATACCCAGCACCCGCCCCGCTACGAGTACCACCTGACAGAAAAGGGCCGGGCCCTCTTCCCGGTCACCACGGCGCTGCTGACCTGGGGCGACCAGTGGGCGCCCACCCCCGGCGGACCGCCAGTCCTGCTCGTCCACGACACCTGTGGGAACATCACCGCCCCGGTGCTGACCTGCCCGCACTGCCATGCAGAGGTCACCGCCGCCAACACCCACGGCCAGCCCGGCCCGGGAAGCAACCAGCCCGCCGTGGCGGGCGCAGGCGAGTGAGCGCCGTATCTCCCGCTCCGGCATCTGCCAAGGATCGCCGACCATGACCGCCCCGCTAGAGAGCCCGTCACCGAGACCGCAAGCGACGAGCCGGTGATGGCGCTTCGTATCTCGTCGGCTGGCGCGGCGGGCAGCCACCGGCCGACACGACTGACAAACTCGAGGATCAACAGATGACTTGGATCGCAGCCTCCCAGCAGGAGCGCCGCGAGCAGATCGGCCGCTTCCTGCTCGGCGCTGGAGGCATCGGCGGCATCGCGGGTGCGACCGGGCCTGGACTGGGCCTGTCCGACAGCGAGGGCCTGGCTCTCATCGACCGTGCGGTCGAGGAAGGGTTCAAGGTCCTCGACACCGCCGACGTGTACACGGGCGGGAACAGCGAGCGGGTCGTCGGCACGTGGAACAGAGCTCATCCCGGCGCCGGGATCTTCATCCAGACGAAAACCGGCATCACCCCGGACGGGCCGGACCTCTCACCTGATCGCGTGGCCCGGCAGCTGGAGCACAGCATCGCCGTCCTCGGCCGGGTTGACCTCTACGTCGCCCACCAGGTGGACCCGAACACGCCGTGGGCCGAGTCCCTCCCCGTGTTCAGCCGCGCCGTCGAAGACGGGACGATCCGCGCCTACGGCCTGTCTAACGTCGACAGGGAAGCGCTCGCCTCGGCTCTTAAGACCGCCGACCGGCTCGGGCTCGTGCGCCCCGAGCTGATTCAGAACCAGTACTCGCTGCTCGCCCGCGGCGACGACCAGGACGTGCTGCCCCTCGTACAGTCCGAAGGACTCGCGTACACGCCCTTCTCGCCTCTGGCCAATGGCCTCCTGGCCGGGCGCTACAGCAACGGGGAGCGCCCTGCGCCGGGAAGCCGGGCCAGCGTCGCCTCAAGGTCGGCTCACTTTCTCGACGACCCCGCAACAGTCGCGAAGCTGCGGCAGTTCGACCGCGTTGCCGAGGGCCAGGGCGTCTCGCCCGCCGGCCTCGCTCTGGCGTGGCTCCTCAACCACCCTGTCGTGACCGCGCCGGTTGTCGCGGTGAGCAAGGAGTCACAATGGCAGGGCATCCACGAGGCCTCGACGCTCAAGTGGACCGATGCTCTTGGGGAGCAGCTGGGCAAGGTCTTCAGCCGCTGATCGGCGTCAGCCGTCGCCGACGGCAGCCGACTTTCTTGGTGTCGCAGCCAGGTGGCGACAGCTTCGGACGCCGCCGTGCACGCTGCCGTAGTACGTCGCCTAGCGGTAATGGTCACCGGGGCTGGTCGCGGTGGTCGAGGACCTGGTAGTGCGCTGAACGTTTGTCGAAGTCCGCGAGCACCGCCTGGGCCTCTGCGGGTACGTGCGCCACCTCGTAGTCGTCTCCCATGAAGGCTTTGACCGCGTCCAGGCTGTCGAACCACATCAAGGTCATGAACTCTACGCTGCGCTCACCCTCGCGGCGGACTAGGTCGATGGAGCGGAACCCCGGGATGCGCCGAGCCTCGATACCGGGGATGACCTGCTCACGCACGATGCGCTCGTAAGCGTCAGCGTTCTGGTAGGTGGCCCAGCCTCGCCACAGGCGGCAGATCATGAGCGGGAGTGTAGTGGCAAACCGGCCGGCTACTTCGCATCCGCCGTCATCATCCCGGCCGGTCGCCCCCCGTACCCGTCGCCCCATCACATATTGAGGGCGAGGGCGGACCAAAGGTACGATCGCGCCAGCGCCGGTTATCCCGCGCGGCAGATAGCGACCGCGGAGAAAGGACGACCGTGACCGCCTCATCCATGTCTGAGTCGCCTGCGCTGCCCAGCTTCCCCTTTCCCGGTGCCTCCGGCGGTGAATTCCCGGCCGAGCTGTACCGGCTGCTTGCTGAACCCAAGTTGACCAGGGTCATGCTGCCAAGCGGCCATCCGGCGTGGCTGGCGGCGCACCTAGACCACGTCCGGGCGGTGGGTTCAGATCCCCGGTTCAGCCGCGCCATGGCGGTCCAGCCAGGCGGGCCAGCTCTCGGCCCGATATCGCAGCAGCTGCCTGGCAGCCTGCCGATCATCTTCAATCTCGACCCGCCCGAGCACACCCGGCTCAGGAAACTAGTGGCCGGCGCGTTCACCCAGCGGAAGATGGTGGGATACCGGCCGACAGTCGAAAGGATCGTCGCTGAACAAATCCAGGAGCTCGCGGAAAGTGGGCCCCCGGCCGATCTGGTCCGTCATTTCTCGGCGGTGATACCGGGAGCCGTGATCTGCCAACTGCTCGGCCTGCCGGCCGCCGGCGCCGAACGCTTCCGGCGCGCCGCGGAGGCCATGCTCGCCGTCTCCGGCCGGTCGTCGGAAGAGGTCAGCGCCATCCGCGACGAGATGATCGGCTACATGATCAAGCTGATCGCCGACAGGCGCGCTCAGCCCGGCCAGGACCTGCTGAGCACGCTCATCTCGGCCCGCGACGACGATGACAAGCTCAGCGAGCTTGAACTGATCGTGCTGTGCGGCACGCTGTTCATCGCCGGCAACCAGACCACTACCAACCAGATCTCCAACCTCGTCCTGACGCTGCTGGAGCACCCCGCCGAGCTAGCTCAGCTGCGCGACCATCCCGAACTGCTTCCGGTGGCGGTGGAGGAGTTGCTCCGGTTCTTCCCGAAACGCGACGGCGGACTCCAGATCCGGATCGCCACTGACGACGTCGAGATCGGCGGGGTTACCGTGCGAGCGGGCGATGCGGTCCTGATCTCCCACACGGCCGCCAACCGGGATCCGGCCGCCTTCGACGAGCCCGACCGACTTGATCTCGGTCGGCCGGACAATCATCACGTCACCTTCGGCGTCGGCGCCCATTTCTGCCTGGGGGCGCAGCTGGCCAGGCTCGAACTCCAGATCGCGATCGGAGCGCTGCTGCGCCAGTTCCCTGGCCTGCGCCTCGCCGTACCAGCGGCCGAGCTCCAATGGAATGACACCCTCACCACCTGGGCACTCGCCGAGCTGATGGTCGCGTGGTGAACTCGACGTTGTCCCTGGGCCGCTACGGGCCGAATCATTAGTCGAGGTCGACCGGCTGACCCGTGTCGGCATCGACCAGGCTGATCGCCTCCGACGGACAGGAGGCGGCAGCGTCCCGCGCCACCTCGTCCGGATCGATCTCCGCCTCGACCGGACCGGACCGCTGTCGCTCGTCCAGAACGAACCGGTCAGGTGCGATGGCTACGCAAATGGCTGACCCGATGCACACGTTCTTATCGACGGAAACCTTCCAGCGGCTCATGGGGATCGGTCACGACCAGAACTGGTCGTACCCGCTCTGATCGTTGGCGAGGGACCACACCTCCATCACCTTGCCATTGGCATCGAGCTTCATCGCGATCACCGGGGTCACGTCGTAGAGCGTCCCTTCGTGCTCACCGGTGGCGTGATGGAAGATCATCAGGTGATCGTCACTGACCAGGATGCTCTCCACATCAGAATGCGGGCTCCATCGCTGGATGGCTCTGGCCAGCGCGTCTATTACCGCGTCTCGTCCTTGGTAAGTGCCGCTCATGGCGTTGTTCCCGGCAAAGTGCAGGACGGCATCTTCAGAGAGGGACTCTCTGAGGACGTCCATCCGGCCGCTGTTCCACGCTTCAAAGCCCCTCTGCACATCGGCGGCATTCAGACGTTCAGTCATTGCTGGCCTCCAGGCACGGTGTCCACGTCTCCACGTCCATTCCCCACGGCGCTAGCCCGCTAGGACCAGAACGCGTTGACCGCGTCCTGATCATCGGCCAGGGCCCAGTACTCGGTGAACTTCCCGTCCGGATTGATCCGGTAGGCCTGCGCGAGCACGACGTCCAGGTGCCGGTCACCCCGGTCTGCTGTCACCCGGGTGAAGACCCCGCCGTGCGAATCGTCGGCGAGGATATCGTGCGGCTCGCTCCGCAAGCCCCCGCCGGTGAGGCCCCGGACCGTCTCGAAGTACTCGAAGATTGCGTCCCGCCCGCGGTAGTCGCCGCTCAGGGGATGGTTCCCCCCGACGTGCCAGACGACGTCCTCGGTGAAGTACTCCCGGTACGCGTCGAAATCTCCCCGGTTGAAGGTCGAGATCGCCTCCCGGAGCAGAGCGGCATTCGGATGCTCAGCCACGACGTCCCCTCCTAGGTACCCGCCTTCGGCGGTGTCGAGCGCCCTTGATGTCTAGTTTTAGCCTAGTCCGCCACCCCGCTTCGGTGTCGGCAACGCGACACCTGCTGTGTCGGCCGCGTGACTGACCCCTGCACCGTAGTCCCGGCACGCTAGCCGTAGCCGGTCATTCCGGCCTGTGGCAGAGCAGCGAGGAGTGCGGTTATGCCGGTTAGCCAGTTGATGGAGGCCCCACCGGTCAGTGATGACGCGCTGTGCAGGGGCCAGCGTGCGGCTCTGGCCGACTCCGGGCGCGACGCGTTCGCGCGGCTCGCCGACGTCGAAGGGCGCAGCGGCGTCCGCTGGCGGAACTGGGCCCGCAGCCAGGAATGCCGGCCCGAGCGCGTGTTCTACCCCCGCACCCTCGAGGGCGTACAGGCCATCGTGCGTGCCGCGTCGGCATCCGGCCGCCGCGTCGGCGTCGCCGGGCGGGGACACACGATGGGTCCGCTCAGCCTCACCGATGACTTCCTCATCGACTCGGTGCACCTGAACCGGATCGGCCCGGTGGACGTGCCGAACCGGCGGGTGACCGTCGAATCCGGAGTGAGCGTCGCCGAACTCGACCGCGTGCTCCGTCGGCACGGCCTGGCGATGCCCACCAACGTCGTACTGACCAGCGTGCGGTACGGCGGCATCGTGGCGACCGGCTGCCACGGCGCGGGGTGGGAGTCCCAGACGATCTCCGACCTGGTGGAGGCGATG
>Ga0209166_10004165_pt1 | contig 10199 bp, 10 predicted proteins | sample Coa_R1_3_FD_187151 | JGI IMG/M metagenome (GOLD analysis project Ga0209166, IMG submission 187151) | Surface soil microbial communities from Centralia Pennsylvania, which are recovering from an underground coalmine fire - Coalmine... | ecosystem: Environmental > Terrestrial > Soil >... | reverse complement strand
GGCGGCGTGCTCGTCTTCCCGGATGGAGCGGAGCATCCGGCCGAACGGGCTTGCCGACAGCCGTTGCACCAGGAGGCAGACCAGCGCCAGGAGCACAAGCACCACGCCGAGGAACACGATCCGGTATCCGTTGTAGGTGAGGTTCAGCGCCGTCTGCCCCGGGTTGACCAGCCCGTACACCCCGTTGTACCCGTCGAACAGCGGGGTGTAGTTCTCCACGATCAGGTACAGCGCGCTCACCGCGCTCAGCGTGGTCACCGCGAAGTAGATCTCCCGCAGGTTCCGCAGCGCGACGGCCCCGATCAGGGCGGCCAGCACGACCACGGCGGCCACGGCCAGCAGCAGCGCGACCGGGTAGGGCAGGTGGTAGCCGAGGATGTAGGAGACCGGCGGGGTCGGCTTGCCGATCGTCAGCACCATCGTCATGTAGCTGCCGAGCGCCAGGTAGCCGTAGAACGCCAGGTCAAAGTCCCCGGCCCAGCCCCAGACCACGTCGAGGCCGAGGGCGAGGATGGCGAAGATGGCCGCCTCGGTGACGATGCTGACCCAGTACATCAGGCCCGCACCGCCGTCGCGCCGCGCCGGACGAACAGCCCGTTCGGCCGGAACAGCATGAGCAGCACCAGCAGCGCGAACGCCCAGACAAGCTGGTATGCGGAGTTGGTGTAGGTGCCGGCGATCTGGATCACCAGGCCGACCAGGAGCGCCCCGCCCAGGGTGGCGTACGGCCGGCCGATGCCGCCGGCCACCGTGGCGGTGATCGTGAGCAGCAGGAAGCTGAACCCGAGCTGGGGGCCGAAGGTGCCGATGGTGTCGGCGAGGATGAAGCCCGCGAAGCCGGCGATCGCCCCGGCGAGCCCCCAGGTGCCCATCACGACCCGCCGCGCGGGGATGCCGCTCACCTGGGCCAGGGTGCGGTCCTGGGACACGGCCCGCACGGCCTTGCCGAACCTGGTGCGCTGCAGCAGCAGGTAGATGAGCCCGGCGACGGCCAGGGCCGAGATGATCACCTCGATGTTGCCCGTCGTCCACAGGAACGGCCCGATGTGGTGCAGCCCGCCCTGGCTGAAGGAGTAGGAGACGTTCGCGGCGCCGTAGATCATCTCCACCAGGTTTTGCAGCACCAGCGACGCGCCCAGGGTGGCGATGAACACCGTGGTGGCGCTGCGCCCGCGGAACTGCTCGATGAGGCCGGCGTTCATGAGCAGGCCGGCCACGAGCCCGGCGGCGGCCGCGATCAGGGCGGCCGCCACCACGTTCTGGTGGAACAGCCGCTGCCCCGAGTAGGCCGCGTACGCGCCGATCGTCAGCAGTTCACCGTGCGCGAAGTTGGCGACCCGGCTCACCGCGTACTCCAGCGTGAACGCGACCGCCGAGAGGGCGAGGATCGCCGCCGTCGCCAGTCCGATGCCGACGCTGATGAGGAAGGTGGTCATGGCCTCCCCAGCAGGTGCCTCAATGGCTGGTGACAAAGAGAGTGAGTGGCTAGGCCACTGACCCTAACGACGGCTATCGTGGGTGTCAACGGGCCAGGGATCGCTGGCCGGCGTAGCGCATGTCATGACGTGCCGGGGGGCGGAGCGCAGGCCGATGCGCGAGCCGGCGGATCGCGGCCCTGGTCGCAAGCGGTATGTTCGCCTGCGGGAGAGCAGCGCGGAAACTCTGAGCGCGAGGCGGGAAGTGGCCGAACGGGGAGCGCAGGGGCGGGCAGCCCAGCGGGGCGCCCGGCCGAGCACCGACTCGCTGCGCGCGCCCGACCGGCGCCGCCTCTACGAGCAGCTTGCCGACAGGCTCCTTGACTATGTCGAGGTCACGGGCCTGGCGGTGGGCGAGCGGCTGCCCGCCGAGCGTGATCTCGCCGTTGCTCTCCAGGTGAGCCGGGCGTCGGTGCGGCAGGCCACCGTCGCCTTGGAGGTGCGCGGCATCCTGGAGGTGCGCCACGGCGACGGCATCTACCTGCGCTCGACGCCCGGCGACCCGGGCCGGCTGATGGAGCTGATGACCCGGCGGCACCGGCTGCCGGAGATCCTGGAGGCGCGCGAGGCGCTGGAGACCCAGCTCGCCACGCTGGCCGCGGCACGCCGGACCGGCGACGACATCGGCGCGATGGCCAAGGCGCTCGACGCGATGGCCGCCGACATCGCCGCCGGGGGGCTGGGCGAGGAGGGCGACCGGCTGTTCCACGAGGCGGTCACCGCGGCGGCGCGCAGCACGCTGCTCGCCGAGTTCATGGCAGCCCTGGCCGTGCCGATCGCCGAGACACGGCGAAGCTCGCTGGGCGAGCCGGGGCGGCCACCCCGGTCGCTGCACGCGCACCAGCGCATCCTGGAGGCCATTCAGCGCGCCGACGGGCCGGGCGCGGGGCGGGCCATGCGCCGGCACGTGAAGATGGTCGCCGACATCGGGCTGCTCCGGTGGTCGGCCGCCGGGCCGCCGGGCTAGCGCGGAACGCGGCCGCCGGGCTGGGCGGGGACGCGCTGGAACGGGACCGGGTCCGCGGCGTCCAGGGTGACACGGGCACGCCCGCCAGCGAGCGGGGCTGGCGGGCGTGCGCGGCGGGCGGGCTGTCAGCAGCGCCGGTGGGTCAGGCGCCACCAGAGGAACACCACGATCCCGATCAGCAGCCAGGGGATGTGCCAGCCCCAGGACCAGCCCCACGGGAAGAGCCCGCCGCCGAACGGGAAGAACAGCGGCCGGGCGAGCACCTGTCCCACCATGATCGCGGCCAGCACGACGAAGGCGAGAAAGGCGATGCGCGCGAGCGGGATGCGCGGCCTCGGCTGCCGGACGACCGCCGGCGGCGCGGGCTCGTCGTCGAGGCCCGGCAGGTCGTCGAACAGGCCGTCCAGGTCGGCGCGGGTCTTCGCCTTCATCGCCCGGTCGAGGCGCTCGTTGAATTCCCCTTCGTCGAGCCGCCCGTCGCCGTAGTGCTTGGACAGGCGGTCAGCTACCTCGGTGCGTTCGGCGTGGGAGACCCTCATGTTCGGGTCGCCGTTGGTGGCGCGGCGGCCTGACGATCCGCGCCCCCGTAGCGGACTGTACGGCGCTGGCATGGCTGCGGCCTCCTTGGCTCAGAGCGACCTGGTCTGCCGGGAATGGACGAAGCCGCTGGCGATGGACTGATCGGACCCCTCTTCCGGGATCAGCAGCCAGCAGGCGAGGTAGATGGGCACGCCCGCGCCGCCGACGAAGGTCAGCACGGCAAGGACGATCCGGATGATGGTGACGTCGGCGCCCAGATAGTTGGCGATCCCGGCGGCGACTCCGGCGAGCATCCGGTCGGAGGCCGGGCGGCGCAGCGGCCGGGGCCGGCTGTGGTCGATGGTTTGCGTGCTGGCGTTTGCTGTGGTGTCCATGCCTTCAGCGTGCTCGGCGCCGCCTCGCGGGGGTATCGGGAAGACCCCGGATCCGACCCTGAGGTCTCCCCGGAGGGATCAGGGATTGCCCGGATAGCCGGGCGGGCGCGCGAGGCGCGATGATGGTCTGGTGGCAGAACCCACCGGCTGGAGGCCGCCCCGGGAGGCCACCCGCACCGCGGGCGGCGGCTCCGCCGCGCCGCCGGACGGTTCGCGTGACCCGGACCGGGCGCCGTGGCACTCCCGCCGGCACGGTCCCGGGCGGTGGGCCCGGGGGCCCGGCGGCCCGCTGCGGCGCGCGCGGGAGGACCGCCTCGTCGGCGGGGTGGCGGCCGCCGTCGCGGCCCGTATCGGCCGCGACGTCACGACGGTGCGGATCATCCTGGTCGTCGCCGCGGTGCTGTCCGGCGGCTTCGTCGCGGCCGCCTACGTGGTCGCCTGGATGCTCATCCCGCTGGCCGGCACCCAGGGCAGCATCGCCGGAAAGGCGATGGCCGACCGGCGCGGGGTAGCAGCCGTCGCCGGTTTCTGGTCCGTCCTGATCGTGGTGCGAGTCCTGGCCTCGGTGTTCCACGCCGGGGGGCTCGGGTCGCTGCTGTGGCCGCTGGCCGTGGCCGGGGCCGGCGTGATCCTTATCTGGCGGAACGCCCCGGCCGACGAGCAGGCAATGATCCGTCACCAGGTCCGGCCACTGCTGGGCCTGACCACCGGTTCCCGGCGGACCGGACTGGTCATCCGGCTGACCGTCGCGGCGATCCTGCTGGCCGGTGGCGTCGCGGCGCTGCAGCACGCGCACGAGAACATCGCGCTGCTCCAGCCCCTCGCCGGGGTGGCGCTGCTGATCTCCGCCATCTTTGTGCTGCTCGGCCCGTGGTGGCTGCGCATCGCGCGTGACCTGGTGGTGGAGCGCCAGGCCCGGGTGCGCGCGGAGGAGCGGGCCGACATCGCCGCCCGGGTGCACGACTCGGTGCTGCAGACCCTGGCGCTTATCCAGCGGCGCGCGGACCAGCCGCAGCAGGTGGTCGCGCTGGCCCGGGCCCAGGAGCGGGAACTGCGCTCGTGGCTGTTCGACGGCAGGCCGCCCGGCACCATTGACGAGGCGGCCATGACGCTGGCCGGCGGGGTCCGGCTCATCCAGCAGGAGGTGGAGGCCCAGCACGGCGTGGCCGTCGAGGTCGTCATGGTCGGCGACTGCCCACTGGACGACGGCCTGGCCGCGCTGCTGGCGGCCGCCCGGGAGGCGACGGTCAACGCGGCCAAGTGGTCCGGTGCCAGCGTCGTCTCGATCTTCGCCGAGGTGGAGCCGGCCGAGGTGTCGGTATTCGTCCGGGACCGCGGCCAGGGTTTCGACCCCGGGGCGGTGCCCGCCGACCGCAAGGGCCTGGCCGAGTCGGTGCGCGCCCGGATGGCCCGGCGCGGCGGCGCCGCGATGATCCGCAGCGCGCCCGGCGAGGGCACCGAGGTGTCCCTCACCATGCCGCGCGCCGTCACCGAGCCGAGCCAGGCATGAGCCCCAAGCCGCGGGTCTTCATCGTGGACGACCACGGGCTGTTCCGGTCCGGGGTGCGGTCCGAGCTTGGCGACGACGTGGAGGTCGTGGGCGAGGCGGACGACGTGGCGCCGGCGATCGCCCGGATCAGCGAGTCGGCGCCCGATGTCGTGCTGCTCGACGTGCACCTGCCCGGTGGCGGCGGCCAGGCTGTGGTGACCGCGCTGAAACCGGAGCATCCGGAGGTGCGGTTTCTCGCCCTGTCCGCGTCCGACGCCCCTGAGGACGTCATCGCGGTGATCCGTGCCGGGGCGCGCGGGTATGTCACCAAGACGATCTCCGGTGCCGAACTGGTAGACGCGGTGCACCGGGTCGCGGCCGGCGACGCGGTCTTCTCGCCTCGGCTGGCCGGGTTCGTCCTCGACGCGTTCGCCACCGGATCCGGCCCGCAGCGCCCGGCCCTCGACCCCGAACTGGACCAGCTCACCATGCGCGAGCGCGAGGTCCTGCGGCTGATTGCCCGCGGCTACACCTACAAGGAGATCGCGCGGGAGCTGTACATCTCCGTCAAGACGGTGGAAACCCACGTCTCCTCAGTGCTGCGGAAGCTGCAGCTGTCCACCCGGCACCAGCTCGCCCGCTGGGCGAACGAGCGCCGCCTCGCCTGAGCCCGGCCCGGTCATCGCGAAGAACCTCAACCGGCGAGGATTTCCGCCGCGTGGTCGGGGACATAGGTCTGTGACTCGCGCGGGGCACGCACGTAGCCCTGGGAGGCAGGCCGCGGCGGAAGCTCCAGCGGCCTGCGCTGTACGTCGTGGTAGTGAAGGGTGCTGAGCAGGTGGGCGATCATGTTGATCCGGGCCCGCCGCTTGTCGGCGCTGTCCACCACGTACCAGGGTGCCTCGGGGATATCGGTGTGCACGAACATCTCGTCCTTGGCCCGGGAGTAGTCCTCCCAGCGGGTGATCGACTCCAGGTCCATCGGGGACAGCTTCCAGCGCCGCATCGGGTCCTCCAGCCGGGAGCGGAACCGGCGCTCCTGCTCGGCGTCGCTGACCGAGAACCAGTACTTGCGCAGCAGGATGCCGTCCTCCACGAGCAGCCGCTCGAAGATCGGGCACTGGTGCAGGAACCGGCTGTACTCCTCCTTCGTGCAGAACCCCATGACGTGCTCCACCCCCGCACGGTTGTACCAGCTCCGGTCGAACAGCACGATCTCGCCCGCGGCGGGCAGGTGATCCACGTACCGCTGGAAGTACCACTGGGTCTGCTCGCGCTCGGTCGGCGCCGGCAGGGCCGCGATCCGCGCGACACGTGGGTTGAGGAACTCGGTGACCCGCTTGATCGTGCTCCCCTTGCCCGCCGCGTCCCTGCCCTCGAAGACCACAACGAGCCGGGCGCCCTCGGTGCGCACCCATTCCTGCAGCTTCACCAGCTCGGCCTGGAGGCGGAACAGCTCCTTCTCGTAGATCTTCCGGGGCATTCGCGCGGTCTCGTCAGCCGTGTCCGGGGCGCGCCGCTTACCGTTGTTCCCCGCCTTGTGTGCCACCGTCGTGCTCCTTCCCGCGGGCGGGGACGCCGCGCTCGCCGCGGCCTCTCGCACCCCTGCGGGATTACTTGCCCGGCGGTGGCCCGTCCAGCACGTCGCGGGCCGGCCGCCGTGCGGATCCCGCGGGCACGGCGGGCTCGAAGCCGGCCCCGAGATCCTGGGCGGCCCAGCGTGCGACGTAGCTGAACCGGTCGGCGCGGACCAGGCCGTGCCGCCACTCCACCGGCATGGCGTTGCTCGACGCCAGCCGCTCAATGGCGAGCGCCGGCGCACGCGCGTCCAGACCGAGTAGTTCGCGCTGCTCGCGGGTGGGCAGCACGGGCCGCAGCCGTTCCCATCCGGCGTCGGGCCGCAGCCCGCACTTGGCCTGCAGTTCGTGGTAGAGCGCGGTGCGGGTGAAGTCGACCCGCAGCAGCGGCCTGGCCAGGGAGGCCGGCAGCCAGGAGCAGTCGAGCACGATCGGCTGGCCGCCGGCCAGGCGCAGCCGTTCCAGGTAGACCAGCGGCTCGTCCGGCGGGCGGCCGAGCACCTTGGCCGCCTCCTCGTCACGCCGCTCCTCGAGGTAGCGGACGACGCTGCGCTGCACGTAGCCCTGCGCCTCGACGGACCGGAACAGGCTGTACAGCGCGCCGAGCGGCTGCTCGATCAATGCCCCGGTGACGAACGTCCCCCTGCCGCGGCCGCGCTCGATGATCCCCTCGGCCTGGAGCCGGCGCACCGCCTCCCTGACGGTGTGGCGGCTCACCCCATAGGTTTCCCTGAGTTCCGCATCGCCGGGGAACCGCTCGGTGAACTCCCCCCGGGCCAGACGGCCGCGCAGGTCGCCAAGCACCTGGGCCCACAGCGGCAGCGGGCTGTTCCGGTCGGGGATCACTCCCCCAGTATGCGTCCTGCCACCTGACCGGCCAGCTTCCCGGCCGCCGCCAGCGGCGCTCAGCCTTCGGTGGCTGCCTGGGAGCGCAGGCCATCGAGGATGAGGGCCAGCATCCGGTCCGCCTGGCCGGGGTCCGGTGATTTCTCCGTGGCGATGTTGACCGCGTGCACCAGCCTGATCAGGTCGCCGGCGTCGGCGTCCGCACGCACCACGCCGGCCTGCTGCGCGCCTTTCAGCAGGGACTCAGCCGAGCCGCGGATGACCGTGGCGCACGAGGACAGCAGTTCCGAGTTGGTGCCGAGGGTGGCCAGCAGGGCCGAGGTCATGCTGCGCTTGGTGCTGCTGAACTTCACCATGGCCCGCAGGAACGCGGCAAGCGCGTCGGCCGGCGCCTCGGTCTCGCGCAGTTTCTCCGCCCGGGCGCGGAGCGACTCCACCTGATCCCGGTAGACCGCTTCGAGCAGGTCCTGCCTCGCCGGAAAGTGCCGGTACAGCGTGCCGATCCCGACACCGGCCCGCCGGGCGATCTCCTCCAGCGACACGTCGTCCGCGCCATGCTCGAGGAACGCAGCGCTCGCCGCGTCCAGCAGCCTGGCGTAGTTGCGCTGGGCGTCGGCCCGCATCGGGCGCGGCCCCTTGGCCTCCGCCGTCTGCCTGGTCACGCTCATCAGCTGTCACCTGCCGGATAATCAAGTTGCCAAACGGAGGGTACCTCCGTATAGTTAGTGGAGGTTGGCTCCGGTTACAGGATAGCCAACAAGAGCCGGGCCGTCACACATTCCCCGGGCGGCCCGCTCACCTGGACTTCATCCCTGGAAAGGAAGTCATGTCGACGTCGTCGATCATGCAAACAACCGTCCAGCGCCCCACCCGCCGGGCCGCGCTGCGCGACCGCCGGGGCCTTTCCCTGGCGATCGTCCTGGGCGCCCAACTAATGATCATCCTTGACATGACCGTGGTGAACATCGCGCTGCCGAGCATCGCCCACGGCCTGCACTTCTCCACGGCCGGGCTGTCGTGGGTGCTGAACGCCTACACGCTCACGTTCGGCGGCCTGCTGCTGCTCGGCGGGCGCGCCGGTGACATCCTCGGCCGCCGCCGGGTGTTCCTGGCGGGCATCGCCCTGTTCACCGCGGCCTCGCTGGCCGGCGGCCTGGCACAGACGGCGGGCTGGCTGCTCGCCGCGCGCGCGGTGCAGGGCGTCGGCGGCGCGATCGCCTCACCGGCCGTGCTGGCGATGATCACCGCGAGCTTCGCCGACGGCCGCGAGCGCGCCCGCGCCCTGGGCATCTACACCGCCGTGGTGATGGGCGGCGGGTCGCTGGGCCTGGTGCTCGGCGGCGTGATCACCGAGTGGGTGTCGTGGCGCTGGGTGCTGTTCATCAACGTGCCCATCGGCGTCCTCGTCGCAGTCGCCACCCCGCTGTTCCTTGCCGAAACCCCGCGCCGGCCCGGGCACTTCGACGCGGCCGGTGCGCTGACCTCCACGGCCGGGATGGTCTCGCTCGTGTACGGCATCATCCGGGCCGGCGCGGACGGCTGGAGCAACCGGGTCGCGCTGGCCGCGTTCGTCGCGGCCACCGTGCTGCTCGCCGGGTTCGTATACCGGGAGTCCCGCGCCCGGCAGCCGATCACCCCGCTGCGGCTGTTCGCCGACCGGCGCCGGGCCGGCTCCTACCTGGCCCGGCTGCTCATCGTGGCCGGGATGTTCGGCATGTTCTTCTTCCTCACCCAGTTCGTTCAGGACATCCTGCGGTTCAGCCCGCTCCGCGCGGGGATCTCCTTCCTGCCGATGACCGCTGCCCTGTTCGGTGTGTCCCGGCTGGCGCCCCGGCTGGTGAGCCGGTTCACCCCCTGGACGCTGATGGTGGCCGGCATGCTGCCGGTGGTGGCCGGGATGGCGTGGCTGTCCCGGATCTCCCCGGGAACCGGCTACCTGGCCGGAGTGCTCGGCCCGATGCTGCTCCTCGGCGCCGGGATGGGCGTGGTGTTCGTGCCGCTCACCATGGCCTCGCTGTCCGGGGTGCGGCCGGAGGACTCGGGCGCCGCATCCAGCATGGTGAACGTCATGCAGCAGGTCGGCGGCTCGCTGGGGCTGGCCGTGCTGGTCACGGCGGCCAGCGGCGCCACCGGCAACGCGGCCCGGCCGGCGGTGACCGGGCAGGCCGTGGTGCACGGCATGGCCAGCGCGTTCACCCTGGCGGCGGTCTTCGATGTGCTGGCGCTCGTGGTGGTCCTGACGGTCATGCGGGCCCAGCGGGCGGGCCACGCCGGTCCGGCTGGATGATCTTCAAGCCGGCCCCGGCGCCGGCCCTGGCATCATGAGGTCGTGCCAGACCCGCAGGCCGGCCCGGTGCCGGTGGGGTCCGCTCCGGCCGGGCGGGCCCGGCTGGAGCGTTCCGCCGCACCGGGCCCCCGGCCGTACGCCGCCCTCGGGCTGATCTCGCTGCTGGTCTCGCTCTACCTGACCTGGCACCTGCTGGGTGGATTGGGCAGCCGGATGGTCGCCGGCAACCCCGGCGATGTCCGGCTGTTCACCTGGTACCTCCAGCACGATGTCTGGTCGGTGCTGCACGGGCGCGACCCGCTGTTGTTCACCACGATGAACGCCCCCGTCGGCGTCAACGGGATGTGGAACACCTCGCTGTTGCTGCCGGCCCTGGTCATGGCCCCGGTCACGCTGCTGGCCGGCCCCCTGGCCGCCTACAACGTGCTGTTCGTCCTCGGCCTGACGGCCGGGCCGCTCTGCGCGTTCCCGCTGCTGCGCCGGTTCACCGCCAACGTCCCGGCCGCGGGGCTTGGGGCGCTGGTGTTCGGCTTCTCCCCCGCCGTACTGGGGTCCGGCCTGGGCCACCTCAACCTGGTGCTGACCGGCCTGATGCCGGTCTGTCTGCTGCTGGCCCACGACCTGGTCACGGGCCGGCGCGTGCC
>Ga0209166_10004163_pt1 | contig 10201 bp, 7 predicted proteins | sample Coa_R1_3_FD_187151 | JGI IMG/M metagenome (GOLD analysis project Ga0209166, IMG submission 187151) | Surface soil microbial communities from Centralia Pennsylvania, which are recovering from an underground coalmine fire - Coalmine... | ecosystem: Environmental > Terrestrial > Soil > Unclassified... | reverse complement strand
GGCGAGCTGATCAAGCACCTACTCGCCTTTGCCCGCAGGCAGGCGCTGCAGCCGCATAATGTCGACATCAACAAGGCGGTGCTCGATATCGCGAAGCTCATTCGCCCGACGCTGGGCCAGCAGATCGAGATCGCGACCGTGCTCGGCAAGGACGTCAAGGCCGCTCACATCGATCCCTCGCAACTTGCCAATGCCGTGCTCAACATGGCGATCAACGCGCGCGACGCGATGCCCGAGGGCGGCAGGCTCCTGCTCGAGACCGGCAATGTCGTGCTGGGCGAGGCCGACGCCGCCGCCAATCCCGACATTGAGCCGGGCGCCTATGTGATGCTCGCAATCTCGGACACCGGCAGCGGCATGCCGACCGAGGTGCGCGATCGCGTGTTCGAGCCGTTCTTCACCACCAAGGAGGTCGGCAAGGGCACCGGACTTGGGCTGTCGATGGTCTATGGCTTCGTCAAACAGTCCGGCGGCCACATCCGCGTCGAGAGCGAGGAAGGCGTCGGCACCACGATCCGGCTCTATCTGCCGCCTGCGAAGGAGCAACCTGAGGCGATGGCGGCAGGCCAAGCCGCGACGGCGGGCGGCTCCGAGACCATCCTCGTCGTCGAGGACGACGCGCTGGTCCGCAATTTCGTGACCACGCAGCTCAAGAGCCTCGGCTACCGGACGATCTCCGCCAATGACGGCCGCGCCGCGATGGCGATCGTCGCGCGTGGCGAGCCGTTCGATCTCCTGTTCACCGACGTGATCATGCCGGGCGGCTTGAGCGGCCGCGCGCTCGCCGAGGCGATCGGAAAACAGCGGCCGAACCTGAAGGTGCTCTACACCTCGGGCTACACCGACAGCGCCGTCGTCCACGACGGCCGGCTCGATGACGGCGTGCGGCTCCTGACAAAGCCCTACCGCAAGCAAGAGCTCGCCGAGATGGTGCGCCAGGCGCTGGGTGGCGGCACAAAGTAGTTTCACCTCGCCCCGCTCTTGCGGGGAGAGGTGACTCGTTGCTCGATTCGGCCGCGCGGCGGCCACCTTCCCGGCTTGCCTGCCTCACGACTCCCGTACCCCTACGTGAGTCCCGAAAAGGCAATGGCGGGGGTGGAAAAAATTCCTCGGCTGTGAACAGCGGGCGAAGCGGAAATCCACACGCCAAGAGTCAATTTTTTCGGTTGGGATTCCCTGAGGACTCACTGATACTTGGCCCCATCACAGGGTCGCGACTGCCCCCTGTTATCCCGCCCTGTCCACCATATTTAGTATTTGATTCAGGAACTCGCACTAATCCTTGACGGGCGTAACGGAGTCGTCCTAGCTTTCGACCTGTTCGGCGCGAGTGAGTTTGGGTCCCGCCGGTCGCTCCCAAAAGGGCTCCTGAATTGATCACTCTGCCAAGCCGGTTTGGCCGCGGAGGGAGGGTTTGTCTGCCCGGATTTTGAGGGGGTTCCGGGACGCAAAACGGGCCGAAGTGCTCGTGGTGTAGCAACTTCACACTGGTGCAAATCGGCACCTGCATGAAGTGCGAAATGTTGCGTTGGGGCGTTGAGCGCATGGTCTTTGAACCCGAGGGGGAGCAATCCGAAAGGAAAGTTCCTTGGGGTGGGCTCGAGGGGCATGCCGGGACGAGATCGATCCCATCAAGGGTCGACCCACGTCTTGAGAGAAACAGGGCCGGATCCACCGGCTTGAACATGCGAACGCAACTAACCCGCTGGCTACTTAAAGCCGGCGGATCGGGAGGTTCGCTCTAGGAAACAACAATAGCCGCGCCGCGGTCGAGCGGTTGCGGTCAAGAACGTACGGGGCACGACCAATGCGAATCGAACGTCGCAACACCACATCCGGCCAGTCACCCTATGCAGGGATTGATTTCAGATTGACGACATCCGAGATCAAGAACCCTGACGGGTCGGTGGTTTTTCGTCTCGATAATGTCGAGGTCCCCGAAGGCTGGTCGCAGGTCGCCAGCGACGTGCTGGCGCAGAAATATTTCCGTAAAGCCGGCGTGGCCGCGCGCCTGAAGAAGGACGAGGAAGAGACCGTCCCCTCCTGGCTGTGGCGCTCCGTGCCGGATGCCGAGGCGCTCAGCGCGCTGCCTGAGAACGAGCGCTATATCGGCGAGCACTCCTCGAAACAGGTGTTCGATCGCCTCGCCGGCTGCTGGACCTATTGGGGCTGGAAGGGCGGCTACTTCTCTTCGGAAGAAGACGCCTCCGCCTTCCATGACGAGCTGCGCTACCAGCTCGCGATGCAGATGGTCGCGCCGAACTCGCCGCAATGGTTCAACACCGGGCTCCATTGGGCCTACGGCATCGACGGCCCCGGCCAGGGCCACTATTACGTCGAATGGAAAACCGGCAAGCTCGTGAAGTCGAAATCGGCCTACGAGCATCCGCAGCCGCATGCCTGCTTCATCCAGGGCATCGAGGACGACCTCGTCAACGAGGGCGGCATCATGGACCTCTGGGTGCGCGAGGCGCGCCTGTTCAAATATGGCTCGGGCACCGGCTCGAATTTCTCGCGGCTGCGCGGTGAAGGCGAACGCCTCTCCGGCGGCGGCCGCTCGTCCGGCCTGATGAGCTTCCTCAAGATCGGCGACCGCGCCGCCGGCGCGATCAAGTCGGGCGGCACCACGCGCCGCGCGGCCAAGATGGTGGTGGTCGACGTGGATCACCCCGACATCGAGACCTATATCGACTGGAAGGTGAAGGAGGAGCAGAAGGTCGCAGCCCTCGTCACCGGCTCCAAGATCAACCAGAAGCATCTGAAAGCCGTGATGAAGGCCTGCGTGAACTGCGAAGGCTCCGGCGACGATTGCTTTGACCCAGAGAAGAACCCGGCGCTCCGCCGCGAAATAAAACTCGCGCGCCGCAACCTCGTGCCCGACAACTACATCAAGCGGGTGATCCAGTTTGCCAAACAAGGCTACAAGGACATCCAGTTCGACACCTATGACACCGACTGGGATTCGGAAGCCTACCTCACCGTCTCGGGGCAGAACTCCAACAACTCGGTATCGCTGAAGGACGACTTCCTCCGCGCGGTCGAGACCGACGGCGAGTGGAAGCTGATCGGCCGCACCACCAAGAAGGTGACGAAGACGCTTCGCGCGCGCGACCTCTGGGAGAAGATCGGCTACGCCGCCTGGGCCAGCGCCGATCCCGGCCTGCACTTCAACACCACGATGAACGACTGGCACACCTGCAAGGCGTCCGGCGACATCCGCGCCTCCAATCCGTGCTCGGAATACATGTTCCTGGACGACACGGCGTGCAATCTCGCCTCCGCCAACCTGCTCACCTTCTACACCCCCTCCCTTCCCTCCCCCGCAAGCGGGGGAGGGTTGGGTGGGGGCCGCTTCGACGCCGACGCCTACGAGCATCTCTGCCGGCTCTGGACGCTGGTGCTCGAAATCTCCGTGATGATGGCGCAGTTCCCATCGAAGGCGATCGCCGAGCTCTCCTACGAGTTCCGCACGCTGGGGCTGGGCTTCGCCAACATCGGCGGTCTGTTGATGACCATGGGCTTGCCCTATGACTCCAAGGAAGGCCGCTCGCTCTGCGGCGCGCTGACCGCGATCATGACCGGCGTCGCCTACAAGACCTCGGCCGAGATGGCGGCAGAACTTGGCACCTTCCCCGGCTACAAGAAGAACGCGGCGCACATGCTGCGGGTGATCCGCAACCACCGCCGCGCCGCGCATGGCAACAGCAGCGGTTACGAGGCGCTTAGCGTCAACCCGGTGCCGCTCGACCATGCCTCCTGCCCGCAGGCCGACCTGATCGCGCATGCCACGAAGGCCTGGGACGACGCGCTCGCCCTCGGCGAGCAGAACGGCTACCGCAATGCGCAGACGACGGTGGTGGCGCCGACCGGCACCATCGGCCTCGTCATGGATTGCGACACCACCGGCATCGAGCCCGACTTCGCGCTGGTGAAGTTCAAGAAGCTCGCCGGCGGCGGCTACTTCAAGATCATCAACCGCGCCGTTCCCGAGGCGCTGCGCGCGCTCGGCTATCGCGAGAGCGAGATCGCGGAGATCGAGGCCTATGCCGTCGGCCACGGCTCGCTGTCCAACGCGCCCGGCATCAATGCTTCGACGCTGAAGGCCAAGGGCTTTACCGACGAAGCGATCGCGAAGGTCGAGAAGGCGCTGCCGACGGCCTTCGACATCAAGTTCGCCTTCAACAAGTGGACCTTTGGCGAGGACTTCATCCGCGACCAGCTCGGCATCGGCGCCGAGGCGCTGGCTGCTCCGAATTTCGACCTGCTCGCCGCGGTCGGTTTCACCAGGCGCGAGATCGAGGCCGCCAACGTGCACATCTGCGGCGCGATGACGGTCGAGGGCGCGCCGCATCTCAAGGCCGAGCACTATCCGGTGTTCGACTGCGCCAACCCCTGCGGCAAGATCGGCAAGCGCTACCTCTCGGTCGAGAGCCACATCCGCATGATGGCGGCCTCGCAGCCGTTCATCTCGGGTGCGATCTCCAAGACCATCAACATGCCGAACGACGCCACGGTGGAGGATTGCAAGTCCGCCTACCTGCTCTCCTGGAAGCTCGCGCTGAAGGCCAACGCGCTCTACCGCGACGGCTCGAAACTGTCCCAGCCGCTCAACTCGCAGCTCATCGCCGACGATGAGGACGAGGACGATGCGGTCGAGGCGCTCTACGAGAAGCCGATGGCGGCGCGCGCCGCGCAGGTCTCGGAGAAGATCGTCGAGAAGCTGGTCGAGCGCATCGTCGTGATGCGCGAGCGCGAGAAGATGCCGGATCGCCGCAAGGGTTACACCCAGAAGGCGGTGGTCGGCGGGCATAAGGTGTATCTGCGAACCGGCGAATATGACGACGGCCGGCTCGGCGAGATCTTCATCGACATGCACAAGGAAGGCGCGGCGCTGCGCTCCTTCATCAACAACTTCGCGATCGCGGTCTCGCTCGGCCTGCAATACGGCGTGCCGCTCGACGAATATGTCGACGCCTTCACCTTCACCCGCTTCGAGCCGGCGGGCCCCGTGCAGGGCAACGACTCGATCAAGTACGCGACCTCGATCCTCGACTATGTCTTCCGCGAGCTTGCGGTGAGCTACATGTCGCGCTTCGACCTCGCCCATGTCGATCCGAACGAGAGCGGCTTCGACGCGCTCGGCAAGGGCGTCGCGGAAGGCAAGGAGCCGGACGAGGGCCAGGCCGGCCCCGCGCAGGCGACCAAGTATCTATCGAAGGGCCTCACCCGCTCGCGCACGGACAATCTTGTGGTGATGCGCGGCGCCAACGTTCCCTCCCCCAATGAGGGTCAGGGAGGGGGGGGCAGGGTCACCGCTCTCCATGGTCAGGGCGCGCAAGGCCGCGTCTCCGACACCATCGAAGGCGCCGTCGCGCTGAAGCAGGAAACAAGCCACGACCTCTCGCCGACCGAGAAGCTCGCGGCCATGCAGTGGAGCAAGGCCGGCAGCGCCGGCGCGATGTCAAGCAAAGCCGAACGCCGCGCCGAAGCCAGAGCCAAAGGCTACGAAGGCGAGATGTGCTCGGAGTGCGGGAATTTCACGCTGGTCCGGAACGGCACCTGCATGAAGTGCGATACGTGTGGGAGCACGACGGGGTGTTCGTGAGGTAGGCGAAGGAAGATGATTAATAACGGCCGGCGTTTTTGAGAGAATGGTCTGATGGCAGACAATCCGTTCGACTTGAAAAACGCCGGCCTGTTGAGCGCGCTAGGCCACACGCCGCGCGGTCTATTGGACCTCATTTCTACGGCGTCAACGCCTCCTTCGAGCCCCACAACCGATACGCTTTCCGGCTTGTTGAGTGCAGTGGTTCCGGCGGTCAACGCCAACCCATATTCGTTGCCCTTCGGATTTATCGGCCCCTCTGAAAGATCGGCCTCCTTTCCACCTCCTCCCATTCAACCTGTTACTGCTCTTGGCAAGGTGATCGCGTCCCAACCTCCGTCCTTGGCGTCACCATCACCACTGGCGCGCGCTTTCGGTTCACTTGCCGACAGCGTAGCGCCACCCACAAGGCCAGCGCCGCCCTATGAACCGGCCCCGGTCAAGCGGAAGGGATTCTTCTCCTTCCACTACGCGGACATCATCCGGGTCAATAACGTACGCAACGCCTGGAAGATCGATTGCCCCGGTCGAGAAGATAATCGCCAGTTCTATGATCGCAGCCTGTGGGAGTCCGTGCAGCGCAAGAACCCCGAAGGGCTAAAGGACCTGATCCGCCAAGGCATGGAGCACGCTTCTGTGGTCTGCGTTCTGGTGGGGGCCGAAACGTGGAGCCGACCATGGGTTAGATACGAGATCGCCCGCTCAGTGATTGACAAGAAAGGTCTGCTCGCAGTCCATATAAACGGCCTGCGCCATCATCAGCGATTGACCTCAGACGCGCATGGTGACAACCCGCTCGACTTCATCGGCGTGGGCTGCCCCGAGCGGGGTACTTACTACCTATATGAGCGTGTGGGGCAGTACGTGCTGCAATACGGTCAGGTCGTCTGGCAGGGGAAATGGCAAAAGTACAGCAAGTTCATCAACCCCGTACCGGTACCGAAGTACATGCAGGCGCCCGTTGAGGGCGAGGTTGTACCCTTATCGGCTGTCACTTCCATCTACGACTACGTCGGACAGCAGGGACATAAGAACATCGGCCTCTGGATCGATGCCGCCGCTCTGCGCGCAGGTCGCTGAGATCGGCGTGAAGGGTGAAGCTCCTATTGTCCTGTCCTGAACCAGAGCCCTCTAGCCCGTATGGCGGACTAGTTGGCCGGGTCCGCCATTTGTTTAAGTCCGATCGGCGGGTGCGAAGCTCCAGCGGAGGAACCTTTGGAACGAACCAAGGGAATCAAAGTTGGCTGTTAGCGCCTTCGAATGTAGCGTAAATTCAGGCAACGAATTGTCGCCCGACATTCGGGAAATCATCAATGGTCAGGACGAGACCCGAACGTCTTCCTCCAGGCAAAGAGCGGTTGGGCTTGGCACTCATGGCCATCCTAAGCCTTGCCGCTATTGCTGCGGCTGGCGGAATCGCGGGTTACCTCCTAGGACCACCCAAGGCGTTCTTTTCGATAGTATTTGCCATGCTAGCGTGGCTTGCAGGCGGTTGGTTCCTTGGGGGATGGCGCGCCGAAATGGCTGGGCTGGCCGCGCTTACGGCCGCTCTGATGGCATCCGAAGGGACTTATGCCATCGCAGTCATGTTCTGCTGCATGGCGTTCCTATTTTTATTCGCCGATATTGCGCCGCGTAGGAGTCGGCTGCGTTCAGAGCGCTTCAATTGAGGCTCCTGCGCCTTGAGCGATTGCAACTGGCGATCATTTCGCTTGAGCTAGATCGACGACAAGGGTGCGCTTAAGCCACAATGTGCTGCAAGAAAGCTTCGGCGCATATTTCCGGCATATCGAAGTAAACATGTCCTGCACGCAAGCTCCTTCATAACTTCCGATGACCGAAAACTTCTTCGCCGGCTCATTGATGACAATCGTGGCCTGCGTATCGCCCTGAAACTTATCCCGCAGCGTTTGCAATTCGACGCCATCAGAGGGCGAATCCCAAGCTACAGAGTAACTGTCCTTAAAGCCGTCGTAGCCTTTGGATATGAAGTACACAATGACGACGACCGCGCCCACAATCAGCACGACCCTCACCAAGGGTCCTCTTAGTGTAAGGCCTTTCGCCTCAACTTCCCCGTCTCCCGATCCCGCCTGTTCCCCATCTCCCGATCCCGCCAGCTGCGCCTGCGGCATACCTACAAGTTTGATAAGAAGCACTAGCGCGCCGACAAAGAGCAAGACCCCGATGCCAATTAGGATCAAGAAGCCCCAACCCCACTCCAGAAACAGACATCCCGTGAACTGAGCCAACTTACTGCTCCCCGGGCATATAGCTTGTGATCAACTCACCAGCAGGGTCATTGACTACCACGTACCCCTTACCAACCTCGAACTTCGTTTCCCCCATGTTGGTCGAGAACGAGTCTTTTTTTCCCACAAAGACCTGACTCACATCAGTCGCGTATTTGTCCAAGAATCCCGTAATCGCTGCATCCATTCGCTTAGTACCTGCAAGGGTGGCTGAGTCCTGCGGACCACGAAAATAAGCGCCGCGCATGAAAATGGGGAGCGCTGCGCTAAGGAATTGAGGGTTCGCCAAGGCGCCCCTGTCGTTCTTCTCGAGCAACTCCAGATAGGTTCTAAGTATGTCGATAATCTTGGTTTGGTAATCTGGAGGTGCGCCCAAAACGCTTCGTGCAACATTCGGATCGGTACCAAGCCCGCCGAACGAAATTTCGCACGACGTCCTCGCTCTCCTTACGAAGGCAGAACATGCAGCCTTTGTGCCGAATGCCTCCCATTTGGGATCGGCAAACTTGCATTCACATTGCTTTTCCTGTCCGAAGGCAGGTGCCGGTTGGACCAAGGCCAGCGAGCAACCAAGGAAAAGAAACGAAAGACCTGTGCGCTGAGCACTGAAAGCGGTTTTCAACCGACTACGCCAGTATAGCCGCCCGAATCTTCGCCTCTTCGAACTGCCGAAGCATGCCATTTTCTTCCCCTCCCATTTCTCGAAACAACCAATGGTAGCGCAGACGTTTGTGTACGTCGAGCCCGCTTGCGCTCCTCGCGCTGACGAACCTCGCCTACCAGGTGATCCGCAATCTCCGGAGCCGTGAATGCACGGTATTCAAACAGCCGTTTGGTGATGAGTGTCACAGGATGGGCCAGGGCATTGGGGTAGCAGCGAATGTGTCGGCGGAATGGTCCGCCACTCTAGCTGGAGACTGATGCCATGAGTGTCGCAGAGAATGCCCAAATGCGTGAAACTACGACCGGCTCTGCAGACCCTAATATCTGGGGCCCTTTCGCAGCGGGCGCGGCAGGTGTTTTATTTAGCTTTCTAAGCATAGCCTTGGTCGCTTGATTGGATTGCAAGTTCACCTGCACGGCCCGCGGTGGAAACCGATCACGGCGCCGATCTCGGCTCTGGCGTGAAGCAGTAGGCGGACTGCTGTTAAACGTAATTCCAGGGCAGCACTGCTTCCAGTTGGTGGGCGGAGCTGTTTGTCTTTGTTGGCAACGCGCTCGACAACGAGCCGGCCGAGACGCGAGGAGCGTAACCCGCCACTCACATATGAAAGGTCGGCGGGTTATGCCTCCGTCGTCGCTCGTCGATAAGCTACTTGCGGACGAGTCGCTTCCCCCACCCGCTTGCTGTTCCGGATTTTGACTGGTTCCCGGAACTTGCGTGCCCGATCACATCGGTTTGAGAAGCCGCGCGGAACATCCGACGGTTCTCCGTGCTTGCCCCGGTCACAAATCACAGAAAAGGGAGAGCGTCCAATGACGAGACTGAACACTGCAAGTCTTGCCATCCTAGGCACCGCGGCCATTGCCGCCTCCATGCTCGCGAGCCCGGCGATGGCCGAAGGTACGATGGCCAAGGGTACAATGGCCAAGCATGCGAAGTACACTCAGGCCCAGACCAAGGGATCTCAAACGCTCGCCAAAGGCCAGCGTCACGCGACTTACCGCAGCGAGCGGATCCGTAACGCCAATGCGGCCGTGCCGAGTGGGAGAGAGTATTATCGCAGGCCTGCCGGACCCGGTGAGGTGGCGGGCGATGTCGTGGGCGGCGCCGTCGCGACCGCGGGGGCGATCGCAACTGCCCCCTTCCGAGCCTTCGACAACAACAGCTACTACGACAACAGCTATAACAACTACTATGGCTACGGCTATGGCGGCCACGACTGGAAGACCTACGCCAGCCGCAACAACCTTGCCTGCACGCCCGGCGCTACGTTCAAGGGACCGGACGGCCGGCAACATCCCTGCCAGTAATTCCTTTCGACACGAAGAAGGAAAAAAGGCGGCCCGAGCGGCCGCCTTTTCTTTGCAGGGGTGCGCGCTGGCTACGACACTTCGCGAGCCCGAAGCTCGTAGCAAGTAAGGCGGATTAGATTAGCCGACCGCGTCCGCCGTAGCTCAACGAGCGAAGGCGGAAGGCGTAATCCGCCCTTTTGTTGATGATGATCGGCGGGTTACGCTGGCGCTAATCTTACTGCGTCATGGGCGTCTACGTCTGTTCGATGCTGCGCGGGCGCCGCAGCACGGACATTGCGGCAAGGTTTTGATGAGGGCTTTGATCAGGCGGGCGCGCATGGTTGCGATCGAGCTCGGGATGTGGCGTTCAGGCCGCGCGGGCGGAGCC
>Ga0209166_10004160_pt1 | contig 10207 bp, 7 predicted proteins | sample Coa_R1_3_FD_187151 | JGI IMG/M metagenome (GOLD analysis project Ga0209166, IMG submission 187151) | Surface soil microbial communities from Centralia Pennsylvania, which are recovering from an underground coalmine fire - Coalmine... | ecosystem: Environmental > Terrestrial > Soil > Unclassified... | reverse complement strand
GTCAAAAAGGCGGTTGTCGGTGGGCGTGGGGTCCACTTTGAAGTCGCCGGTATGGATGATCACTCCCAGCGGCGTATGAATGGCCAGCGCCACGCAATCCACCAGACTGTGCGTGACCTGTATGGGGTTGATGGTGAATGGCCCCAGAGTGAAGCGAGTCCCTGGCCGGATTTCCCGCAGGTCGGCATCGTCGAGGAGCTTGTGCTCATCGAGTTTGTTTTCCACCAGGGCCAGAGTGAACTCGGTGCCGAAAACCGGCACTTTCAGCTCGGAGAGAACCCAGGGCAATCCGCCGATATGGTCTTCATGCCCATGGGTAAGCACGATGCCGCGGACCTTCTCGCGGTTCGCGACCAGCCAGGAGATATCGGGTACCACGATATCCACGCCAAGCAGCTCCGATTCCGGAAACATCAGTCCGGCATCGATCACAATAATTTCATCTCCCCAGCGGACGGCCATGCAGTTCATTCCGAACTCGCCCAGACCGCCCAGGGGAATCAAATGGAGTTTTCCCGAAGACATGTTCAATCAGTGATGCTATCAGTTCAGCCGATGATCGGAAAGCAAGCCCGACTTGCCGTCCTGCTCAGTGGGCCACCGCATCCAGGGTGGCAGGCGAGGAACTCGCTTTGCCGAGCTCGCCTTCCCAGCGCGCGATGACGGCGGTCGCCAGGCAATTACCGAGGACATTGGTGGCGGTGCGGCCCATGTCCATGAGCTGGTCGATTCCGAAGATCACCAGCACAGGCCATGCGGGAAGCTGAAAGGAATCGACGGTGGCGGAAAGAATCACCAGCATGGCGCGGGGCACGCCGGCAACGCCTTTGCTGGTGAGCATGAGCGTGAGCATCATGACGATCTGCTGCCCCAGGCTCAAATGAATGCCGGCGGCCTGGGCGACGAAGACTGACGCTAAAGAAAGATAGAGCGTACTGCCGTCAAGGTTGAAGCTGTATCCGGCGGGCAGAACGAAGGCCACAATCTGGCGCGGCACGCCGAAGGCTTCCATGGATTCCATGGCCCGGGGCAGCGCGGCTTCTGAGCTGGCGGTGGCAAAAGCGATGGATACCGGCTCGGCCAGGGCCTGAAGGAGTTTTTTGAGCGGCAGGCGCGCAATCAGCACGACGGGCAGCAGTACAAAAGCAAAAAAGAAGAGCAGAGCCACGTAAAGGGTGGCCAGCAGGGCGAACAGATGCTTCAGCACCTCAAGGCCCATCGTACCGATGGTGTAGGCCATGGCTCCGGCGACACCAATGGGAGCAAAGAGCATGACGATTTTGGTAAATTTGAACATCACCTCGGTCAGGCTCTCGCAAAAGGCCAGCATGGGTTTGCGCTTGTTTTCCGGCGCCAAAGCCAGAGCAATGGCAAAGATCACGCTGAAGACGACTACCTGCAGGATCTGGCCTTCCGCGACTGCTTTGGCGATGTTCTCGGGAAAGATGTGGAGAATGGTGTCCGAGGCGCTTTGTGGTTGCGAGGCCAGCGGGCCGGCCACGGCATGCGGATCCGGTTTTACGCCCACGCCGGCATGAGAGATGTTGATGGCGGCCAGGCCAATCACCAGCGCCAGCGTGGTGATGACTTCAAAGTAGATGATGGCCTTGATCCCCATCCGCCCGACCTGCTTCAGGTTCGAATGCCCGGCAATTCCTACCACCAGCGTGCCGAAGATGAGGGGGGCGACGATGGTCTTAATCAGCCGCAGGAAGATTGCGCTCAGGACCTGAAGACTCACGGCGGCATGAGGCCAGTCATAGCCGATTTCCGCGCCAATCAGCATCCCCGCGAAAATCCACGGAGTGAGAGAGCGGCGGGCAAAAGCGTATCCGCAAAAGCCGGCCAGGGCCAGCCAGCGAGAGGCACGCAGAACCGCTGTGGGAATGGCCAGACCGGTGTAATGGGAGAGAACCCAGAGCACCGCCGCCACGGCTGTAAGGAAAAGAAACGCAAACAGGAAGCGTGATGGCGGTGTTGGTTTCATTTGTCTTTTATCTGGCAGATCTTCTAGTGCAGCAGATCTTTTAATACAGCAGATATTTATCGCAACAAGTCTTCGAGTTCAATGGAGGTCTGGGTTTTTTCATCCCGGTATTTCACGATGATGGGCGTGTAAACCGCCAAACCCCATTCGGCGGCTTTGCCTTTGCTGATGGCGCGCGAGCCGGGAACCACCACCGCATTTTCCGGAATCACCAGCGGGCCAGAGGCCGATGCGCGATAGACCTGCTCGCGCACAATGTCGTATACCGGAGTCGCGCGGGTGAGAATCACGCCTGCGCCCAGTACCGCGCCTTGCCGTACCTGCGTGCCTTCGTAGATGCCGCAGTTGCCGCCGACCAGCACGTCGTCTTCAATGATTACCGGAGAAGCGTTCACTGGTTCCAGCACTCCGCCCACCTGCGCGGCCGCGCTCAGGTGCACGCGTTTTCCAATCTGCGCGCAGGAGCCGACCAGGGCGTGAGAGTCGATCATAGTGCCTTCGTCCACGTATGCGCCGGCATTGGCGTACATGGGCGGCATACAGATCACGCCGGGGGCCAGATACACACCCGAGCGCACGGACGATCCACCGGGGACCACGCGCACTTTGTCGGCGACATGAAACTGCCGGGCAGGGAAGGTGTCCTTGTCCACGAAGGAGAGCGGGCCTTGCCCGCCCATTTCCGCCAGTTCACCCAGGCGGAAGCCGAGCAGGATTCCCTGTTTTACCCAGGCGTTGACATGCCACTCTCCGCCGGTCTTTTCCGCCGCGCGGACTTTTCCCTGGGTAAGCAAATCGCGGAATTCAGCAAAAACGCGCCGGCCATTGGCGGCAGCCGGCCCATTCACAGGCCCGGCAGCATATAAGGATTCAATTTCAGTACGTAAATCAGACATCGCTTCCGGAGTATAACTTTGCCTGGTGATTGCGGCAAACCGTGATTGAGGCAAAAGGCGTTAATGAGGCAAGGCGTTTATTGAGGCAAACCATGACTGCCTGACAGGTATCTATTCTTCAGGATGAATCGAGTACTCAGGATGAATCGTGTACCTGGCATGAACCATGAAGATGCCCTGCGTCCGCTGCTGGGGACCACGCTGGTGGTGGTGGCCCATCCGGATGATGAACTGCTGACCGCCGGCGCGCTGATGCAGCGAATGAAAAAAGCCATTGTGGTATTCGCTACCGATGGCGCGCCGCAAGACGAGTACTTTTGGAAAGAGTACGGCTCGCGTCAGGCCTATGCCAATGTTCGGCGGCGAGAGGCAGTGGAAGCCGCGAGTTTGTTTGGCGGCCGGCCTGTGTTTCTGGCCGAGCAGGTGGAGGGCGGTATTGCCGATCAGGAGCTGTTTCAGCGCCTGCCACAGGCCGTCGCCGCGCTCAAAAAAGTCGTTGCCGAATACCGGCCCGACAGCATTTTGACACTGGCCTTTGAAGGCGGCCATCCGGACCACGATGCGGTGTGCTTCGCCAGTTCGCAGGCAGGCAGACGAATGGGAGTGCCGGTCTGGGAGAGTCCGCTGTATCACCGCAATTCCAGGGGCCAGCCCGCGATCCAGACTTTTCCTTCGCGGACGGGCCAGGAAACAGAGCTGAGCGTCGAAGGCGAAGAGTTGCGCAGAAAGATTGGTCTTTTTGGCATCTATAAATCGCAGAGGCTGACGGTGGAAAGCTTTCGGCCGGAGATTGAGCAATTCCGTCCGGTCGCGGACTACGACTTTACCCATCCTCCCATGCCGGGAAAATTGAATTATGAATTGTGGGGCTGGAAGATGAGCGGACAAGCCGTTGCGCAGAAAATGGCATCTTATCTGGCTGAAGCAGGATCTCTGAACCACAGAGGAACAGAGTAAACGGAGATAGTGGCGCATGTTTCAAAAATTAGTATTGCTTAATTGACTTGAGCTCTGCGGGCGACCCTAAATACGTTTTCGAAACAAGCTCCGGTTTTTTCACTGTGTCCTCTGTTCTTCTGTGTTGCAAAGGATTGGGGAATCATGCGAATCCTTTATATTGGCTATCCTCTGCTGACTGTTTCCGAGGAGAGCGCCGGAGGCGCGGAGCAGATTTTGTGGGCGCTGGAGCGTGAGATGCATGCTCGCGGAGCGTATACCATGGTGGCTGCGTCTTCGGGATCGAGCGTGAGCGGAGAGCTGTTCTCGACCGGCCAGCCCTGCCGCGAGACCGACGACTTTGACCGCCGGAGCCGGGAGCATCAGGAGCGAGTGCTGCAATTGATTCACGCTCATGAATGTACCGCCGAGTCTTTTGATCTGGTGCATGATATGTCCGGCGGCTTTTGGCCGCGAGCGGCGGAGATTAACGCGCCGGTGCTGGCGACGCTGCATTTGCCGCGATTGTTCTATGATCAGCGGCTGTTTCGCGACGTGCCGCTGAACGTGCGATTTAATTGTGTCTCGGCCAGCCAGGCGCGCTCTTTTGCCGATCTGCAGGCCGCCGAAACCGTGGTCCCCAATGGAATTCTGCTGGAGCGGTTTGCGGGGAACGCGAACCAGCCCCGCGAAGGATTGTTTTGGCTGGGGCGCATCTGTCCGGAAAAAGCGCCGCATATAGCGCTGGACATCGCACAGCGCGCGCGGATGCCCATCACCCTGGCGGGCGAGGTGTACCCGTTTTCTTACCATCAGCAGTATTTCAGCGACCAGGTGCTGCCCCGGCTGCGGCAGATGCCGGACGCCATCTTTATTTCCAAACCCTCGCCGGCGCTCAAGCGCAGATTGCTGGCCGAAGCACAGGCCATGCTGATCACCAGCCAGGCGGAAGAGACAAGCTCGCTGGTAGCCATGGAAGCTGCCGCCAGCGGCACTCCGGTGGTGGCTTTTCGCAGAGGCGCGCTGCCGGAAATCGTGAAGGATGGCGTGACCGGTTTTCTGGCGGATAGCTTTGAAGAAGCAGTTCTTCTTCTATCCAGGATTGGTGATATCCGCAGCGAAGAGTGCCGTCGCCATGCCGCACGCTTCAGCAGCGACAAAATGGCCCAGTCGTACGATTCTTTGTATGAACAGGTGATGGCGTCCGTGCTGGTGTGAATCGGGGTTTCCACGACGTGCGAAATTTTTTATGCAAGAAATTTCGGCAGCAACGATCTCTCAAAACAGAGGGGTAGTTTTCTCCAGAAGGTGAGAGCTTTCTCCCGGTTTCCAGCGGATTGTTGCACCGTGGGAAGCCGGGAGAAGGCGATGCCATGAGCAAAGCCTTTTACGGATTTACCTGTAGTCTTCCATCCCGCAGGACGGTGCACTCGCGATTGCGCCAGGTTACGGTGCCGCCGGTGAAGCCTGCGGCCCACACCAAAAAGCCGAGAATATCCTGCACCGGAAGCAGCCACCATTGTCTGCGCGTGAGCGGGTCGCTGGTAACGTCGATGGCCGTGGACCATGCGGCCCATGAACGGATCGCCAGCGTCAGCACTCCGGCGGGCCACGCAGCGGGTACTGCCAGGCAGAGGCAGATCGCCCAAATCAGCGGATAAGTGAAGATCTGTCCCCAGTAACCCATGGGACGCGAACGGCGGGTGCTGCGCGCCCAGCGCAGGCGGTGGGACAGATTATGCGCCATACTCTGGCTGCCGATGCGGTGCTCAATCACGAAGGAAGAGAACAGAACGGTGTGGCCCTGAGCGGCGGCACGGTTGCCGATGACGAAGTCTTCGGCGAGAAACTCCTGCAGATATTCAAACCCGCCGATAGAGTCGAGCACGCCGCGGCGCATGGCCACGGTGCAGCCCAGGGCAAAATGCATGCCCTCTAACATGCGCGCGACCAGCACGCCGCCGAGAAACTCGGTGTTCATGCCGATGGCTTCGAGGCGCGACCAGAGACTGCGTCCGGCGACGGCGCGGTAGGGGCAGGTAATCACGCCGACCTGGGGATCATTCAATTCCGCCGCCAAACGCGAAAGAAAATTCGGCCTCACCCGTACGTCACTGTCGCACATCACCAGCAACTCATGTTCTGCCTCGCGCACCAGGCGCTTGAGGCTGTGGGCCTTCGCATTGGGGACCGGGGATTCTCCGCTGATGATGAGGCGCGAAGGAACCTTGCCCGCATACTCACTCATGATTTTCTGCGCCACAGCGGCCGCGGGGTCATCGGGCTTGTGCACGGCAAAGAGCATTTCGTAGTTGGGATAGTCCTGCTCAAACAGACTGCGCAGGTTCTCTTCGAGACCTTCATCCACTCCGCACAGAGGGCGCAGAACGCTCAGGTGCGGGGCCGGGGAGGCAGCCGGCACGGGTACCGAGAGATACCGGCGCGAAGCCACAATGATGAGAACGCAGTACACCAGTGAACCAGCCAGCAAAATGGAGAAAATCGCAATCAGGGCTACCATGAAGCGCCTTTCCTGAGTTCAGCGCTGCCCGATGCGGTCCCCGGCGCGCTGTTGGTGAAAAGAAATTTCCCGCCACTTTCGGCGATGCGATAAAGATGTTCCGGCCCGGCAAGTTCGTTCACGTGCGCGAGCCGAGTCTGGTCGGTGAGCAAATAATACCGGGAAGGGCCGCTCCACAACTCGCGAAAGCGGGCATCGTCAATAAAGACACTGGGCGCGCCCGGTGCGTACGAACCATACTCCAGATTGTTGCGGCGGCCATTGAGCAGCAGCGCCGTACGGTCTGCATAAAAGAACACGGAAGAAAAAGAGTAGTATTCGCCGTCAATCACCAGCTCGCCAGGCGAAGATTTCCGCAGCGCATCGGCCAGAGCACGAGAGGAAAGATAAGGATCGAAAGTCGTGAGCGCCACGCGGCTGGCGTGGCAGAAGAGGACCATCATCAGGGCAAAGGCGATAAAAGCGCGCCGAGGTGCTATGGCCCATCCGCCCACTGCGCCGATCAGGAAGGCAATTCCGGCCATGACCAGCGGCAGCCGCAGGTAGGCAAACGATTGCAGCGTGAGGTCGCCCATGTGTCCCAGAGACAGGGTGTAAGCCTGGGGATGCTGCTGCAATGCCTGGGCGATATCGCCCGGCGCGGGCAGGCGCCACACCTTCATCAGGATCACGGCAATCACCGTGGCGGCGGCGGTGCTGATGATCGCCAGAGTTCTGGTCCCCATGGATACCCAGCGGCCTTCACCCGCCATGGCGCAGCCGAGCAGCAGAGCCAGTGCCGGGTAAATGGGCATGGAGTAATACTCCTGGGTGGTGGAGAAGGTGAAGAATACGAGCAGGAATCCAGCCCAGCACAGCGCCAGCAGGCGCGTGCGTCCGGCGCGATCCCGCGGACGATAGCTGAGCCTGGCCGCGGCAGGGAAGTACAGGCTCCAGGGAAAGAGCCACAGCAGGTGCATGAGCCAGAAGAAGACGCGGGGCACGGTGTTGTAGTCATGCGGGTAGCGTCGCCCCAAAAAGCGCAGCACGTGTTCATTGAGAAAGTAGAACCAGAAAAAGCCGTGGTATTCGCCGGGGCCGCTGTGCATGGTGAAATCGAGATACGGCGGCATGCGCAGCGTGGCCAGAACGTGCCAGGGCGCGGCGATCAGCAGAAAAATCAGCGCACCGCTGAAGGGCCGCAGCCGCTGCCAGGTGCGGCGCACAAAGAGCTGGCGGGTGAGCGCGAGATAGACCAGCGCGCCGCCCACGGGTACCACCACCGCGATGAGACCTTTGAGCAAAACGCCAGTCGCCAGGCTGGCGGCCAAAGTCGCGGCCCACACGCGAGGATGAGCTTCATCGTCGTCAGGTTCAAGCACACGCTGCAAAGACCATAAGCTCAGGCATATGGTGAGCGTAAGCAGGACGTCGGGAATCAGTATGCGGGTAAAGAGAAAAAGGCCCACGCAGGTGGCCAGCACCAGTCCGGCATAAAAACCGGCTGCTTTGCCGAAGGCCCAGCGGCCCCAAGCAGAGGTGACCCAGCAGAGCAAAATGGCTCCCAGCACAATGGGAAGGCGCGCCGCCCAGTCATGGACGCCAAAGATCCGGTAGCTGATGGTCATCATCCAGTAGAGCAGCGGCGATTTCTCCATGTAAGGAATGCCATCCAGATGGGAGATGACCCAGTCGCCCGAGGTGAGCATGTTGCGGGATATCTGCCCGTGGACCGCGTCCACGTCGTCCATAAGCGCGGGCGGAGCAAACATGCAGCCGAGAAAGATGGCTGCCGCCGCTGCCACTACCGCCAGACCGGCGTATGAGCGCGATGAAAGAGAACTCCTGCCTGGGGTATCGGAGGATGATTCCGCGACGGTTTTTTCCAAAACTTTGACTGCCATTCCTGGTCCAGACGTATTCAATGCCGGGTCTTGTTGATGCCAAGACCTGAATGTAAGATCCCACTGAAAACAAACACCGATCTAACTCGTGCAGGTGGGACTAGTTGCTATTCCCGCGGCCAACGAGCGGATAAACCGGAGCAGACTATTACTCATTTATCCTGACGCATTGCGGCAGGGCGTGTCTGTTAAGAAATATTTAGAAACCGAGAAAAACAGTGCATGTACTTTCGAGTTCATGCTGATTACAAAGGAATACAGGTACCTGAATGACAGGTTATAACCTCGGGACCAGTTCAGGAATCCGCGCCAACGCAACTCCGGGCGCTGCGGGTTGCCAGGAAGAATTTTTCATCCCTCGCAAACGCAGCCAGTTTCAGTTCGCATTCCACCCACCTCCAGGAAGCCAGAGTTTGGCTCAACCCCTGCTCCTGCTCCTCTCAAAGGGCGTTGCGGGCACGGCAGCCTTGATTAATCTGCCGCAAGGCTGCTGCTTTTGACGACTCCGGCCTCAATGGCAATCTGCTGCAGTTTGGCGCGAGTGTTTGGCTTCATAGGCACCATGGGCAGGCGATAAATTTCTTCAAGTTTGCCCATCATGGCCAGCACGGCCTTCACCGGCATGGGGTTCGACTCAATGAAGTTGGCCTGCATCAGCGGCAGATACTGGCGAAGAATTTTGCGGGCCTTCGTCCAGTCATTCTTCAGTGCCGCCGCCGTCATTTCCGACATCTCTTTCGGAATTTCGTTCGAGGCCACGGAGACGATTCCCACGCCGCCCAGGGAGATTACCGGAAGCGTGATGGCGTCGTCGCCGGAAAATACCAGAAAGCTTTCCGGCACGTGATTGAATACCTCGGCGATCTGCGAGATATTGCCGCTGGCTTCCTTGACGGCAATGATGTTTGGAATCTTCGCCAAACGCCCCAGCGTCGCCGGTTCGATATTGGCCGCCGTACGTCCGGCCACGCTGTAAAGCATCAGCGGCTTGTCCACGGCCTCGGCGATGGCCTTGAAGTGCTGATACTGGCCTTCCTGCGTGGGCTTGTTGTAGTAGGGCGATGCGGTCAGGATCGCGTCCACGCCTTTGCGCTGCGCGACCGTACGGGCGTTTTCCACGGCCTCGGCGGTCGAGTTCGAGGTAGCGCCCGCGACAATGGGCACGCGTCCGGCCGCGACTTCAATGGTGATGTCGATGACGCGCAGCCATTCGTCGTGTTTCAGCGTGGGCGTTTCGCCGGTGGTGCCACAGGGGACCAGAAAGTGAATGCCGGATTGTATCTGCCACTCGACCAGCTCGCGCAGACGAGGTTCGTCGATGCTCTGGTCTTTCTTAAACGGTGTTACAAGTGCCGTGCCGCAGCCCTGGAGTTTCATAATTTAAAAGGATAACAAAAACAGGCAGCCCCGAATCTGCCGCCGTGTTCAGTAGCCTGAGCAGATTCAGCCTGGGGCTATGCACATGTGGCACAGCCGCCTCCGGCTATGCCCGGGTGTGGGGATGGGGTGGAGGAGCCCCGGCTGTGGCTTTTCTTCTTATCTGCGTCCATCCGCATAAATCCGCGGTAAGGGTTTTGTCAGGGATCAGCCCGGTCTATTCCGTCAGGTATGTCCCCGGTCCGTACCCTTTTCCTACCCCCCTCCTGGTCGATCTCCATCACAAGGTTTAAAGGACTTAGCTCCAAACATCACAAGTGATATCACAAGCGATGGGCGTTAGCCGCAGCCCAGGCTGACTGCTGATGGCTGAGTTCTCGCGGTTGCTTGCCAATGTCTTCATTCAACCCGCGCATGATACCGCCAATCGCCAAAAAATCAATAGCAAAAAATGTCAGTTTGGAACATCTACTACCGGCATAAATCCAGTGCGGCACGGCTGTGCCTGCCAGCCCATGTTGCGGTGAAGTTTCAAAAATAGTTTGGAGAAGTTGGAAGAGTATAATCTTATGCTTCCCACTTAATAGGACACAATGCCTGAACTAAA
>Ga0209166_10004159_pt1 | contig 10211 bp, 8 predicted proteins | sample Coa_R1_3_FD_187151 | JGI IMG/M metagenome (GOLD analysis project Ga0209166, IMG submission 187151) | Surface soil microbial communities from Centralia Pennsylvania, which are recovering from an underground coalmine fire - Coalmine... | ecosystem: Environmental > Terrestrial > Soil > Unclassified... | reverse complement strand
GCTCCGCAGACGCCGCCGCCGCCGGCTTCCACCAGCAAGCCCTGACATTAATGAATCGTTTGTTCGGCTTGAGCGGGCGTTTCAGATGTTCGTTGGTAGCGCCGGCATCCTGCCGGCAAGCGTTCTCACAAAACAAGCATAGCCGGCTGGAAGCCGGCGCTACGGTATGGTTCGTTAATAATCCTGCAAATCTTCCGTTGGCAGCGCCACGCGCACGGCGTTTAATACGGCGAAGAGGTCAATCAATTCCTGGCCGATCGCTCCCCAGATCGGCGGCAGGAATCCAAATGCGGCGGCGATCATGCCGATCATGCTGGCGGCCATGCCGCCTAGGGCGCTTTGCAATGCAATGCGCCGCATGCGCCGGCCGATGTGGATCAACTCATCTATTTTACCAAGCGAAGTTTCAAGCACGACCGCGTCGGCGGCTTCCGTGGTGATGTCGTTCTGCGAGCCGAAGGCCACGCCGACGGTCGCAGCCATCAGCGCGGGCGCGTCATTGATGCCATCCCCTACAAAAAGCGTGCGCGCCTTGGCGGTCTCTTCCTTCACGATGGCCACTTTTTCTTCCGGACTCTTGCCCGCGTGTACTTCGGTGATGCCAACGCTCTCGGCCAGGTATTTCACTTCGGACTCGCGATCGCCGGAGACGAGCATCACTTTCAGTACACCGTGTTTTGGCTTCAGGTGCTGGACGAAGGAGGCGCTCTCTTTTCGGGGGGCGTCGTGGAGGCGGATTGCCGCCGCGTATTTTTCGTCGAGGAATACCAGACATTCAAGGCCGCTGGCGAGTGGCGGAAGATTGAGGCCATTCAGCCTTACTTTGTTTCGGCCGGTGACGAACACACTGTGGCCCGCGACCTGGCCCCGCAATCCCTCGCCGGGGCGCTCGCTGATCTGGTCCACGGGCAGCAATTGGATTTTTTGGGCTTTCGCCGCGGTGACGATTGCGCCAGCAAGGGGATGCTTGGAATATTGTTCGACGCTTGCCACCAATTGGAAAACCTTCCCGCGCGAAAATTCGGGCACGCACAGCAAATCGGTCATCGTGGGCCGGCCGTAGGTGAGCGTGCCGGTCTTGTCGAAGATGAGCGTCTGACACTTTTCGATCTGTTCGAGGATTACGGGATTCTTGATGATGATGGCGCGGCGGGCGGCGAGCGAAATCGCGCCGATGATCGCGGTGGGAATGGCCAGAAGCAGGGGACAAGGCGTGGCAATGACCACCACAGAGAGGAAGCGCTCGGTGTTGCCGCTCAGAAGCGCTGCGGCAGTGGCCACTCCAAGCGCGAGAGGCGTATACCACGCACCCAGTTGGTCCCCGAGACGCCGCAACTGTGGGCGCTGCTGTTCGGTTTCGAGCATTACTTTCATGATGCGGGCGTAGCGCGAATCCTCCGCCACTTTTTCCGCCCGGATCGTCAGGAGCGTTTCTCCATTAAGGGCGCCGGAAATCACCGTGGAGCCGGGGGCCTTGGAGACTTCGTACGGCTCACCGGTGAGATAGGCTTCGTTCATCTCGCCGTGGCCTTCGATTACGAGGCCGTCCACAGGACAGATTTCGTGCGGCAAAACCGCGAGTTCGTTGCCGACGCGGATCTCGGCGAGCTTGACGTCCACCAGGCGATTCGCTTCTTTGCGGTGTGCGACGCTGGGCACGCGGCGCGCCAGGGCATCGAGCACCGACGAAGCCCGCGCGGTGGCAAACTCTTCCAGCGCTTCGCCGCCGGAGAGCATTAGGACCACGATTGCCGCAACCAGATATTCCTGCAGCAGAATGGCGGTGACGATGGAGACACCGGCAAGCAAGTCCGAACCGAACTGGCGCTTCGCAAGTTTTTTCAGCAGCTGCCATACCATCGGAATGCCGCCGATGAGAAGCGCGGCGAACAGCGGCAGGTTGTAAGTGAGGGGAGGGAAGCGCAGCGCGTATTTCAAGGCGACATGCAAGGCTATTGCAACAAGCGTGAAACCCGCGATGTAGGTCTCTTTGGTGGGAGCGAATCCTGGCTTCGCCGAAGCCGACATTACCTATAGCTTATCGCACCGCCTTTGCTGCTTGTCAAAGATGCAAAATGGTTGCGAGAAGAAAGCTATACCGTTTTGTCTTTGGAGTAGCAGAGGGATTCGAGGTTGCATTCGGCGCATTTGGGTTTGCGGGCGGCGCAGACGCGGCGGCCGTGCCAGATGAGTTGGTGAGAGAACTTGATCCATTTGTTTTCGGGGATTATTTTCATCAGGTCCTGCTCGATTTTTTTGGGCTCGTCGTTGCGGGTCAAGTCGAGCCGTTGCGACAGCCGGATCACGTGCGTGTCCACCACCACGCCGCTCGCGATTCCATACGCAGTGCCGAGCACCACGTTGCCCGTTTTTCTCGCGACGCCGGGCAGAGTCAGAATTTCATCCATCGTGCGTGGAACTTCACCGCGGAACTGTTCGATCAGGCCTTTGCTGGCCCCCATGATGGATTTCGTCTTGTTACGGAAAAAGCCGGTCGGGCGGATCGCTTTTTCGAGTTCCGCGGGTGAGGCGTATGCGAAATCCTCCGGCTTCGTATATTTCTTGAATAGCTCGCTAGTGACCTGGTTGACGCGGACGTCGGTGCACTGCGCAGAGAGAATCGTCGCGATCAGCAACTGAAACGCATTGGAATAATTCAACTCGCAGGTCGCATCCGGGTACGCAGCATCCAGCCCGGCAAGAATCGCAGCCACACGCTTCGGATCCGTCCCCGCTACGGCTCTCGTCGTTTTCTTGGTCACGGGTTTCTTGACCTGAGCCGTTTTCGCCACTTTCTTCTTGCCACCCTCCACTCTCTTCTTAGCTGCCATCTACGCCTCTTCTCTGCGACCTCTGTGCCTCTGCGTTAAGATTTCTTCCTCTACTCCAAAACTTCCAGCAAACGCCGAAACGCCTTGCCGCGGTGACTGTACTGGCTTTTCTCCCCAGCCCGCAATTCCGCAAAAGTCTTCCCCAGCGGCGGAAAGAAAAACACCGGGTCATAGCCGAAACCGCCCGACCCGCGCGGGGTATCGAGAATTTCTCCGTCCACCTTTTCCGAAACAATCGCCACTGCCCGGCCACCCCGAACCGCGGCAATCACGCAAACGAAATACGCGCCCCTGTTAGCGCCCTCAAGCCCCTTCATTTCGAAAAGCAGCTTGGCAATTTTCCGCTCGTTGCCGGCGCCTGGGCCCGCGTACCGCGCCGAAAGCACTCCCGGCGCGCCACCCAGCGCCGGCACTACCAATCCCGAATCATCGGCAAACACAATGCCCTTGCTCTGGCGCGAATAGTAAAACGCTTTTCCTGCGGCGTTTTCCGCAAAAGTCGGCGCCGATTCCTCAAACTCCGGGAATTTCGCGTAGTCCGGCAACAGTTCCAACCGCCAATTCTTGCCGGAGCTTTCCGCCAGCACCCGAAACTCTTCCAGTTTTCCTGCGTTCCCCGAAGCAAGATAGAGTTTCCGCGCTTCCTTCGTGTGAATCATGGATTGCGGTGAGGTCGGCACGAGATAGGTTCCATCAGACTATGTTTATCGTTTGCGGCCCAGGAATTTTGCGGGCAGCACCGCGCGCTGTTCTTCGTTCAAGCGGCGAATGCCGGCCGCGGCAAGCGCCAGCAGGTCCTGCATCTCGGCGCCGGCAAAGGGCCGGCCTTCCGCGGTTGCCTGAATTTCCACGAAATCGCCGCTGCCGGTCATGACTACGTTCATGTCCACTTCCGCGCGCGCGTCTTCTTCGTAGCAAAGATCGAGCAGCGAAACGTCGTCAACAATTCCAACGCTCGTCGCGGCCACGGAATCGATCAGCGGGGAAGTCTTCAGCATCCCTGCGGCGACCATTCGCTCCATGGCTAAGGCCAGCGCCACAAATGCTCCGGTAATGGAGGCCGTGCGAGTGCCGCCATCCGCTTCGATCACGTCGCAATCAATCCACACGGTGCGTTCGCCAAGCGCTTCCTGATCCGTCACTGCGCGGAGGGAACGCCCGATCAGCCGCTGAATCTCCAGCGTCCGCCCGCTCTGCTTCCCACGCGCCGCTTCGCGAGGCGTACGTTCTTCGGTTGCGCGCGGCAGCATGCCGTATTCGCTGGTCACCCAGCCCTTGCCGCTGCCTTTCAGGAATCCGGGCACGCCGTCCGCGACGCTCGCCGTGCTGATCACCCGCGTTTTCCCCAGTTCGATCAATACGCTGCCTTCCGCCTGGGAAATAAAATCCGGCGTGATCTTCAAGCTGCGTAACTGGTCGGCGTGCCGCCCGTCGCTCCGCATCGCAAGCCTCTTTTCCATTTCGCCCAAACTATCTACGGACTTTCTACCGCTTCGTCGCCTTGCGCACGCTTTCCACGGCCTTGCGGATCGGGGCCGGCAGAGAAGAACCCGGCGGCGACGGATTGTCCAATTGCGTGCCCGCCGCATCCTTCGCGTTCACCCGGAACAACTGCGTGAGATCCACGTGGCCCGCCAGCGTATCCGCTTCCTGGCCGTGGATCAAAATTTTCAGGCGGAGCACCTGCGGCACATTGTCTTCGAGCGTTCGAACGATCGACTCCACGGCCAGTTGCTCGCTTTGAATGCCCGAAGGAATCGAAGTTCGGATCTCGTCGGAGAAATCAGCAATCCCCGTGCCATCGGGCAAAATATAAAACGCCAGCAGCGCGGCGTCGGGTGGCAGCGTGCGCGATTCGGAATCCACCGGCCCGGCCAGCAGCGTGTTTAGCACCTGCTTGGCGCGCAGCACCGGATCCCGCGACAACGGGAGTTCCACGATCACGGGAAGCAACTCGCCTTCCTGGCCGCGTGAGCCCCAAAACATTTTCACCTTCACCATCGGATCGCCGGTGCTTACGGGGGCGACCGGCAACAACTCGCGCCGCGCTTGTTCGGCTGTTTTTTCCGTTAAATCCTTCGCTTTATTCACCTGGCGCCGCAGGGCGGGGAAGTAAAGAGCCGCGGCAATCACCGCGGCAAGCAGCACGCCACCGAGCCACACGGCCCACTTTGGGTTCATGGGTGCACGCTCCCGCCGGGAACCGGAATGGTCGGGACGACATAGGTGGGCCGAAAGTCAGCCAGGCCGCGCGCGATGGCTTCGGCCACGCCGGGAACCATGCGGTCGAGTTCCGCGCGTTCCTTCACCGATACACTGGAAATCTCCACCGCAATGGCCGGCGCGGCGGTGGTGCGCAATTGACGCACGGGCGCGGTCTGCAGCGTGTCCGGCGAACCTTTGAAGCGTTTCGACAATTCCTGCTGCACCAGGTCGCCGAGCTTGCGGCTCAAACTTAGAAAAGGCGCCTGCGCGCGGTCCCAGGGAATCAGGCCGGTGATGTTGTTGGACGCAGGCGCGTCGGGTTCCACGTAGACGCGCGCGGTGCCGGTCAGCCCGGTGGAAGCGATGTGCATCGTGATAAAGACCGCGCCGCGTTGCGCGTTGGCGCGCGCCGAGCGGTCATCAAAGGAGGGATTGTCGTTCCCTTCGCGGGTCAAGATTACCTGGAAGCCTTGCGCTTCGAGCGCCTGCTTTGTGGCGGTGGCGAACTGCAACACCTCGTCGCTCTCGCTGATGCCTTCCGTGCCGCGCGCGCCTTGATCGGTGCCGCCGTGTGCGGGATCCAGCACAACGATATTCAAACCTGTTCGGGGCACGGGCGGCGTTGAAGCCCCGGGTATTTGCTGCGGTGGAAGAGGGCTTGAATGAGTAGCCGGAGATGCAGAGTTTACCGTCGTTTGGACCACTTTCGCGGCCGGGTTGCCAGGACTGGCTGGCCGCTGCGGAGCAGCCCACGCGAGTGCGACGCAACACAACGCGGCACCCAGGATGCTGGCAGCGAGAACTTGCCACGAAGTTGGAGAGGGTCTCACGTCCAGCAGGATATCAAATCTGGCCGCCATCGTTGTTTGGAAGCGAGAGATGGTTACCGTGGCGAAGAGGGAACTATTTTGAGTGCGGAGGCGAAGCCTCCGCTTTTACGCCGTCAGCGTTGTTGCCCCAACAAACTTAATTCTCGGCGTTGAGTCCTCGAAAGCGGGAGCTTCGCTCCCCCACTCAAAAAAGCCCGGCTCGTGAGAGCCGGGCTTTCGAACATTCGATATCGTTAATCCGCAGCCGCGCCTTGCGGAGATGCTTCGGACGCGAAGCGGGCCTGGATCTTGCGCGTGGCGTAGTACATCGCGAAGCCTGCCACAGCGATGATCATCCCGAAGAGTAAGCCGTTCATGCCGAGGATGGTTTCGCGGTCGCTTTCAACCAGCGACAACAGCAGCAAGCCAAGCGGAAAGATCCCGCAGGTGACCGCACCCGCAATGCCGCCCGGCACACGAAATTCCCGCCTCAGCTTTGGTTCGCGGACTCGCAGCGCCACCAGCGTCACAAACTCCAGCATCAGCGCTGCGCCGTACAGCATAATGTCCAGCGTCACCAGGCGCTTGAACCCGAGGCCGAGGCACAGCGCCCAGCAGCTTGCCAGGGCCACGATGGCGACCCACGGCGTCTCGTGCTTCCGGGTTACCTTGCCGAACACCTTCGGCATCATGCCGTCCTTGGCCATGGCCAGTGGCAGGCGCGAATAGCTCATCACCAGCGCGTTGAACATGCCGAACGCGCTCATCATTCCCCCGACGGTGACCATGAAGCGCAGCCATTCGAAGCCCATCAGTTTGCCGCCGAGTTGACCGGCGATCGCCGCCCAGGAACCGTCCTCGGCGAATGCCGACGCCGGCGTGCCGGTGAAATAGACCGCCAGAAACGGCAAGACGTAGGTGAGCGAAACAAGGATGACCGCGGCGATCATCGCCTTCGGATAGGTGCGTTGCGGCCGCTCGACCTCCTGCGCGATGGTCGAGGCGTTATCCCACCCCATGTAATTCCACATGGCCACGAGAACCGCGCCGAGCAGGCCGACGCTGGCGCCCGTCGAAACGGCGTGCGGCTCGCCCGCGAACGCGCCCAGCTTCACCGGCGTCAGCAACACAATCACTCCGAACGGCAACGACAGCAGGAAGAACAGCCACAGCGAGGTGATGCCCACCACGCGAATGCCCGCCAAGTTCAGCGCCGCGCAGGCGACCACCACAAACAAGCCCGCGAGGATGCCGTGATTCCCCTCGCCGAACCACGGGGACATCTGTTTCAGGTAAAACACAAAGAGGGTCGGATAAATCGCCATATCAAAGATGCTGGCGGCCAGCGAAAGCCAGGCTTCCTGGAATCCCCAAAAATTTCCCAGGCCGCGGCGTACCCATGCGTAGTAACCGCCTTCGTGAGGCAGCGCGCTCGACAGCTCGCCGATCATGAACGCCGTCGGCAAGCACCACAGCACGGGGAGAAACAGCAGCACCAGAATCCCGCGGCCGTATCCCGCGCCGGAAATAATCGCCTCGGTCCCGTAAGTTCCGCCGGACACCATGAAGAACGTTGCGGCAACCAAAGGCCAGAGCGTCAGTTTTGCGGCTCTCTTTTTGGAGATGGGGATTGCTTGGGAAGGAATTTGGGCGGGCAGGGATAAAGAGCTCAATTTTTTTCTCTCGTCCTCCTAAAGTGACTCTCGCTCTCGAATTTCTTGAAGCAAGCTCACCTTTCGAAGAATACAGTCTCTGTTCTCGCATGCAAGAAAAAAATGAAGCCTCGCGAAAACTTTTGCGAGTCAGCCACGCGTACTCCGGTACTAGACGATTCGTTCCAGCCGTGGCGCTGGAGCTCATCCAAACCATTACGCCTTGCTTCCGGCTTCCGCTGGCCGTCAACCGGCTGTGATACACTCCGCGAGGCTTTTTCATTTCAATTTCTGCCGGAGTCATCCTTGATGAAACTTCGTCTGCCCGGGCTCTACGCACTCCTCCTTCTGATAAGTTCCATTGCAACGGCGCAACAACCCGCCGCGCCCCGCCCGATCACGGTCGACGATCTGTTCGGCGTCAAAGAAGCGCACGAACCACGGATCAGTCCCGACGGGCAGGTGATCGCCTTCACGGTCACTTCAAGTTCGTTGAAGGAGGATAAGCCGGGGTCGCGAATCTGGATGGTGCCCACCGCCGGCGGCGACGCCATTCCGCTTACGGCGGATGGCGTGGCGTCTTCCCACCCGCGCTGGTCGCCGGACGGGAAGTATCTAGCGTTTCTTTCCACGCGCAAGGATGCCGAGGGCAACGACGAGAAGACGCAAGTCTACCTGCTGAATCGCCGGGGGGGTGAGGCGCAGCGGCTGACCGACACAATTCAAGACGTGGAGGAGTTCGAATGGGCGCCGGACGGCAAGCAACTGGTTTTGATTCTTCGCGATCCCTCGCCGGAAGAAACCGAAGCGGCGGCCAGAAAATTTAAGGGTGGCGAGGATAGCGCCGGTGCCGGGAAGAAATCCAAAGCGCTGCCTCCTTGGGTGATCGACCGGCTGCAGTTCAAGAACGACAACGTCGGCTACATCGATCGCCGCCGCACGCATCTCTACGTGTTCAACCTGGCGGAAAAGTCCCAGCGGCAGATGACCTCCGGCGATTACGACGATGCGCAGCCCATCTGGTCGCCGGATGGCAAGTCTCTCGCCTTTGCCAGCAACCGCACCAAGCCGGATCCCGATGCCACCTACAACTCCGACATCTGGGTGGTAGCCGCCGACAATACCGACCAGGGCGCCCACCCGACCCAGGTCACCCATTTTCCAGGACAAAAGGATCACCCGTCCTGGTCGCCGGACGGCAAGTGGCTCACCTACTCGGCTTCCTTGGACCTGAAGCTGTTCTACTACGCCACGAAGCACGTCGCGGTTTCTCCCGCGGCTGGAGGCGAGGCAAAGATTCTTACGAAGATCTTTGACCGCATGGCCGCCGAGCCGCGTTTTGCACCGGATGGGAAGTCCATCTATTTCCTCGCCGACGATGACGGCACCCAGACGGTGGCGCAGGTCAACCTGGCCGACGGAAAGGTTAGCCGAGCCATCGGCGGGCGCTTTAACGTCGAGGGATATTCGGTTTCCAGGGACGGGACGTTGGCCGCGACCATTTCAACGACGGACCGGCCCTACGAAGTGTTTGCGATTCCCGGCGGGAAGCTGACCCGGCTGACGCACCTGAACGACGAGTGGCTCGCTCAACACAAGGTGGCTAAGGGCGAATACGTTTCGTTCAAATCCAAGGACGGAACCGAAGTTCACGGCTACCTTTATAAGCCGGTGGATTACGTGCCCGGCAAGAAGGTTCCGACCATCCTGCGCCCACACGGAGGGCCGGTCGAGGAGTACGAGGACGAATTCTTTGACATCCCGCAACTCTTTGCGGCCAATGGGTACGCGGTGCTGCTGCCCAATCCGCGCGGTTCTACGGGCTATGGCGAGGAATTCTGCAAGGCCATTTACGCCGATTGGGGTAATAAAGACTTTCAGGACGACATGGCGTTCGTGGATTTCGCCCTGGCGAAGGGATTGGCGGACCCGGACAAACTGGGTGTTGGCGGCTGGTCGTACGGCGGAATCTCCACTGACTTCATCATTGGCCAGACCAACCGGTTCAAAGCAGCCATCACCGGCGCCGGCGCGGCGAACTTTACCAGCCTGTGGGGACATGACGAGTACCAGCGCGAATACGTAATCGAACTGGGCTACCCCTGGGAGAACAAGGCGCTTTGGGACCGCATTGCTCCGTTCTACCGGGTGAAGGATATCCAGACGCCGACGCTATTTGTGGGCGGCAGCATCGATTGCAACGTCCCGGTCCTCGGTGGCGAGCAGATGTACCTGTCGCTGAAGGAATTAGGGCGGGAGACGATGCTGATCGTCTACCCGGACGAATACCACGAGTTCAAGACGCCCTCCCATATCAAGGACCTGCACGAGCGCTACCTGGCCTGGTATGCGCACTACGTCAAAGGAGACGGCACGCCCGCCAGGCCGGCGCCGAGCAAGGAAAAGCAGCCTGCGGATTGATTGCGGCAAACTCCCAAGCCGGCCCGCGAAGGCGCCGGCCTTCCTGGAGTGAGGTGCATCCCCATGGATACGTATCTACTCGAGCCGATTGGCTGGATTCGATCTGAACTCAAAAAGACGAAAGACGCTCCGCGATTCTATACGGAGGGAGCGCCCGATGCGCGCCTCGAACTAGATGCGCGGGTGTGGGATGCGATGGATGGGATCAAGGTTGGGGACGAGATCGTGGTGATCACCTGGCTGCATCTCGCGAACCGCGAGACCTTGAAGGTTCACCCACGCGGCGATCTTAC
>Ga0209166_10004158_pt1 | contig 10211 bp, 8 predicted proteins | sample Coa_R1_3_FD_187151 | JGI IMG/M metagenome (GOLD analysis project Ga0209166, IMG submission 187151) | Surface soil microbial communities from Centralia Pennsylvania, which are recovering from an underground coalmine fire - Coalmine... | ecosystem: Environmental > Terrestrial > Soil > Unclassified... | reverse complement strand
ATAGACAGTAATTCGCTCAGCGCCCCCCACACACCAGGAGCTACACCCAGTCCGCATGTGCAGAATACCTCTTCTCCCCTGCCCACCAAGTCTCCACGGAGCAAACCTACAGCTACACCCACCCCAACCAGCAGCCCATCTCCAACTGCCAGTCCCACCCCAACCAGCAGCCCATCTCCAACTGGCACACCTGGCTCTACACCCACACCAAATCCTCTAGGCGGATCATCCAGTCACCGCCAATACTATGGCACCTGACGGCGCATGAAGGTTTCGGACGGTAACGCCAGGAGCCTTCGTACACCCAAACTCTTGCCAGGAACCCATCAACTCTGTTATCCTGCATGCTGTAAAGAGGCAGCAGACGCTCAACAAGCGCGGGGTCTGAAAGGCAGGCGACCAGTAGCTATTACCTATCAAGGTCAAAGCTTTCAGCGTTTTCAAGACTACGTTGAACATCAGGCGGGCGATGGCCTTCAGGGCGGAGAGTCAGCGCCCCTGTATGCTCATCCCGTCGATGGGTGGATCATCCGCACGCTCAATGCAACTCCGGTTAAGTCGGTGATGAATAAAGCGCTGGATGTGCTGGTGAGCTACCAGTTTGGGTACGACCTTGCCCGCAGTATCTTTATCGATGATCGGTCGTTCCCTGACATCTTTGAGGTGCTATCGCATTGTTCCAAAGTGCTGGGCATTCCTATTCCGCATGCCGTGACACGCCATGATGTGGCGCTCTTTAACGCCTACACAGCAGGCACCGACGAGTACGCTTTCATCAACGTCTCTTCCGCACTCTGCAAGCATTTTACGAAGGAGGAGGCAGGGTTTGTCGTGGGCCATGAGTGCGGGCATATTGCTTCCGGGCATATGGTCTATCATACGCTGGCCGGAGCGTTGACGAACGCCGCGCTCAACCAGCTTGGGCCGACGGGTACCGTGCTGCGCCTGACCGCTGGTATTCCCTTAATGGCCTGGTCGCGGCGCTCAGAGGTGACAGCGGACCGCGCGGGTTTGCTGTGCTGCGGCGATATTGCCATCGCCGAGCGATCACTGCTGCGACTCGTCACTGGCCTGGCTGATGCGGAGAGCGTGGACATGGAGGCATTTCTGCGCCGCTACAAAGATGTCCAGGAGTTTCATAGCTTCTCCAAGATTCAGGAACTGACGGCTACTCATCCACTGATCCCCAAGCGGATCGAGGCGCTGCGCGTGTTTGCCAATTCTGAAGTCTATTACACACTCTCTGGCAAGCCTCGCCCGGAAGGCAAGGTACTGCTCAGCCGCGAAGAACTGAACCGGCGGGTCAGCCAGATTGTCCAGCCGTGACCAGATGAAGACTACGGCTACATGGAGGGCAGCGGATTATGCCAGAGACGATAGCCAGCTTTCTAGCGCAGGTGAGAGACGCGGCGCAGACCCTGGAAGAACTGGATCTGCTTGATTTGATCGCCGCCGCGGAGGACCATACTAGCCGATCAAAGTTGCACATCTTGATTGTGGGCCTGGCGGGATCGGGGCGCTGCTCGTTTGCAAACGCGCTGCTCGGCCAGCCTAAGCTCCTTCCAGCCACGCCTATCCCCAAAGCGCCCATCCCAATTGAGCTAAGCTATGGTGAGACGCTCACGATTGAGCTACATGGCAAGGATGGCGGCAGCAAAACGGCGCTGCCCCCTGAAGACTTGCGCACCTTCCTAACCAGCCCCGATACACAGGCCGACCAGTACCAGTCTATCGAGATCAAGGCCAGCAATGATTTGCTCAAAACGGCCAGGTTCAGACTGGAAGGCATTGGAGGGGTACACACTGCTGCCGGGTGGCGAGAAACACTGGCAGGCACGGATTATACGTTTCTCACGCTCAAAGCGACCGCCCTGCTCTCGGAGGAAGAGCGGACCTTTGTGCAGGAAGTTCTCCACGCAAGCTTCGACCTGGAGCGGGTGACAATGGTCATCAATCAGATCGACCTGATTGAGAAAGACGAGCAAGCTGAACTGGTTGAGCGAGTACGCGCGTTCCTGGGGCCCTTTGAGAGCCAGCCCGCGATCATTACCTTCTCAGCAGTGCAGATCAATCGGGACGACACAGCAGAAGACAGCGGTCTAGATAGCGGCTACGAGGCCATGATACGCCTGGTCAGGAATGATCTGGCCGATCATCATCAGGTACTCCATACTGACGCCTCGCGTCAGGGGGCTGAACTTTGCCTGGCAGAACTGAAAGAAGTCGCTGAACGCCAGCAGGCGCTCGTTGCCACCAGCGAGAGCGACCTGAAAGAACTCCTGGGCAAGATCGAGGCACAGCAAGAGTGGCTGCCACCGCGCGTGGAGCGGGTACAGCAGCGCGTGGAGACGTTCATCAATACGATGCTCCGCGAGCAATTCTTGCGCGAGATTGAAGGATTCGGCGCCGCATTGCAGCAGCAACTGCCTGACGAAGTGATGCCCACCCAGGATATGAACACGCTCAAGCGCCATCTGCCTGGGTATATCGAAGCACTCTGGACGGAGTTCTTCACCCATCAGCAGGATGCGGTAAGAAGTAAGCTCGCTGCTGAGATGAAGTTCATCAACCACCTCATCGAAGAAGATTTCAGAGAACTGCTGGAAGGCCAGCGAACGCATCTGCGGGAGAACCTCAGCGAGTTTGATCCCACGCCTGCCCGGCTCAAAACCTTGCTGCTGCCGCGCAGGGGAAAACATCAGATGGGCCAGCTTGCGACGGGAGTGCAGGTCGCCGGATTGATTTTGCTGATCCCCAACCTGCCGTTGGGTCTGGCCGCTATTAGCATCGGTCAGGCCATCCGGCTGGTCTTCAAGAAAGAGACGGACGCTGCTGACAAACAGGCGGTTATTGCCTCAGCGGTGCGGGCAACTCAAGAGCTTGAGATTCAGGTCAAGAAACAGGTGAGCAGCCGATTTGACGCCATGACCCAGGAGATAAAAGACGCGGTGGCTGAACGCTACAAGCAAGAACTCGACAGAATTCAGCATATGTTGGAGGAAAGCCTGTCCTGGCGCCAGAACCTTGTGACGAAGCAGAAGCAATTGACGACATTGCTAGAGACAGCGCTTCCACGCCTGGAAGCGCTGCTCAGTCAGATCAAGGAAGCCGAGGTGCCAGCATGAGCAGCGGCGGATTTGGCGAAGCACAGCACAAGGTACAATCCCTGCTTTCCGTGCTACGGGAGATAGCCGCGCTGATTGGCGAGCCAGCACAGACCCCAATAGCGCTGAGAAGTGGCTCCAGCGCTCTGCCAGGGCTGGGCTTAACCAGCGATGCGGCCAGCTTAACGATCAGGGCCAGGGACATCGAGCAAGGTATCTTCAAAGTTCTAGTACTTGGCGAATTCAAAAACGGCAAGAGTACGCTGCTCAATGCAATGCTAGGGCATAAGAAGTTGCCTGCCAGAGCGGCGCCCGCCACTGCGATTATCACCGAACTGGTCTATGGCGAGCGTGAAGACATAGCAGTCTATGAAGCAGGCCAGGCCATGCCGCGCCGATTAAGCTGGGATGTCTTTGTGCAGGAGTTTCAACTCAGCGAGCGAGACATTCAGACACTCAAGCAGCAGCAATACCTTGATCGCTTTCAGGCCATCGAGTATGCGCAGATCGAGTGCCTGCACCCATCCTGCGCCAACGGGGTGCGGCTGATCGATTCACCCGGCCTGGGCGAGCATATCAGCCGCACACGAGTGACAACGAACTTTCTCAAGCAGGCGCAGGCCATCATTTTCGTACTAAACGCCATCAGCATTTTGACCGAGGCGGAGCGGACGTATATTGAACGGTTAGGCGAAGGACGCTTGCATCAGGTCTTCTTCGTGGTCAATCGCATCAATCAGATTGACTCGAAGGAAGTTGAGAGCATCAAAAGCTGGGTACGGCAATCGCTGAAGCCCCACTTCCTTGATGAGCGGGGCCAGTTTGATGAGACGTTCTACGCCCGGCGCGTCTTCTTCGTGAATGCGAAGGGTGCGCTGGATGTGCGTATGACGGTTCCCAATAACACCACGCTGCTTGAGGCTTCCGGCTTGCCTGAGCTGGAAGCGGAACTAGAGCGATTCCTGACCACCGACGAGAAATTGACGGCCTCACTGGAAGCCACCGCTCAGGCGCTGGCTCAGAGCGCGGGAAATGCGCGCCGACACATCGCTCAGCAGAAGCGCTCGCTGGGCGAGCCGCTGCAAGAATTAGCGCGACGGCGCGAGGAGGCAGAGCAGCGATTGATAGCCCTGGACCTCACCAAACAGGATATGCAGCGGACGATACTTTTGTTTGGCGAAACGGTGAAGCAGAAAATCTACATCAGTTTGCTTGATTTTATCGAGAGAATGCACGCGAACTGGCCGGAGGATTCTATCAAGCTGATGAATCTGACTGAAGCCATGAACGCGATGGACCTGCTCAAGTCCTTTCTCTCTAAAGAAGCCAAAGAGAGGGTCGTTACCGCCATCAAAAACGAGATCCGAACCTATCTTCAGGTTAAGCTCACCGAGTGGTCTGAACAGATACCCTCTCTTGTGCGAGCGGATGTTCAGAAATTGACCGATGAGATTGCAATGCTGGCTGAGGAGTTTGAACATGCGCTCATGGCTATAGGAAGTGCTTTTGCCTCCGGCCAAACCGCACGCGCCTCTACAACTGACCCTGCTAAAAAGAAAGGGGCGGCGCTGTTACAACTCCTACTCGGCATGCCTGATCTTTCGCAGATGGCCGGGTCCATGCTCAATCAGAGCGATTGGGAGGGTTTCTTCGGCCATGCGCTCCAGCAGGCCGTGACTGTCAGCACAATCTTTAGCTTCTTCGGAGGCGTCGCTTCCTGGGGCTGGCTGCTCCTGCTCATCGATGACTTTTTGGCCCAGGTGACGCAAGGCCCGGTCTTCAGCACCTGGGTATTGAAGCCGCTAGGGGAAAAGCTGCACGAACATTTGGCAAAAGAAGCGACTACGAAGCAAGACGAAATCTCTCGCCATGTGGAACAGGTCTTTGCCAACTTGGCCGAACACAGCGCTCAATCGCTGCAAGCGCATATCGAGGAGGCGCGCCGCGCACAACAGAATATTCTACGCATAAAAGAGCAAGAGAGCTTTTCGGCAGAACACGAAAAACAACGCCTGGACCAGATCAACACAGAATTACTGGAACTGCTCAACAGCACCAGCCAGATTATCTACGGCACACGGCTCGCGGCAGAGAACCTGGAACGGACACATATGGCACACATCTCCTGCCCACCGATCAGAGCGCATAGAGAGGGCTGAGAGGGCTGAGCAGGCAGGATGGAATTTCTAGAGAGCCTCGCGCCACTGGAGCCGTTCTTCGCGCTCCCCCTCACCCAGGCTCCGCCTTCCGTAAAGGCAGCCCTTCAGCCACTCATAGACATGCGGGAAACACTCTGGCGCAAAGGGGTTCAAATCACTTTCTTTGGCGGCTTCAAAGCGGGCAAATCGACGCTACTTAACGCGATCATGGGCTGGCCGCTGCTGCCCGCGCGCACCAACCGCGCGACCGGCGTGATTACCAGGGTACTCTACGCACCTCAGGCATCGGGAAGCGTCATTCGTCGCACAGCAGATGGCAGCGCGCGTGAGGAGCATATCTTGCTCGATGAAATTGGCAAGTACGTCTTCCTGGACCTTTCCGGGCCGCTCGCCAAAGCGCCAACCGACGTTGAAACCGTCTTGATTCGCCTGCCACTTCCTCTTCTCAAGAACGGCTGTGTCTTGGCTGACACACCGGGGCTGATGGATAACCAGGCACTCACAGAAAGATGCTATCGGGAAGTGGAGCGATCAGACCTGGCCGTGATGGTTCTCTCAGCGGTCAAGCTCTTCTCCGATGAAGAGCGGGCAGCGGCGCAGCGCGCGCACGACCTGCTCAGGGGCAACGTGGCTTTTATCGTCAACCGGCTGGATATGATCGACGAAGAAGACAAAGAAGAACTACTAGGATGGGCGCACACCAGCCTGGAGGGACTCGGCAACACCCTGATTGGGCGCCCGGCAGTTTTCGCCAGCGAGGCCAAGGGCGCGCTGGAGGCACGCAAGGGCGGCCAACAGCAGGATAACGCCGTTGCTGGCCTGCGCGCGTTCGAGCAGTGGCTGGAGGGACTGCTCAATAGCCCTATCATTGAGAAAGTTGTGGTGCGCTCGCGTCTGGGCATCCTGGAGTATCATCTAGCCAGTGCAGGAGCCACACTTCAGGCCCAACTGGCCGAGGCTAAGAAAGCCGGCGCAGAACTGGAGCGACAGGAAACCGCAGCCCTGACCCACCGCCAGGCTCAGTTCAGACGAGAAGTGGATGATGTCCTCCTGGGGCTGAGTCTGTTTAAAAGTAACCTGGGTGGATTGAGCGAGAACTTCACGTATCAGTGCGTCCAGGGCACGCAGGATCTTATAGACTGCGACGAGCGTTGGGCCACCAAAGAGAAGTTACGTCTGTGCTTCGAGGCTGCCATTGTAGGCTATGCCAGCAAGGTCAATCAGCGAACGCGGCTAGAAGTCGAAAACCTGATAGTACCAATCCCCATCTTTGATCCAGGCACAAAGGGAACCATCGAAGTAGGGACGATCCGAGACTCCTCGGCAAAGCTGGCAGTGGGGGCCGGGATGGTCCTGAACACCTGGCTGGAGAGTGGCCTAGTCAAGCCCATGCTGGTCAATTGGATTACCAGATCGCTGCTCACCAGGGATACCCGGCACAAGCTGCTCGAAACGGCCAGGCAAGGGGCACTGGAGATCCTCCCTGCATTGAGAAGAGAAGCAGAACTATACCTGGAATACGTGGCGACGCTGGTGCGGGATTACGGGCAGAGCCATCTGCCAACGATGGAGCCATCTGCCAGTCTCCTCGCGGCGCGCCAAATCGAGGAGTATTACCAGGGGCTAGTCAATTGGATGAATGAATTCCAGCAGGCGTTCGATAATATCAAGTAAACAGGCTCTTGACGCCACAACGATGCGACTCTTTGATGTCTATCTGGCAGTTGATTGGAGCGCGCGCAACCACCCCAGTCCGGCGGCGCCGACCCGCGACGCGCTTTGGGTCGGAGAGCGGATGGCATCTGGCTTCGCTGGGAGCGAGTCCTTTGGCGAGAGCTACTGGCGCACAAGACATGCCTGCACAGCCTACCTCCGATCACGCCTCCTTCAGCACTTAGAGGCTGGCAGGCGCGTCTTTGTTGGCTTCGACTTCGCTTTTGGGTATCCGGCAGGTTATACCGCCGCTCTCGGCCTCAGGGGAAGCTTTCCACCCTGGCGGCGACTCTGGGGTGAACTACGGCGGCTGGTGATTGATGACACCAATAATGAGAATAATCGGTTTGAGGTCGCGTCCACTCTGAATACTCGCTGCGGCGGGTCAACTCCCGGCCCACTATGGGGCTGCCCGCCAGGAACGCGCTTGCCAGCGCTGGCGCACACCAGCCCCGGCTATCCCTATCCCGCCCCTGCTGGCGTATCCCTGGAACGGCTCCGTCTGACTGATCGCCAGGCGCGTGGGGTGCAGCCGGTCTGGAAACTGTACGGCTCCGCCAGCGTTGGCGGGCAAACGCTGGTAGGCATCTCTGCCGTCTGTCGTCTGCGTGACGACCCGGCATTGGCGCCAGTGAGCCGTATCTGGCCGTTTGAAACCAGCTTTACGCCAGTCCCGACGTCTGGACACAAGCCGACGATTATTTTTGCTGAAATCTGGCCGGGCCTAGTGCCGGAGCTTCTTGATCCCACGCTTGTCATCCGCGATCAGGCACAGGTGCGAACCGTGACCCGCTGGCTTTCTGAGCTTGACGCTGCCGGCAGGCTGGGTACGCTATTCGCCGCACCTCCCGATCTTTCTCTAGAAGCACTCTCCACCTGTCTGGATGAAGAAGGCTGGATTTTAGGCAGCGGTCTATGGGGCGATAGGAGTCTGAAGGATAGGATTGGCACGCCAAAGTGAAGCCCATATGGCTATACGAATAGCCATACCTCTTGCTTTCTCAGATCATCTGCCCGAATATGCTACAATACAAGCAATGCTCGAAACGCACTGAGGGAGGATACGTGATGGAACTGAAGCCCGGCCTGCGTGGCACATCATCAGTGGTAGTGGCCGAACAAAATACGGCTGCGCATTTTGGCGCTGGCGGTGTGCGCGTCTTCGGGACACCGATGATGATTGGTCTCATGGAGAATGCCTCGTATGGCGCCGTTCAGTCCCTGCTGCCCGAAGGACAGAGCAGCGTAGGCACGCTGCTTAATATACGCCATCTGGCTGCAACACCAATTGGCATGACAGTGACGGCCACAGCCGAACTCATTGAGGTCGATGGGCGCCGCCTGGTCTTCCACGTTGAGGCGCGGGATGAAAAGGAACTGATCGGTGAAGGGCAGCACGAACGCTTCATCATCACCCTTGAGCGCTTCCTGAGCCGGGTTGCAGAAAAGGCCAAAAGCTAGCGAGCCAGAAAAGACTCAGCGCTTCAGAAGACGGAAGGCGGCTCCCTTTGCAGGAGCCGCGCTTTCAGTTGAGGGCATGATACACAAGCCAGCAGAGCAGAACCCGTCGTGTCACTACACGCACCCTCGCCTTGCCAGACATTCACGAGCCGTTTTCTACCAGCGCCAGGAACTGCTTGATCCGTTCTCGCTCATGCTCACCAAGAGAGCGCAACGGAGCGCGCGGTGGTCCCCCGCCATAGCCAGCAGTCAAGTCCAGAGCCGCTTTCAAGCCAGGCACACCATACATTGACGTAACAGCGCTGTTGATCGGCACCAGGCGCGCTTGAAGCTCGCGCGCTTCTGTCAGCCTGCCCCGGCGAAAGAGTTCAAGCAAATCATAGCACTGGCGCGGCAAAATATTGGCTAACGCGGCCACTGCTCCAACCGCTCCAACCACCAGCGCCGGCAACAAAAATCCCGCGCTGCCCGCCAACACCTGGAACCCATGCCGCGCGCGAGCAGCAATATCGGCCAGCTTCGTGACGTTTCCGGCGCTATCTTTGACGCCAACGATGTTCGGATGCTCGGCGATAGCAATAATCGCAGCGGCATCCAGGTCCAGGCCGCCGGTGCTGGCGGGCATATTATAGATCACCACAGGAACAGGGCTGGCTCCAGCAACGGTATGATAATGATGAACCAGCGCCTCCATCGTCATCTGCACCCGGAAATAAGAAGGTGGCAGGACGAGCGCAGCCGTTGCGCCGCTGCGCGCCGCCACCTCGCAGAGCGCTAATGTACCACGTGTGGATTGGGCGCTGGCTCCCACTAACACTGGGAGTTCATCTGGAGTAGCCGCTCGGATGGCGCGCACGACCTCGTCGCGCTCGTTGTCATCAAGATGCGCAGCTTCCCCATTGGAGCCAAGCGCCACAATTCCCGCAACCCAGCGATGTTCTGGCTCTGTCAGGCGGCGAATATGCGTCTGAAGGACTGCCAGGTTCAGTCCACCATCAGCGTCAAAAAAGGTCGGGACCGGAGGGTAGATGCCCTCCAGATTAAGTACATGATCAGCCATGAATCTTCGTCCGTTCTGGCTGGAAAGCCGGTATACAGATAGACCAGTAGGCGCACGGCTCGGTGGCGCTGGCATTACTGTAAGTGACCGTCGTGCCACGTCCTACTACGCAGCTTTCATTGGGGCCAACCTGCTCGACGCGCCCATCGGCCTGCACCGCCAGCGTCCCCTGCATCACCAGCACCAACTCATCAAACTCGGTCGTCTGGGCTGGCTCACGCCACCCTGGCGGGGCCACCATCCGCGCCACACTATAGGCGTCGGTTTTCGTATGCACCGCGCCCACATGCTCATCAATCAGCTTGCCATCGTCGCGGGGAATTATTGTTCCAGTCGAAACTTTCTGGATCACTTGCCAACCTCATACAGAAACTCAATGGCGCTCTGGATCGCCAGCGCGAAGTGGGGAAGATAAAACTTCTCATTCGGCGCATGCAGGTTATCATCAGGCAGCCCAAAGCCTATAAAGACGGTCGGCGCATGCAGCACACTATCAAACAACGCGCCAATCGGCACCGAACCACCCTCACGCAGATAGACGGGGGCACGATCAAAAACCGTCCGCAGGGCCGAGGACGATGCGCGCATCCAGCGGCTCTCCAGCGGCAAGAGGATGGCATCACCACCATGAATATTGCGGACAGTGACATCTATCCCTGCTGGGCACAGATCACGGATAGCACGCTCGAAGAGCGGAAATACATCGTTCGGACG
>Ga0209166_10004157_pt1 | contig 10213 bp, 11 predicted proteins | sample Coa_R1_3_FD_187151 | JGI IMG/M metagenome (GOLD analysis project Ga0209166, IMG submission 187151) | Surface soil microbial communities from Centralia Pennsylvania, which are recovering from an underground coalmine fire - Coalmine... | ecosystem: Environmental > Terrestrial > Soil >... | reverse complement strand
CTGAGTGCGCAAGGCTGATGGGTTCGTGTGAATCCGTCGCGGCCCAAGCTTTCCAATAAGGTATTCGGGAGATGAGAAACTCTTGCCGCTCGGAAGAAATAAGCGGGTTTGAGCGTATCGCAGCGTCCAGACCACGCACCGACGCGACCCAGCGAGCGTTGGTCGGTCCGATGGTCCAACACGCAGGGATGCAGAGCACGCGATAGTGCACAGCGTCCTTCGAGGTCTTTCGCTGGACGGTCGGACAGTAGTTCCAATCATGACTGAGAGACAAGCGGTCAAATGTCATAACCTGCTCGTCCGCCCTCTGAAGGGTCGCGCGGATGGCTGTAAACTCGGGCGACGGATTGGTCTCTCTGCGTCCGTAGATCAAGATGTAGCGAAAGTGGACGGGTCGTCCGTTTCGCTTCGCCTCATCTATTCCGTATGTTCGTAGGAATAGTTGGGCATTGGTGGGGTCATCAAGGAGCGCACGCCAAGACGAGACCTGTTGAAGTGCTTGATTGAATTGAGCCGACAACTCATTGGACGTCGACTTCCGCGATGGTTTACTTGGATGCTCGATTTCGATGAGCGTTGGAAGCACTTCAGCGCTTGTTCCTGCTAGCCACATGAAGTCCGGAAACTTTCGCCGTGGTATGGTGATTATTTCTGGTTGTGCGATCAGATGGTCCGCCAGACGATGATGGCCAAATGGCGACGGCACGAGTCCGGGGTGTCTCTCGAGAAACCGCTGAAAGTGCCGTTCGTTTAGCCCCGCGGTCGCCAGCAGTTTCTGCCAGTCGCGGCTGACCGAAGCTTTGTACTCTTTCCAGGAGAGAGGGGGCGGACCCTTGATGATCTCGTACGAGTTTGCTGGCATGTTCGCTCTCAACAGTGAGCCCAGGGGCTGGAGCACTTCTGACGGCAGTGTACGCCGGGTCTCGCCAGACTCCCATTCTCGGCACGCTCAACAAGTCCAACCCCGGGGATACGCCCGAGTGGACCTGCTTGTTGATGGGATCGTGCACTGATTGATCACAGCTTCGCCTCTCGACGCAGAGGGGAACGCCCCTCCTCTCGACTGCTAGCATTCTGGCTCCGCTGATGGCCATCGAAGTGGACTGCGTGCTGCGGAGGGATTCCTGAGCCGGGCGCGTGTGCTCCACGACCTAGCTCAGAAGTATCCGTTCGACGAATCGCGTTCCTGAGTTCTCGTGCGGGATGCCGTACGACACGTAGCTGTGCAGCGAGCAACGCGAGAGCAGTGGTCGACGCGGGTGGGGCAGTGGCGCGCGAGCGGGCTGACAGCCGGGGAGTTCGCGCGTAGACACGGCTGGAGCGAGCAGTCGCTGCGCTGGTGGGCGTGGCGGCTGGGGACGACGCTGCGCGAGTCGGATGCCGCGACTCGTAGGGGTCGGAAGAAGCCGACGCCGGAGGTGTCGCCGCTGACATTCGTCGAGATGACCGGGGTGGTGCAGAAGGAGCCGCTCGAGGTCGTGCTCGTGAGCGGCGTGCGGGTTCGCGTCCCGGCGGACTTCGAGCAGTCCTCCCTCGAGCGGCTGCTCGACGTCGTCGAGCGGCGGGGATGATCCCGTCCCAGGTCCGCATCTTCGTGTGCACCGAGCGACAGGACATGCGGCGGTCGTTCGACGCGCTCGCGCTCGCGGTTCGCGATCGCCTGGCGCTCGATCCGGAGAGCGGCGCGCTCTTCGTGTTCGCGAGCAAGAGAGGCAACCGGCTCAAGGTCCTCTGGTTCGACCACAACGGCTACTGCCTGCTCTACAAGCGACTGCATCGTGCGCTCTTCGAGCTGCCCGAGGCGACCGGATCGGACCGTCCCCTCGCGGCGATCGACGCTCGTATGCTCGCGACGATCCTCCGCGGCGTCGCAAAGTGATCTCGACTTGCGATTCGCGTTGACCCGAGATCGCGCATCGATCATCAAGGGCACGTGACCAGCGTCGAGCAGATCGTCCAGCGCCTCGACGAGCTCGAGAAGAAGTTCACGGCCACGGAGCGAGAGCTGGAGGCGGCAGCACGAGAGCGCGACGAGTACCGCGCGCTGTACCTCGAGACGATGGAGCGATGCCGCAAGTTGGAGCTCGGCATCCTCGCGTCCAAATCGGAGCATCTCCCCGACGGCAGCGTGCAGCTCTCGCTCGACGTGCTCTCCATGATGCTCGGGGATCGCCAGCGCGCTGAGCTCGACGCCGCTCTCGCAGCGGCCAACGCCGAGCAGCACATCCCCGCGCACACGCGCCGCAAGCCCACGGGACGCAAGCCGCTGCCCGAGCACCTGCCTCGCGTCGAGATCCAGGTGCTGCCGCCAGAGGTGCAGAGGAAGGGCCTCGACGCGTTCGAGCGCATCGGCGAGGACGTGAGCGAGATCATCGAGCGCCGCCCCGCCTCGCTCGTGGTGGCGCGCGTCGTGCGGCCGAAGTTCGTGGCCAAAGAGCGCCTGCGCGACGCGGAGACGGAGGTCTTCGTCGCCGAGCCTCTCGAGCTGCCCATCCCGAGAGGACTCGCCGGACCCGGCATGCTCGCCGACACCATCGTCAAGCGCTGGCAAGACCACATGCCACTCAATCGCCTCGAGGACATGTACGCGCGCGACGGCGTCGAGCTCGCGCGGTCCACCATGTGCGGCTGGCACGCTGCGCTCGCCGAGGTCGTCAAACCACTCGTCGCCGCGATGCGCGAGGACGCGTTCAAGCAGCCGTACCTCTGCACCGACGCCACCGGCGTGCTCGTCCAACAGAAGGAGCGGTGCAGGACGGGGCACTTCTGGGTCCTGGTCGCGCCCGGCCGGCACGTCCTGTTCGAGTTCACGCGCGACCACTCGAGCGACGCCGTCGACGACGTGCTCGCCGGTTACCAGGGCTTCCTCGTCGCCGACGCGCACGTCGTCTACGACCATCTCTACCTGAGCGGCGACGTCGTCGAGGTCAACTGCTGGGCGCACGCACGCAGATACTTCTTCAAGGCGCTCGCCTCCGACCCCGAGCGCGCCAAGGTCGCACTCGGCTTCATCGGTGCGCTCTTCCGCATCGAGCGCACACTCGCCGATTCCCCTCGCAAGAAGAAAGAGAAGATCCGCGACAAGCGCTCCCGCCCCATCGTCGATGCGTTCTTCTCCTGGTGCGACGCCGAAGCCCCATCGGTGCTCGACGACACGCCCATCTCCGACGGCATCCGCTATTCGCGCAACCAGCGCGTCGGTCTCTCCCAGTTCCTCGACGACGGTCGACTGCCCATCCACAACAACATGAGCGAGCTCGCGCTACGGCGCGAAGCGGTCGGCCGCAAGAACTGGCTCTTCGTCGGTAACGTCTCGCGCTGCCCCGTCCTGACGTAGCGCGGAGGTCGTGCTCGCGTGGCGAGCATGACTGGTAAGCAGGTGTCCTCGCTTCGCGCAGCTGTCGCGTCCCACGGGCCGGCTCGCGGCAAGCGCTACTCGGCGGAGCTGCGGGCGCGCATGATCGAGTTCGCACACTCGCGGCGGGGCGAGGGCGCGAGCTGGATGCAGATCTCCGAGGAGATCGGCGTGGCGTTCGAGACCCTGCGCCGATGGTGCGTGCCCGAGCGCGGGCCGTCGTCGCGCGCCATGGTGCCGGTCCGCGTGGTGGCCGACCGAGTCGAGCGCACGGTGAGCGTCGTGTCCGCGTGCGGACACCGCATCGAGGGCCTCACGCTGCACGAGGCGGTCGACGTGCTCCGAGCGTTGGGATGATCCTCGGCACCAGCCGCGCAGTACGCGTGTACGCGTACCCGGAGGCGGTGGATCTGCGCAAGGGCTACGACGGCCTGTTCGGGCTCGTGAAGCAAGGGCTGGCGCGCGATCCGCTCTCGGGCGAGCTGTACCTGTTCGTCAACAAGCGCCGGGACTCGTGCAAGGTCCTGGTCTGGGACGGCACGGGCCTCTGCATCTTCCAGAAGCGCTTGGAGCGCGGTCGGTTCGCTGCGCCGTGGCGCGACGACGGCCACGTCGTGCGCATGACCGCCAGCGAGCTCGCGCTCTTCGTCGAGGGCTGCGAGCTGGTCGGGCGCCGTCGGCTCTCGCCCGACGCCATCGTGCCCATGCCGCTCGGCGGCTGACGGAAAAACGCGCCCGAGGGGATCGACAACGGCGCGATGGACCTTACTGTTCGCGCTCGTGGATCTGCGGCGCGAGAAGGACATCGAGCAGCTTCGCCGCGTCGCCATCGCGCAGCAGGTCCAAATCGAGCAGCTGCTTCGCGTGCTGCGGGCCAAGTGCGACGAGCTGGCGGCACTCAAGGGCAACGAAGCGGAGCTGCAGCAGACGCTGTCGCTGGTCGAGGACCTGTCGCGGCAGGCGCAGACGGTGGCGGCGCAGCTCGACAAGCTGCCGAAGACCTCGGGCAACGGCAGCAAGCCGCGCAAGGACCGCTCGAGCTCGGGTCCGACCGAGCAACCGCTCTTGCCCGTCGTCGAGCAGACGTTCGAGCTCGACGCCTCAGACCTGACCTGCCCGAGCTGTGGCGGCGCCCTCGCGGCCATCAAGGGCCAGTTCGAGACGAGCGAGATGATCGACCTCGTGGAGGTCCGCTACCGCGTCGTGCATGTGAAGCAGCAGAAGTACGCCTGCAAGTGCGGCGGCTGCATCGAGACGGCACCCGGTCCCGAGCGCGCCATCGCCGGCGGACGCTACTCGCTCGACTTCGCCATCAAGGTCGCCATCGACAAGTACCTCGACCACATCCCGCTCGCTCGTCAGGAGCGCATCCTTCGGCGCCACGGTCTGGTCGTCACGACGCAGACGCTCTGGGATCAGCTCCAGTCGCTGGGCCGGCGCCTGGAGTCTGCATCGCGCGCCCTGCTCGCGCGGCTGCTCGCCGAGCCGGTCATCGGCCTCGACCAGACGAGCTGGCCCCGGCTCGACGGCAAGGGCGACACGCCCTGGCAGATGTGGTGCCTGACTGCACCGGGCGTCGTCGTGCACCGCATCCGCGACGACAAGAGCGCCCACACGTTCCGGGACCTGATGGGCGGCTACACGGGCACTGTCGTGTGCGACGCCCTCAAGACCCACGAGGCCGGGGCGCGCGGCAACGACGCCATTGCGCTCGCGGGCTGCTGGGCGCACGTGTACCGGAAGTTCGAGGAAGCAGAGGCCGACCATCCCGAGGCCAACCTCGCCATGAAGTGGATCGGCCAGCTCTACGAGCTCGACGAGCGTGCCGCGGGCGACCTCGCCAAGAAGGCCGAGCTTCGCCGCACCGAGAGCGCAGAGGTCATCGCGACGATGAAGACCTGGCTCTGGCAACAGGCCACGCTCAAGACCATCTCCATTGGAAAGGCTGCGGCGTACGTCGTGGCCAACTGGGACCGGCTGACGCGCTTCCTCGGTGACGCTCGCATCCCGCTCGACAACAACGCCACCGAGCGTGGCATCCGTGGGCCCGTCGTCGGTCGCAAGAATCACTACGGCTCGAAGTCGCGACGCGGCACCGAGGTCGCCGCGGTGTTCTACACACTGCTCGAGACCGCGAAGCTCGCGGGCATCGACCCCGCCAGGTACCTGCGCGAGGCGGCGCTCGCCGACGCGCGCGGCGAGGCGCTGCTGCCCGCGGACATGACGCGCTGACCTCCGCGACCGTTGGCCGCTGCCGGCGATCCGGGTATCGGATGGACGCCATGGACGAAGCCAAGCTCCGGGACAAGCTCGCCCGCATCGAAGCCTTGTTCGCGGGCGCCACCACCGAGGGCGAGAAGGTCGCCGCCGCCGAGGCGCGCCGCCGCATCCAGTTGCGCCTCCAAGCCGTCGAGCAACGCGACCCACCCGTCGAGTACCGCCTCACCGTCGCCGACGTGTGGTCGGGCAAGGTCCTGCTCGCCCTGCTCCGGCGCTACGACCTCAAGCCGTACCGCTACCGCAACCAGCGTCACACCACCATCATGGTCAAGGCGCCCGCGTCCTTCATCGACGACACGCTCTGGCCCGAGTTTCAGCAGATCAGCTCCGCACTGCGCACCCACCTCGACCAGACAACCGATCGAATCCTGGCCGAGGTGTTCCAGAGCGACAGCTCCGACGTGCAGGAGATCGCGACTCCACCGCAGCTCTCCGCCGCCCCCAAGGACCGCGACGTCAAGACGGGGTAGCGCGAGGAGTTACGCCCGATCGACGCCATGGCCTCGTGGCCGAGCGACTTGCCGCCCGTCCAGTCCACCATCACGTAGTGATCGAACAGCGGCACGCCCCAGTTCCCTGCCACTCCGATGGTACCCCGGAGCTGACGCTTCTATTTCGCCGTCGCACCGCGGCTCATCACCCCGCCCCGCGCCTCTCCTTCACGTACTCCGCCCGTATCTTCGCGAGCTCGCCCACGATCTTCCGCAGGACGGCCTCCGGCGTATCGGTGACGGCAACGACGACGACGGCGATGCGCGCGCCGCGGCGGCGCTCGACGAAGGCGGCCTTGCCTCGGCGCGAGCTCTTGACCTGCACGAAGAGCTTGCCGACATCGGACTCCACGACGACGTCGATGCCGGCGCGGTCCTCCTCCTTGGTGGCCATGCGGAAAGCCCGCATCCACTCGGGGCGCGACGGGAGCGCGAGGGCCTCGAGGACGCGCGCCTCGCTGATGCGGCCGCGCTTCTTGGCCTCCTTGCCGAGGATCTGCGCCACGTTGCGCGGGTGGGCGCGGGGCATGGCGGCGATCGTACGCCTCCGACCGGCCTGGGACGAATCCTTGCCATGCGCTCATCCGTCCATGACGTGCTCCCCCCCAAGGTGAGGCGATCCCTCGAGAAGTTCGGTGCGGACCTGGCTCTCGCCCGGCGCAAGCGGCGCGTGACGACCGCCATGACGGTCGTCATCCGATGCCTGTTGGAGGCCGTCATCGCCATTGTGTCGGGTCGCGAGCGGTACAGGGCGCGGGGCCCGCGGCCGGGTCCAACTCGGGTACCCTTGCGGCGCATGCCGCAGCGGCTGGACCACCAACGACCACGAAGAGCACGCGTGATCTCCACCCGAGGTCCGCAAGCGCGATGAGCGACGCAATTGGCTGCTCGCGCTGCTCCACGGTAGGTCACGAGGCTAGCGGCGCGGACGTTAGCGGCTACTCACGCATGCCGGACCGTCATCCCGGTCCGATGCTACCGTCGGCGCCCTACTCATGAGCGTCTGGCGCATTCTGGAGTGGTCCCGCGAGCGCGGACGTGGCGCGATCACGAGCCCCCACTTCGCGCGCGTCGAGTTCGACGGCAGCCTCGGCGAGGTGGATGACTTCGTCGTCGGCGAGACGGTGCACGTCGAGGTCGATGGCGCCGGCTCGTCGTTGCTTGTGAGGCGTATCTGGCCCGATCTGCCACGGTTCCGCGCGCCCGCCGCAGCGCGAGACGTCCTCGAGCTGGACTCGGAGCTTCGCGCTCGTGCCGAGCCTGCGCTCGCGTCGGCCAACGGCTGGACCGATATGCGCGTCGTGTTCGAGCGTGATCGTGTCCGGCTCGAGCTCGACGACGACGCCTTCGCGTCCGGCCCCGCCGCCACGCTCGATGCGCTCGAACCGAGCTACGTCGAGCTGGCGACGGCGCTCGAGCCTCGCTTCGTTCGTCTCGCGGACGCCGAAGCACGCCGGTACTTGGGCACACGGACGGCCATTACCTCCCGTGACACGGCCCTGGCGATCATCGACGACGAGCGCCGCTTCTACTTCGTCGTCGCAGCCCGCGTGGCCTTCACGAAGCACAGCCAACGTTGAATCGAGGAGCAATGAGGTACGCGATGACAACGAGAGGCTTGTCTTGCGCGACTCGCGTGACCGATGGCGGGTACGCTCTCGGCATGCGCGACGATCCGGATCGGGTGGCGGCAGGCCGGCTTGCCGCCGTGATGCTGGCCGCCGGCACCCTGTCCAGCCTCGGGTGCGTCGGCGAGGCGTCGGTCACCTATCGCGGAATCGTCACCGCCGGAGAGTCGCCGGGACACGAGTTCGTGGACCTTCCAGCGAAGCCGGCGCCGGGAGCCGAGACGCCCGCCGATGCGCTGGCGAAGTCCCGGCTCGGCCCACCCGGACCTCGCGTCGCTGACGTGCGCCTCGTCATGCACGTCACGCACCTCGCCCGGGGCTCGAGCGCGCCTACGTCCCCGTGCGCCGAGGACCGTTGGATCGCAAGGGACTCTGCGCGCGCGCCGAAGCATCCGTGGCCGGTCACGAGCGAGGCGCAGATCTACGAGGACGGCTACAGCGACGAGGCGGGTCGCGTCGGCGTATACGAGATCTTCCCGGGGTTCGTCGGCTCCAATGTCTACATCTCGCTCTGCGTTCTGCACCCCGGCTACGAGACGTACGTCTACGCGGCGGTCTTCGAGGAGACGTCCGATCCCAAGCACGGCGAGAGGCTCCTGCACGTCGTCTTGCGGCCCAAGGGACCGCGGCCGTAGTCCCCACGAGCCGGAACACCTGCCCTCCCCCGGCGCCTGGAACTAGAGATGCGGATCGGTGTGAGGTCGGGCTCGAGCCGGGCGCGCCCCGGGCGCGCCCATGCTCCTACTCGTCTCGAAGGCGAATTTGCTGGCGTTTGCTCGCGTGGTCGCCGGCAATCTGGCGGCACGCCCGGTGCTTTGAGGCGAGCGCAGGAGGATTCTTCATGCGCGCAGCCATGTCCGTGTTGTGTGGTGTCGGTCTCGTCGCGGGCTGTTCGGCAAGCCCGGCCTCGCAGAATGATGCGGTAGACGTCGCGTCGACCAACGAGGCTCTCTCGGTCTGTGGCCCTCGGCCTACTCGTTCCCCGCCGCCATGCAACTCGTGGCTCTGCACACCCAGCACCGGCTGGGAGGTGTGGCCGCTCGCCTCGGGAACGGCGTGCCGGAGTCCCTACGGGCCGGGGACCTGCGATGGAGGGCAAGTCGACTGGGGTACGGGACAGACGATCGTGCCAGGCGCTTGCCAGCCGCTGCCCGTCAGCGGTGTCGTGATGCCGAAGCTCTATCCGTTGACGCTCGTCTACGCTCCGCCGGGGACCGCATCGGGGAAGGCCGGCTCCGCCAGCTCCGTCACGTACTCGGCCGGAAGCTCGCTGGGGACGAGCACGAAGACGACGCATACGTTCAAGGAGGACACGAGCGTGACCGCCGAGGCCACCCTCGGCGGTTTCGCCAACCTCGGGCAGGACAAAGGCTGGTCGGTCACGAAAGGCGATCAGACCACGCTCGAGCTGAAGAAGTCGCTGACCACGACCATCATCGTTCAGGGGGCGATCGACGAGGACGGGATCGACCACGATCTCGACATTTTCTACCTGTGGCTCAAGCCCCAGCTCGATCTCGCCGCCCAGGGCAACGCGGTTTCATGGTCCCTGTCGATCGCAAATAGCGGGACGACGATGGACATTCAGTACGTGTACCTCTTCGAGCTGAAGGATCCCTCCAAGATGCGGAGCGACGTGGCGGCCCGCCTCGCCTACTACGGAGTCACCTCCGACGATCTCGCGAGCCTCATTCCTCTCGACCCCTTCGCCAACGGGAGCATGGCGATCGATCGCACCCGCTACATGCCCACGCCCACGACCGCCCCCTACGAGCCGCCCCCGAGGCCGGGCGTCGCGCCCGCCACGTTCCAGATCAGGATGGACAACTCGACCGTGAACACCGCGGAGGAGACATATACGAGTGACACCAGCGTGAGCGACTCCGTGGGAGTCGACATCAAGTTCACGAACTGGCTCGGCCTGAAGGCGAAGTTCTCCGACAAGGTCACGTGGACGAATAGCAGCGTCGACGCAACCAGCACGGGAACGACGCAGTCGGCCTTGGCCGTGGTGACCGGTCCGTCGTTCGGATACCAGGGTCCGCCGGACCTCCAAGTCTACTACGACAGTCTGTTCGGGACGTTCCTCTTCGTGCCCATCACGGGGGCGGTGCCTTCGCTCAGCGGCACCGTCGTCGACGGAGGCGGCCAGCCGCTCGCGGGGCAGCCCGTCGATTTGACGCTCGCCGACGGGCGGGTCCTCCACACCTTCACCGGGCCGCAAGGCGACTACCGCATCTTCAGCGCTCCTTCAGGGACGGCTACGCTGACCGCAGGGGGCGCGAGCGTGGTGGTGACGATCGGCGCGACGCCGGCGACGCAAGATCTCGCGGCGGCGAACCCGATCTCATCCACCCCTGCCCGGTGAGGTGGCGCGCACCACCGTCCCCGCGCCCCGCGGCCGAGCAAGGCGCCATCCGCCTGCTGGACGCCGCACGGGCGGAGGCCCGCTCGCAGAT